>Ga0193716_1000194_pt1 | contig 36774 bp, 38 predicted proteins | sample U2c1metaG_FD_145901 | JGI IMG/M metagenome (GOLD analysis project Ga0193716, IMG submission 145901) | Soil microbial communities from a riparian zone of the East river system, Colorado, United States - U2c1 | ecosystem: Environmental > Terrestrial > Soil > Riparian zone | place: USA: East River...
GCGCCGAAAAAGATATCAACATAGGGGTGAAATTGTGCATAACGAATCCACGTAGAAGTGCACTGTGAGGGCGTTGTAGTATATTTGTTCCGCTCATGTCGGACACTGCGCTACATACCGATTATAAAGCTCTTTACGAGGAGTCCCAGCTTGCTGTCATGCAGTTGCGCCATGAACTGGATCAGTTAAAGAAGATGATCTTCGGCGCCAAACAGGAGCGTTTTGTGCCGGGAAATCCGACTGATCAGGCACAGTTGTCGATGGGCCTGACTGCAGAGCAGGTGAATGCCACTTCGCTGATCAAGGCTAAAAAAATTGAATATACCCGTACCGAGGCTATTCTAACCAATCCCGTCATCACACACCCTGGTCGAATGAAGTTACCGGATCACCTGGAACGTAAAGAAATCCTGGTGGATGTGGAAAGGAAAGAAGGATGCCGGGAGATCGGCCAGGAAGTGACCGAAGAACTGGAATACGAGCCAGGAAGACTGTATGTAAATCGCTATATCCGCCCCAAGTATGTCAGTGCGGACAATACGACGATCCTCATAGCTCCGATGCCCGAACGACCTTTACCGAAAGCCATTGCCGGGCCCGGGCTGCTGGCACAAATCGTCATAGACAAATACGTAGACCACTTGCCGCTCCACCGGCAACAACAACGCTTCGCCCGCGAGAATATCAATATCCCCTACAGCACCATTACCGATTGGGTAAGTAATACCTGTCAGTTGATCACGCCTTTATACCAAGCCCTGCAAAAGCAGGTACTGGCCAGTGACTACCTTCATGCGGACGAGACCCCGATCAAGGTCTTGGATAAAGATAAAAAAGGCGAGACGCACCGGGGTTACTTTTGGGTCTATCACAACAGCTTGCAGGACATGGTCTTTTTTGACTACCAGCCTGGCCGGGGACGGGAAGGTCCATCGGAATTACTAAAAGACTTCCGGGGCCATTTGCAAACAGATGGCTATGCGGCTTATAATATCTTCAACACACAGAAGGACGTGACCCTATTGCATTGCATGGCGCATGCGCGACGAAAATTTATAGAAAGCCGCCTCAATGATGAAGACCGATCGGACTATGCGTTGGCGCAAATCCAGCAACTATACGCTATTGAACGAAAGGCCACCGATGAGGAGTTGTCCGAAGCAGATGTTTTAGCACTCCGTCAGCAAGAAGCCCTGCCCATCCTGGAATCACTGGGAAAATGGATGAAACAAACATATATCGAAGTATTGCCTAAAAGCGCCATCGGTAAGGCCTTGGCCTACAGCATTGAAAGATGGCCACAGCTTATGATCTATGCTACGGATGGCAAACTGAATATCGACAACAACCCGGTTGAACGATGCATCCGGCCCGTAGCCGTCGGTCGAAAAAACTACTTGTTCGCCGGGAGTCATGAAGCCGCTCAGCGGAGCGCCATGTTATATTCCCTGCTGGGAACTTGTAAACTCCATAGGGTTAATCCATTTACCTGGCTGAAAAGTGTACTGGAAGTAATTCCCTCCCATTCAATTAATAAAATCCAAGAGTTACTTCCTCAGTATTGAAGTAAATCGGAGATTTAAAATTAACATATTTGAGCATGAAGAGAGGCAAAGTTATTTTTATTTCGCTACTTATGGTTTTGCTCATATTTTCTTGCAAAACTGCAAGAGAAAAATTAATAATCTTACCGATTCCGATTTTTTCAGAGACTGACTCATTCTTATCGAGCACCGGTTATTTGCAGCATAATAAGACTGACTATTTTCTTGTAAAAACAAATATGAGAGATACATTAGAAATGGCAAACCCATTGGATAGCTTTGTTAAGCAAAATGCTTCAAAACAATATTTACATTATGATAATTATTCAATGGTCTTTTACCGAGAATCAACGGAGGTAAATGAAATCGCGCTTAGGAAATATTTGCCAGGATACGGATATAAAATGTTTTTATATAATGAAAAGGATCTTATTATTTACTACGACTTTTACGTTTCAACACTTATAGGCCGAAAAATGCATTGACATTCCTTAATCAAAATGGCTGTTATCCGGATGGGTATCGTTATTTGCCCTGAATTTTTTAAGGCAAAAATCTGACCGCAACCTATCGGGCAACAGGTAGTTTACCGGAGGCTTACTTATAAAATAACATTTTATAAGATCTACCAAGCGTTATTTAACGAGTCGTCTTATCATTATTGTTACTAAGAATGTAATAACCGATCCTATTAGAAGTAGCGTTAATTCGTCTCTTTTTCTCTTAAAGAAATTTGATTTATTGTCCGACTTGAAAGAGTGAATAATTACTCGCTTGTTTAAATTAGTATGCCCACCAAAAATAAATATCGAAGTTCCCATTACCAAAAATAGATCACTAATATAATTACCGACCCGCAACAACGTACAAGCAAGAGACAATGAATAAAATACCGTATACAATATTCCGATAACCAACTTAGAAAATAAAAATCTAACGCGCTTTTTTACAATAGAATCGATCTTGTGAAATATGCCTGTGGATATAAGATCATCATTTATAACCCTGACACTAGCGGAATGAGAATTAAATTCAATACTAACATATGGATCAGTTGATTTAATAGCTAATGACTTTATCTTTTGTTCATTTTCGACTATTTCTTGCAAATTATCATAGCTAAACTTTTCAGAGTTTAGGCAATATTTAATACCATGATCGCCAAAAACATCGACTATTTTTTGCAAATCATCCAGGTAAAGTACCATAGGCTGATACTCTTTTGTCGTGTGTTGACTTATTTTTCTCATTATGTAGTCGAACTTACACAGAGTTAATTAATTAAACCATATAAGATTTGCACAATATGTTAACAGGATATGGCCTTTGCTTTTCAGTTTAAAAAATACCACACAATGCGGGTTCTACCCATATTGAGTATACTAAATAGAACAATGTAGGTAGACCTGATTATTCAGTGACAGTTTACACCTTAATTTGCTGAATGAAGGACATGCGATACAACAACCTTATATAGCCTTTTATCGCTGAAGGCGAGATTAAGTCATTCGAGGATATTTTTGACTGGCTGATTAAAACTACAGTAGCGCGGGACATTGGTACGAACAGGAGCCGGCTGTCCAGGATAATTAAAAATCCGCTTTCATACCCTGGCGATATGAAGAAATTAGCGGAGTTGTTCGAAGTTGAGGATAAGGAATTATTTAAACTGGTGTATAGTCAACCATAAACAAAAACAGTATAAATACCCTTTTTTTGTACTACGCTTTAGGGTATCTTTCGCAAAAGATAGAATCATGCTCCCCACTCCTCTTTTAGGTTTATTAGACAATTGGGCAAATAAAGAATTCGCCATTAAATCATCGATTGAATTTAAGGAGGCACCTAGCCCGATAGTCCCAGGCGAATATATTATTTCCGCCAAAAGAAGACTAATTGCTCCATTTTCAAGGCTACCCGAAATTGTCGTCAAAGAATATTTTCAAACATCGATGGTAGCAGCAGCAGAATTTTCTAAAAACCATAAGGCAGACGAACATCGTCTTATAGCTTTTCTTAATTATGTTGACGATAAGTTTATTAAACACGTCACTGAGGCAGAGAGTGCCATGATAAAAGAGTTAAACCCTGAAGGCTTTTTTTGATTAATGAAGACTGTAAAATAATCCCCAGACGGGTCCAGCCGTTGACTACCGTTGACAACTTAGGTTCCCTTAACTTTATAGAACTCCGGAAGAAGCCTTCACAGTTAATGGTACTTTTGAAGTCCTTAAAATAATCAGGTTGGAATGTATGATGCCCTTTTATCATTGGGCATTTGTTGAATACAATTGGTGATCTTTTGCTATAAGAGAATCCCGTACAGAAAAGTTTTTACAGCATAATACATTCCCCGGAGTTTATAATAAAACTCCCATATGCAAAAAAAGGAATTATCTCTTCAGATTGTTCACCCTCATGCTGCAGGTATTGATGTCGGCTCACGCAGTCACTTTGTTGCTGTTGACCAGGATCCTGAACATGTAATGGAATTTGGGGTGTACACGCGCGATCATTTATTACTGATCGAACATCTTAAAAAATTTGGAATCACTACGGTGGCAATGGAGAGCACTGGAAGTTATTGGCAAACGCTGTTTAATGCACTACAGTCAGCAGGCATTGACGTTCATTTAGTGAATGGCAGTCAAACAAAGAATGTAAAAGGTCGAAAAACTGATGTTATCGATTGCATGTGGATTCAAAAGTTACATTCTCTTGGATTGCTTTCCGGTAGCTTTTTACTTAATGATTATCTTCAGCAGCTTAGAACTTATTACTCCCATCGTCAACATCTGCTGGAACAGGTCTCTAAATATATCAGCAAAATGCAAGCCGTCCTGCGTCTTATGAATATTCGACTAGATATCATTCTAAGAGACACGACGGGTAAATCCGGAATTGCTGTTATCCAAGCTATCTTGAATGGGGAACGAGTGAGGTGTGATGCTTTTGCCGGACAGTTAAGTTTGTTAGATAATAGAACTACTTACTCATAGATGCATTGATGTAAATGCCTCTGCAAACCTAATAAAAAATATTCATGGGCGAAGCCCATTCCTTTGTTTCTTTTTTTGCTTCTTTTTTTCTTAAAACAGGGATCAATATTTTGCTTCAAAAGGCTTATCCGCACTGCATTTTATTGAACAAGTCATTTGTAATGAAGCGGGGTTTGTCTATCTTTGTTTTGCTGGAAAGAAGCGGAAGCAGGCTCTGCTGCGGAGCAACCTGCCAGGAATATTTCTAGCCATCGGTGCATCTTGGTTCTTTGACATCATTTTGTTTTAGGCTTGTGATGAACTATTCGTGCAGTTCATAAGATCGGTTTATACGGTTTCAAAATTATTAGGTGACAAATACCCGATCGAAGAATGTAAGCGCCTGGCGTTATAGTACATCTCGATATACTCGAATATTTCGCTTCGGGCGTCTTCGGCAGTGTGGAAGGCCCCACCTTCCAGCATTTCCGCTTTAAAGCGGCTGAAGAATGACTCCATGTGCGCATTGTCATAGGGGTTGTCAGCGTCGCTCATGCTTTGCAATATTTCGTACTTAGCAAGTTCACGGCGAAAATAGCCTCCGGCGTATTGCCCTCCTCTGTCGGAATGCACCATTAATCCGGGACGGATTTTTCTGATGCCCAAGGCCTTTCGAAGAGACGTAAGAACCAGCGACTCCCGCATATGATCTTGCAGATCCCATCCCACGATCTTCCTGGAATAAAGGTCCATCCATACGGACAGATAGAGAAAACGGCCTTCCTTCATCGGGATATACGTTATATCGCCTACCCAAACCTGGTTGGGCCTATCAGGAAACTTAGTCTCTTTCAACAGATTCGGGCTAATGCGGTAGCTATGGCGGCTATCTGTAGTTTTAGGAACATAAGAACGGGGCTGGATCGCACGTAGACCATTACGCCTGAGGTGCTGACGAACCTTGTAATTGCTCAATGATTGGCCCCGGTGGCCAAGCTCCTTCACGATTCTGCGGACTCCATAGCGACGCCTATTTTCCCTGAATACCGATATGACCTGATTTTCCATATCTTTTTCTCCAGTTTTAGGCTGATAGGTTTGCTCGGCTTTCCAGGCGTAATAGCAGCTTCGCCTGACCTTTAAAATTGAACAAAGCAATTGTATGGGATAAGCTGTCTGAAGCTCATTTATGAGGCAATAGGTCGTCGTTAGGTCCCACGGCTGAAGACGACCAAGGCTTTTTTTAAGATATCACGTTCTTGCTCAGCCCGCTTCAACTCCGCTCTAAGCCGCTCGTTTTCTTTTGCCAGTTCGGCGTCATACACACCTGTGCCGCCTTTTCCTGCCTCCGCGCCCTTTTGTGCATTCTTTTTCCACGTATACACCAGATTTTCACTAATCCCCAATGCCATCGCTATCTCAGACACTGGCCTGCCTGACATAACCATCTTCAAAACGTCTTCTTTAAACGAAGCGTCATACTTGCGGCGTGTCTTTTTGGAACTCTTTCCAGTCATTGTTGCCAAATTTAAGCAACTTTGACTGTCCGGATAAATTAGTACATCTCAGAGATCCATTGGTATGCCAACGGCAAAGTACCTCATTATGTTTATTTAAAATTACTATATTGTTGAGCCTTATCATATGCAATATTAGATATGTTATGAAAAAAAGCTTACTAAGTGTTATTTCTGTATTGTATTTGGCGATTGTAGCCTGTTTTACTTTTTATTGGGCTAACAACTTTCAAAAATATGTTCATTTCAAAGGAGATGAGTTCGGCATGTGCGTTGAGTTTATAATCCCCTTAACATATGCCTTTTTCATACTTGCACAGCTCAATGTACGAAGGGCTCATTTTGTTATACTTTTATTTCTCCCCGTTATAATAGCCATAGCAAGCTTTTTCCTAGGTATTTTGATCCTACTGGTGACGGGTATGAGTGGCACACCGGCACAAACTATTTATCTCTATTGTTCGGTATATAGTTTGGCATCCTTTTTATTTATTAAAATGGTCTGGACTTCAAAGGAGGGAAAAATATCGTCTAACCGCTAGCCTTTTGTCAAAAGGCTCCTTTTATTTCTTTCCTGGATTTCGCCTCCGTTCATACTGGCCCCCGAGCCATCCTTGCCAATGCTGGGTAACCTCTTTCTTATTCCATTTAGATCTCCGTCCTAATTTTGTTTGGTCCATTCCCAATGGAGTAATGCTAGGATTAAAAGCGTGCCGACCACGTTGATGAAAACGTTGAGATAAGATCGTTTGTCGCTTGATTTAATTTTGACCAGGCTGCGCGCCAAAAAGATAAGAGTGGCTACAGCGCTTACTCCATAAACGACGATATCAAGTCCTGGTCCAGCCAAACTCGTAGGAGATAGGCTATGAATGGCTAATATCAGCGGGATGGCTATTGCATAAAATAGAAGGGACGGGACTATTTTTATCATTAAATAGATAATTCTCGGGTGCAAGGTAGTAACTCCTGGATTTTGTTGATGGGATGTGCCGGGATGACTTCCAATACATTCTTAAGCCAGGTGAAGGGATTTACACCTTGTAGTTTACAAGTTCCCAGCAGGGAATATAACATGGCGCTCCGCTGAGCGGCTTCATGACTTCCGGCGAACAAGTAGTTCTTACGTCCGACGGCCACGGGCCGGAGGCATCGTTCAACCGGGTTGTTGTCAATATTCAGTTTGCCATCCCTAGCATAGATCATAAGCTGCGGCCATCTTTCAATGCTGTAGGCCAAAGCCTTACCGATGGCGCTTTTGGGCAATACTTCGATATATGCTTGCTTCATCCATTTTCCCAGTGATTCCAGGATAGGTAGGGCTTCTTGCTGACGCAGTGCTAAAACATCTGCTTCGGACAACTCGTCATCGGCGGCCTTTCGTTCAATAGCGTATAGTTGCTGGATTTGCGCCAACGCATAGTCTGATCGGTCTTCATCATTGAGGCGGCTTTCTATAAATTTTCTTCGGGCATGCGCCATGCAATGCAGTAGGGTCACGTCCTTCTGTGTGTTGAAGATATTATAAGCCGCATAACCGTCTGTTTGCAAATGGCCCCGGAAGTCTTTTAGTAATTCCGATGGACCTTCCCGTCCCCGGCCAGGCCGATAGTCAAAAAAGAACCCCGGTGCGTCTCGCCTTTTTTATCTTTATCCAGGACCTTTATAGGTGTCTCGTCCGCATGAAGGTAGTCACTGGCCAGTACCTGCTTTTGCAGGGCTTGGTACAAAGGCGTGATCAACTGACAGGTATTACTTACCCAGTCGGTAATCGTGCTGTAGGGGATATTGATATGCTCGCGGGCGAAGCGTTGTTGTTGCCGGTGGAGCGGTAAGTGGTCTACGTATTTGTCAATGACGATTTGCGCCAGCAGCCCCGGCCCGGCAATGGCTTTCGGTAAAGGTCGTTCGGGCATCGGAGCTATGAGGATCGTCGTATTGTCCGCACTGACATACTTGGGACGGATATAGCGATTTACATACAGTCGTCCTGGCTCGTATTCCAGTTCTTCGGTTACTTCCCGGCCGATCTCCCGGCATCCTTCTTTCCCTTCCACGTCCACCAGGATTTCTTTACGTTCCAGGTGATCCGGTAACTTCATTCGTCCGGGGTGTGTGGTGACGGGATTAGTTAGAATAGCCTCGGTACGTGTATATTCAATTTTCTTGGCCCGGACTAGCGAGGTGGCATTTACCTGCTCTGCAGTCAGGCCCATTGACAACTGGGCCGGATCAGTCGGATTACCCGGCACAAAACGCTCCTGTTTGGCGCCGAAGATCATCTTCTTTAACTGATCCAATTCATGGCGCAGCTGCATGACAGCAACCTGGGACTCCTCGTAAAGAGCTTTATAATCGATATGGAGCGCAGTGTCCGCCATGAGCGGAACAAATATACTACAACGCCCTCACAGTGCACTTCTACGTGGATTCGTTATGCACAATTTCACCCCTATGTTGATATCTTTTTCGGCGCTTGACATGTCGCAGGGAGATGCCTTTCAAGAGAAGTAATAATTGATCGGCCTCGATGCAATGGGAAAGCTGTCCGTCCGAACTGACTGGCAGTTCGTAGCTTCCTTTTTCCAATCGTTTGTGATACAGGGAAAATCCATCGCCTTCCCAAAGTAGTTATGTAAACAAAAAGATTATGTGTATTCTTTTGTTTCAAAGCAATGATGCCTTGGACATAATCCTATAATGTTTACATAATAGCGATACATAATTATTACCTTTTTTCCTGGCAATATTGCCGGGTATAAAAAAACTTAATAATTATGAGCAAACAGCTTCAATCATTTGAAGAGCTTGTCGGTAAAGCTGCTTCTTATCTTCGTGCATTATCATATGCTGATCTGTCGGTACAAAGGTTTACGGCTGTATGGAACGATGTTTATCGTTATATGGGTGAACATCACATAGAGGAGTACTCAGGATCGGTAGGCACTCGATATCTTTTTTCCAGAAACAGTAATGAATATAAGTTTCTCTCCCCTAATGAAAAAAGATATGTTAGGGCAGTCTCAATTTTATCTGACTTTCAAGGGCTAGGGAGAATAAGAAAGAAAATAAGGCCAGCCGAAGGAGCTCCTCTAAAAGGGAGGGTTGGAAAATTAATTTTTGAATACGTCAATGAATTAAAGAATGAGTCCAGGTTATCTGAACAAACGATAAGAAGTTCCTTCAGACATCTATCAGTTTTTTTAAAATTTCTAAATGCCAATGGAGTATTCTCATTGACAAAATTGAATAACAGCCATCTGTTTAGCTTTGTGAATGGCTTGGAGGGATATAGTGTGGAAAGCCGCAAAGGGATTCTACAAAAAGTACGGCAGTTTTTAAAGTACTTATATGAAAGGAAAGAAATCAGTGTCAACCACTGCTCCGTCCTGTCGTCTTTCAAATTTGCCAAGCACCGTAAAATTCCCTCTTATTATAGCGAAAACGAGATAAGCCGGTTATTAAAAAATGTTGACCAGGCCAATCCAAATGGCAAAAGAGACTATGCGATGATTCTGCTTGCTACAAGATTGGGGTTGAGGTCTTCGGACATCATAGGCTTGCAATTTGAAAATCTTATTTGGGAGCGAGAGCTAATGGTCTTTGTTCAGAAAAAGACGAAGAAAAAATTAGAGCTCCCACTACTACCTGAGGTTGGCGAAGCGATTATTAACTACCTCAAGCATGGGCGTCCACAGTCAAAACTTCCAAATATTTTTCTTAGTCATAAAGCTCCTTATTGTGAGATGAGTATTTCCAATTTCAATAGTTTTTTAAAGAAGTATCTACTTCGCGCCGGGATTCAATATGATGAACGGCGGCATGGTCCGCATGCGCTCCGCCATAGCCTTGCTACAAGCCTTTTAAATCAAGAAACGCCTTTGCCTATTATTTCTGAGGTGTTGGGGCATGCCAGTCCCCAGAGCACAATGTGCTATTTGAAAATTGACGTCAACGCGCTAAGGAAATGCGCGCTGGAAGTCCCATCCGCTTCGGGAAAATCTAAGTTCAATAACAAATAAGCTTATAAGATGAAAACAACAAGTACGTATATCATGTATATCGACCAATACTTAGCTGTTAAAAGAAGCATGGGCTTTGAGATGAAAACGGCGGCCAGCGTCTTATATCGGTTTGCTCGCTTGGCGGAAGAACTGGGACAGACTCCGGGTATAAAAAAGGATTTGATGGATCTATGGTGTGAAAAAGGCCCTAACGAAACCAATTCAAATAGATATTATAGGGTAATTTATCTTCGCCAATTTGCAAAATATCTATGCGACATTGGGGTTGCCTCCCATATGCCCAAGCTCCCGAAATTTAGCAGCTCTTTTACGCCCTATATTTTCTCCAAAGAACAAATAAGCTCTTTTTTTACGGCATGCGACCGTTTTATTCCTATCCAGTTTAACTACAACTCCGCTTATTTAATGATGCCGCCATTATTTAAGCTGCTTTATGCAACAGGGCTTCGTCTTGGGGAGGCACTTTCACTGAAGGAACGCGATGTAAACTTAACGCACAACTACCTTATAATCAGGCAAAGCAAAAATGGTCTGGAAAGGATAATCCCCGTCTCTAGCTCATTGGCCGAGGTTTGCACAGAATACAAAAAACAGAGGGCGGTTTTGGTTGGTAAATCAGCTACATCCGATTTGTTCTTTATTAAAAAAAACAAAAGTGGATGCGACAACCATGCAGCCTACAGCTTTTTCCGGGAGATCCTCTGGCGTATTGGCATTGCTCACCAGGGAAAAGGCTATGGCCCAAGGATTCACGATTTTAGACACACTTTTGCTTGCCACTCATTAAGGGCTATGGCCGACGCTGGCCTTGATATTTATCATTCATTGCCCATTCTTTCAAATTATCTGGGTCATCAAAATTTAGAGTCCACTAATAAGTACGTGAGACTAACTGCAGAGGTATACCCAGACATTATGAAGCTCGTAAATGATACCTGCTCGCATATTTTCCCTGATATTAAAATCATATACAATGAAACCAACTGATTTTTCTAAAAACCTAACAGACTTTTTAAGCCTCTATTTGCCAGGTGAAAGGGGGTTAAGCTATAATACCATATGCGCTTACAAAGACACATTTGTTTTGTTCCTGACTTTTATGGGAAAAAAGCAATGCATAAAACCCGATAAACTCACCCTTCAACATATTACCCAAGATCGGGTTATTTCTTTTCTGGAATGGATACAAAAAGAAAGAAATTGCAGCAACACAACCAGAAATGCCCGGCTTGCAGCATTGCACTGCTTCTTTAATTATTTGCAGTATCGGCAACCAGTTGGGCTCTTTGAGTGGCAAAGGATATTATCTATCCCAATAAAAAGGACTGACAAAATGCCTAGAAGCTATCTTTCCTTGGAAGCTATTAAATTACTGTTCGAGCAAATTGATCCAAATACGGTAAAAGGAAAAAGGGACCTGGCATTGCTTTCATTAATGTATGATAGCGGGGCAAGAGTAACAGAGATGATCAACTTAGAGCCATCTTCAATCAACTTCAACAAGCCGTCAACAATTAAGCTTGTTGGAAAAGGTAATAAGGGCCGTATCGTTCCATTAATGGAAAGCCAAATAGCCATATTAGATGACTACATGCATGACAACAAGCTGATGACGTCTAATGCCACTTCATACCCTTTATTCGACAATGGTCGCATGCAAAAACTTTCTCGAATGGGCATATCTAGGATATTAAAAAAATACACAGCAAAAGCAAAAATCCTACAGCCATCATGGTATCCTTTAACTGTGACCCCCCACATTTTTAGGCACTCGAAGGCAATGCACTTACTTCAGTCCGGCGTGAACATTGTTTACATCCGGGATTTCCTAGGTCATGCTTCCATATCAACAACTGAAGTGTACGCACGTGCAGACGCAAAGATGAAAAGGGAGGCTCTTGAAAAGGCCCACAAGGATATTCAATATAAAAACAAGTGTGAACCTCGCTGGCTAAAAGATGCCGGACTATTGGAATGGCTTAAGTCTTTAAAATAAATTTCCATCAAGATTATGCAAACACATTTTTAGTTCTTTGCTTTGCGGTACTTGGTTGGAGTCGATTCTGTTTGCATAATCTTTTTGTTTACATAAATTCTTTGGGAACGGGACGGTTTTGGGATTTTCCACAAGCGTTTAGAGCGCGGAACCTTCGAACTTCCGCAAACCACCGGTCAACGAAAGGATGCCGTTATCGCCTGGCAGGACTTACAGTTTATTCTTCAGGGAATAGATTTGAAAAGCATACGCTTCCGCAAACGTTATCATCGCACAACCTCTGCTGCCTGATGGAGGTGGCGGTTTAGGCTTCCTCCTCCTGAAGCCGTTGCTGCCCCAAGGTGCGGATCCATCGCTGGCACATTCTTATCTTCAGTTCAATCCCATACCTGTTTTTTAGATAGTCAGACAAGACCGCTCCTGTCCATTTATCGGCTTGGATACCTGCTTTATGGGGAGGCTTCCGCAGCACTTTGTCGATACTGGCCAGCTGCTTCTTACTCAACTTGGTTGTACGGCCAGGCTTAGGCACTTCCAGCAAGGCAGTTATATCGCCATCTTCAGTGTCATTGATCTTGTTCACCCACCGAGTCACCGTCTTTCGATCCACACCATATATGGATGCTACTTCCATATTGTCTAGTCGATCCTCCCGACAGAGAAGCAAAATAGCATGCAGACGTAACAAATATTGTATCTGCTCATCGTCGCTGGCGAAATGAGCCAGTATCTGTCGGCGAACATTCTCCACGTTTTTGATCGCTAATCGTTTCATGATAAACGAATGTAGGAAAAATAAATGATTTATTGTGTGGGACAATACATATTACGCTTTATATTTGCATGTGCCATTATCAACCGTTACTGAGTCATACGATTGCCTGGACCGACCGACTCTTATCCAGCTGTTGCAGCAGAAGGATAGGATCATTGCCGATGGGCAGCAGGATTTGTTGCTGGCTGTTGAAAAGATAGGCGAGCTGAACAGAATACTGAATCTGCGTAACAAAAAACAATTTGGATCCAGCAGTGAAAAAGGGAGTCGGCTGCCAGCGACAGCCCCACCCGACTATATCGAATTTGAAGAGGTAGGCCAGGGAAAAAGGCTGGAATCCACTTGGAGTACTGATCGTAACGTGTGTGAAAAGATCCCTGTCCCTAAGCGAACGTATAACAAACCTCATCCAGGCCGTTATGCCATCCCGGAACATATACCCCGGGTAGAGCGCCATATTTATCCGGAAGGCTATGACCCTAGCTGGAACCGGGAACTACCCGCCGAAAGAACAGAACGTCTTTCTTTAAAAATAGAATTGATCGCTGAGGTGATCATCCGCCACAAGTTTGCCCGGGAAACGGAGTTTGCCATTGCTGCTCATCCCCTGAATGATCCCTTTTATAAATATAAAGCGACGCCAGAACTGATAGCGCATATGATGATGCTCCGTTTTGTCATGCATCTTCCGTATTACCGGTTCCGCCAATTACTGGCGGGCTGTCCGGTGGCTTACCAGACCCTGATCGGCTGGGCTGGACGGACCTTTGAAGTACTGGCTCCTTTGGGACCATGCTTGCGGGAGGAGATCATACGGGAGACCGAACTACTCTGTATGGATGAATCCCACTTCAAGTTGTTGGATACACCGCATAAGGTGGCGGCTTTTAAAGATCAGCTTAAACAGCAAGAGCGGGAATGGAAAATGGCTTTTTCTAAACAAGGCAAAAAAGCAACCAGCCGGCAAACAGAAATCCTGGTCGAGGGTGATGAAGAAATGGAAGAAGAACTGACCGCCGGAGTATCGAAGAAGAAAATTATATTGAAAGGACAAATGTGGGCTTTACTCAATCCGGTAAAGAGACTAGCCCTGTTTGAATACAGCCCCTCGCGAGCTACCATCAATGCTTTATTACTGTTGGAAAATTACCAGGGCTTACTCATGGCGGATGCTTATGTAGTATACCGGAGGCTAGCCAAGCTGATGGGGGTAAGCATTACTTTGCTATCATGCTGGGCGCATGCTCGCAGAAAATTCCTGGAAGCGCAGCATCCCCAAAAATCGGACCCGGTGGTCGCTGAGGTTATCAACCGTATCGCCGAATTATATAAGATCGAAAAAAAAGTGAAGGGGCTATCTCCCCGAAAGAAAAAGAAGGTTCGAAAGCGAAGCGCCGCCTTATTGCGGTCCCTGAAAGAATACCTGGAGCGTCAGTTGCCCAAGTATGCACCCAAAGAGGCTGTAGCACAAGCTATCCAGTACTGCCTTAATCATTGGGATGCCTTATCAAGGTATACCCGTTACCCCATTGCTCCAATAGATAATAACCAGACCGAGCGATCTATCCGACCTATTACCGTCAATCGGAAAAATGTCTTGTTCCTGGGATCCGTCGAGCATGCCAAAGGCTCCGCACTGATGTATTCACTCATGGAATGTTGCCGGTTGCAAGGGGTAGACGCCATGGCTTGGCTACTGGATGTAATGAAGACCATAGAAACCTATCCGAAAGATCAACTCGTAAATTTATTGCCGCACAAATGGAAAGCCGACCGGGAAAATCATAAACTGATGCCCTGATCCAGGCTTTATACTTGCTTGCCCTACGACAGGAACCCTCCTCCGAAAGCTTCCAAGCGGCCGAAACCCACCCGTGGCAAAGCTATTGTATTCCGCCATGATCGCCCGTCCAGTTGCTCTACTGTTTACCCCCAGAAGGACTTGATTTTAAGATGTTGCTTTATCCATTTGAAAAACAATTCTACTTTCCATCTATGTTTGTAGAGAGATGCAATTTCTTCTGGTGCCAGATTCAGGTTATTGGTTAAAAAGATGAAGGTTCTGTTTTGTTCTTCATCGTGGAATTTTATTCGCCTGATCTTTTCAGGATAATCTTTAGCAGAATAAAATCCCTTAAGCTCTCCTGTTTGGTCACATTGTACTCCCGTTCTTTTGTCCACCGCAGCGGAATACTGCCTCTTAAATTGAAGGTTGGTTTTCGCCCGGATGACAAAAAATGACTTTGATTCATGAATGGTGAAAAGCCGCTTAAAATCAAGGTAGGCCTTGTCAAAAACGTAAAAGCTACCTGGTTCATATGCTATTTGATCCATTGCCTGGACATCGTGGACCGATCCGGCGGTTAAATGCATAAAGACGGGGATTGAAGTACGGACATCATACTGTGTATGCAATTTAACTGCTCCTTTTGCTCTTCGAAAAGTAGCCCAACAGAATACATTCAAGCATAGATCGATGGTCGTAGAGTCAAAAGCGTAGACAGAATTGGAGAATGAAAACTGAGTTGTATCATCTGACATGCAGACCTTTCGCGCCTCTGCAATAAGATGATAAGCGAAATCCTGGAAAATCTGCCAATCACGATTTGCATTCGATTTTCCAAGGTTAGCTTTCGAAACTCCTTTTCCAAATCCAAGGTGATATGCCTTTGGTGAGTGCGCATTTACAGTAAGTACCAGATCGCTTAAGCTATCTCTATTACTCAGTTGACCGTACATCATGCACAGCATTTGGTTCCAGCAAGTAAAATGTCTGACGCGATAGTCACCATTGTAGCGGCTGACTATGGTATCAAACGTTCGCTGAGGAAGAAATGAAGCTATCTGTGCAAAGACGTATTTTCCTTGGTTCATAAACTTCCTGATTTTCAGAAAGTTATGAATTTGGCGATTTCAAATCGTCACGGACCAAAAATCGCCTGAAATACAAGCGCATCAAGACTTTCAAAGAACTACTTATGATCTTAACGAGACACTAATGATATTTAATCTATTTTTAGCGCTTTAGTACAGAAATCTGTACTAAGCCATGATACGGATATTGGGGATACTTTCGTAGCGGCTACTGCCTTACATTTTCAACTGCCACTGCTTACCATGAACCTTAAACATTATAAGCACATACCAAATCTTCAATTAATATGACATAATTTAAAGCCTCTACAGGGAGACAGGCCATTCAACATTGTATCTAATAGTTAGACAGTTCACATAAAACTCATTTAAACTTCCATCTAATAATACGCGCTCTGTCAAATGAGTCAACGTAGCCCACTGAATAAATTTGCCCATTAAATTCCGTGCCATCTGGCCTTATTAGAATCCGGACCCTGCGACGAAAGCGCTCCGGGATACGATCCCTCCGAGTGCGAACGGGCAACCTGGAACCCCGCATCCCCGGGTTATAACTGGACAGAATGTGAAGAGCAAAAATGTGACTCTTCATCCGTCAACTTTGACGACGAAGCCTGCGACGAATCCACCTGTGATCCAACTTCCCCCAATTAACCCAACCGAATGTACTGCAATGAACTGTACTCCGAAAGATTTGGATGCCTATAACATAAACATGGCATCTGGTGATAAAGCATCTATGGTAAGCCAGGTATTCAATGTCTTCTTCAATGCCATGTTTACCGGGCTGGGGATATCAGCACCCCGAGTTTATTTTCGGAGCTCCTTCCGACTATCAGGTTGATCTCATCACCAAGGAATTCGTTCCCGCCGGATCTCCCAATGGAACAAAAGGAAGTTCGGGCTTATATCAGAACGGAGTAGTATATTTATCTCTTTATGTATTTGGTACCGACCTAGCCCTCACGGTCGCATCGATAGGGCATGACTTAGCTCATGACTGGCGGCAGCGAATGACCCGACAGACGCAGCCAATGACAATTGGAATGAAACCTATGCTTACTACAATAATCTTTGATAAATATGAAAGCTATCTTATCATCTATCGCGATCCTGTTTATAGTTGTCTACTGTAATGCGCAGCCATCCGGCATACCGGACACCGCTGTTGAACTAAGGCTGCAATTGATCGGAAAGAAAAGTTCGGGTCACATGGCGCTGGATGTGCAGGTCATCAATCATTTGGCAAAGGACATCTATATATCGTATATCGGTTACTCTAATTTCCACTTGTATCGACAGTCGGACACCGGATGGACCGAATTGGCCCTGTATGAGCATTACCCTTACGCGCCAGGCGTGCATGGTTCGTACCAGGATGCACGCCGCGGAAATGATGTTATTAATATCTACAACGGGATAATGATCGCGGGTATTCTCGAACGAAAGAAAGTCGTCGATTCCTTTTACAACCAGGATCAGTCCGGCCAAAAAGCGTCCGGTTCTCTCCGGGCATTGATAAAAGGTCTTCCTCCTGTCTTTCTCAGGTCGGGAGAAACGATCAATCATGAATTTCTGGTCGCCCTGGATGACCTCAAGCTGGGCAACTATAAGATCAGCTATGGAAATGAAGAATGGGATGCCAAAGGTATCGACATGTATAACCAGCGGCTAATGCTGCTGCCGGAGAATGTCTTTACTTACTCGCGTTATATTCCGAAAAAACTGTTGACAAACACCCTGTATTATTCGATCATTGACTAAAGACGTGAAAAAGCAGCAACAAGAACGGCAAACCAGACCCCATCTGCCAACCAGGAGATTGGCGGGGCTGGTTTTCCTTTGCACCTGCCTCTCCTGGAGCCAGACACTCTACTGGCCGGCGCTCGCCGCCCTCATAAGGATAATCCCTGGCATGGCACTCACTGTTGGCTTTATAGTAGCGTGGCAGGCTATTAAGCAATCCAATCAGCCTTGATCCGGCGCACAATAGGCACACAAAAAATATTTTTTATTGAAAATCAGCCACTTGCGATTCCTGTTCCGGGCACTTCGCAAAACGATGACAATCAATACGTTGCAGCGTTTTTCTTTTTTCTCCTATTTCGTTTTCTTTCGCTTTTCTCCGCTTTCTTCAGCTGAATTTGGCAATAGTACATTTGGCCTCCCACACCATTAGAATTTCAAATCATAAACCTTTTTGCGTATTTTTATAGGTCAAAAAAGCAAAATAGTATGGCGACAATAATAAAATTACCTCAACAAAAGAAAAGCAAATCGGCCTTACATAAGGAGATCGCCAAAAAGTACGACATCCCAGGGCGAAACCCTGAAAAAGCCATTGATGGCATGTATGGATTGTGGGAAGGCCAGGACATCTCCATTGAAAAAATCCGTGCAGAAAAACGGCGTAAGAAATGGTAGTGATTGACGCTGATGTAATGATCGAAGTATTACGTAAAAATCCTGCCGTTACGTCCTATCTCAGAAATGACATCGGAGCTTTTAATATTGTACTATCTGCCGTAACAATTGCTGAAATTCAGCAGGGAGCAACCAATAAAGAAAATCTCCAGCAGATCAATCGACTTCTAAAACAGTATATCGTGCTACCTGTTGATCATCATATTTCATCTATTTTTAGCACTTTGGTACAGAAATATGTACTAAGCCATGATACGGATATTGGAGATACTTTTGTTGCGGCCACTGCCTTGCATTTTCAGTTGCCGCTACTTACAATGAATCTTAAACATTATAAGCATATACCTAATCTTCAATTAATACGACACAATCTAAAGCCTTTACAGGGAGGCAGCCCATTCAATATTATATCCAATAGTTAGACAGTTCACATAAAACTCATCTAAACTACCATCTAATAATACGCGCTCTGTCAAATGATTCAACGTAGCCCACTGAATAAATTTGCCCATTACGTTCCGTGCCATCTGGACTTATTAGAATCCGGACCCTGCGACGAAAGCGCTCCGGGATACGATCCCTTCGAGTGCAAACGGGCAACCTGCAACCCTGCATCCCCGGATTATAACTGGACAGAATGTGAAGAGCAAAAGTGAGACTCTTCATCCGTCATGGAACAAAAGGAAGTTCGGGCTTATATCCGAACGGAGTAGTATATTTATCTCCTTATGTATTTGGTGCCGACCTGGCCCTCATGGTAGCATCGATTGGGCATGAACTAGCTCATGACTGGTTGGCAGCGAATGACCCGACTGACGCAGCCAATGACAATTGGAATGAAACCTATGCTTACCACAATAATCTTTGATAAATATGAAAGCTATCTTATTTTCTATCACGATCCTGTTTATGGCTATTGGCTGTAAGGGACAGCCATCCGACACCGCTGTTGAAATAAGGCTGCAATTGATCGGAAAGAAAAGTTCGGGGCATATGGCCATGGATATGCAAGTCATCAATCATTTGGCAAAGGATATCTATATCCCATACATCAGTTACGTGAATTTCCATTTGTATCGACAGTCGGACACCGGCTGGATGGAGCTGGCCCTGTATGAGCATTACCCTTACAAGCCCGGCATGCATGCCACGCACCAGGATATACGCCGCGAAAATGATGTTACCGATGGCTACCATGGTGCTATGATCGCGGGCATACTTGAACGGGAGAAGATCGTCGATTCCTTTTACAACCAGGATCAGTCCGGCCAAAAAGCCTCTCTCCGGGCATTGATAAAAGGTCTTCCTCCCGTCTTTCTCAGGTCGGGACAAACGATCGATCATGAATTTCCGATCGCTCTGGATGACCTAAAGCCGGGCAACTATAAGATCAGCTATGGAAATGAAGAATGGGACGCCAAAGGTATCGACATGTATAAACTGCGGCTAATGCTGCTGCCGGAGAATGTCTTTACTTACGCGCGCTATATCCCGCAAAGATTATTGACAAACACCCTTTATTATTCGATCATTGATTAAAGACGTTAAAAAGCAGCAACAAGCGCGGCAAACCCGACCCCTTCAGCCAACCAGGATATTGGTGCTGGTTTGCCCTTTGCACCTGCCTCTCCTGGAGCCAGACACTCTACAGGCCGGCGCTCGTCGCCCTCATAGGGATGATCCTTGGCATGGCATTCACTGTTGGCGTTATTGTAGCATGGCAGGCCATTAAGCAATCCAGTCAGCCTTGATCCGGCACATAATAGGCACACAAAAAATATTTTTTATTGAAAATCAGCCACTTGCGATTCCTGTTCCGGGCACTTAATTAAGACGCCTTGTAAATGAAAGTTTACGAGGCGTTTTTTCTTTCCAACTAAAGTCTTCTGAAAAGACATTACGTACCACTTAGTAATAAGCTATGCATTTCGTAGTAGACTCCGCCTGGTGGATGCAGCCTCCGGCTGCCAGATGGCTATCTTAATTGTCCAATCACTTCCTTTTTCCCGATATTCCCAAGTAGTGCTACTTCATTGATCACCGCATTTGCCGCTGCGGGGTTCGACAACATCAGCGCATTGATTACGTTGATTACATCCACTCTGAATCTTGGTCCCGGATCAACCAGGTGCGGCAGCTTCCGGCTCTTCGCATACTGGTCGCTGAGATCCTTGATGCGTTTCGCGCAGGCGTTTTGTTCATCTACATAGGACTGGTCGTGCTCGATCGTCACATTATTGAATTGAATGCTTGTCCATAGACTGCGGTCGGGATAAAGGTTCTGCAACACTTCGTGCGAACTTTCCGTCACCACTACTTTTACGATGGCTGAGATACCGGAGTAGGGCTCGTCGCAGGAAATCTTCAGTTTATTGGAGCCGGGTTTAAGGTCATAGCTGAGGGTGATGTCTTCTGGTTTCGCATTGCTGAACTCCCCGTGCTCGGCGACCTTGACGTTTAGATTCAAGGTGATCGAGTGCTTTGCGGGCTCCAGCAATTGATCGTTTAGGAACCACTGGTACTGTGGTTGTTCATAACCAAAAGACGTGGCGCGAAGACTCAACATGTTGTTATGAAAATGGTTGCGGAAGTGGTGCGGGGCAACGGGAAACATGAAGCACGGGCTCATGTCGGCGGTTTGCCAGCCCACATCAATCCGGCTTGGACGCAGGGCAGTTTCCACCACATCATCCAGCCCTACGCCGAAATATTTCCAGGTTTCGCCACTGGCGACGGTGACGGTAACTGCTGAAAAATCCTGGTCGAAACCACCGACGCGCACCACGAAACGACCGTTGAAATCATGGTAGTCGCTGTCGCCATTACCCAGGAGTGGGATGCGGTTCACGTAACGGATACGCTTGTTGATCTTGCTCTGGGCGTGAATCACTACTGCGACCGGTGGGGTGGTACCATCATCTACAGAGAAGCTAGCGTCGTAGCTGCGGTTGCGGCGAAGTTCCAGGTAATATGTATCACCGTTAGTGTCGACCGGAGTAATAACGCCAAGGATCACTTTGCGGTTTGGCCAAGCGTCGACGCCGGCATCGTACGCCGTGAGGCGGAAGGTATGGGGTGTGCTGTTGAAGCTGCTGGGTACCTGGTGCACCGTGTTGGGGTCGTTGAAGCTACCCATATTGGCGGCGGAAAACTGGGCTGGGGTGATATATGGGCCGATAATGCGTTGTACATCGTTAGTGTTTACATCCGAAACGTTTGGCGATGCCTTTGGTTTACCGATGGGCAGGCGGGGATCGAGGGGGCGTTCGAAAGAGGAGTCATTGCCGCCATACAGTTCACTGCTCATGACAGAGTACGGGCTTTGATATTCGTCGCCAAATGTATTCAATTCGTGTTCGAGGCTGAAAGCGTGGCCCACTTCCTGGCACATATTGCTGAAGGGGCTGAGCACGTCAACCACGGCCGCAAGCACCATAGTGTTACCTACTTTGTGGGGTCCACCACCGCCAAATTGGTCCGTTTGCTGGGCACCGATGATCAGTACGTTTTTGAAAATGCTCCAGTCTGGTGAGAACAGCCGGGTTATTTCCGCCAAGACGCCGTCGACCAGCACGGTCCGGGGATCTTCGCCCGGTTTGGCCTTGTCGCGTGGGTCGGCCAGCGTGATGGCGGGGAATAGAAAATAATTCATGTCGGCCTGGAACAGTGAGGTACGCGACCAGAAATGCGCGAGGCTATAGGGGATCGAGGGGTTGAGCCAATTGTTCATGGTGGCGTCGGACCAGACTTCGCTGGCGGCGGTATTGGGAAAGCGGAGGCGAATGACAGCAAGCATGTTGGTTTATTTAAATGAGGTGGTGCTATATTAATTAGTCGGCGGAATTGCGTGAAGGGAAACAGACTCGTAGAAAGTATGGGGATTAGATGGTGGACAATGCCATAAGGGTAATGTTGTATGGCGCAAATGTTTACTAGTGCAACCCCCGGTTTACGGAAAAACGCCCCAGTCAGGCAAATTAGCAAAAAGAATCACGCTCTATATCCTCGGAGGAGCAAATGGTGTAGGTAAAAGCACCTGGTACCAAACTGGGATCGAGCAAAAGTTTATTAGCCGATCCCCAAGTACGCCGAGATCCGCTGCTACATCCGCGATCCGGACGGTTATTTTATCGAGGTCGGACAATACGAAAATAAACGACGCGCTGGTTGACCTTTTGGGCAAACCAATTGCCGAAGCGAGCGCCCTTTTCGTTCCCACCGCGATCTATGCTTTGTCCTCTGGTGCTGACATAGCACGAAAAGTTATTTGCGGGTCGTTAGGTTACCCGAAGTCATCTCTGAGGGACATTGGAAGCTGTTTCAGCCATCCGTTCCCAGCAGTCGCGAGTCTTACTAACCTTGCAGGTTCGATTCACTGCTTCAAATAACGAAGGGCAACACCCCCCGACTTAAAAACCGTTGACTCAACAAGTTTTAATTGTAATTTTTCTTGCAGGCTGATACCTTCAAACAACCGTCTCCCTTCTCCTACAACTATCGGGTGAACCACAAAATGATATTCATCGATCAGACCAAGCTCTACAAGTTGTGAAGGAATGGATATACCACCTGTTAAAATATTTTTGCCTTGTTCTTGTTTCAATTTCAGTATTTCGTCGTGAAGGCTCGTACGAACAATTCTCGTTTTTTTTCCTTCAGGGCTGTCTAATGATTGTGAGAAAACAATAATTTTGTCGACGGCGTCAAATGCCTGGGCAAATTCGATTTCTGCTTTTGTCTGCCCGGAATGGTTTTTCGCTATGTCGGGCCAATAAGGAACCATCAATTGATAAGTTTTACGTCCGTATAGGAATGTGTCAGCATCTCGCGTGAGGTGCGTAAAAAAGTCCATCATTTCTTCATCGGGATTGAATTTGGTATGGTCACAGCAGCCATCTAAGGTAATGTTGATTCCGAAGATTACATTTCTCATATGATTGATTTTAGGTTTAATTATCCTCAAATTAGTTTGACAATTATTCCACCAATATTTTTTTCGCGGCCTCTGCACTTAAATAGACTTCTTTATTCCCTTTGACCTCAATCAATAGAGACTTATCGAAATCCTGAATTTCTTTAATAATCAGTGTATCGGCCAAAGCTATACCCTGCTTATCCAGATATTTCAAAAAAGAAGGAGTATTATCGGCGACTTTCACCACCTTTATTTTCTTACCGGTTTCGATCTCCGATAAGTTCTTAGACTTCAGATTCGGAATCCTCCCGTTTTTATCAGGTATCGGGTCGCCATGTGGGTCAAAACTTGGGTTTCCCAAAAAAATGGTTAACTCGTCTAATAATTTGTCAGATTGAATATGCTCCAGTTGTTCCGCGACTTCATGTACTTCATCCCATTTGAAGTTGAGATGCTTGACTAAAAAGGTCTCCCATAATCTATGCTTGCGCACAACTTTTATCGCGGCTTTCAACCCTTCTCTGGTCAATTTCGCACCGCTGGTCCGGTTATATTCAATTAATTTCTTTTCTGCCAGTTTACGCAGCATTTCAGTTACTGAGGCAGGATTAAAACCAAGTTTTTCAGCAATTAACTGGTTACCTGCTCTTCCTTCTGCAGGATAGGTCACTAAAAATATAGCTTTAAGATAGTTCTCTTCTGTAACAGATATTACCATAATTCGAGCAAAAATAGCTCTATTTCTTTACGCGTCTTGCGGTAGTGCCAAAAATACGGATTTAAAGTATCCAAATTTCTTAATTTTGGTATACCTAAATTTATATATTAGGTTTGCATAAATCAACTTTTGTAAGAATGAAGAAGCTATTTGTTGTTATAGGGTTGATGGCCCTGGCAGTTGCCTGCTCAAAATTGGAGCCTCCTGCACCGGTCGACGACCAGGTCCTTGACGGGCCTGTGGATGGATTAACCTACGCACAAGCGGCACAACATGGTCAGGGGGATGCCGCTTTTACGGGCCAGGTTTTTACAAAGCAGACGGGGTTAGGGCCAGTTTTCGTAGCTACGAGTTGTGGTAGTTGTCATTCGGGAGACGGGAAAGGGCATCCATTCACCACCCTTACAAGATTTGGGCAAATTGACAGTACAGGAAATCATTTTCTGAACCAGGGAGGACCGCAATTGCAAGACAGGGCATTGCCCGGTTACCAGCCTGAACAAATACCGGCAGGCGCCACTTCAGCCAAATTTACTCCTCCGACCAATACAGGTTTGGGATTTTTGGAATTAGTGCCGGACGTAGATATTCTTTCTATGAGCGATCCTGACGATGACAATGGTGATGGGATTAGAGGTTCACCGAATTGGAATGGTCTTCCTTCGTTTGTAACTCCGGAGCCGAATGCTATAAAAAGACACGGGAAATATATATGCCGCTTTGGAAAAAAGGCGGGCGTTTATAACCTCCTGCAACAAACAGTTAATGCATACAACCAGGATATTGGCATCACTTCCGCTTTTCAACTCAATGACGTTTATTCACATTTAGATATTGATCCTGAGATCTCTACGAATATCATTAATGATGTTGTTTTTTATCTGCAAACATTAAAGGCCCCTATTCAACGCAATCAAAATGATGCCGCGGTATTGGCAGGCAAGCAGCTTTTTATTGACATCAATTGTTCCGGCTGTCACAGGCCGGAGTTGAAAACAGGCATTTCTCCCGTTGAAGCTTTGAGCAACAAAAAATTTGCGCCATATACCGATCTGTTGCTACACGATATGGGTCCTGGTCTGGATGATGGTTACACTGAAGGCAATGCCAAAACAAGCGAATGGAGGACAGCGCCATTATGGGGTTTAGGTCTTGCGCCCAAATCGCAGGGCGGGCAGTACTTTTTGTTACATGACGGAAGGGCAAACAGCATCGAAGAAGCCATTCAACTACATGGTGGTGAGGCCGCCAATGCAATAAGTGCTTACAACGAACTTACCGAAGCAGAACGACAGAAGATCATCAAATTTTTAAAGACTTTATAACAAATGAAGAGGAGAAAATTTATAGCAGCAGGATGCGCCAGTTGCATAAGCGGTGGCTTGCTACTATCCCTGTTGGAAGGCTGCAGTTCTGTAAAAATGATAACTGCACCTATAATAGATTCTGATATGGTTGTGCCCTTAACCGCCTTTGAAATAAAAGATACCTCTAAAAAAAAATTTAAACGATATCTGGTAGTGCAAAATGAATTATTGCAGTATCCAATATATCTGTATCGGTTTGATGACAACAAATACGAAGCCTTACTCATGAAGTGTACGCACCAGGGAACAGAATTGCAAGCGTTTGGCGATAAACTGCAATGCCCTGCGCACGGCAGCGAATTTAACAAACATGGAAAAGTTGAAAACGGCCCGGCCAGTGCTTCGCTTAGAACTTTTCCTGTAACCATTACTGAGGATCAACTGCAAATATCTTTGAAATGAGATTGAACTATTTTTTAACTGCTCTTTTCATAATCGGATTCTTGCCTGCCAATGCGCAAATAGACCCCAGCCTGTTAAGACGTGTACCCAAAGACACATCTAAGCCTGTAATGAATATGGATGCCATTTATAACAGGCCTTCTTTGCAAATGGGAAAACTTCCGGTCTCTTTAGGAGGTTATGTAGAAGCTAACTGGCAACACCTGGGTACAGATGGCATTTCGGAAGGGCATCAATTTCAGTTCAGGCGACTTACCTTATTTGTTTCCTCAAGCATTTCCAAACGGATCAAGTTCTTATCTGAGATAGAATACGAACCTTCGGAGAATTCTATTGCGGTGGAATTTGCCGCTTTAGACTTTGAGTTCCATCCGTTATTAAACCTCAGAGGAGGTATGATCTTAAATCCTATCGGCGCATTTAATCAAAACCATGACGGGCCTAAGTGGGAATTTACGGACAGACCCATTGCGGCCGAACAAATGCTGCCCGATACGTGGAGCAACGCAGGGTTTGGCTTATATGGAAAACACTATCGTAATAACTGGATGTTCGGGTACGAACTATATTTAACAGGAGGCTTTGATAATTCTATTATCCAAAACAGCCAAAACAAGACCTATTTACCTGCTGCAAAAGACAACCCTGAAAGATTCGAAGAAAGTTCCAGTGGCGAACCGTTGATAACAGGAAAATTAGCGGTTAAAAATACCGGCATCGGAGAGATTGGCCTGTCGTATATGGGAGGGCTGTATAATAAATGGCAGGATGACGGGCTGATATTGGATAAAAAAAGGAGAGTTGATATTTTGGCTGTTGATTTTAATACGGTGGTTAAGAAAACAAATACCAACATTATCGGGGAATGGTCCTGGATTTTTGTCGACATTCCAGAAACGTATTCGCAACAGTTTGGCAGCGGACAGCGGGGAGGTTTCATGGACATTGTACAACCTGTTCTAAAAAAGAAAATAGCAGGATGGGAAGGCGCCGTAGTAAATGTTGCCTGCCGGTTTGAATATGTAGATTGGAATGTTGGAAAATTTAAACAAACCGGTGGCAATATTGCTGACGATGTTTGGAGCGTAATGCCGGCGGTAAGTTTCAGGCCAAATCCACAAACTGTATTGCGTTTGAATTATCGCATTCAGAAGCAAAGGGATCTATTGGGCAACCCGCCTGCAACTACCGCCGGGTTTATATTCGGCATTTCGTCTTACTTTTAAGGATACAGTAGTGTGGATCCCAATCCATGTATACTGATTATTTGTCGTCGTCTCCCTTTGCCTTTTCTTTTGACAACAGGTAAAAAGCCCCTTTCTTTACGATCCAGGTGTTTTCCGGCAGATTTGCCAGGGGGGTAATCTGCACGTAGCCCAATTCCGTTACTCCCGTGACTACCTCTGTTTTTGTAAATGCCACCAGCCCGTCAGTTTTCTTTCTCTCCTCCGTTATAAAAATATAGTCCTTTCCTTCCGACCGCACCAGTGCATCGGCCGGTACCGCCGTAGTTTGCTGGTTGCCTACGTCGATCAGCGCCGTTACATACATGCCGGGAATGAGCTTGTACGTATTAGCACCATCAATGATAGCATGTACGACTATGCCTTTGCTGTCATCTTCAAAAGACTTGTTGATCCCATAAATCTTTCCCTCAATGAGCTGGTTATTTTGATTCGTCAATATAAAATTAACTTTCTGGCCGATCCTGACCTTAAACAGATCCTTTTCATAGACGGTGAGATCGCAATGGATCTTAGAATTATCAATGATCTGCATGAGCGGCTTCCCTGTTTCCGCATAGGTACCGGTATTAACGGTGATGTGTCCGATTGTGCCCGCTATGGGGGCCGTTACCGATACCTGTGAGACTATATGCCCGCCGGCCACACTCACCGGATCAATGCCAAGTTGCTGCAGCTGTTTTTCCTGCGTCAAGAGTTTTGAGGTCTCTGCATTGTAGTTTGCCTGGATCTGTTGCAGGTTCTTGCCTGTTCCTAGATCGGAAGCGTTCAGCTCTTTTTGTCGGGCCAGCTCTTCCCGGGTATACGAAAACTGATTTTTGCTTGTCAGATATTCCTGCTGCAATTTAATAAAATCGGTGTTTTCGAGAGTGGCCAGGACCTGTCCTCTCTTTACCGCCTGCCCTTCCAATACCTGGATGGACCTGATAATACCCCCCATCAATACATTTACTTCGGCTTTATTCTGAGGAGGGACGGCAAGCTGGCCGCTGGCCTTTACCACTGCATGAAGATTTTTTTGTTCGATGGGGCCGATCTCAATACCTACGGCCTTGATCTGTTCCGGAGATAGTTTCAGTTGAGCCTGCGCTTTTGCACCGTCAGTTGCGCTGTCATTTGCAAGGCCCGTTACACTGTCCCTCGCGCTGTCGGTCGCCGCTGCGAGCGGTTCAGCGCCCTTGTTACTCTGACAGGCAAACAAAAAGATCGTCCCCAGGAGGGATATACCTATGAAAGATCGAATGAATCCCATTTTCATGCTGTTTAATTTGTTTGTTCAACTACCTGTCGCCTCTCAAATATTGCAGGCTGATCACGGTTTTGTTGTAGTCATTGACAGTCTTCAGATAATTCAGGCGGCTGTCAGTCGCCAGGGTGATGTTCTGGATGTATTCCATATATCCGATCTCCCCTTTGCTGAAGGCAAATTGGGCGACCCGGATCTGTTCTGCCGCCAGCGACAGACCGGATGCCCTGTAATAATCTATGGTTTGCTTCAACTTGAGGAATTCCTGGTAGGCCTTATTCCACTCGGTACTTAACTGCAGACGGGCGGCGGCTAACTGCGAGGCCGCGACCGATGCACCGATCTTTTCAGCATTGATCCTGGCCTTATAGGCACCCGCGAAAAGGGGTACAGCCAATCCCAGCTGAAAACCGCCAATCCGGGTGCCCGAAGAATAACCACGGTTGATCTTTGCCGGATCAAACCCTTTGATCACGAGCTGCTGATTATATCCTACCACCAGTTCGGGCAACATCTTTGCCTTTTCCAGCCTCACCCGCGCATTGGCGAGGGTGCTGTTCTGCTGATAATAATGGATCAGAGGGGCATATCCGTTGCCGGTGGTGTCTGTTGATGGCGTGTAGGGAAGCGGAAACAGGTCTTCCTGTATCGCCATCGGCTCGTCGCTATTGATCAGCTGCTGCATGGTCAGCTCGCAGACCTTCAGGTCGGCGATGGCTTCCTTTTTCCGCAGCAGTACTTCCTGGTATTTGTTCTGCGCTGTCAGCTTTTCCAGGTTGGAGGTCTCTCCGGTGCGCTGACGGACGTCCGCCTTCCGGGAGAAATCGTCATAAAGACTGTCCAAAAATGTCAGGACTCTAATTCGTTCGAGCCCATAGAGGTAGTTATAATAGGCCAGCTTAACTTCTTTTATGATCTGTGCTTCCGTCATGGCCTTTGCATTCTCGAGCAAGGAAGTCTGCGCCCGGTGTACGTTCTTTTGGTTCTTGTACAAGCCTGGGAAGGCGAAGTTCTGCGTGATACCGATGGAGTTGTCGATATTGCCGCCGCTGGTGGGGTCCTGCGTCATCAGGAAATTGGTTTTGCCGGGGTCGAAGGACGAACGTTGTAAGGCCTGGCTTTGCTTCACTTCCAATCCAGAGGTCTTGATCTGCAGATTATTTTGCAGCGCCAGGCCAATGTAAGCGGACAAGCCCGAAGGAGCCGTCTGTGCATTCACTGTCCGGATCCCTGCCAGGGAGAATAATCCCAGAAGCAGCAATACCGATAATACGGGTTTCATAGTTTTAGTGCTTGTTTTTTCTTTTCCTAAAAAAAGGATGTATAAACAGGGTAACACGAACAAGGTGAGAAAAGTCGCTGTGACCAATCCCCCGATTACAACAGTTGCCAGAGGCTTTTGCACTTCTGCACCGGCGCTGCCTGATAAGGCCATTGGGAGAAAACCCAACGATGCCACCGATGCGGTCATAACAACAGGACGCAGCCGCACTTCCGTTCCGCGCATAACCCGGTGGTAGACATTGGTTACGCCTTCCTCCCTTAATTGGTTAAAGTACCCGATCAGCACAATACCGTTGAGCACGGATACCCCGAAAAGGGCAATAAAACCGACGCCCGCCGAGATGCTGAAGGGCATGCCCCGAATCAATAGCGCGAAGACCCCGCCTATTGCTGAGAAGGGGACGGCAGTAAAGATGAGCAGGGTTTGTTTGAGACTGCGGACAGTAACATACAGCAACACCAGGATCAGGAATAAGGCAGCAGGAACCGCAATTGAGAGCCGCTGTTTGGCTTCATTTAGGTTTTGGAACTGGCCGCCATATGTCGCGAAATAACCGGCGGGCAGTTTGAGGTTTTTGTCCAGGATCTGCCGGATCTCCATTACCGTGCTTTCCACGTCCCGTCCCCGTACATTAAACCCTACGTAAATTCTTCGTTTACCGTCTTCCCGGGATACTTGCGCAGGAGCGTCTTTGAAGGATATACTGGCAACCTGGTTTAAGGGAACCCGATTCCCAGAGGGCAAAGGAATGAAGAGATTTTCGATGTTTACAATGTTCTCCCGGAGATTCCTTTGCAGTCGCACCACCATGTCAAAACGTTTCTCTCCTTCAAACACTGCGCCCGCCACATTGCCCGCAAAAGCAGTCCTCAGGATGGTATTAACATCGCTGATGTTTAAGCCATATTGCGCCATCTTATCCCTGTTGTATTCTACAGTGATCTGTGGCAGTCCCGATACCTTTTCGACAAAAGGCTCGCTCACCCCCTTTACCTTCCCGATGAGCCCCGCTATTTTATCCGCCTGGCCCGTTAGTATGTCGAGGTCATCCCCATATATTTTAATCGCCACATCCTGGCGGATGCCCGTCATCAATTCATTAAACCGCATTTGCATTGGTTGGGTGATCTCCACGTTGATTCCCGGAATGACAGACAATGCTTCCTCCATCTTTTCTATCATCTGTTCTTTCGTCCCCGCGCTTGTCCATTTTTCTTTGGGCAGCATAGCCACCATCATATCTCCTTTTTCCAGGGGCATGGGGTCAGTAGGTATCTCCGCGCTGCCGATCCGGGTCACTACCTGTTTTACCTCCGGGAATTTTTCCTTTAGTATCTTTTCCGCCTTGCCGAATGTTTCGACCACCTGGCTTAAAGAAGTGCCTTGCATCATGGCGATCTCCACCGTCAGGTCGCCTTCCTCAAGTGTGGGGATGAATTCCCCTCCCAGACGGTTGAAAACAGTAATGCTAACGATGAACAGGATAAGCGCCAGGGCCACAACGGTAATTTTGAATCGTAGTACTAACTTCAAAAGAGGTTGGTAAACCCGGTGGAAGAATTTCGTTATCCTGTCCGATATATTCGTTTTGTGGGTGGTGTTCCTGCTTAACAACAGGGCGCTCATCATGGGGACATAAGTAAGTGATAAGATAAAAGCCCCCAGTATGGTAAAAGCCACTGTTTCTGCCATGGGTCTGAACATTTTCCCTTCTATGCCTACCAGTGCAAACAGTGGCAGGTAGACAATCAGGATGATGATCTCCCCGAAGGCTGCGCTGCTTCTGATCTTTGATGCAGCGGCATACACTTCTGCATCCATTTGCGGCCGCGTGAGCCTCGGAACGGCCGGAATGGCCCGTAAAGCGCTGCTTTCCGTCAGTCTGAAGATGATCGCCTCCACGATGATGACAGCGCCATCGACGATCAGTCCGAAGTCAATGGCTCCCAGGCTCATCAGGTTGCCGGAGACGCCAAAGGTCCGCATCATCCCAAAAGCGAATAGCATGGAAAGAGGGATCACGGAGGCCACTACTAAACCAGCCCGCAGGTTACCGAGTAACAACACGAGCACGAAGACGACTATGAAGGCGCCTTCCAGCAGGTTTTTTTTCACTGTGCCAATGGCGCGATTGACCAACTCCGTCCGGTCGATGAACGGCTCGATCACCACCCCTTCCGGCAGCGACTTCTGAATTTGGTTCATCCGCTCTTTGACATTCGCGATGACCTTGCTGAAGTTCTCCCCTTTCAACATCAACGCCACACCGGCCACGACTTCTCCTTCTCCGTTGCGAGTGACCGCCCCGTAGCGATTGGCGCTTCCGAATTGTACATCAGCCACATCACGGATCAGTATCGGTATGCCTTTGACGCTCCTGATGACGACCTTTTCAATATCGTTTAGACTTTTCACCTGCCCCAGTCCACGGATGAAGTATGTATTGCTGCGTTGTTCAATATAAGAGCCCCCGGTGTTTTCATTGTTCTTTTCCAGCGCCGTATATATTTCCGGGATCGTGATATTCTGTGCATTGAGTCTTTCGTTGTCAAGCGCGATCTCATATTGTTTGACATAACCGCCCCAGCCGCTGACTTCGGCCAGTCCCTCGGTTCCGGCCAACTGGGGACGCACGATCCAATCCTGAAGAGTACGCAGGTCCATCGCCGTAAATTTCTTTTCATATCCTTTTTTGGCATGGAGCACGTATTGGTAGATCTCTCCCAGACCGGTTGTGATCGGGGCCAAAGAAATCTGCCCCACCCCTTTGGGGATATTAGTCTCAGCCTCCTGCAGCCGTTCGTTCACCTGCTGTCTGGCCCAATAGACGTTTACGTTGTCCTTAAAAACAATAGTGATCACCGAAATGCCGGAACGCGATATAGATCGTTTTTCGATGACGTCCGCGATATGGGCCAGGGACAGCTCGATGGGAGCGGTGACATACTGTTCTACCTCCTGTGCTCCCAGGGTAGGTGCCCGGGTAATCACCTGCACCTGGTTATTCGTAATATCCGGTACTGCGTCTATGGGTAGGCTGGACAGGGAGAAAATGCCCCAGGCCGTCAGGACCAATGCAAAGACTCCGATGACCAGTTTATTCTTGATAGAAAAACGAATAATCTTGTCGAACATAATGATCTGGTATTTCTGTAAACAGACCGTTTGCGGGTTGATGACCTTGATCCGGCCATAACCTCGGTTTGTGTCGAACGATGAAATAAATAATAAAGGAAAAAAAACTAAGAAGCTAACTGGGGCGGCTGCCAAATGGGAAGCGACACTTTCCGTATAGAAGAGAGATAAAATTCAACATGTCGGGGGGAAATCTCTGATAATGAAGCAATGGCAGGCAAAGGATGAAATATAAAAGCGAACCCTGTGCAGCAGCCGCATTGACAGAACGGCGAGCACAAATCGTTTTGCGGGTCCTGGCATCCATGTGAACTGGTGAATTCTGATCTTTCATTGTCCAGCCTTATTGCAAAAATGTCCGTACAAGGCATGCAGCTTTGCACCAGAACAATAATTGCCAATATGAGCGAGAGCGGTTTCACTGGGCAAAGGTAGGTTTTGTTATGAGATCATCGCTATTTAAAATGACAATGGCGTTGCAAAAAAGTCTGTTCGTCAATGTGTACGCCCACTGAAAAAAAATTTTGACATGACCGATCGGTCATTTATCTTTGTGTTCTCAATCGAAGAAAATGAACAAAGGGGAACAGACAAGACAAATGATCATCGAGCAATCGGCCCCCATTTTTAACAAGAAGGGAATTGCGGCCACGGCGATGAGCGATATCATGGAGGCTACCGATCTCTCCAAGGGCAGTCTTTATGTCCATTTCGATAATAAGGATGTATTGGCCGGGGCCGTCGTTGATCATACCCTGGAATTCCTGCGATTTAAGACCGTAGCAGCCATCAACCGGTTCGATCACCCGAAAGAAAAGCTTTTCGCGTATATAGACTTGTATCGGAACCCCCTGACTCCACCGGTGTCAGGCGGCTGCCCTATGCTGAATTTCGGGACGGAAGTCGATGATCAAAACGAGGTGTTCCGGGATAAGATTGCCGGGGCGGTGAATAGAAGCCAACAACTGATCATCGATATCATTGCCCAGGGCGTTCGGCAGGGCGTTTTCAAAGCAGATTGGAATTATAAAGAATTCGCCACGCTGATGTTCGCCATGATAGAAGGGGGCATCCTGATCAGCAGGACGACCCGGAAGATCGATAAAATGGCTGTTATCAACCGTAACCTGAAGAAAATGATTGAAGCGCAGCTGTGCTGATTTTTTTTCCCTAAAATATGACCGATCGGTCATATTAAAACCTGAAACCGAGGTATTTAATGGATATCATCACAATTTTTAAATCACAAATATGCATTCATTTATGAGACATTTAATCTTAGGCGCATTACTTATTGCTGCCACAATCGGCTTTTATCCCTCCCCTATTTATGCAGGGATAAGGGGTAACTGGTGAATAAGCTCATATTGGTCGGCACCGGCCCTCAGGGATCGGAAGGTCTTTCCGAAATTGGTGCAAAACTGACGGCGGCGGGCAAACTAAGCCCGAAGGATCAGTTTTTGAAGTTTTTATTTGCACCCTCCGATCACAGCCAGCAATTAGGTAAAGCCTCTTTTGCCCGCATCCAGGCAAAAAAAGAAAGCCGCGATCTCCCGATCTCACAGGAAGCTTTCGCTGCAGAATTTACGGCAGTGCTTGGCTGGGCGCAGCCTGACCCGGACGGATTCCAACGGGCCAAAGCCGTCAAAAACCCCGTGCTGATCGTGGGCAGCCAGTATGACTTTTTTATCGCTGTTGTGCAGGAAGCGGGCGATTTTCTCAAAAACTAAAATTACTTATCAAATCACTTTTAAAATATAAGAATATGGAAACGCTGACATCTCACACGACAAAAGTATTGTACACCGCACAAATCCATACAACGGGTAACCGTGAAAACGGAGTATCCCGCAGTTCCGACGGCAATCTTGATATCCGGCTCGCAGTGCCAGGTTCAGGCCGCCCGGGTACCAACCCCGAACAATTGTTTGCCGCCGGCTGGTCGGCATGCTTCGACGGGGCGATTGGAATAGCCGCCGGCAAATTACGGATCGATCTGCCGGCCGACAGGGCTATTGATGCCGAGGTTGATCTGGGTTTAAATGGAGCAAACTTTTTGTTGCAGGCCCGGCTCAACGTGCATCTTCCAGGTCTTGATCGCGAAGTAGCGCTATCACTCGTAGAAGCTGCTCAAGGCATATGCCCCTATTCAAAGGCGATACGGGGAAACATCGATGTTGAGTACAATCTGATCTGATTTTAACCCGGCTGTACGAAGGCCCCTCAGCTTTGCTGAGGGGCTTTTGCTTTTATGTACCTGATCATAATTCGGAAGTCCCGGCAACCATGCCAAAATGAAATACTTTTTTCCAATTCTGATCGACCGGACAAAACAGGCATGTGAGGATAATTTCATATCCATAAGACAATCAATATGTTAGGGGCGCTCTTCTTCCTTCGATCCCCATCGGCATAGATTTGGCGCAATACTCCCGGACCATAAATATCGATTGTATGAAAACGTTTATAATTTTTGACAATAGCGGTAAAACTTTAGACAGGTTTACGATTATCAACAAGGAAACGGGTGATGTTTTTGGATGTTCTGATAACCCCGACATGCCAGGTGGCGGCGGCGTCCTGATCGGTAATTGCGCCAGCCATCGCATTGTCATGTACGGAACCGGATGGAGGCAGAGGCTTCCCGGTAACATTGTAATTCAGGAGGAAGTCAACAACTATATCAACAATGCCCGACTAGATCCGAATTGGCTGGGTAAAGAGGTCGATCTTAATTATCTGCCCATGAATGTCAAGCATTATGTTTGCCGTTTGGCCTGCAGTGATCACGAAGCGAAATATTCAAAAACCAATGTTGTATACATGTCAAATGCTTCGGAAAGCAGCGCATCTTCAACGAAGGTCTTGTGAATGATCATATTTAAAATGCGTTTTACTCTGCAAGCGTGACGATGCTCAAATCCATGTCCCTGTTCGTCCTGGCCGGTCTTTGCGAGATTGGCGGGGGTTATCTTATCTGGCTTTGGTTCAAGGAAGACCGCTCCATCTGGTACGGCTTATCTGGGGCCATCCTCCTTGCCATGTACGGCGTAGTCGCCACTTATCAAACAGCCAGTTTCGGCAGGGTCTACGCCACTTATGGCGGCATATTCATTATTCTTTCCCTCCTTTGGGCCTGGAGAGTAGACAATTTTAAGCCCGATCGGTACGACATTTTTGGTGCGCTGATTTGCATCGCAGGCGTACTGATCATGTTTTATACCCCCAGAAGCGGGAATTAGAAGGATTAATTTAATGCAGCCGAAAATGCCGGCAAATAAAAAATGCTACCCCAGCGAGGAAATAAAGTCCGTACAGAAAACAAAATATCGCTACTATATGGATAGATCTCAGTTTCCGCAATACATCTACCAGGTCATAGCTAATGTTCTTCCAAATTTTCATCGGACGTTTCGATTTATGGGAAAATGGATTACCCTACCTGAGCAGCAACCGGCAGATCGCCGCAGTCAATCCGACAGACAGGAAAAAGGCATATAAAAGATGAATAGGCTGGACTCTTTTGCGTAGAGATCGGTAAGGAGAATTCATATTTGATTTTCATTCTATAGGACAAATAAGAGGCCCGTCTATTTCCGAAGACTAAAGAATTGATTTACAACGAGCCACCTTTTGGCGTATCCAAGAGACCCTTCCTTTTTGGAAAGGTTTTTTCAAAACAGGATGGTCCGGGTATGTACTTGACTGGCCCCGGAAAATCCACCACCCCATGTTTCCGTTAATTTTCAATGACTTAACAATTTAGGTCAAACTTCAGCCCGTTTTTAGCAGCAGTAACGGAGATTCTCCTTATCTCCACTGAATACTATGATCATTCCTACTGTTACCGTCAATTGCATCATCTTCCTGCTGGCAGTCCTTCTCGCCTGGCCGCTGGGTCGTTACATGAGCAATGTATACCAGGAGCAACGAAGTTTGCTGGATTTTTTCCAACCGATGGAAGACTGGATCTATCGTGCCTGTAAAGTGAACGCAAAAGCCGAAATGAATTGGAAACAATATCTTTCGGCTTTTTTCATTATAAATGCGGTATGGTTGGTGTGGGCAATCCTGTTGCTGCTTTTTCAGGGACAGTTGTGGCTGAATCCGGCACATAATCCATCCATGAGCTGGTCGCTTGCCCTGAACTCTGCCGTCAGCTTTTTAACCAGCACCAATCTTCAGCACTACTCCGGTGAAACAGGAGCCACCTATTTGACACAGCTGGCCGTATTTACCTTTCTTCAGTTTGTCAGTGCCGCTTCCAGCCTCTGTGCGGGTCTTGCCGTTGTAAGAGGATTATCCCGAACACCTGTTTCAAGATTCGGG
>Ga0193716_1000195_pt1 | contig 36754 bp, 34 predicted proteins | sample U2c1metaG_FD_145901 | JGI IMG/M metagenome (GOLD analysis project Ga0193716, IMG submission 145901) | Soil microbial communities from a riparian zone of the East river system, Colorado, United States - U2c1 | ecosystem: Environmental > Terrestrial > Soil > Riparian zone | place: USA: East River...
CCAGCAAAGTAGTGGTGTCCCTCCTGCGCGCAGGAGGGACACCACTACTTTGCTGGTGCCCGGTCCCCGGAGGAGCTTGCGGATGCGGTCGTTGGTGATGCCGTTACCAGCCACCAGGGAATCGTCCACTTTTACGAATTTGTCGCCTACTTTCAGGCCGGCTTTGTCGCTGGGGCCGCCGGTGAGGACGTTCATAACATTAACAGTATCGTCAAATATCTGGAATTCAACCCCAATGCCTTCGAAATTGCCCTGGAGGTCTTCGTTCATTTCGGTGAGGTCGGCGGGTGGAATGTAGACTGAATGCGGGTCCAGGTGGGTTAGCATGCCTTCTATCGCGTCTTCGCCGAGAGTATCTGTGGACACGGGGTCTACGTATTTCATGGTTACGAGGTCCATTACTTCCTGTACGGGCGTCTGTTTGCGGGTTTTGAAGAACCCGGTGGGCCGGATATTTTCACGCAGGTGGAAGCCGATAATCATACCGACGATCATTACGATAGAAAACAGAAGGGGGAGCCAGACCTGTAATTTTTTCATAAGGGTGCAAATTAAGGAATCATAATTTAAATTGCAGCCTAAAACCGACCACGGGTCGGTTGGCCGAAGGCCCAACATTGGCCCAGTTAGGTGCCAACGGCACCGGTACAAGACAGCCAGATTGTGGATAGTAAGGTATATAAACAAAAAGATCGGAAATGAATATATTGATAGCGGACAGCGGATCCACCAAATGCGAATGGTGCTTGCTTTATGGTGACGGAAAGAAAAAGAAAGTGGATATGCAGGGGATCAGTCCCTATTTTTTGGATACAGCGGGTATTAAGGAGGTGCTTAGCCGGGAACTGCTGCCTGCTTTGAAGTCACTGACGGTGGACGAGGTCTTTTATTATGGCACGGGCTGTATTAATCCGGACAACCGGAAGATCGTGCAGAAGGCGATACGCGGCGCGTTTCCGGGCGCCATTGTCCAAGTGACGCATGATCTGATGGGGGCGGCGCTGTCTTTGTGCGGGGATACGAAGGGGGTAGCCTGCATTCTCGGCACGGGTAGCAACTCCTGTTATTTTGATGGAAAAAGAATTGTTAAAAATAGTCCGGGGCTGGGATTTGTACTGGGGGATGAAGGCAGCGGGGCTTATCTGGGTAAAAAAGTGTTACAGTATTATCTTTACAATACGTTCGACGAAGATTTGAGGTATAAGTTCGATGCGAAATATGCGACAAACAGCAAGGAGATACTCGATGCAGTGTATAAGCAGCCGTTGCCCAACCGGTACCTGGCTTCTTTTGCGCTGTTCCTGGTAGAGAATAGGGGGCATTATATGGTGGAGAATATCATCGAGGACGGTTTGAATGATTTTTTCTTCAATCATTTGTGTAAGTACCGGGAAAGCTGGAACTTGCCAATTCATTTTGTGGGTGGGGTAGCGTATGGGTTTAGAGATGTGGTAAAGGAATTATGTAGTACATATGAATTTGAGCTGGGCAGGATATTACAAAAACCGATGGACGGGCTCATTAAATATCACCAAAAATAATTAGCAGCATGGCATTTGAGAAGTTCACTGAGGAAGAAAGTTCGTATCATGACCTGGAAAAGATGAGCACAAGGGAGATCCTGACCCATATCAACGAGGAGGATAAGAAGGTTCCCGATGTAGTACGAACGGTGATACCTCAGATAGAGAAACTGGTTGTTGCTATTACGGATAAAATGCTTGCGGGCGGGAGACTGTTCTATATTGGCGCCGGCACGAGCGGGAGATTAGGGGTTCTGGATGCCAGTGAGATACCGCCGACCTATGGTATGCCATTTGATCTCATCATCGGAGTCATAGCGGGTGGGGAAACGGCCATCCGTAAGCCGGTGGAGAATGCCGAGGATGATGCGCAGCAGGGGTGGCTTGACCTGGAGCAGTATAGTGTATCGGACAAGGACGTTGTGGTAGGGGTTGCTGCCAGTGGTACTACACCTTATGTAATAGGAGCGCTGGAAGAAAGCCGGAAGCGGGGGATACTCACTGGCTGCATCGTTTGTAATCCCGGTTCGCCGGTAGCGGAGCATGCGGAATTTCCTATTGAGGTTGTCGTCGGGCCTGAGTTCGTAACGGGTAGTACGAGGATGAAAAGCGGAACGGCCCAGAAGCTGGTATTGAATATGCTGTCTACGACGGTGATGATCCGTATCGGGCGCGTGGAAGACAACAAAATGGTAAATATGCAACTGACCAATAGTAAATTGATCGACCGGGGCACGAAGATGGTAATGGAAGGAACGGGCCTGACGGACTATGACCAGGCGAAAGAATTGCTGTTGCGGCTTGGGAGCGTCAAAAAAGCGGTGGATTCTGTAAATTGATTTTTTATGCACGAGATAGAACCTTTTTATAACTGGCGGCACATTTATACGAGTGAGGAGGACGAGCGATCGCCTTTTTACGGGAGGGTCTATTCAGAATTTGAGTTCACGCAGACGATATATAACTATTATATCCATCCGCAGTGGGATGATTTTGGCTCGCGCACCCTGTATCTGAAAGTATTGCTGGCCGACTATGATGAACATTATGTGGTGATCGAGCTATTCGGGGAATGGAATGATGCGATAGAGAATGACATCATGTTTCTGAAGCGGGAAGTGACGGATAAATTCTTTGAGTTTGGCATTACTAAGTTCATATTAATTGCGGAGAATGTACTGAACTTTCACAGCGGGGATAAGGACTATTATGAGGAATGGTTCGAGGAGGTGACGGATGCGGGAGGGTGGATAGCCTGTCTGAATATGCCGGAGCAGACGCAGTATGATTTCAGGAAGGCCAAGCTGAACCGGTATATCGAGATGATCGAGCTGGATAATTGGAGAACGTATAAGCCGTTTCATCTTTTTAAGCTGATAGATGAGAAGATATCGAACCGATTGGATTAGCGTGGAGGTGGGATTGGCGGCGGATGCGGCGGGGCGGCAGGGGCCGCGATTTGAAAATTTCGAAAGTTTGGCAGGGTTTGCAAAATAAATTTGGATTTTCCGGAGAACTACCTAATTTTGGTGGACTGATATGATCAAAGCAAAAGCATACCGTTATTTTTACTTTTATTTTTTCTTCTACTTTACAAGTAGACCGGGATTGCTTTTGTTAACAAGTAAATAAATAAAAAGATTAACATAAAGAAGTCCCGGTCAAAAGCCGGGACTTTTTGCATTCGGGCCCTGGCCCGCGGGCGGCAAACAAAAAGGTACTATGAGCAAAAAAGTCTCTATTCAGGGTTACGAGGGCAGCTTTCACCAGGTGGCGGCGCAGCAATTCTTTGGAAAAGATGTGGAAGTAGTGACCTGTTCTACCTTTAGAGAGGTGATCCGGGTGGCTTCGAGCAAGAAGGAAAGTAATGGCGGGGTCATGGCGATAGAAAACTCCATTGCGGGGAGTATCCTTCCGAATTATAATCTGCTTCAGAAGAGCGATCTGAAAGTCGTAGGAGAGATCTATCTGCAGATAGGGCAGCATCTTTTGGTCAATCCGGGTGTTAAGCTTGAAGATATCCGGGAAGTGCATTCGCATCATATGGCATTGTTGCAGTGTATCGATTACCTGGAAAAACATCCGGCCTGGAAGCTGGTCGAAACGGAAGACACTGCTCTTAGCGCCAAACACCTGCATGTACACCGAAACAAACATACGGCAGCCATTGCGAGCAAGCTGGCTGCCGAACTTTTTGGCCTGGAGATCCTGGCGCCGAATATCCATACGATGAAGAACAACTATACGCGTTTCCTTATCCTGCAAAGGGAAGAAGATGTGGAGGAGACGCTGGATCCGAATAAGGCATCTGTGAACTTTCATACCGATCATTCGAGGGGAAGCCTGGCCAGGGTTTTGACGAAGATCGCTGAAGGCGGCATTAATCTAAGCAAGCTGCAATCCTTCCCGATACCGGGCAGCGAATGGGAGTATTCATTTCATGCGGATATGGAATTCGAGGATATCAGTCAGTTTCACCGGGTGATAGAAGCCATACATCCTATTACTGCGGAATTAAAAGTTTATGGGGTTTACAGAAAGGGAAGAACTGTATAAAAAAATATATATGACAACGGCTAAAAGACTGGAAGGCATTGGCGAGTATTATTTTTCCATGAAGCTGAGGGAGATCGACGAATTGAACCGGCAGGGAAAGAACGTCATCAACCTGGGTATCGGCAGCCCGGACCTGCCGCCGCATCCGGATGTTATCCGGGTATTACAGGAAGAAAGCGCAAAACCTAACGTACATGCCTATCAGTCATATAAAGGATCACCTGTGCTACGGAACGCTATCGCCGGCTGGTACCGGCAATGGTATGGAGTGGAGTTAAACCCTGATGCGGAGATATTACCGCTGATCGGCTCAAAGGAAGGGATCATGCATATCTGTATGACCTATCTGAATGAAGGGGACGGTGCGCTGGTGCCAAATCCGGGGTATCCGACCTATCGCAGTGCGGTGAAGCTGGCGGGGGGTGAATGTGTGGACTACGCGCTGACGGCGGAAAATGGCTGGTATCCAGATTTTGAGGAGTTGGAAAGGGTGGTGATCAGCCGCCGGTCCGGGGCAGCGGGTGTGACTGCTGCGGTGGGGCCGATCAAGCTGATGTGGGTGAACTATCCGCACATGCCGACGGGGCAGCTGCCGGACCGGAGCCTGTTTGAAAAGCTGGTAGCTTTTGGGAAAAAACACAATATTCTGATCTGTCATGATAACCCATATAGTTTTATCCTGAATGATCAGCCGATGAGCCTGTTGTCGATACCAGGTGCGAAAGAGGTGGTCATCGAGCTGAACTCCCTTAGCAAGTCGCAGAATATGGCCGGCTGGAGGGTGGGGACCTTATCGGGGGCGAAGGAAAGGATAGACGAGATATTACGTTTTAAAAGCAATATGGACAGCGGGATGTTCCTGCCTGTTCAGCTAGCGGCGGCAAAGGCGCTGTCGCTGGGTAAGGACTGGTATGATAGTGTCAATGCTGTTTACCGGGAAAGAAGGGATTTTGTATTCGGGCTGCTCGAGCTGTTGAAATGCGAATTTAGCAGGGACCAGGTGGGGATGTTTGTCTGGGCGAAGATCCCGGCTGGGTATAAAGATGGGTTTGCGCTGAGCGATATGGTCCTTCTTGGGGCGGGAGTATTCATAACACCGGGTGGGATCTTTGGTCCTGCCGGAGAGGGATATGTGCGGGTGAGCTTATGCAGCACCAAAGAAAAGCTACAGGAAAGTATTGACAGGATAAAAAAGACAGCAAATGTTTGATTCAGTAACGATTGTCGGGGTTGGGCTGATCAGCGGCAGCTTCAGCCTGGCACTTAAGGACAAGGGTCTGGTTCGGAACGTGATCGGGGTAAGCCGCACAAAAGCGAGTCTGGATAAGGCGCTGGAGCTGGGTTTGATCGACGAGGCGCTGCCGCTGGAAGAAGCCGTAAAAAAGAGTGATCTGATCTATGTCGCCATCCCGGTGGATGTCACGGTGCCGATGATGCGGCAGATCATGGACCTGGTTACGGACCGACAGGTGGTCACGGATGCGGGGTCTACGAAGCTGGTGCTGTGCGAGAGTCTGGCGGATCACCCGAAACGGAGTCGTTTTGTAGCTGCTCATCCGATGTGGGGGACTGAATATAGCGGGCCGGAGGCGGCTGTTCACAATGCGTTTGCCGGGCGGAGCTGTGTGATCTGTGAAAAGGAGAAGAGTGACACTGACGCAGTGGATATTATCGAGGGGCTGTACAAGGACATGGGGATGCATATGGTATATATGGATGCGAATAGCCATGACATGCATGCCGCATATATTAGTCATATTTCGCATATTACATCGTTTGCGCTGGCAAATACGGTGTTGGAGAAAGAAAAGGAGGACAGTGCCATTTTTGAGCTGGCTGGGGGTGGATTTGAGAGCACGGTGAGGCTGGCCAAGAGTAGTCCTGCCATGTGGCTGCCGATTTTTATGCAGAACAGGGAGCATGTGCTGGATGTGCTGAATGAGCATATTACCCAGCTGCGGAAGTTCAAAAGTTGTCTGGAGAAGGAGAATGGGGATTATCTGAAGGAATTGATGGAAAATGCGAATAAAATTCAAAGAATTATAAAGTAAAAGAGGCTTGGGGCGTCGAAAAAGGGCTCTTAGGGGCTTAGGCACAAATAACGTACCTTTGCGGCAAATTTAACAAAGTATATGACGACATTCGAAGGGTTGGGTTTGGATGCCAGGCTGGTTCAGGCGACCGATGCATTGGGATTTACGCAACCGACGCCCATTCAGGAGCAGGCTATTCCTGTTTTACTGAGCGGAACAAAGGACTTGGTAGGATTAGCACAGACAGGTACAGGCAAGACAGCGGCTTTCGGGCTGCCTTTATTACAGCTGGTGGATGAGGCGCAAAAGCATCCACAGGCATTAGTGGTCTGCCCAACCCGGGAATTGTGTATGCAGATCGTGAGCGAGATCGAGCTGTTTAAGAAGTTCCTGCCGGGAATGCATGTGATAGCGGTATATGGAGGCACGTCCATCGGGCTGCAGATCAGGGACCTGAAAAGGGGAGTACAGATCGTCGTGGCTACGCCGGGACGGCTGATCGACCTGATCGAACGCAAGGCGATAAACCTGGAGCAGATAAAGTATGTGGTGCTGGACGAGGCGGATGAGATGCTGAACATGGGATTCCAGGACGATATAGAGTTCATTTTGCAGAATACGCCTAAACGGGATGCGACGTGGTTATTTAGCGCGACGATGCCGTCTGAGATCCGCCGGGTCAGTAAAAAGTATATGCAGGCTCCTACAGAGATCACTGTAGGAAAGGTGAATACGGCGAATAAGAATATCGATCACCAGTATTATGTGACGTCGGCTCATCAGCGGTATGAGACCTTGAAGAGGATCATCGACTTTAACCCGGGCATCTACGGGATCATTTTTACCCGTACCAAAATAGATGCCCAGAACATCGCCGAGAAGCTGACGCGGGAAGGATATGATATCGATGCTTTACATGGCGACCTGACGCAGCAGCAAAGGGACAAGGTCATGGGAGAGTTCCGGGAGAAGACCTTACAGCTGCTGATAGCTACGGATGTCGCGGCGCGAGGGATCGATGTAAAGGAGATAACACATGTCATCAACTATGAATTACCGGATGACATGGAAGTATATACGCATCGCAGTGGCCGTACGGGCCGGGCGGGAAGCACGGGGATAGCGTTGTCCATCGTTCATAGCCGGGAGATCGGCAAGCTGCGGCAAATAGAACGGATGGTACAGAACTCCTTCCACAAGATGGAGATACCGAGCGGAAAGGATGTATGTCGCAAGCAGTTCTTTCATTTTATGGAGAAATTGCTGCAAACGGATATCAGCCATGGGGATTATGAGTCGTATGTGCCGATGCTGGCTGAAAAGTTTGCCGAGGTAACAAAAGAGGAGGTGTTGAAGCGCGTGGCGGCTATGGAGTTTGACCGGTTCCTCAAGTACTATGAAAATGCGGAAGACCTGAATACGCGGGAAAGGTCCCGCGAGCCTATTAGCAGGGAGAGCCGTGGCGGCGACCGGAGGGACTTTAACCGGCGCGAGCCCAGTGACGCAAGGGGGAAGACCAGGGATTTCAACACCAATGGTGATTTTACCCGGTTATTTGTCAACCTTGGAACAAAGGATGGGTTTTATAAAGCCAGTTTCCTGCAATTCATTCTCGACATGAGCGATCTGAAGAAGGAAGTGCTTGGGCGGATCGACATGAAGGAGATGAACAGCTGGATCGAGATCGATAAGAGGGCGGCGTCGCAGATGGTCCGGGCTATCGATGGGAAGAATTTCAAGGGCCGGCGGATAAGGATGAATGACGCGAATTCCCGGTAGAGGCGAGATGTTCAAATAATTATAAAGTTAAATTTCACTTGATATGGAAGCAACAGCAACAAAGAGTGCAAAGGAAGTTGTCCAGGCAGCCTGGATGAAACGTCCCCTGATCATTTCCGGTCCCTGTAGTGCAGAGACGGAAGAGCAAACGGTGGAGACAGCCGTCCGCCTGGCAAAAACCGGTAAGGTGGATATTCTGCGTGCCGGTATCTGGAAGCCCCGTACGCGTCCGGGCAGTTTTGAAGGCATTGGAACAAAGGGATTGCCCTGGCTGCAACAGGCCAGGAAGCTCACCGGTCTGCCTGTTGCCATAGAAGTTGCTACTGCCAAACAAGTGGAAGATGCCCTGCATTTCGACGTAGATGTACTCTGGATCGGAGCCCGGACGACGGTGAATCCATTCAGCGTACAGGAAGTGGCTGATGCGCTGCGAGGCGCCGATGTGCCGGTCCTGATAAAGAATCCCATCAATCCTGATATCGAACTGTGGACAGGGGCTGTGGAAAGGGTGGCCAAGGCGGGTATCAAGCAAATAGGCCTGATCCACCGCGGCTTCAGCTCCTATGGCAATACGGAATATCGCAATGCGCCGATGTGGCATCTGGCTATCGAAATGAAACGTCGTTCGCCGGGGATGATGATGATAAACGATCCTTCGCATATCAGCGGTCGCCGGGACATCCTGGTGGATGTAGCGCAAAAAGCTATTGACCTTGACATGGACGGGCTGATCATCGAGACGCATATCGACCCTGACAATGCATGGAGCGATGCCAAGCAGCAGATCACACCTGAGCGTCTGGCCGAGCTGCTGGATAGCATCAAATGGCGTCATGAGACTACTACCGAAAAAGACTTTATTACTGCGCTCGAGAAATTACGCGAGCAGATCAATCATATCGACGACGAGCTGATCCAGCTACTAGGTCAGCGTATGAAGATCGCCGATCAGATCGGTACTTATAAAAAGGACAACAATATCACGATCCTTCAGACCAACCGCTGGAACTCTATTCTGGAGAAGGCTTTTGCCAAGGGTGAGAAGCTGAACCTCAGCAAGGAGTTCATCACCAAATATTATGACGCGGTGCATATGGAGTCCATTAACCACCAGAACAAGATCATGAATTCATAGATCTATCATGGTCTATCTCTTTGTCCATGTGATCTGGAGCGTGCGCCGGCGGGAGCCTTTACTGAGTAAGCCGGTGCGAAGGGTACTTTTTGCCCATCTGCAAAAGGAAGGGGAGGAGAAAGGGATCCGTATCACGGCCATGGGCGGAGTGGAAGATCATGTACATTGTCTCCTGCAATTGTTGCCCTCCCAGAACCTGCTACAGGTGCTGCGAACCGTTCGCACTTCTGCTGCGGCATGGATCAATGACAGCAAGTTCCTCACTTTGTCCAGTGAGTTCGAATGGGATGAGGAGTATTGGGCTGCTTCGGTAAGTCCCAGCGGAGTGAAACAGGTGGTCGAGTATATCGGCAAGCAGGAGGAACATCACAAGACAAAGACTTTGGAGAGTGAATTGGAGATATTTGACAAGTTCAAAGAAAGCTTATGAACAAACTACAGTACAAATTTTCCGGTAAGACGACCACTTATTATTTAGATGCTGATCTTTCGTATCTGGAGAAGCTGGTTGACAAGACGCATACGGTGATAATCACCGATGAGAACATATTTGGCAAACACCAGAAACGTTTTGGCGGATGGAATACGATCGTTATCAGTGCCGGGGAGCAGTTCAAGGTACAGGCGACTGTTGATTCCATTATCGAACAGCTGATAGCCTTCGGCGCCGACCGGAAGACTTTTTTGGTGGGGATTGGCGGTGGTGTCGTGACAGATATCACGGGTTATGTCGCTGCCGTATATATGCGCGGTCTTAGCTTTGGTTTTGTTCCGACTTCGATACTGGCCATGGTGGATGCGTCGATCGGGGGCAAGAATGGTATCGATGTAGGGGTGTATAAAAACCTGGTGGGGACGATAAGGCAACCCGAGTTCCTGGTGTATGACTATAGTCTGCTTAAGACCTTGCCAAAGGAAGAGTGGGTCAATGGTTTTGCGGAGATCATCAAACATGCTGCGATAAAGGATGCTGCGTTATTCAGGGAGCTCGAGAAGAACAAGCTGACACTATACCAGAAAGATAAGGCTGCGCTGGCGAAGCTGATCCGGCGTAATGTGGCTATCAAGTCGGCTGTTGTGGAAAAGGATGAGTTTGAGCACGGGGAGCGGCGGCTACTGAATTTCGGTCATACATTGGGACATGCCATCGAGAATGTGTATGAGCTGTCGCATGGACAGGCTATCTCTATCGGCATGGTGGCTGCCTGTATGATCTCCGAGGAGTTTACACCCTTTAAAGAAACGGACAGAGTGATGACCACGCTGAAGAAGTACGGGCTTCCTACGCTGGCGGAATTTGACCCAAAGGAAGTGATGGCAGTGCTGCGGATGGATAAGAAGAAGGTGAAGGATAGCATGAACTATATTTTATTGAACAAGATCGGACTGGCGACTGTAAAGGTCATCCCGATCACTGAGCTGGACAAATTGTTACAATCAATCATAACTGCGCGTTGAGATGTTAAAGACTATTGAACCTTCGGGTCTTTCGGGAACTATCCTGGCACCGGCTTCCAAAAGCAGCATGCAGCGGGCTTGTGCGGCGGCGTTGCTACGTATAGGCGAGACGGTGATCCATCACCCGGGTTATTCGAATGACGATAAGGCGGCGCTGGGGGTGATACGCGATCTTGGTGCGGAGGTGCAGACGATGGAGGCCGGTTCGCTGCAGGTGCAGAGCAAGGGAGTGACTGCGACGGGTGGATTGGCGGTTAATTGCGGCGAGAGTGGACTGGGGCTGCGGATGTTTGCACCGATCATGGGGTTGAGTAACCAGGTAATAAAAGTGCGCGGCGAGGGCAGTCTGCTGACCCGGCCGATGGATTTTTTTGATGAGATATTTCCCTTACTGGGGATCAGGGTTATTTCGAATGGGGGCAAACTGCCATTGGAGATACAGGGACCATTAACCCCCCGGGATATTACTATTGACGGGTCGCTGAGCTCGCAGTTCCTTACGGGTCTGCTATTGTCTTTTGCGGCGGCGGGTGCGAAGGGGGTAACGATAAAAGTGAATAATCTAAAGAGCAAGCCATATATAGACCTGACCCTGGCTGTGATGAAACATTTTGGCTGGGAAGTGGAGAATAGGAACTATGAGGAATTTTATTTTCCCGGTGACGTTGCAACGAAGGAAAAGGTTGAATATACGGTTGAAGGAGATTGGAGTGGCGGGGCTTTTCTGCTGGTAGCAGGGGCTCTGGCTGGACCCATTACGGTTAGGGGATTGGATGTGAGGTCTACTCAGGCGGATAAGGCGATGTTGCAGGCCTTGGGTGCCAGCGGTGCGAAACTGGCCTTTAAAGACGATGAGATCGTGGTAGGGCCCGGGACATTGAAAGCTTTTCCCTTCGATGCGACTGAGTGTCCGGACCTTTTTCCCCCGCTGGTGGCGCTGGCTGCGTATTGTGAAGGGACGACTGTTATTCAGGGTGTGAGCAGGCTGGCGCATAAGGAAAGCGATCGGGGGCTGACGTTGCAGGATGAGTTTGGTAAGATGGGTTTGTCCATCGAACTGGATGGAGACAGGATGATTATACATGGAGGGGGCGGGCTGAAGGGAGCAACTGTGCATAGCCGTCATGATCACCGGATCGCGATGGCTTGTGCTGTGGCGGCATTAAAGGCGGGCGGCCCCGTGACGATAGAGGAGGCGGAGGCCATAAATAAGTCTTATCCTGATTTTTATGAAGATCTGAAAAAACTGGGAGGGCAATTATGAACTCATTTGGCCGACTATTCCGAGTCAATATATTTGGGGAATCCCATGGGGAGAGCGTGGGGGTGAATATTGACGGGTGCCCGGCGGGTATTCCGTTGCCGGTGGAGGATTTTCTGCCCGATCTGGAGAGGCGCAAGGGCGGGATCCAAAAGGGGACTACTCCGCGGAAAGAGGATGACCTGCCTATTTTCAAGAGTGGGTTGTTCAATACTTTTTCTACCGGGGCGCCTGTTACCATTCTATTTGAGAACAACAATACCCGGTCGGGTGATTATGAAAAACAGCGGGCTGTTCCGAGACCGGGACATGCGGATTTTGTAGCCCATCGTAAGTTCGGTGGTTTTGAGGACTACCGGGGCGGGGGCTCGTTCTCTGCGCGGCTGACCGTAGGACTGGTAGCGGCAGGGGTCATTGCAAAAAAAATATTAGGAGAGGCGAAGGTGACGTCATCTATCCTGGAAATAGGCGGGGAGACAGACCTTGACTATGGTCTACAAAAGGCTATCGATGCCAAGGATTCTATTGGCGGGATAGTGGAATGCCGGGTTAGTGGCTTGCCTATAGGATTGGGAGAACCTTTCTGGGACTCTGTGGAATCTTTGCTGAGCCATGCGGCTTTTGCTATCCCAGCGGTCCGCGGGGTAGAGTTTGGGACGGGTTTTGCGGCAGCCCGGATGTTTGGCAGCCAGCACAATGATGCCATCGAGGACATGCAAGGGCATACGCGAACCAATCATGCCGGCGGGGTGGTTGGTGGGATCACAAATGGCAACGAACTGGTATTCCGGATAGCGATAAAACCCACATCGTCTACTCCGAAGGATCAGCAGACCTTAAACTGGGAGACGGGGTTACAGGAAACTTTTTCCGTAAAGGGGCGTCATGACCTTTGTGTGGCCCTGAGGGCACCAGTAATCCTGGAGGCGGTGACGGCTATTGTGCTGGCCGATCTTTTGCTGTTGGATCAGCAGGCACTGCGGGTGTGGTAAAGTTGTAAATATTAAGCCGTTGTATTATATTGAGGCATATATGAAATATCGAACGCGTATCGTCCTGGCACTTATCCCTGTTTTGTCATTGGTATTATTAGTTTCCTGCCATGACCGGGCTCGGAAAGAGGGTAAGAGCGAAGTGAAAACGTCGGTGGTCCGTGAACGTGGAGGGACGGATATAAAGAGCATGCTTGATTATGCTGCTGACAATGGGGACAAGATGTATGATTCGACGAAGCTGGAGTACCGGAAACTGGCAAGCAGCGTGTATGACAGCAATGGTTATAAAGCAATTTGGAGCAGTAACAAACATTGGCTGCCTGCCGGGGACAGTCTGCTTAGTTTTATCGACAGCAGCAAGGACTATGGCTTATTTCCTTCGGACTATCATTACAGCGCACTCTCTTTTATAGAACGTATCGTCAGGGAAGACACCCTGGCTCAGAAGAATGCAGCGTTATGGTCAAGAGCGGATCTCATGCTCACGGATGCCTTTTTTACCCTTGTCAAACACCTCAAACAAGGGCGACTCGATTATGACAGCGTTACGCTGCGGAAGGATTCTGTAATATCGGATTCATTTTATACAAAAACGCTGACTATGGCCCTCGAGGCCAATTCCGTTGCGGCTACATTGCAGGGACTGCAGCCCAAACTGGCCAGATATGATTCCCTAAAGACATATCTCCGGGAATTCCTGGCTACGGCTCATTTCCGGCCGCTGACCTGGGTGGACTATCCTTTTCCATCGAAGGATTCGGCGGTATTTTATACCTCTTTAGTGAAGCGATTGCTGGAGTCGGGATATGTCGACTCGGCGACGACACCGGCGGATACGGCCAAGCTGGCTGCAGCCATACGAAACTATCAGACGACGAATAAGCTAAAGGTAACCGGTAGACCTTCTTCGGAGATGGTGACGATGATGAATAATTCCGACTGGGAGAAGTTCAAGCGGATCGCGATCACTATGGACCGTTATAAGTTGCTACCTGATACGCTGCCAAAGACCTATGTATGGGTAAACCTGCCTTCTTTTGCCTTACAGGTGATAGACTCCGATACTGTGGCTCTGGAGTCGAAGATCATTGTGGGAGCGCCCAAGACAAGGACTCCGCTGCTGACCAGCGAGATCTCCAATTTTGTGACTTATCCTCAGTGGACGGTGCCTGTCAGCATCATTATGAAAGAGATGCTGCCGGCCATCAAGAATAACATCGACTATTTGCGGAAGCAGAATCTTATGGTGGTGGATGATAGGGACAGTGTGAGGGACCCGACTACGATAAACTGGAGGAGGCTGAATAAGAACAACTTCCCTTATCAGATCAAGCAGCGACAGGGGGATGATAATTCACTGGGTGTCATGAAGTTTAACTTTAGGAATAAGTATGATGTGTATTTGCATGATACTAATGGACGGTGGATGTTCGATATGACGTTTAGGGCGTTGAGTCATGGCTGTGTGCGGGTGAAGGAATGGCGGAAGTTGTCAGACTTTTTGATTCGTAACGACACGGCGAAGTACCATCCGGACACTCTTCGGGCCTGGATCAAACGACAGGAGAAGCATACGGTCTGGGGTTTTACGCGGGTGCCTATTTATTTGCGTTATTTTACCTGTGAGGGCAAAAAAGGACGTATTGTTTTTTATAATGATATATATGGCGAGGACAAGCAATTGAGGAATAGATACTTTGCGAATAAACCCATTATTTGATACTTTGTGAGGGTAACTGGTCGTTATGTACCGGCGCCAGGGCGCCTGCCGGGGCCAATGTCGGAGAACTTCGGCGAAGCATCGTTCCTTGCTTCGCCTCGTTCGTAACCTTCGCTGGGCTCGGTTACGGACAACCGCCTGTGGCCGTCTTTCACCATGTCAAAAAGAATTCGCACAGGAGTACTTGCTTATCTCTTACTACCGGTGGCTATTATTGCCCGCGGGCAGAAACCCACCGGCAATTCCACTTCACAAACTAAAGGCCATCACAAAACGGCACCCATCAAGGTTCAATTTGGGGTTGCCAGCTTTTACGCCAATAAGTTCGAGGGTCGTAAGACTTATACCGATGAGATCTTCATGCAGGAAAAGCTGACCGGGGCGAGCAATACATTGCCGATGCATACATGGGTACGGGTGACGAACCTGCGTAATCATCGAACGGTGATCGTCAGGATCAACGATAAGATGCATCCCCGGAATAAGAGGCTTATCGATTTGAGTCATGCGGCGGCAAAGAAACTGGGGTATACGGGGCGCGGGTTGACGAAGGTAAGGATCGATGTGTTGGGGAAGAAGAAGCCTGCTGAGGCGGAGGAAGAGTCATTGACAAAGGATAACCGAACGAAGTGAAGGTTACGGACGAGGTGGAGCGTGGCGAAGCAGCTCCGCCGAAGTACTAAAACCCGGTGCAATATGGCCAACCCTGCTCGGACAGCCACCCACACCGGGTTCGGGCAGGATGTTACTGTTTCATTTTCTTAAACACACTGATAGTGCCGCTTGTGGAAACATGCAGCAGATAACTATTTTTTGGACCTGCTACGGCAACATAATAGCATAATCCGTCGTCTGCGTCGGTGAATTCAGATGCTTCTGTTATTACGTAAGACGGGTATTCTTTTTTCAGACTCATTTGTACGAAGAGCGGCAGGTTGTTCAGAGCTACGAACCGGCTGGTGGCTACGGGCTCGCCGGCCAGGTCATAAAAAGCCTGTAAGCGGATGCCGTTCCATACAAAGTTCACTTCTGTAAATTGTCCCTTATTTTTGCAATCTACTTCCGTAGCCTCAGGAAATTTTCGTTCAAAATGATCTTTACCTTTGAAGAATGGGATGTCGCTGGATCCTGTTGTATTTTTTATCGATCCAACAACTGTTTTGTTTGACAATGTGTTGAGATGAAAGATGTGCGCGATGCCATTGCTATATGGTGAAGCAGGGGCGCTGTTGTTTGCGAAAGCGGAGCCGCTTACTGTTAAAGAAAGTATAACGGCGAAGAAGGAATTATTATTCATAAACTGTTTTTTGAATGTTACTTTAAATTTTTTCGATACGCTAGCTGTGCTTTATAAGACCAACGCAGTGCCAAACAGGTTACAGGTGTGTAAAGCATTGATAGTGAATGATGCGCTGAAATAGCGTTCTGGCGCGGGTGTCCGGTTTCGGACGTTTGGTTGTTCGTTAATGGACATTTTCCATAATTGGACGGAGTCCAGTTGCAATTCACTTTTGTTTCAAAACTTAAAAATTATAAAACATGAAAGCAAGCATTGGAATCAGCCCGGCAAATCTTCAATCAGTAGCAACGGAAATGTGCAAGTTATTAGCAGACGAATTTTTGCTTTACACGAAGACACGTAATGCGCATTGGAATGTGGAAGGAACGGATTTTCATTCGATGCACGTGTTTTTCGAGCAGCAATATGAGCAATTGGATGAGATCATGGACAGTGTGGCTGAGCGGATTCGTCAGCTGGGGCATTATGCGCCTGCTACATTGAAGAGCTTTCTGAATCTTACGCATTTGACGGAGCAGTTGGGTGAACGTAATGACAGTTTAGGATTTATAAAAGAGCTGCTCATCGATCATGAGAACATCATTATCTTTTTGAGGGAGAACATCAATCGTTTTGCAGGTGAGTATGGAGATGCGGGGACGAGTGATTATATCACTGGTTTGATGGAAGATCATGAGAAAATGGCGTGGTTCTTACGCGCGCATATAAAATAGATTATTGCTTATCCTTATCTTTTTTCCCACCAAAGAGGCGCTTGAAAAAGCCCTCTTTTTTCTTTGGGGGTTCTGGTTTTTTTGTATCTGTTACGGTGATCTTAATAGAGCCTTCTTTGCTGTTGGCTTCTTTCAGGATCTTTTGTTCCTCGGGTGAGAGCTTGGAATCGAGCGGAACGGTGGGGGGGCTTGTGTCAAGATACTGATTGGCTTTTCCGTTGCCCTGGTTAGCGCCTTCTGCTCCGGGAGGAGGTGTATTTTCAATCAGCTTTTTGTAGTCGTACATCATTTCATTGCGCATGTTTGCCGGCTGAACGAACCTTGCATTTTTTTCGATGCCAAGAGTTTTGTCGGCGAGCACTTTTGCGAAGAAGTATTCCCAGATGGGGCGGGCTGCCTGTGCGCCATAACCCAGGCCGCCTTCGAGGTGGATGAAACGGTCGTCGCAGCCGATCCATGCGCCTGCCATCAGCTGGGGGATATAGCCCATGAACCAGGCGTCGGAATTATCGTTGGTGGTGCCGGTCTTGCCTCCCATTTCTGCTACGCCGAGCCTGTTGCGGAGGCCTGCCGCGGTACCGAAGTCTACGGGGCCCTGCATCATACGCGCCATGGTGTAGGCCGTGGCCTGGCTGATGACCTCTTTTCGTTTGGTGTCGAAGCGGTCCAGCACATTACCGTTCTTGTCCTCTATACGGGAGATGTAATAAGGCTTTGCACTGAAGCCGCCGGCGGGGAACATGGTATATCCCCACATCATTTCATAGAGGGAAAGGTCGCAGGCGCCAAGGGCCATGGAGGGGTAGGGGTCTATTTTTGTGGGGAGACCGATCTGGGTGTTGATATAGTCTGCGAAATGTTTGGGTCCCACCTGCTTCATGATATAAGCTGCTACGCCATTGACCGACCATGCCAGACCGTTAGCCATGGTCATTGAGCCGCCTTCGTATTTGTCCATGCGTGCGGGCACGTTGCCAAAGCCGGGGAAATTTTGCTGGCTTGTCTGACACTGTGTTTCGGGGGTCATGTTAAAGTCTTCGATGCCCAGGCTGTAGAGAAAGGGTTTGATGGCGCTGCCTACCTGACGTTTCGTATTGATATTAACGTGGTCGTACTTATAGGTTTTAAAGTCTATGCCGCCGACCCAGGCTTTTACAGCACCAGTAACGGGGTCCATGACCATGAAGGCCGTCTGCAGCATCTGCTGGGTATATTTTATGGAATCCAGCGGGCTCATGACCGTATCCTTTTCGCGTTTGGAATTCCAGGCAAAGACTTTCATGGTGACGGGCTGGCTGAAGCTTTTTCGGATCTCGGCGTCGGTGAGGCCATCGTCTTCTTCACTGTGCCAGCGGTCGCTGTTGTGCATAGCGGCTTCCAGGACGTTCAAATGATCTTTCCAGATGAGGCCTTTGCGGATACCGTACTGTGAGCTGAGGGACCGTTGCAGAATTGGCAGCTGTTTGGCAACGGCTTCATCGGCATACAGCTGCATACGCGGATTGATGGTCGTATAGATCTTGAGTCCGTCCTGGTAGAGATTATAAGGTTCGCCTGTGGCAGGGTTCTTATGGTCTTTGCACCATTTCTGCAGTTCACTCCGGAGCACATCCCGGAAATAAGGCGCGAGACCATTGTTCTCGTCCGCTTTCTTATAATTGCTGAGATCGATGGGACGGACCTTTAGCTTGGCATAGTCGGTAGCGGAGAGGTAGTTGTTCTTTACCATCTGGTTCATGACGGTATTACGTCTTTCGATGGCCATCTTAGGGTTCTTGCGTGGATTGTAGATGGTATTCCCTTTCAGCATACCGATGAGTACGGCTGCTTCGTCAACGTTGAGGCGATCGGGCTCTTTTTGGAAGAAGGTGCGGGAGGCATTGCGAATGCCGTACAAGTTGTCGCCGAAAGGCACTTCATTGAGATAGAGGGCAAGGATCTCCTGTTTCGTAAAATTGCGTTCGAGCTTTATGGCGATGATCCATTCTTTTAGTTTTTCTATGCCACGGCGGATAAAGTTTTTGGAGCCCTGATCAAGCAGGTTTTTGGCGAGCTGCTGGGTGATGGTGCTGCCGCCGCCGTCTCTGCCCAGCTTTACCACGGCCCGCATGACGGAAAAGCCGTCGATGCCGGAGTGATCGTAAAAGCGTTCGTCTTCGGTGGCTACGAGGGCGTTGACGACATTGGGGGAAATGTCTTTGTATTCGACGTTGCTGCGGTTGCCTTTGTCCTTATAGTATTTTCCCATAGGGGTGCCGTCTTCTGCAAAGACCTCAGTGGCGAGGGTGATGGAAGGGTTTTCCAGCTCTTTCAGGGAGGGTAAGGAGCCGAAGACACCAAGGTTGATGAGGATGAGAAAGAGGATAAAGGCTCCCAGTCCATAAAAGAAGATCTTCCAGTAAATACGGACGAGTTTGGCAGACATATGTTTTGTTATATAGTTTGTTTTTGTGCTTTGATTTGCTCATTTGCTGATACGGTTTGCTCATGTGCTCCGGCGGCATTGCATGCGCCGGTACGGGGCCAATTATTTTTTCTCAACAAGCGGCCTTGTAACCCGCTGCGTTAGAATTTTCCGGGATAGGCCGCATTTAAAAATGCTCTATATGCAAGAACATCCTTATTGTTGAGAAATAGCTCAAGATTGGGAGCGGATATGATCAGGAATGTGTACTTATTTGCCGGCAGCCAGGGGATGATACTCCTGGGAGCGAGGGCTTTCATCTTTTGCATGTAGTCGAGGGCGTCGTTGGCATTCCCGAAATTTCCGATGACGACCATCTTCAGGGTGTCAGTGATAGTAACATTGTTTGTCGTCAGTGACAGGCTGTAATATTCTTCGGTATTATAGCGACTGAAGGCATTTTTTGTTTCACTCACATACACCGGGTCTACCTTATCCAGGAGTATCAGCACCGAATGGGGCTTTTCCGGGTTAAGGGAGAAGACTGAATTAAGTGTACGCAATTTTGCGGCCAATTGGACAGTGTCGTCCCTTAATTTCTGCATGACCGCCTTGACGGAATCGGCTTTTTGTCTCAGAATGGCCATTTGTGCGGAGTCGGCCTGTGCCTTGATCATGGCGGCCTGCAGGGAATCCTGCTGGCGGTGCAGCTGAGCTAACTGGTTGGCGTCCATGGTGATCTTGCGCATGCCGGCAGTATCCACCTGCAACTTGTCCATACCGACGCCGGGTTGGGTTGTGGCTGGTTTTTGTCCCTGTACACCAGCTGCGTTGGGTATATGGGCGCGGGCCAGCTGCGAAGTGTCTTCTTTTACGAGCATGTTGGAGTCATTGCGGACCAGGCGCGGTCTGTCGTTGGCCGCAGCGGTCGGGGTGGGTTTGTCGACGACGACGGAGTCATCGTCCTTAGCCCTGGTCACCTGCAGTTTGGTCAGATAGTCTTCGATCTGCTTACGCCGGTTGAGGACATCGAGCAGGTTAGCTGCTTTTTTAGCCATCGGCGTCCCGGGCCATTTGCCCTGGATCGTCGTCAGAATGGACTTTGCCTGAGGGTCCTGGCGGCTGCGGATGAGGTAGACGGATTCGATATAGAGCAGCTGGGGGGTCCAGTATTTGTCCCCGTAAAGGCTGTCGGCCACTTTCTTTTCTGCCAATGCCTCATCGAACCTGCCTTCTATAAAGGCGATGTAGATCTTTTCATATTGATGGGTGGCGTTGACTTTGAGGCTGCCTGCTGCCTCCTGGGTGGAGTCCGGATTGACGGCCCGGGCGGTAAGCGCGCCATTTGGATACTTCTGTTTCATGCGGCTGAGGATCCTCGCCGCATTTTCTTCGTCGCCTAATTTCTTATAACAGTAGTAGAGATTGAGCAAGGTTTCCTGTTCCCGGCGTGTTTCGGGGAATTTCGACAGCAAACTATCATAGGTGTGGATGGCGGAAAGGTAGTCGGGGACGCCTTCCTGGAGGGTCTTACCGAGCGTAAACAGGGCATTTTCCACGGAGTCCATGGATTTCTTCATTTTCTCCTCAGTGAGAGGAAGATTGTTCAGCAGGGATTTGAAGTCGATGACATTGTTGCCCGCGCCTTGAGCGGAGGCGTTAGCCCCCTGAAGATCGTTTCTGGCACTTTGTTTTGCCGCAATGCTGGTTTTCATAGCAGAGGTTATCTGCCAGTTGTCAACATTGGGGCGATTGCCGTATTTCGTTTTAAAGTCGGAGTAACCTTTTGCTTTTAGGGATGGGTTGTTGAAATACCAGTCAGCACTACTGCCGGAGGTCTTGAACAGATCGGGTGCGGCTGTATTATTGGTGATGAGTGGATTATTGGAAAAGGAGCTGTCTGCTTCATCCCGGAGGCCCTGTTGTTTACGGAGGGCCCGGACCAGCTTTTTTATATAAGCGTCGCGCTGGGGGATGGGCATAACTGCAATACGTTGGAGACTATCCTGCCGATCCATGATCTGTAATTGGGCGACAATAGTGGCGAGGGCGGCCTTACGGTCGGGCAGCCAGCTGATATCTCCCAGGGAGGCGGCATCGCCGGCGCCGATGTTTAAGCTGTCGTAGTAGTTCTTAGCGGCTCTGTACTTTTTTTCATCGAAAGAAAGGTTGGCCAGCTGGAGAAAGGACCTGTTCCTCTGGAGACTATTTGCCTGTGTCGAATTCTGGACGCTTTGAAGCAGGAAATTCTCGGCGCCGGGGGTATTGTTCCTTTCGAGTTCCATCTGTGCGGCCGTATAATATATAATATCCCGGTAAGATTCGTACTTGTCGCGGTGTGCCATGCGCACGAGGGCCTGGATATTACGGGCGATAAAGTCTGCGGTGCCTTCCTTGTTTTGCCGGATGGCGTTCAGGCGGGCATAGATCTCGAGGATCGGGTCATAGGTATGGGTAATAGTTCTTTCGTAAAATGTTTTTGCTTCAAAGGAGTTGCCTACGCGTTCGTATAGCTGGGCGATGAGATATTCCCAGCGGGCGCCTTCTTCGCGGGTGGTGGCGGCGGGCAGGGCTTTTTCCAGGTAGATGGCGGCGCTGTCGTTGATCGATCTTTTATAGAACCAAAGCGCTTTTACTTCGTTGAGATTGGGCACGAGGCGGGCGGGGAATTCCGGGTCATGCGAGAGGACTTCGATGAGGGCGGATGCTTCTCCATATTGCTCTTTGGCGATGTAGGTACGTACTTTCCAGATCAGCGCATCGTTTCGGCTAGGCGGCAGGGAGAGTGCCCGCTGCAGGATATTTCTTTTTTCTAAGGTGGAGACGATGTTGGCGTTGCCCCCTTCCTCTTCATTGGCATTGCTGCCGATGGGTTTGTCGTAGCCGTCGCTTTCTTTTGGGGCAAAGGCGAAGTTCAGGAACTGAAGGGTTATATAGGCCGAATCAAAATCTTTTTTCAGGTAATAGGCTTTCCCGACAAGGAGGTAGAGGTTGTCGATCCAGTCGTTGCGGGTGTCGTGGATGAGGATGCCTGCGGTACATTTATAGATGATGGAATCGAGCTCTTTCTTTTGAGCGACGGTTGCTTCCAGCGTATAATTATAGAAGGGGAGAAGCCGGGTATAGTCGTCGCGGAACTGCGATTTAGCCCGTTCGAGGATCATCTTCAGCTTTTCGTTTGCGTTGAAGTAGTAATTATAGTGGGTGATGGTGTTCTGAATGAAGCGACGGCTTTTTTTGAATTTTTTTCCGTTGTTGGATTTCTCGGAGGCGAGGGTGCGGTTTTCGAATTTTTTTGGTTTTACGAGGGTATAGTCAACACCTACCTGTCCCGAGGAGGCCAGGTAAATGAGTCCAAAAATGACTGACAGCAGAATCTTACTATATGTCACGTATACCTTTTGTAGTTTGCGGATGCAAACTTAAACTTTCTATGTAATAACTGGTTTTCAGGGAATTTATTTTATTATCTTTATCAGAACTAGTCCAATTTATCCAATATGGCCAAATTCGATGCCAATTCTACCTTAAAACGTCTACAAAACCGCTACCGCCTGGTAGTAATGAATGACGATACCTATGAAGAGGTTGTGACCTTTAAATTGTCCCGCCTGAGTGTTTACACTGTTCTCTGCACGATTTTTGTATTGTTGACCGGGTTAACGGTGGCGCTGATCGTTTTTACGCCGCTGAAGCTGTATATTCCGGGGTATGGGGATGTGAATAACACCAAGGACCTTCGTGAACTAAAAATACGGACGGATTCGTTAGAGCAGGAGGTGAGGTATAAAGATCAATACTTACAGGGTATCAGAAATGTTTTACAGGGAAATACGACGGTGAAGCTGGATACGAATACGCTGCGTATCCCGAAAACCGAGAAGATAAGCGACTAGACCAATGCCTGGGAGATAGCAACCAGATCCAAATACTTACGAATAACTAAAATCCATATTGTATGTTCAACGGAAAGAACAAATCTGACAATTTTTCACTCGGCGGCGAAACTCCCGTGAGTGCAAGCGCGAGCCTGATCGGGGCCGGCACCACTATGAAAGGCGACATTACCAGCAACGGAGATCTGCGGATCGACGGCATGCTGGTTGGCAACATCCACTGTTCGGCCAAGGTCGTAATCGGCGCCAATGGCGTTGTGGAAGGTGATATCAATGGCCAGCAGGCCGATATCATGGGTAAAGTTACCGGTACTATCAAAGTGAAGGATTTGTTGCAGCTGAAGGGCGGAAGCCATTTGAATGGAAATATTCAGGCAACCAAGCTGCAGATCGAACCTGCTGCCAACTTCAATGGGCAGTGTCATATGACCCCTGCCGCTACGAGCAATGCTCCTTCCGGGAACGGGAGACCGGCGGATATAAAGAAAGAACTCAAAAATGCAGAACTCGCCGCCGGATAAAGACCGGCGTCGTGAGCTTTTACGTTATGCCGGACTATCCTCAGAAGTAGCGGCTTCGATAGCTATTGCCGTACTGCTGGGGATAAAGGCCGACAAATGGCTGAAGGTTTCTTTTCCAATCCTTTCCTGGTGCTTACCTTTGTTGGTAATTGTGGTTTTAATTATCAAACTGATCAAAGATAGTTCACGGAAAAATGATGGAAAATAAGGTAACCGGCAGGTCTTTTCTGCCTATTCTGCTTGTTTTTATACTTGCGGGTCTTTTTATTTGGTTAGGCCACAATGTGCTGGCCGGCTGGAATGCTGATTTTCGTGTCCTGCTGGTGGGCAACGGGATATTATTCGTGGTGACGGGGATAAGTTTTGGGTTGTATACCAAGGCTTTACATAATTCAAATGTACATGCCTTTCTTCGGGTAATGTATGGCAGCCTGCTAATCAAAATGCTGGTCTGCCTGTTGGCGACATTCATCTATGCGTCGGTGGCTGGCAGGGCTGTGAACCGGAACGGGGTTATCGGTTGTTTTGTGTTGTATATTCTTTATACTTTCCTCGAGGTGAAGATCCTGACGAAAATGACAAAGAAGCCGATTGTCAAAAATGGCTAAGAACGAAGCTCCATTAGACTATTTACGCCGGTGGATACCTTCCGCTGCCGCTCCGTTGATCCTGGAATATCTCAATCACTACCAGGTGCATCTGACCATCACGCGGGAGCGTAAGAGTGTGCTGGGAGATTACCGGCATGCCACCCGGGACCAGAACCATCGCATCAGTGTCAACGGAAATCTGAATCACTGGTCTTTCCTGATCACGCTTATTCATGAGCTGGCTCACCTGGTTACGTTTATGGAGTATAGTAACAAGGTGCAATCTCATGGGAAAGAGTGGAAGACCATCTACCGGAAGATGCTGGAAGAGTTCATCCGGCTTTCTATCTTTCCTGTGGATATCCTGGCGGCCTTGAAAAAGAACCTGCATGACCTGCCGGCGAGCAGCTGTGCGGATGAGGGCTTGATGCGGGTGCTTCGCCGGTATGATGAGAATTCAGGCGAGCTTTTGCTGGTGGAGCAGATTCCGGAGGGGGGCTGCTTCAGCCTTGAGGATAACCGCGTGTTCCGAAAAGGAAAAAAACTAAGAAAAAGATATCAATGTGTGGAATTGGCCACAGGAAAATTGTATCTTTTCAGTCCGATTTACGAAGTAAGACCTGCGTCGTGAAGTTATTCTCCCCCTAAACAAACCCCATCGCTTTATCCGTTAATCGCCCGTTTTTGAATCGTACCTTAAGAAGGCAAGGATAATCTTTTGCACAATAGCGAGTAGGATCGCTGATATCGCGGGGATGATCGCCTTATTTTTCTGAAGGCAGCTCTACAGATCTTTTAGCATCCAGACAGAGCAGCCATAATGACCTGTATTGCCCATGGGCCCATCGATGTAATGAAAGCCGAATTTTTCATAAATGGACATGGCTTTCTGTAATTCGGGCATGGTCTCGATGTACACTTGTTTGTAGCCGTAGGAAGCGGCGAAGCTCAGGCATTTTTCAATGAGCTGTTTGCCCAGTCCTTTTCCTCTTGCTTCAGGAGTGAGATACATTTTTACCAATTCGCATACTCCTTCGGGTAGTCCGGGAGAGGGATAGATGCCGCCGCCGCCGGCGATGTGGCCGTCGATGATACCGACGTGGTAGCGGCTGCCATTTACCTGGAAGCTCGCGAACATATCATCGGTAGCCTTATCGTAATAGGCAGTGCCGGGCTTGTTAGCGCCGAATTCAGTAAGTGTATCTCGAATTACGGCTGCAATGGCGGGATTATCCGCAGGAAGGATGGGGCGAATGTTAATCATGGGATAAAGATAAGCCCCCATGAGGGCGCCAGCAAATCAGTGGTGATAAGAATGGGTTTTTAGCTAAGCATCGCGATAACGCCGTATAAAATGGCGATCGTCACGATGATGATGCCGATAAAGGGCTTGTCTGCGTTTTTCATTGTTGGCGTTTTTACAACCGGATTATACCCGCTGGGACCGCCACGGGCGGGCCGGCCGAAGGCCAGTTAAAAATGAATGTCGAGACAGATGGCTATTTTTATCTGGGGCCGGCTGGCTCGACGATAACGCTATAAGGAAGGCAAATAGTATGCCCCGGGGCCCAGAAGTTTCAGGCGTGTACCGAAGATTCCTCGTTGTGGGGAACAACATTATTTAACCCCGAGTGCCGGAAGCTGTCGCGGGTGCAGGAATAGACAGCAGTCCGGTCGGTATTTTCCGAAAGTCGTGAGAAGCCCGATCTTTGCAGCAGGAGACTTCTGGGGTCGCCCACCGGAAGGTGATTCATAGTTGTCAATATGTTACGAATAGAAGGATCGTTGAACAGGGAAGCGATACAAGCCCTGAAGGCCGGGAGGTTGACCGTCACCTGGAAGGAATGATAAAAGCAATAGATACCGATGGTTCCCGGTTGGGACAGAAATTCCGGCCTTAGGTCCATTTGAACGGCAGGATGAACCTCCAATAAAAAGAGGATGTGATTAACCTGGGAAACCAGGTAGGCGCCATATACGCCGTTGGTTTCCATTCTGTCGTAAATCTCCCATAAACCTTCATCGGGGTATTGCGTTTTTGTATCGCCGTAGAATTCTTTACGAAAGATCTCGCGGACAATAGAGCGGTCCATTGCTTTATTGACGGGTCTTACAGACAATGTCCCATTGGCGGGATGTTTGGTTAGAGTAAACATAGAAAGTAGGCATGGTTTGGATGACAGTGACGGGTCCTACTATTGAAGTCTTAACCAGGAGTTGCTATTCCGCGGCAGTCAGGCAGATGCAAAGCCGCATACTATTCAGAAAAGAAAAGGTGGCACAAAATTGCTATAAAAAGGGATATAACAAAAATATAATAGACAAAATAATGCCGTTCTGTTTAATAAATTGTAAAAAACAGTAAGTGTTAACCCTTAACAGCGAGCTTTTTACAGATCGGAATAGGCTGTCGGATGCAGGAAAATGATGTCGGCGTGCGAGACATTATGCTGGTATTCGGGAGCTGCCACCAGCTTTTTCCAGAAGGGGTCTTCACCAAATGTTTTCCAGTGTTGCTCGCGGGAGGCCATGTTGTCGAAGGTAGTCATATACATCAGGTTGGGCATATGGCTACCCGAGATCACACTCGCATAGAAAACGGCATTAAATCCCAGACGCTTGAAGAGTGGGACTTCTCCGCCTTCGTTGAACATGCGGACCTTATTGGCATAATATTTTTCCGTAGGTCCTTCGTAACTGCGGAGCTCATAGATCCGTTGGTCACGGGGGCCCTGCAGAGCGGTGGGGACAGCGTGTTGGGGCATTTCGGGAAATGCCTGTAAAAGCATGGATTCCATACGGACATAGGGAGGATTGTCGTATGGAGCGTCCAGGTAGTCCTTGCCATCGGCCTGGTATTGGGCATCCTTATCCAGGGATGGGGTCAGGCTGGTCAGTTGCTCCATCGATTTCAGCGGGATCAGTACGTAAATACGGCGGATGGCTGCGGTGTCATTTCCGATGGGTTTAAGGACAGCCACTTCGGAAATTCTTAGTCGGTGAAGTGCGGGAAGAAATGCCGTTTGGAGGAATTTTTCGACCCTGGCTTCCTGTTCCGAGGTCTTTAACTGGTATATGCGGATGCTGTAAAATTCCTGTTTTGAGCTAAGGGGAATGGGTAGACCGGGAGTGGCAAAGGCGCTGAAATGCAGTACTAATAAGGCGGATACGAATATATTCTTCATGAATAAAATATTGAATGTTTAGAGATGGAACAAATTTAGCCTGGTAAATGTAGATACTAAAAGCTTTTTAACAAAAACTTGAAGGCCCGGGAGGCCTCAATACCAGCCAATAAACCTAATTTGGCGCACTCCTGATTAACTTATGCGGTACCTAACTTATCCCTTCGTCATTTTTTTGCTTTTGTCTTCTATTGAGGGCAGCGCTCAGCAATTTCTTACCGGCAAGATCTTTAAGAAAAACAGTACCGAGGTGCTGGTCTCGGTCAGTATCCATAATATATCCGCGCAACGGTATGATCTCTCGGAGGAGAACGGCAGCTATCGGATCCAGGTTGTTCCGGGCGACCATGTCTCCTTTTCTTCGGTGGGATATGTGGCGGACACCGTGACGGTGTCTGCTTCCATGCTGACCGCCGATTTTCCCGTCTATCTGGATATCCGGGCGCAGACCCTGAAAGCTGTGCGGGTGGGAGAGTTGAGTAATTACCAACTGGACTCCATCGATCGGAAGAAGGAATATGCCTGGGTATATCAACATGACAATACGCCGCGTGTCGATCACAATCGTAAGGGAGATGGGGTAGGTGTCACGCTGAATATTTTTCGGAATGCAGGTTCAAAAGAGAAGCAGCGGGAGAAACTGGAGAAGAGGCTGGCAAAGGAGGAAGAGGAGTTTTATGTCGACTACCGTTATAACAAAGACAATGTTGCGAGGTATACGCATTTGACGGGGGACAGTCTGAAGCAGTTCATGCTGAAGTATCGTCCTTCCTATGATTATTGCCGGCGGGCGGCTAATGTAGACATCCTTGTTTACATAAATGATAGTTATAAACAGTACATTAAGGGCGACTAAACAAAAATGGGCCACCGGCCCATTGGCCGAAGGCCCCGACATGAGATATTTGGCGCCCTCGGCTATTTTTTATTAAAAGCCGAAGGGCGCCAATTTTATTGGGGCACGTGTGCCGATAATTAAATATCTTCCCTTCTGATCAAAAAGTACTGTTCATGAAGGAGCTAAGAAGCCGGAACTGGTTTGGTAAAACTGACAAGATGGGTTTTATCTATCGCAGTTGGATGAAGAACCAGGGATTTCCGGAAGATATGTTCGATGGCCGCCCGGTCATCGGGATCTGTAATACCTGGTCAGAGCTTACTCCCTGTAATGCCCATTTAAGAGACATCGCCGAGGTGGTGAAACGCGGTGTATATGAAGCCGGGGGATTTCCCCTGGAATTCCCTGTCATGTCATTAGGGGAGACCCTGCTAAAACCTACGGCCATGCTGTTCAGGAACCTGGCCAGCATGGATGCCGAGGAGTCTATCCGCGGCAATCCGCTGGACGGGGTAGTCCTGCTGACGGGTTGTGATAAGACCACGCCGTCCACGCTTATGGGGGCCGCCAGTGTGGATCTGCCGACTTTGGTAGTGCCGGGTGGTCCAATGCTGAATGGCAAGTTCCAGGGGCATGATATCGGGTCGGGGACGCATGTATGGAAGTTCGACGAAGACAGGAAGAAGGGCATTATGAGCGATGCGGATTACTTGTTGGCGGAAAGCTGTATGTCGCGTAGCCCGGGGCATTGCATGACGATGGGGACGGCTAGCACAATGGCCTGTATGGTGGAGTCGCTGGGGCTTACGCTGCCGGGTGCGGCGGCGATACCGGCTGTAGACTCGCGCAAAAAAGTATTGGCGCATCTTTCCGGGCGGCGGATCGTGGAAATGGTCAGGGAGGATTTGCGGTTGTCCAAAATATTGATTCGCCAAGCCTTCGAAAATGCTATAAAGGTCAATGCCGCCGTTGGCGGGAGCACGAATCTGATTATCCATCTCACGGCTATAGCCGGTCGGATAGGAGTTCCGCTGGCGCTGGAGGATTTTGATGCCCTTGGCAGCCAGATCCCCTTATTGCTGAACCTCATGCCTTCGGGTAAATTCCTGATGGAAGATTTTTATTATGCGGGAGGTCTGCCGGTGATCCTGCATGAGCTGAGGGAGCTGCTGGATATGGATGTCCTGACGGTAAACGGGAAAAGTCACCGGGAGAATATAACGGGTCGGGATACCTGCTATAACCGGGAGGTCATCAGCTCTATCGAGGAACCGATCATCGCGCATGCGGGCATTGCTGTTGTGAGGGGGAATCTCTCCCTGAACGGAGCTGTGATCAAACCTTCTGCCGCCAGTCCCGCACTGATGCAGCATCGTGGCAGGGCTGTAGTCTTTGAAACTATCGAAGACTATCATGCACGGATAGACGACCCTGCCCTGGACATCGATGAGACCTGTGTAATGGTGCTGAAGAATGTGGGGCCTGTGGGTTATCCCGGAATGCCCGAAGTCGGGAATATGGCGCTGCCCAAAAAATTACTGGAAAAAGGGGTGACAGATATGGTCAGGATCTCCGACGGGAGGATGAGCGGAACGGCTTATGGCACTGTAGTATTACATGTATCGCCTGAATCGGCTGTCGGCGGAGCGCTGGCATTAGTGAGAAATGGGGACTGGATCGAACTGGATGTGGCCGGTCGAAGGTTACACCTGGAAGTGCCGGATGAAGAGCTGGCACGGCGGCGCAGCGAGTGGCAGCGTCCGGGCATACCGGGCACCGACCGCGGATATGTCCACCTTTATGTTCAGCATGTGCAGCAGGCTGACAAGGGCGCCGACCTCGATTTCCTGGTAGGTGGATCGGGGTCGCAGGTGACAAGGGATTCACACTAATTATGGGCCTCGCGGCCGAATGGCTTAATACATGACTGTTTATGAATTTACTGATCGTTCTGTTCGGCATTCTGTTATTGGTAGCTTTGATCTCATGGGGAAAGGTGAATGCATTTCTTGCCTTTTTGGTGGTGTCGATCGTAACAGGTCTTTTGCTGGGCATTCCCTTCGGAAGCATAACGAAGAGTCTGTATAAGGGTATCGGGGATACCCTGGGACAATTGGCTATCGTGATCGTCCTCGGGGCCATGTTGGGTAAGATGGTCGCTGAGAGCGGAGCTGCACAGCGCATCGCCTCTACCATGATGTCGGCCTTCGGGGAGAAGTACATTCAGTGGGCTCTGATGGTGACGGGTTTTATTATCGGCATTCCGCTGTTCTACAATGTTGGTTTTGTATTGATGGTTCCGCTGATCTTTTCGGTGGTATATAAGTATAAGCTGCCGGCTGTATATATCGGGTTACCGATGCTGGCCTCTCTATCTGTTACACATGGTTTTCTGCCACCACATCCCGCGCCTGCGGCACTGGTAGGCCAGTTTCATGCCAGCATGGGGAAGACCCTGCTTTATGGGATCTGCATCGCTATTCCGGCTATAATCGTGGCGGGGCCTGTTTTTTCCAGGACCCTGAAACATGTTGTTTCGTCTCCGCTGGAAGGATTGGTGGCTGCGGACAGGCCGGAGTCGCAACTGCCTGGCATCGGGAATAGTATGTTGTCCTCTTTGCTGCCGGTTCTGCTGTTGATGCTGACCACCTTGCTGCCCTTGATATTTACTCTTACTCCGGTGGTTAAGAACGTAATAGACTTTTTGGGCGATCCGTCTATTATTTTGTTGCTGGCCATTGGAACGGCTACCTATACGCTGGGTATACGCGGAGGAATGACCATTAAAAAGATCATGCAGATCTATGAAGATGCGGCAAAAGATATTTCTATGATCCTGTTGATCGTGGCAGGTGCGGGGGCGTTAAAGGAGGTCTTTCTGGACAGCGGGGTCAGCAAGGAGATAGCCGGGATCTTACAGGAGTGGCCTGTGCATCCGCTGGTGCTGGGTTGGCTGATCGCGGCTATCATCCGGGTCTGCCTGGGGTCGGCTACGGTGGCCGGGCTCACGGCTGCGGGCATCATTCTGCCGCTGATGAACCGGACGCATGTCGATCCGAACCTGATGGTGCTTTCCGTAGGGGCGGGCAGTCTGTTATTCTCCCATGTCAATGACGGCGGTTTCTGGTTGTTCAAAGAATATTTCAATCTCTCTATAAAAGATACAATCCGGTCCTGGTCGCTGATGGAGACCATTGTTTCCGTGGTGGGGCTGGCAGGAGTTTTGCTTTTAAATCTTTTGTTGCACTAAGTATATTCCTGTAATATAAACTAATTTTATATATCAGGTTGTCTTCTTACCTAAAGCTTGTTTATTTTGAGTGACAGTGAATATTGAACTGTATCTGCAAAGCGGAATCGTAGAAAGCTATGCCCTGGGATTGGCCACACCCCTGGAGGCTGCTGAATTCGAGCAACTGTTGCCGCATTATCCTGAGCTGAAGGAAAGTTTATCCGATTTTGAATATCAGTTGGAGCTATTCGCCATCGATAGCGAGGTACCGCCACCACCGGGCACAAAGGAGAGGATCGAGGCTCGTCTTCGGGAGATTCCGGCGCTGCCGGAGATCCGGGAGGACAAAGGTCGTGGTTCCAGGCGGCAGAAGCGGACCGGCGAGTATATCCCGGTCGAGGTAAGTTCTCCTTATATCCGGGTACACAAACGCTGGAGAACTTTTTTTATAGCGGTGTTTATATTGTCCAAGATCCTGCTGGGTCTTGCCATCTATTATTATTTGGAATACCGGCATACGCAGAAGCATGTGCAACAGCTGGAGGAGCAGTTGGACAAGACCGGCGCCGGGGAGACGGAGGGGGGAGATAAAAATTAATTTTGGTTGTTCGGTTCTGGCGCTTAATTTTGGCGCGCAAAGCGGCGCTAATGCGCAAGATGAATATGGAAAATAACAGACAACATCATCACCATCATTTTTTCTTACCTCTGGGGTAGGCCGGTGATGTTTTGTCTAAGCATAAAACTTATTAAGGGCTTACCGGAAGGTGAGCCCTCTTTATTTAACTGGACGGAGTCCAGTTAGTACATAACCGAGAGCCGCTCCGGTGGAGCGGGGCGAAGGTTACGAACGAGGCCGCAGACCGAGGTTCTGCTTAGCCGAATTGTACAGACATTAGATGTATAGCGGCAAAAAATTATTTTTTGTTACAATTTTTTGCCGTAATTCCAAACTATCCTTTCTGCGAGCCTGGGGTCGCGGAGGGAATAAACCCAAGAGTTGTGAACAAACTAAAGATCGCTATTCAGAAGTCCGGCCGGCTGTATGACGATTCGGTAAAGCTGCTGAAAGATTGCGGAATCGACCTTAAGAACGGAGTCAACAAGCTAAAGGCAGAATGTGACAATTTTCCGATGGAGATCTATTTTCTACGGGATGACGATATTCCGCAGTATGTGGAAGATGCCGTAGCGGACATTGGCATTGTGGGGGAGAATGTCCTTTTCGAGAAGAATAAGAAGGCCGAGATCATCGAGCAGCTGGGGTTTGGAAAATGTCGTTTGTCGGTCGCTGTTGGCAGGAGCGAGACCTATGAAGGAGTAGAATATCTCAATGGAAAGAAGATCGCGACCACTTATCCTACGCTGGTGCGGCAGTTTCTGGAGAAGAATAAGATCAGCGCCGAGATCCATGAGATCAGCGGGTCGGTGGAGATAGCGCCGGGTATTGGCCTTGCGGATGCCATTGTAGACCTGGTCAGCAGCGGCAGCACCTTGTTCATGAACGGTCTGAAGGAAGTAGAGACGGTGCTGAGGTCGCAGGCAGTGCTGATCCGGAACGAGCGGCTGGGCGAGGACCAGCAGCAATTACTGGAGAAATTCCTTTTCCGGATACGCGCGGTAAAGAAGGCCAGGAATAACAAATACATCCTGTTGAATGCACCCAACGAAAGGCTGCAGGAGATAATTGGCCTGTTACCGGGCATGAAGAGCCCGACGGTGCTGCCATTGGCGGAACCGGGATGGAGCAGTGTACACAGCGTGCTCAACGAAAATGATTTTTGGGAGATCATCGAGCGGCTAAAAGGTGCAGGCGCTCAGGGTATCCTCGTTGTTCCAATTGAAAAAATGATCATATAATGGAGATTATAGATGTCAGTACTGCAGACAATCTTTCGGCGGCAGCCTTGTCGCGACCGGTGATCGACACGAGATCGCTGGAGCAGAGAGTGGCGGCAATTTTATCTACTGTGCAGAAGGAAGGTGATAGGGCTGTCAGGGAATTCTCGCAAAAATTCGACCAGGTGGCGCCGGAGACATTCGAACTGAGCGCAATGGAGATCAGCGATGGGGCCAGGGAAGTGGGAGAGGAGCTGGGAACGGCTATCCGGGCGGCCCATTCAAATATCCTAAACTTTCACATCCAGCAGCGGCATGCGGAACAGGTCGTAGAGGTGATGCCAGGAGTAAAGTGCTGGCGCAAGTCGGTTGCTATTGAAAAAGTGGGCTTGTATATCCCCGGGGGCACGGCGCCGTTGTTCTCTACTTTGCTGATGCTGGCGATTCCTGCGAAGATCGCCGGTTGCAGGGACATCGTGCTTTGCTCGCCGCCTGATGCGGAGGGGCGGCTGCATCCTGCGATCCTTTATGCTGCGCAGTTGGTGGGCGTGACGCGTATCTTCCGGGTTGGCGGTGTGCAGGCCATTGCCGCGATGGCATATGGAACGGAGTCTATTCCGCAGGTGTATAAGATCTTTGGTCCGGGCAATCAATATGTGACCTGTGCTAAACAACTGGTGCAGCGGGATGGAGTGGCTATAGACATGCCGGCGGGGCCCAGTGAAGTAGCAGTATATGCGGATGAGACATGTAATCCTTTGTTCGTAGCGGCTGACCTTCTTTCCCAGGCGGAACATGGTGCGGATAGCCAGGTAGTGCTGGTGAGCACTTCGTCCGTCGTGGTGACCGCGGTGCTGGCCGAGGTAGACAGACAGGTTGCGCAGCTGCCCCGTTCGGATATGGCCCAGCGGGCGTTGGCAAACAGTCGTGCCTTTATTGTACGGGATAGTACCCAGGCCATGCAACTGCTGAATGACTATGCACCGGAGCATCTTATCCTGGCGTGCAGCGACCCCGAGTTTTTGGCGGATCAGGTGATCAATGCGGGCTCTGTATTTCTCGGACACTATTCTCCGGAGAGCGCAGGCGACTATGCCAGTGGTACCAATCATGTACTACCTACCAACGGCCGTGCACGGGCTTACAGCGGGGTGAGCCTGGACAGTTTTGTCAAGAAGATCACCTTTCAGCAATTGAGCAGGGAAGGGCTGGCCGGTATTGGAATGACGGTCCGGCGGATGGCGGAGGCGGAGGGACTGGAGGCGCATGCAAGGGCGGTGAGCTTAAGAATGGAAAAACAAATTGATCAATAATCTTAGAGCATCTGACTGTTAATCAGATGCTCTTAATTGAACTAACTTTATTATGTTCGATTTAGACAGGCTATTAAGAGACAATATTCGCCGGCTGGTGCCTTATTCATCGGCAAGAGACGAATTCAAAGGGGAGGCACAGGTCTTTCTTGATGCCAACGAAAATAGTTTGGGTTCGCCGTTAACCCGGTGGTACAATCGTTATCCTGACCCTCATCAGTGGAAGGTGAAGGAAGCCATCAGTAAAATAAAAGGCATACCGCCGCAGCATATTTTTCTGGGCAACGGGAGTGATGAATGCATCGATCTGCTGTACCGGGCCTTTTGTATCCCGGGGAAGGATAATGTCATAATCAACCCGCCTACTTACGGGATGTATGAGGTGAGCGCAAATATCAATGATGTGGAAGTCCGAAGGGCGGTGTTGCTGGATGACTTTCAACTGGACCTTGTACACCTGGAGAACCTGGTGGATGAGAATACCAAGATGATCTGGATCTGTTCGCCGAACAATCCCACGGCCAACTCTATGAATCGCCAGGACATCGAGATCGTTCTGAATAATTTTCCCGGGGTGGTGGTAGTAGATGAAGCTTATATCAACTTTTCCCGTCACAAATCCTTTATCCAGGAGCTCAGCGATTATCCGAATCTGGTGGTGCTGCAAACTATGAGCAAGGCCTGGGGATTAGCGGGTCTCCGGATGGGTATGGCTTTTGCAAGCGAAGCCATTATCGATGTCTATAATAAAGTAAAACCACCCTATAATATAAGTCAGGTCAACCAGGAGCTGGCTCTGCAGGCCCTCGAAGAGGTGGGGCAGGTGAATGACATGATCCGTCAGCTGGTGACAATGCGGGAGCAATTGGCTACCGATCTTGCTGGTTTGCCGCTGGTGCTGAAAGTTTATCCCAGCGATGCAAATTTTTTACTGGTGAAGATGAATAATGCGCGGGGCATCTATGAAAGCTTGTTGGAAGACGGGATCGTGGTGAGGGATCGGAGCAAGGTGGAGCTCTGTGAGGGGTGTCTGCGTATAACAGTGGGGACTGAAAAAGAGAATGCGGAGTTGGTGGAGGCCTTAAGGGCATTGAGTCGCTAAGGGATAAATGAGTGTCTGGCTCAATAGTCTAAGATAAAAATTAGTAAAAAGGGTTGGGATATTTTAAATTAAATTACATCCAGTTTTAATTTATCATCCATGCAACAATTCATGAACAACACAAAAAAAGTATTCAGGAGATCGCTGTCTCTTGTAACAGGATTATGTCTGGCAGCACTCTGTTTTACGGGTTCAGTCGCCCGTGCCGGTGACGGTGGAAAGAAGGACGGCGTTAAAAAGAGTACAGAAAGACCTGCAAAGGTTTCAGATGCTGCTTCGCAGCTGAAATTACCTTCGGGTTTTTCTGCAGTGACCGTGGTTGATTCTTTTGGCAAGGTGCGTCATATTGCTGTCGCACCAAACGGGGCCATTTTTGTCAAGCTGGCGAGACTAAAAAACGGAAAGGGAATTTATCGTTTACAAGATACCAATGGTGACGGGAAGGCGGACAAGATCACCGGTTTTGGCAGTTTCCCGGGAACAGGGATGGCTGTCAGTAATGGCTACGTGTATGCCAGCTCTGATGAAGAGGTTTTTCGTTTCAAGCTCGATGGCGACTATAATGTAGCAAATCCCGATCAGCCTGAAAAGCTGGTCACCGGGTTGCTGAGCCGTCATGAGCATGAAGCCAAGGCGATAGCCCTGGATGGTAAGGGAGATCTGTTTGTAAATATCGGCGCCTATTCCAATGCCTGCCAGCTGCAGGACAGGGCGAAGGGATCTCCGGGCCAGAAGCCATGCCCCATCCTCGATTCAGCGGGTGGTATCTGGCTGTTCAAGGCAGATCAGCCGAATCAAACCTATGGCACTGGCATGCGTTACGCTACGGGTTTGCGCAATGTGGTTGGTATGAACTGGAATACTGCTACCAACTCGCTGTTTGTAATGCAGCATGGTCGCGACCAGTTGCACGATCTTTTCCCAGACATGTGGGATACGAAACAAAGTGCCGAGTTGCCCGCGGAGTGTATGTATGAATTACACCAGGGTTCCAATTGCGGCTGGCCATATATCTTCTACGATCAGTTCCAGAATAAAAAGATACTGGCTCCCGAATATGGCGGAGATGGAAAGAAGACGGCGGGTGAGGATGCACAGGATCCTGTAGTTGCTTTTCCGGGGCATCTTGCGCCCAACGGGCTGTTGTTCTATAGCGGCAATCAATTTCCGGAGAAATACAGGAATGGCGCCTTTATCGCTTTTCATGGCAGCTGGAACAGGGCTCCCGAGCCTCAGCAAGGCTACTATGTGGTCTTTCAGCCTTTCAAGAACGGCAAGCCAGATGGCAAGTGGGAAGTATTTGCGGATAATTTCTCGGGTGGGGCGGACAAGACGGCTTCCGGTCGTGCGCAGTACCGTCC
>Ga0193716_1000197_pt1 | contig 36568 bp, 26 predicted proteins | sample U2c1metaG_FD_145901 | JGI IMG/M metagenome (GOLD analysis project Ga0193716, IMG submission 145901) | Soil microbial communities from a riparian zone of the East river system, Colorado, United States - U2c1 | ecosystem: Environmental > Terrestrial > Soil > Riparian zone | place: USA: East River...
CGGCGTCACCCAGTGCACAGGCTCGCGAGGGCGAGGCGTCTCCTCGAACGGCGAGCCCTTTCGCGCGAGCGGCTCGAGCATCTCGTACATCTCGGCGAGCCCCGCGTTGTCGAAGCCGCCGCCCATGTTGCCGGCGTAGATCAAACGCCCGTGGTCGTAGTAGCCGAGGAGGAGGGCGCCGATGTGTTGGCGCGTGTTGCGAGGCTCGGTCCAGCCGCCGACGACGAACTCCTGGCGGAACTCGAGCTTGAGCTTGAGCCAATCGCGCGAGCGAGCGCCGGGCTGGTAGAGCGCGTCGACGCGCTTCGCGATGATCCCTTCCCATCCGCTCGCGCGCGCGCGGTCGAGCATCTCGCGTCCATCGTCGACGATCGATTCGGTGAGCCGTAGCTCGCTGGATGCGTGCTTCGCGAGGCGCTTCTCGAGTCGCGCGCGGCGCTTCGTCCACGGCTCGTGCACGAGCACGTCGCTTCCATCGAGGAGGATGTCGAACGCCATGAGGGCGACGGGGTCGCTGCTCTCGAAGCCGGCGATGGCGCTCGCGTCCTTCACGTGCATGCGATGTTGCAGCTCCTGAAAGCGCGCGGGCTTGCCGTGGTCGAGGGCGACGATCTCGCCATCGAGCACGATCGCGCGGCGGCCGCGCGACGCGAGCTTGCGCACGGCTTCGGCGACACCGGGGAATTGCGCGGTCTTGTCCTTCCCGTTGCGCGTGACGAGTCGCGCGGCATCGGCGGTGGCGTAGGCGAGCACGCGGATGCCGTCGTACTTGGGCTCGAAGGTCCAGTCGCTGCCCTCGGGGATGTCTGTGCCGACGGAGGCAAGCATCGGATCGAGGGCGCCGTCGCCGAGTGCTTTGACGGAGGCGGAGCGAGCGGCAGTGGAGGGTGACGCGATTTTCCTCGCGGCGCGCTTCGGCGTCAACTTCGGCCTCGACTTCGGCTCGGGGGCGTCGTCGGAGTCGTCAGCGGCGGCGGAGGTGGACGCGCGATTCGAGTGCCAGACCTTGCTGCGTTTGTTCTCCGCAATTTCTTCCATCGTGCGCCCGGATGCGACGGAGGTCATCTCATCGGCGACGATGTCGGTGCCGGGCTTTGCGTATTCGTCGCGATGCTTGATGAGCAGCCACTGCGGTTTTTCGTCGGAGCCGCGGCGTGTGCGCACGAGCACCCACGAGCCGTGCATCCGCGTGCCGTGCATCAGGATTTTGAGATCGCCCTTGGCGTAGCCGCGTCGCAGCTCGGGGATCGGATCCTTCGGGTCGATCTCGGAGGTGTAGGTGCCGCGGTCCCAGAGCATGACCGTGCCGCCGCCGTATTCGCCTTTGGGAATCGTCCCTTCGAAGGTGTTGTAGTCGATGGGATGATCTTCGACCTGCATCGCGAGCCGCTTCACAGTCGGATCGTAGTTCGGGCCTTTGGGTACGGCCCAGCTCTTCATCACGCCGTCGAGCTCGAGGCGGAGATCGAAGTGGAGTTGCGTCGCGGCGTGCTTTTGAATGACGAACGCGAGTTTCTTGTTGTTTCCCGCGCGCGTTTCGCTGCCGGATGGCTCCTTCGTTTTCGAGAAGTCGCGCTTGTGGCGATACTCGGAGAGTTTTTTTCGAACGGCCGGCTTGGCGCGCGTGGCCATTGCTCGCTCGGCCTCTTACGCGGTTTTCCGCCGAGCGCGCTTGGCGGTTTTTGCGGTTTTGGATTTCGAAGCGGGCTTTCGTTCGCGCGCTGCGGCCTCGTTGGGGCGTGAGCGAACGGCGCCTTTTTTCTTTCCGCTCTCGAGGCTTTCGCGGAGGCGGGCCATGAGGTCCATGACGTCGGAGCCGCGCGCAGGGCTGTCTTCCGGTTTCAGGTTGACCTTTTTGCCTTTCATTTTGCCGTGGATGAGGCGCATGAGATTGGCGCGGTACTCATCGGTGTACTTGGTGGGATCGAACGGCTCGGCGAGGCTCGTCACGAGCTGCTCGGCCATATTGAGCTCCTGCGGGCGAACGAGGCTGGAGTCCGGGAGGCTGAGAGTCTCGGGATCGATGAGCTCATTGGCGAAGCGCATGATCTCGAGGATGAGCGCCTCACCGACGACGCGAATGCCGGCGAGATGCTGTTTCTGGCGCATGATGATCTTGCCGATGCCCACCGATCCGGTTTTGCGGATGGCTTCGCGCAGGAGTGCGTAGGCTTTTTCGCCGCCTTTGGAGGGGACGAGGAAGTAGGGAGTTTCGAAGTAGCGTGGATCGATTTCTTCTTCCTTCACGAAGTCGACGATCTCGAGCGTTTTCGATGCTTCGACGGCGGCGGTTTTGAAATCTTCGTCGGTGATGATGACGTATTTGTTCTTCTCGTACTCGTAGCCTTTGACGATTTCGCCCCAGGGAACGGGATCACCGGAGGTGGAGGAGACGCGCTCGTATTTGATGGGCGTGTGGTCTTCCTCGTGGAGCATGCGGAAGCTGATGTGATCGCCCTGAATTGCGGTGCGCACTTCGACGGGAATGTTGACGAGGCCGAACGAGAGCGAGCCTTTCCAGATCGAAGCCATCGTGACTCCTTGTGGGGCGAGCGGGTGGAGCAGCCGGACGAGGGGAGTGGGCAAGAGCGGTGCCCGATGCGGGAGAGATCGGGGCCAAGAGTGTAGGCAAAAAAAAGAGTCCCAGCAATGCTGGGACTCTTTTCGATTTGTCAGGGGGGAGCTCAGACCTTCTGAACGTCGGCGGCCTGTGGACCCTTCTGTCCCTGAACGATTTCGAACTCGACCTGATCGCCTTCGGCGAGCGACTTGAAGCCGTTGCCTGTGATGGCGCTGAAGTGGACGAAAACATCGGGGCCGCCCTCACGGGAGATGAAACCGAAGCCTTTCGCGTCGTTGAACCACTTCACGGTGCCGGTAATGCGTGCCATGGTACCTTTCCCTCTCCCCTGTGGGGTCAGAACGGTTGTACGGATCGCTGGGTCTCGACGCAGAAACATTTGCCGCTGAAGATCGAGCGATCTAGAATGTACCGAAATCTAAACAAATGATTTCGGAGGTAACTAGATCATATCTCATAATTTGGGCCAAGCCCGCGAGTTGCTGAGTAGAACCACCTTAAAAGCTGGCGTGCGGACAGGCAGGGTTAGGCGGCGCCCGCTATGTATCGGGCTATACGGCCGCAACTCGAACAGCGGAGCGTGACGTGGGAGCGGGGGATGGGAGGAACCTGATCCGGATCGCGAAGTATTCGCCCGGAGCACGACGGGCAGCTAAGTGGAGCGCCGGTGCGATCGTTCGCGATGAGCTGCAACGCTTGCGCAGGATTGTACGTGGCCGGACGTGGCTTTCGCATGAACCCCTCCAAAGTCTCAACAGGTCTCCATTCTTACAGGAGACGATCGAATGCCCTCTCCCGCACGGCCGGAGACGGCCGATACTGGAAAGAACGGTGCAGACGCGCGAAGTGTTGGGCACGGCAGCCTGCCTGGCCGTCTTGCTGACGGCTTGCGGGCCGCGCACCCACTTTCCGCTGCTGCCTGAAACCCTTCCCAGCGCCCTCGCGCCTGGCGACACCTCAGGCAGACTCGCGAGGGATTTAGCGCCTATCTTATACCTGCAGAGGGACGAATCGTTCCCTCTCGAGCGAACTGTCGCCGTCATTCACCCCACGCGGCGCGTCATCGCGTACTACCTCACCTATCGCCACGACATCGCCGCCCGCTGGTCGCCCTTCGCGCAGGGCGCCGATGAAGAGGAGTTCTGGGTGGGCTACGATGCCACCTTTGCCCCCACCGATCTCTGGACGTACTGGCACGGCGACATCCTTCACGTTAACTGGCGTGGCAAGGGGGAGCTCGGCGTGAACGTCCAGTGGGGGAAGCATGGCTCGCTCCCGCGCGGCATGCCGGCGCGCGACCTGCCTCGCGACAAGTCGCTCGAGATCTTCTACGCCATGTCCTACGCCTTTCCGGATCTCGTGCTCGGCCGGTTCTCGAGTCGCGGCCCGCTCTGCTTTTGCCGCAGCTTCGCGCGCTATCTCGAGTTCACGCGGCCGATCGTGCTCGGCGCTCGGCTCACCGCGATCGGGCGCACGGCGGATCCCGATTCGCTGCTCAGCGCTGTCTTCGGTGCGCACTACGCGCACAAGCCGTACTGGCCGTGGGAGCCTCGCCGCTATTCGCACGAGTGGAATGAGGTGAGCGGCGAGCGCGCGCTCCTGGGCAGGCCGTGACTCCGATCTCAACTCTGCGTAATCGCCACGCGTATTGATCACATGATTTCCTCTGGAATTGCGGCGCTCAGGCGCCTCGGTCTCGCGCTTGCGCTGCTCGGTGCCGCCGCGTGCTCGCACGGGACGCCGACTCCCGCTCCGTCGCCAACGCCGGTCGCGCGCGGGCGTACCGTGATCGTGCTGGGATTCGACGGATTCGCGCGACGCTACCTCGACACCGACTCCGCGCCCGCGCTCCACGCGCTCGCGCGCGAAGGGGTGCAAGCAACCAACGGGATGATCCCGAGCTTTCCGACGGTCACCTTCCCGAATTGGTACGCGATGGCGACGGGGCTCTATCCCGAACACTCGGGGATCGTGAACAATCGCTTCTACGATCCGGCGCACGCGCAGGAATTCATTTACAAGGACGCGATCGCGCACGAGGCGTATTGGTGGGGTGGGGAGCCGATCTGGGTGACGGCCACGAAGCAGGGGACGCCGGTGGGCACGATGTTCTGGGTCGGCTCGGACGCGGAGGGCATGCGTTCCGCGCACTGGCACTCGTACGATCATGCCATTCCCTTCAGCGCGCGCATCGACACGCTGTTCGCGTGGCTCGATCTTCCCGCCGGCGAGCGCCCGCGTCTGCTGATGGGCTACTTCGAGGAGCCGGACACGCAGGGGCACATTCACGGTCCCGATGCACCGGAGACGCGCGCCGTCGTGCTGCGCGTGGACAGCGCGCTCGCGCAGCTCGTGAGTGGGCTCAAGTCGCGCGGCCTCTATGACAGCGTTGACATCGTCGTCGTCGCCGATCACGGGATGACGGCGATCTCACCGGAGCGGAGAATCTATCTCGACGATGCCGTCGACTCCGCGAACGTGAACGTGGTGAATCTCTCTCCGAACCTCATGATCTCAGCGCGCGACGGCGACAACGATGCGCTGCTCGCGCGGCTGAAGAAGCTCCCGCACTTCGTCGCGTGGAAGAAGGCCGACGTGCCCGCGCGCTTGCACTACAACGACAGCCCGCGCATCCCGGCCATCGTCGGCATCGCCGATCCAGGGTGGATGATCGAGTGGCGGAACGGGAAGCCGTACAACGGACTCGGTGAGCACGGCTACGACAACTCGAGCATGGACATGCGCGCGCTGTTCCTCGCGCGCGGGCCGGATTTCAAGAGCGGCGCGACGATCGGTGAGTTTCCGAATGTCGATATCTATGATTTGCTGGCGCGGCTGTTGGGGATTAGGGCTGCGGCGAATGACGGTGAGCTGGCGCCGTTCCGGTCAGTGCTGAGGGAGTAGTAGTTGCACACTGCTGGACACGAATCAAACAATAGAAAAGACCAATCGAACCGTGCGCGAGCGGGCACGCTCGTGGCGGAATCAGAGTCGTGCCGCGACGGGTTCGATTCGTCTGTTTTGATCGTGATTCGTGTCCAGCAGTGCGCAGCTACTAATCGCTATTCCCCTCGCAACGAACTACGCCCCGTACACGATCTCTCCCTCCGCGTCTATCCCCATCTCGTGCACGGCGCCGCACACGCCGCACGTCTTCGACGCGATCCACGCCACGTCGACGCCCTCGCGCTGCTCCTTCGACGCGGGCTTCACCGTCAGCTTCTTGTAGCTGTACTCGCCGCAGTTCTCGCAGGCGTGACCGCGCGCGATGCGTTCCGCGCGATCACGAGTGATTCTGGCCACGTCTATTTCTTGTCCAGGTCGGGGATCGGCGGCGGCACGTAGGCCGGCGTGATCACAGGCTGAGGTGCGATGCGCGGCGGAGCCGGCGGGCCCGATGGCCCCGCATCCGCCGACGCGCGTACGAGAATCTCCCGCATTCCGCCGAGTGCGCCCATCACGCCCGCAGCTTCCGCAGGGAGGAAGATCGTCGTGCCCTTGCCCTGCGTGAGCTGCGGAAGGGCCTCGAGATACTTCATGCCGAGCAAATACATCGCGGCCTGACCCTCGGGGAGCGAGGAGGCGATGCGCGAGATCGCCTGCGCCTCCGCCTCTGCCATCGCCATGCGCGCCGTGGCGAGACCCTTCGCGCGGAGCACCGCGGCCTCCGACTCACCCTGCGCGCGACTCACCTGCGACTGCTGCACACCCTCGGCCTCGAGAATCGCCGCGCGCTTCGATGCCTCGGCGTTCGTGACCGCGGCGCGACGCTCGCGCTCGGCGCGCATCTGCAGCTCCATCGACTGCTGGATGTCTCGCGGCGGCTCGATCGCCTGCAGCTCGACGCGCGTGACGTCGACGCCCCATCCGATCGACGCCTCTTCGATCGTGTCGCGCATGCGCTTGTTGATCATGTCGCGGCTCGCGAGCGTCTGATCGAGCTCGATGTCGCCGACGATGTTGCGGAGCGTGGTGCGCGTGAGCGTCTCGAGCGCGAAGGGGAGATTCTGAATCGCGTACGCCGCCTTCTGCGGATCGGCAATGCGGTAGTAGAGCACCGCGTCGATGTCGATCGTGACGTTGTCCTTCGTGATCACCGGCTGCTTCGGAAAGCTCAGCACCTGCTCGCGCAGATCGATGCGCGACGTCGAGCCCGAGGTCACGCGCTTCACGCCGCCCGGATCCGCCTCGAAGTAGCGGACGTCGATCGTCTTTCCCTTTTCCATGTACGGGATCAAAACGTTCAATCCCGAGCGCGCGATACGATTGAAGCGTCCCCATCGCTCGATCACCATCACCTCGGCCTGGCCGATGATCTTGACCGTTTTCGCGATGGTGAGTACCGCGATGAACGCTATGAACAGGAGTGCGCCTAGACCGAACATCGTAGCTCCGGGTTATCGGTGAAGCGCTGGGAGATCATGGTCTCCAGTCGGCCATGAACAGATCGAGCTGGTGTTCACCCGTCGCGTTGCGGCTCGATGCGAAGACGAGCTGCCTGCCGTCGGGGCTGAACTGCGGAAATCCATCGAAGCCGGTGGCGTTCGTCACCTGCTCGAGCGAGCTCCCATCCTCGTTGATGAGATAGAGGTCGAACTCACCGCTGTGCGGATTCGTGTAGTTCGACGAGAAGATGATGCGCTTGCCGTCGGGAGTGAAGAAGGGAGCGAAATTGGCGCCGCCCAGATGCGTAATCTGATGCTGATCGCTCCCGTCGGCGTTCATCACCCAGATCTCCATCTTGTTCGGCCGCACGATCGACTGGCTCAGCAGGTCGCGATACTGGGCGAGCTCGGTCGAGTCGGTGGGGTGGTACGCGCGGTAGACGATGCGCCTGCCGTCCGGCGAGAAGAACGGACCGCCGTCGTAGCCCGGTGTGTTCGTGAGACGGCGGACGTTGGAGCCATCGACGTTCATCGTGTAGATGTCGAGATCGCCGTCCTTCAGCGACGTGAAGACGATCGACTTTCCATCCGGTGAGAGCGTGCCCTCGGCCGTATAGACGCCGTTGTGCGTGAGGCGCTGCGTACCGCTGCCGTCCGGATTCGCGGTGTAGATGTCGTACTTGTCGAGCCCCCACACGTAGCCCTTCGATGGATCGGGCTTTTTCGGGCACGCGCTGTCGGCGGCGCGGGTGGACGCGTAGAAGATCTTCGTGTTGTAGGCGAAGAAGTAGCCGCAGGTGGTCTTGCCGGTGCCGTCGGAGATGCGTTGCTGCGCGGAGCCGTCGGCGTTCATGACGTACTCCTGGTCGCAGCTTCGTCCGTCGCGCGTGCTCTGGAAGATCAGACGCTTCCCGTCGGCGCTGAAGTACGCCTCCGCGTTCTCGCCGCCGTGGGTGAGCTGTCGGACGTTGGCGAGGTGCGGCTCCGCAGGGCGGGGCGCTGCGCTCGGCGCGGGGGTTGGCTGTACGGGGTGTGCGGCTCCGCCGTGACAAGCAACCGCGGCCACGAACGTGACCGCGGTGATGACCTGACGAGCGTTTCGCATGCCGGAAAGCTAATGACCGGGTGCTTGGTCCGCCCGAGCGATGGAGAAGAGGTCCTTCTGTGTCTGTCCCTTGCGCAGGACTTCGAGCGCCTTGCGCAGCTGCGGATCGTCGGGAATCGTGCGGCGGAACGCCGTCGAGTCGCCGAATGCGAGCCGAGCAACCTGCTGCGAAAGCCAGCGGTTCACGAGCGGAGTCGCGGCATCATACTGCTTGCGATCCGTTACGATCTTCGCCGCTTCGAGACGCTTGTAGAGCTCATCGCGCCACGCGGACGTCACGGTGAAGTCCTTCGCGACGTGGTCCTTCAGCTCGAACGAATACTGGTAGAGCACACCGCGCAGCGCGGGGAACTTGGGTGCGATCGCCTTCGCGAAGTCCTGCTCCGCGGTCGTCACGGTGTCTTCGGGAACGATGATGTCGGGAGTGACACCGCCGCCGCCGTAGATCGTGCGCCCCGCGTCGCTCTTGTACATCGGGCGGTGCTTCTTCACGGAATCCTGCTCGAGCGAATCGGGCTTCGAGTCATCGGCCGACACCGAGCCGGCAGCGGAGTCGGGATCGATGTGCTTCCGATTCTTCTGAATGGAGCGACCGCTCGGCGTGTACCACTTGCCGGTGGTGAGCTTCATCGCCCAACCGCCGTCGAGAGGGAAGACCGTCTGCACGAGTCCTTTCCCGAATGATGTAGTACCGACGACGAGCGCGCGATCGTGATCCTGCAGCGCGCCGGTGACGATCTCGCTCGCGGATGCCGAGTAGCCGTCGACCAGCACGACCAGCGGTACATCGGCGACGTGCGGTCCTCCACGTGTCGTGAAGACCTGCGGCGGACCCTGACGCGTGCGCACGCTCGCGATGGTCTGGCCCGAGCCGAGGAAGAGATCGGCGATGTCGAGTCCCTGATCGAGGATGCCGCCCGGATCACTGCGGAGATCGAGCACGATCCCCTTCGCGCCTTCGTGCAGCAGGCGATTGACGTTCGCGCGAAGCTCGGTCGCCGAATTTTCGCTGAACTGCTGCAGCGGGACGTAGGCGATCTTGTTGTCGAGCATGAGCGAGTACGGAACGGCGGGGACGTGGATCTCCGCGCGCGTGAACGAGTGGTCGATCGCGGACGCGATGCCGGGGCGCGAGAACTTGACGTTCACCTTGGTGCCGATCGTCCCGATGAGAACATCGGAGACCTGCTGCGAGGTCCAGCCGCGCGTGGAAGCGGTGTCGATACCGACGATGCGATCGCCTTCGGCGACGCCGGCCTGCTCAGCCGGCGTGTGATCGAACACGCGCACCACGACGATCGCGCCCTCCTGCTGCTCGATCTGCATACCAATGCCGCCGTACTTGCCGGTGGCGACGGTGGAGAAGCGCTTGAGCTGCGCGGGAGTGTAGAGCTCCGAATATGGATCGTCGAGCTGCTGCACGAGACCGCGCGCAGCTTTCTCGAAGAGCTGATTCTGCTGGAGAGTGTCGACGAAGCGATCGCTCACGAGCGAGAGCACCTGGTCGAACACGTGCGCGCCATCGCGGGTAGATTGCCGCTCGATGGCGGCGCCGCCGATGACGATCGGCAGCGCTATGACCCCGAGCAGCGCCGCGGTACGGAGACGAGACATAAACACCTGGAATGAGGAGATTGGAGCTCCTCTGACATACGATCGCGCGAGGAGATAGTTCCCTTTCTCGCTCGCGCGAAACGGGCGTCGAGCGACTACTCCCCGCCGCCCTCGCTTCCCGACTGCGTCGCACCGCCGCCGCTCACGAGAATCTGCTTCCAGGTGAGCTCGGGACCCTTCCGAAAGCCCTTCTGGGTGAGCTTCACTCCCTCGGGCGAGATCGCAACCATGTACGCCGCACCATCGATGTCGATCTCACGCTTCAGGGTCTTTTCGAGCTTTGTCGCCATGACGAGCACTCCGAGGGTAGGGGGACAACGACGTGGACCGCAATAACTCTGCTCGCACTACGTATGAGTCCGCTCAACGAGCGTGTATTCAACATACCACTCGCGCGCCTGTTGCTGCACCGTAACCTCTCTCAACAGACCGGCAGCGATCAACATCTCGTGCGCTGGTTGCAACACGCGCTGCAGGTGCGAAGGGTAACGCTGTGCGAGGGGAAGCTGTTCGGCCAGGTGTGCCAGTGTAACGCGCCAACGCTCCGATCCCTCTTCGTGAACGACCTCGAACAGGCGATACAGTCTTCGGGCCACGGGCGACGAAAGCCCCATGTATTGCGCAGCGGAAAGTAGCACGGTGTAGCCTGCGGCTATGTTCGCGCGAGCGATCGGAGACATCGTGACGTACGCTTCGCCCGGCTCCGACGCCGGGAAGGCCGAGAAAAGACCGAGTTGATCGCGGTCGGCGAAGCGACGTCGCTCGATGACGACGCCCGTGAGAATACTGAAGCGCGAGTCGACGACGGCGTGCACCGTGCCGTCAAAGTATGCCTGCTGGGACTCGAGCGTCGTGTGCTGAAGCCGCGCGAGCGCCGAGCGCAGCTGCTCGTACGTGCGACCGTCGACGCGGCGACCGATCGAGCGCAAAAACGCATGAAGAGTGAAGGCGACGGTGCCATCCGATGGCGATCCCGCCTCTTCGTAGCGGCGCCACAGCTCGACGTAGACGTCCTGATCGAAGGTGCCGGGGAGGCGATCGCCGGGGCTCGGGAGGACGCGCCATCGGCCGCCCGCGGGCGGCAGATAAGTGATCGCCGAGTCGTCCGCGGAATCACTGAGCCGAAACATCGGAAGCGTTTCGAGCGACCGGTCGAGCGCGATCGTCCGCGCAGCCGTTCGGCGTCGCGAGGCGAGTACCATGTAACGGAAAGGTGGACTACCGATGCGACGTCAGCAAGACGATGCCGTGGAGATGCTGCCCCGAGCGGCGTCAGCCTTGCATGGGCTCGAGTCATGAAATCGACTGCAAGCCGCACGAAAAAAGCCAAGCCCGCCGCGAAAACGAAAGCGTCCGGGCAAAAGAGCGAGCCGAAATACAGCCTCACTGAAAAGATCGCGCTCACGCTCGGCGGGCTGCTGCTGGTGCTGTTCACCATCATCGGCATGGAGTTCACGTTGCACGGCTCGCACCTGTCGCACGTGCAGGGATTCGGAAAGGAGTCGCCAGCAGTGGGCGATTCTCTCTTCGCGCGCACGATGGAGATGCTCACCGGCACGCATCTCACCGACGGCAATCACGTCACCGTGCTTCTGAATGGCGAGCAGACGTTCCCCACGCTCTGGAAAGAGCTACGCGGCGCGAAGCAGACGATCACGATGCAGATGTACTACTTCGAGCCGGGGAAGATGGCCGACACGCTCTCGGCGATTCTCCGCGAGCGCGCGCAGCACGGCGTATCGGTGCACTTGCTGAACGATGCGTTCGGGGCGCAGGGAGTCACCAAGGGATTTCTCGATTCGCTGCGTGCGGACGGCGTTCACGTCGCCATCTTCCGTCCGGTTCACTGGTACGAGATGCAGAAGCTGCAGAACCGCTCGCACATTCGCGCGGTGGTGATCGATGGACGCGTCGGCTTCACAGGCGGATTCGGCATCGCGGACAAATGGCTCGGTAACGGGCACACGAAGGACCAGTGGCGCGACACCGACGTGCGCTTCACCGGTCCCGCGGTGTCGCAGCTCCAGGCAACGTTCGCGGAAGGATGGGTCGAGGCGACCGGTAACCTGCTCACTGGAGAGAAGTACTTTCCGCGGGAGCCGGTGAAGGAGGAGCCGGCCGAGACGGCGGGACTGCTCGATGCGCAGCCGACGATCGGAAGCACGCCGGCCGAGCGATTTCTGGCGCTGAGCATCGCGGGCGCGCGCAAGCGACTCTACATCACGAACTCCTACTTCGTCCCCAACCACGACTTCAAGCAGCTGCTCGTGGAAGCGTCGAAGCGCGGCGTAGACGTGCGCATTCTCACGGTGGGCCCGGAAACGGATGTGAAGATCACGCGCTACGCGGGACGCAAGCAGTACGATGATTTGCTGAAGGGGGGCGTGCGCATCTTCGAGTTCGAGCCGACGATGATGCACGCGAAGACGCTCGTCGCCGACGGAATGTGGGCGAGCATCGGGACGATGAACTTCGACAACCGCTCGATGGTCTTCAACAACGAATCGAACTTGAACGTGCTCGATACGAGGACGGGTGCGACGCTCGACTCGGTGTTTCTGAACGATCTCGAGTATTCGAAGGAGGTCATCCCCGCGGAATTCGAGAAGCGAAGCATTCTGCAGCGCATATTCGAGCTCGGCTCTTCCGCCCTGGCGCGGCTGCTGTAGGCTCCAGCGCGGCGTAACTTTCACGCATGCCGCGCCGCACTGCCGCGAGTCCGCTCGCCTCGTTCCATCCGATCGTTCGCGCGTGGTTCGCGGAGCGGTTCGGCGCGCCGAGCGAGCCGCAGCGAATGGGGTGGCCCGCGATCGCGAGCAATGCGCACACGCTGATCCTCGCGCCCACCGGGACGGGGAAAACACTCGCCGCCTTCATGTGGGAGCTGAACCAGCTCATCGTGCGCGGGCTCGAGTCGCCGCTGCCGAACGCCGTGCAGATCCTCTACATCTCGCCGCTCAAGGCGCTCGGCAACGACGTGCAGCGAAATCTCGAGCAGCCGCTCGCGGAGCTGCGCGCGCGCTTCGAGGCGGAAGGACAGGTATTTCCGGAGATACGAATCGGCGTGCGCACGGGCGACACGCCCGCGTCTGCGCGGGCGCGGATGCTGCGCAAGGCGCCGCACATTCTGATCACGACGCCGGAGTCGCTCAACATCCTGCTCACGAGCGTGCGGGGGCGTGGGATGTTCAGCGGAGCGCGGGCCGTGATCCTCGACGAGATCCACGCCGTGGCGGGGACGAAGCGCGGCGCGCATCTCGCGCTCACGCTCGAGCGGCTGGAGATGCTCGTGGAAAATCCGGTGCAGCGCATCGGGCTCTCCGCCACGCAGCGGCCGCTCGACGAGGTCGCGCACTTTCTCGGAGGAATGGGCGAAGCGCGCGAGGATGGTGCGCCCCCGGAGTTCCGGCCGGTGACGATCGTCGATTGCGGGCTCGTGAAAACGATGGAGCTGAGCGTCGTGTCGCCCGTGCCCGATCTGGGCGATGTGAGTGGCAGCGTGTGGCCGTCGGTGGCGGAGCTCGTGCTCAAGTACATTCGCGAGTCGCGGACGACGCTGGTGTTCGTCAACAATCGCGCGCAGGCGGAGCGGATCGCGGCGCGCATCAACGTGTTGGCCGACGAGCAGATCGCGCGTCCCTATCACGGCTCGCTCGCGCGCGAGCGACGGCTCGAGCTCGAGCGCGCGCTCAAGGCGGGAGAGCTGCCCGCGCTAATCTCGACGAGCTCACTGGAGCTCGGGATCGATATCGGATCGGTGGATCTGGTGATCCAGCTGCAGAGTCCCAAGCGCGTGAGCGCGGGGCTGCAGCGCGTGGGGCGCGCGGGACACAATCTCGGTGCGGTGAGCAGGGGTGTGGTGGTGCCGACCTTCCGCGACGATCTCGTGGAGAGCGCGGCGATCGTCGAGGCGATGCGCGTGGGCGACGTGGAGCCGACGCGCGCGATCCAGAACGCGCTCGACGTGCTGGCGCAGAGCATCGTCGCCATGGCGAGCGTCGACGATTGGACTGCGGGCGATGCGTACACGCTCGTGCGGCGCGCGTATCCGTATCATCGACTCACGCGCGCGGCATTCGACGAAGTGCTGTCGATGCTGTCGGGGAAGTACTCGTCGGAGCTCGCGGCGGAGCTCGAGCCGCGGGTGACGTGGGATCGCGTGAACGACCGGATCGCGGGGACGCGCGCGTCGCGGATGATGGCTGTGATCTCGGGCGGAACGATTCCGGATCGCGGGCTCTACACCGTGAACCTCGCGGACCGCACGCGATTGGGTGAGCTCGATGAGGAGTTCGTTCACGAGTCGCGCGTGGGCGATGTCTTTCAGCTCGGATCGGCGACGTGGCGGATACGCGCGATCGAGCATGATCGGGTAATCGTGACGCCGGCGCCCGGCGCTCCCGCGCGGATGCCGTTCTGGCACGGCGAGTTTTCGACGCGAAGCGTGCCGCTGAGCCATCGCGTGGGCGCGCTGCGGCGCGAGCTCGCGGCGGTCGATGTGGACGACGACTCGGTGAACGCGGGTCTCGAAGCGCGCTACGGCGTGGATGCGGCGTGCGCGCAGTCGCTGCGCTCGTACATCGCGGAGCAGCGCGCAGCGACGGGCGTGGTGCCAGACGACCGGACGATGGTGATCGAGCAGTTCCGCGATGAGATGGGAGCGGTCCGCATCATCCTGCACTCGGTGTTCGGCGGCCGTGTGAATGCGCCGTGGGGGATGGCGCTTGCGCAGCGCGTGCGCGAGGTGCTGCCGGGGATGGAGGTGCAAGTGCAGACGACGGACGATGGGATCATGCTGCGCCTGCCGAATCTCGGCGGCGCGGCGCCGCTGTCCGCGCTGTTGCATCTCTCCGCCGCAGAAGCGGAGACGCGCGTGATGGAGGAAGTCGGCAGCACGTCGCTCTTCGGCGCGCGCTTTCGCATGAATGCGGCGCGCGCGCTGCTCTTGCCGCGCGGATCGCCGCGCCGGCGGATGCCGCTCTGGCTGCAGCGGCTCAAGGCGCTCGATCTGCTGGATGCGGTGCGGCGTTTTCCGAGCTTCCCGATTCTGGTCGAGACGTATCGCGAAGTGTTGCAGGATGCGTTCGACATGGCGGCGCTGAAGGAGATTCTCGATTCGATCGCTGCCGGGCGCATCCTGATTCGTACGGTGGAGACGGACCGTGCGTCGCCGTTCGCCGCGAGCCTGCAGTTCGGCTTCGTGATGGATTGGCTCTACGGCGACGACACGCCGCGCGCGGAGCGGCAAGCGGCGCTGCTCTCGATCGATCGCGGGCTGCTCGACGAGGTGATGGGAACGGAGGGCGCAGACGAAGGGACGATCGAGGCGATCGAGCAGCTGCTCGCGGAGCGCAGAGGGACCGCGCCCGGGCGCCAGGCGCGCACGGCCGACGAGCTCGCGATGCTTCTCGATCGCGCGGGCGATCTCACCGCGGAGGAGTTGCGCGCGCGCGTGGCCGACGCGGATGGATGGCTCGGCGCGACGGATCCGATGGCCGAGCTGCTCGACGCGGGCCGCGCGGTCGGGATTCCGTTCGAGGTGCGCGATGACGCGGGTGAGCCGAGCACCGAGTGGCGCATCGTGCTCACGGAGTCGTTCGGCCGATATGCGGCCGCGCGCGCGCCGGAGGCGATCTCCCGAGTGCGCGCTGGCGCTTCGCTCGCGGAGCGCGATGCGGAGGAGGTGATCCCTGCCGTGATGCGGAGCGTCGTGCTCGAGCCCCGAATTGCGCGGCGAGAGATTCTCGCGCGGTCGCTCGCGCTCGCCGGACCGGTGACCGTGCGCGAGGTGCACGCGCGCTACGGTTGGCCGGCCGAGTGGATCGAAAAGCGGCTCGGTGATTGGGAGGAGAACGGAAAGCTCGTGCGGGGGCGCTTTCGCCGAGCGATCGAGGAACCCGAGTGGGCGACGCGACGTGTCGTCGAGCTCGCGCGCAGCCGTGCGCTGGCGGCGCTGCGCAAACAGATCCAGGCTGTCGACCTCGCGACGTTCGCCGCATTTCTGCAGCGGTGGCAGCATCTGGATCCGCGCGAGCATCTCGATGGTGCAAGCGGCGTGAGCGCGATCCTGCAGCAGCTGAGCGGGCTGCCGCGCGCGCCAGGCGCGTGGGAGCGCGACATCATTCCCGGCCGGCTCGATCGCTACGAGCCTGCGTGGCTGGCGCAGATCGCGTCGAGTGGGTCGATCGTGTGGGCCGGCGGCAGCAAGCCGGATCCGAATTCGGTGCCGACGCTCACGAGCGTGCGATTCTTTCCGCGCGGCGAAGGGGCGATCTGGCTGGATGCGGAGGATGAGCCGGCGCTCACGCCGAACGCGATCACGGTGCGTGAGGCGCTCGAGAAATACGGCGCGTCGTTCATCGCGGACATCCAGGCGGCGACGGAGCTCTCGTCGCTCTCCGTGCGCGATGCGCTTCGCGAGCTGTCGGCGGCGTCGCTCGTGACCAACGATACGGTGGAGGCGTTGCGCGAAGTCGTGCGTACGCGGTCGGTGCCCGGGCGCTCGCGCGGCGTCGGTGCGCACTCGGTGCAGGACCCGACGCGCTGGCTCCCGGCGAATTTCGAGGCGACACCGGGGCGCCCTGTCTACTCGCGGCCGCCGAGCCAGCGCCGGCTACCGAAGTGGCGTCGGCCGGATTTGCCGGGACCGCAGTCCGCGTGGGCCGGGCGATGGTCGCTGCTGCGAACGCCGGGCACGTGGGGCACGCGTCCCGAGGAGGAGGAGCACGCGGAGCAGATCGCGAGGCAGTGGTTGGATCGCTACGCCATCGTCACGCGCGATTGGTGGCGGCGCGAGCGTCCGCCGGTGGGATGGCGCGCGATTTATCGGGAGCTCAAGCGGCTGGAGTACAGGGGCGAGGTGCGGCGCGGGTATTTCGTGGAGGGATTAGGCGGCGCGCAGTTCGCGCTGCCGGAGGCGGTCGAGCGATTGAGGGCGCAGCCGGACGTCGACGCGGACGCGCCCATCATCGTGATGTCGGCGGCGGATCCGGCGAATCCGTACACGTTGCCGCTCGAGTCGATCGCGCGCGGGTCACTCGTGCGGCCGCGCGGGGCGGGTGCGCTATTGCTCACGCGGCGTGGGGGTGTGGTGATGAACGCCGAGGGAAGAGGGCGACGGATCTCGATAGCGAGCGATGCGTCGGATGCGGACATCACGGAAGCTGCGCGGCTGCTCGGTGAGTATCTCACGCGCGCAACGCCCGCGGGCGCGCGCACGGGACGTGATCCGCAGATCGAGATAGTGAATGGCGAGGCGGTGGGGAGTAGTTCGCACGTCGAGGCCATTATGGATGGCGGATGGCGGCGAGCGACTGGGGGATTGGTGTACTACAGAGTGTAGGAGCGCAGAGAGTAAAGCGGGTAGTAGCTGCGCACTACTGGACACGAATCAAACCAAAAAAGACCAATCGAACCGATGCGCGTGGATGGTTTCGGCCGCCACGAGCATCTCTCCTGAACATGATTCGATTGGTCTTTTTTGGTTTGATTCGTGTCCGGCCGTGCGCGGCTACTACGCTCTCGCTGTTACGCTCGGAACTCGTCCCCTACCGAATATCCGCCCGGCCGAGCGCCGCCCTCACCGCTTCCCTCATCGCCATCACCGCCTCCTCGCTCGACGCCGGTGAGTCGTCGCGCACGTGAATCTCTATTCCCTCGGCAACCTGCACCCTGTGCCACACCCCATCGTGCGCGCCGTTGTCGAGGACGACGCCGTCGGCGCGCGCGCCCAGCGCCGGAGCGAGCGAAGATGCCACGCGTCGCTCGAGCGCATCGCCCGTCAGCCCCGTCACCTCGACTTTGATCTTTTCCAGCGTCAGTCCTTCGCGCTGGCGGATCTTGATGAAGAGGAGCTGCAGGAGGTGGCGGTAGCCGTACGTGGCTGCGGTGCCCGTTCCATCGGGGTGATCGAGCAGCCCCGTCGAGACGTAGAAGCGCACCGCACGCGCGCTCGGCTCCGCGCGCGCGGCGCCGTTCGTTGGGCGCATGCCGGCGGCATCGACGAGTGCCGTCGCGTGCGCCGCGAGGCCGCGCGAGTTCCACGGCGCGTGCCGCGAGTGCGCGCGGAGGAGTGGGACAGGCGAGTCGGCCATGTCCGAACAATATAGGGCGAACGAAGACGGCGGGAAGCGCAATCGCGCTTCCCGCCGTCATCACTCCGACACAAACCAGAGAGCTATTTCCGGCGAGCCGCCTTCTTTGCTCCCTTCTTGGCGCCGCCCTTCTTTGCCGCTTTCTTCGCAGGGGCCTTCTTCGCGGCGGCCTTCTTCGCCCCGCCCTTTTTCGCGGTGACCTTCTTGGCCGCCTTCTTTGCGGCTTTCTTGGCCACCACCTTCTTCGCCGGAGCCTTCTTGGCGGCGGGCGCCTTCTTCGCCGCAGGCGCGGCCTTCTTCGCCACCGGAGCCGCCTTCTTGGCCGGCGCCGCCGACTTGGACGCGCTCTTCGCCGCCGCCGTGCCGCCCGACGAGCTCACGTTGCCATTCCCCGCCGCCGCAGCCGCGCTCTTCGCATCCTGACGCTCGGCCTTGCTCGCCGCGCGCGAAGCCTTGGCAGAAGTGAGGGGAGCGACGTCGTCCTCCTCTTCCTCTTCGACGACGACGACGGTGGGCTCGCCATCCTCATCCTCCTCGTCGTCCGTGCTGTCCCACAGATCTTCGCCGGTGGTCTTCGTCATTCCCCAGCCGCTTCCTTCCTCGTCATCATCATCGTCGTAGGAAGCGCCACCACCACCACCGTATCCGAGATCTTCCTCGTCGTCCTCGTGCTCCGACAAGTTGAGCTTCTCGTTGAACTCATCACCACGCGGCATGCTTGCCTCCTCTCATGTTATTGATCACGAAGCTCACGACGTAGGAGCGGCTTCAATTGGATACGTACCGTAAAGGGCTGCAGGTCGCATGCCTCGCGACCCCGCTATGAACCGCGGAATCATAGCGACTGTTCCGCCGGAACACCCCCAATATCACGGATCGAAACAAACGTCAAGCGGCGGTCCGGCTCGGGGGGTCGCCGGACCACAAATTAGTCACCGCTCGCCGGCAACGGCGTGTGCCCCGCCACCGTCCCGCGCGCCCGATCCTCGTTCCGATGCTCGGCCTTCTCGAAGCGCTTCTGGAACGCATCGAGATAGGTGTAGAACACCGGCGTCACGTACAGCGTGATGACCTGCGAGAAGGCGAGGCCGCCCACCACGGCGACGCCCAGCGGACGCCTGGATTCGGCGCCCGCACCTGCCCCCAGCGCGATCGGAAGCGTGCCCATCAGAGCGGCCATCGTCGTCATCATGATGGGACGAAATCGTACGCTGCACGCCTCGAGGATCGCGTCATGCGCCGACTTCCCCTCGTTGCGCTCGGCCTCGATGGCGAAGTCGATCATCATAATGGCGTTTTTCTTCACGAGCCCGATCAGCATGATGATGCCGACGAACGCGTAGACGCTCAGCTCCATGTGGAAGATCCAGAGCGTGAGCAGCGCGCCGAAGCCGGCGAACGGCAAGCCGGTGAGAATCGTGATCGGATGGACGAAGCTCTCGTACAGAATGCCGAGCACGATGTAGATGATCAGAATCGCGAGCACGAGGAGCACGAGCAGTCCCTTCTGCGCCGCCTGGAACGCCTGCGCCGTGCCGGAGAACGCCGTCGTGACGCTCGACGGCAGCGTCTGCGCAGCGAGGCGATTCACTTCGGCCACCGCGGGGCCGATCGAGACGCCCGGCGCGAGGTTGAACGACAACGTCACCGACGGCAGCTGCCCCGAGTGATTGACCGTTGCCGGCCCCGTGCTCGGCGACACCTTCGCGAGCGATCCGAACGGAACGAGATCGCCGGTCGCGGAGTGCACGTAGAGCAGCCCGAGCGCATCGAGATTCTTCTGGTACTGCGGCTCGAGCTCCATCACGACCCAGTACTGATTGTTCGGCGTGTAGATGGTCGAGACCTGGCGCGCGCCATACGCGTTGTACAGTGCGTCTTCGATTGTGTTGGCGGTGATGCCGAGCGATGACGCGCGATCGCGGTCGATGTCGACCTGCACCTGCGGATTCTTGATCTGCAGATCGCTGTTGACATCGGTGAAGCCGGGGAGCGAGTGCATCTTCTGCTCCATTATTCCGGCGTAGTGATAGAGCGTCGCGATGTCGGTCGCCTGCAGCGTGAACTGATAGAGGCTCCTGCTCGAGCGGCCTCCGATGTTGATCGGCGGCGGATTGGTGATGTAGACGCGTGTGCCGGGAATCACCGACAGCTTGGCCGTGAGCTCGCGCGCGACGGCATCCGCATCGAGGGAGCGCTTGGACGGATCCTTCAGGTGCATGAAGAAGCGGCCCTGGTTCATCGTCGGATTGCGTCCGCTCGCTCCGATCGACGACATGAATCCTTCGACGTTCGAGTCGGCTTGCACGATCGCGGCCAGCTGCTTCTGATGCGCGACCATCGCGTCGAACGACGTGCCCTGCTCGGTCTCCGTCGACGCGCTGAGCTGCGACGTATCCTCGCTCGGCAAAAATCCCTTGGGGACGATGGCGCCGAGGACCATAGTGCCGACGAGGATCAGGGCGGAGAAGGCGAGCGCGTATGGGCGATGATCCATCACCCAGCGGAGCGTGCGCTCGTAGAAGGCGAGCGTCCTGTCGTACGCGCCCTCGGTGATCTCGAAGAACCGGCTCCGCTTCTCCTCGTGATGCGGCTTGAGGAAGCGGCTGCACAGCATCGGCGTGAGCGTGAGCGAGACGAAGCCCGACACGATGATCGAGGCGCCAATGGTGACCGCGAACTCGTGGAAGAGGCGGCCGACGAGCCCGCCCAGGAACAGAATGGGGACGAAGACGGCGACGAGCGAGAGCGTCATCGACATGATCGTGAAGCCGATCTCGCGAGAGCCCACCAGCGCCGACTCGAACACCGGCTCGCCCTTCTCGATGTGTCGGACGATGTTCTCGAGCATGACGATGGCGTCATCCACGACGAATCCGACCGATAGCGTGAGCGCCATCAGCGAGAGATTGTCGAGACTGTAGTTGAGCATGTACATCACCGCAAACGTTCCGACGAGCGACATCGGAAGCGCGAGGCTCGGGATGATCGTCGCCGAGACGTTGCGGAGGAAGATGAAGATCACGAGCACGACGAGCACGAGCGTGAGCATCAACGTGAACTTCACGTCCCGCACAGACGACTCGATCGTGACGGACTTGTCGTAGAGCGTCTCGACCGTGACGGAGCCCGGGAACTGGCTCTCCATCTGCGACATCGCGGCCTTCACGTCCTTCGCGACCTGCACCGTGTTCGTCCCCGGCTGACGCTGCACGGCGAGCACGATGGCGCGCTGCCCGTTGAACCAGCTCGCGACCTTGCTGTCCTGCACGCCGTCGATGACCGTGCCGATGTCCTGCAACCGCACCGGCGCGCCGTTTCTGTAGGCGACGATGAGCGGGCGGAAATCCTTGGCGTTGTTGAGCTGGCCGTTGGCCTGCACCGTGTACGCCTTGTCGGTTCCCCAGAGCACGCCCGTCGGGAGATTGACGTTTCCGGTGTTCACCGCATCGGAGACCTCGTCGATGCCGATCTTGCGGGTCGCCATCGCCTGCGGGTCGAGCTGGATGCGCACGGCGTACTTCTGCGAGCCATACACCTGCACCGCCGCGACACCGGAGACCATCGAGATGCGCTGCGCCAGGAACGTCTCGGCGTATTCGTCGAGCTGCGACAGCGGGAGCGACGTCGAGCGCAGCGCGAAGTACAGAATGGGCGCCGACGACGGGTCGACCTTCTGGTACGAGGGCGGTACGATGTTCTGCGGCAGCTGGCGCAGCGTCTGCGAGATCGCGGCCTGTACGTCGGCGGCGGCTGCGTCGATGTTGCGGTCGAGAGCGAACTGCAGCGTGATGCTCGTAGTGCCGAGCGCGCTCTGCGATGTCATCGCGTCGATGCCGGCGATGGTCGAGAACTGCTTCTCGAGCGGCGTGGCGACGGACGACGCCATCGTCTCGGGGCTCGCGCCCGGAAGCGACGCGTTCACGGAGACGGTCGGGTAATCGACCGTGGGCAGGTCGCTCACCGCGAGATTGCGGTAGGACACGAGCCCGAAGAGAAGAATGCCCGCCATGACGAGTGTCGTCATGACGGGACGCTTGATGAACAGCTCCGAGATACTCATCCGGCCCTCTGCTGATCTCCGCCGGCGGGCGGCTTGATCTGAACTTTGGTTCCCGTATTCAATCGCAGCTGACCGTCGGTCACCACCTGCTCGCCGGGCTTCACTCCCTGCGAGATGATCGTGACGTCGCCCGCTGCACGGTCGATGGTGATCTCACGCTGCGTCGCGGTGCTGTCGGCGTTGATCACGAAGAGAAAGTTTCCGTTCTGCCCTTCGACGACGGCCTGCGTCGGCACGACGATGGCATTCTGCTGCTGAAAGAGCTGGAGCGACGCCGTCACGAACTCGCCGGGCCAGAGTGCGCCGTCCTTGTTCTCGAAGGTGCCCTTGAGCAGGATCGTTCCGGTCGTCGTGTCGATCGCGTTGTCGACGAAGGAGAGCGTGCCCGCGCTCGAGGTGCCGGGCGAGCTCGCGGGATGCGCGCTCACCGGAAGAGTGGTGGACGCGTACTGGCGAATGCGCTGCAGGCTCGCGGCGGGCACGGCGAAGCGCACGAGAATGGGGTGAATCTGGTTGATCGTCACGAGCGGAGTCGTGGCGGGGATGCGCGCGAGATATCCGACGCGCACCTGCAGGCTGCCGGCGCGTCCGGAGACGGGCGCGCGGATGGTCGCGTACTGGAGGTTGAGCTGCGCCTGTTCCGCCGCGGCCTCGTCGGACGCGAGCGTCGCCTTCATCGAGGCGGCGGTCGTCTTCACCTGCTCCATCTGCTGCGACGTGACGTAGTTCTTGTCGACGAGCGCGCCGTAGCGATTCACGTCGGAGTTTGCGCTCGAGAGCTGCGCACGATCGCGCTCCACCACGGCTTGCGCCTGGTTCAGCGTCGCCCGATACGAACGTGGATCGATCTCGAAGAGCGGCTGCCCCTCCTTCACGTCGTCGCCTTCCTTGAACAGGATCTTCGTGATGATCCCGCCCACCTGCGGCTCGATGGCGACGGTCTGCATCGGCTCGACCGTGCCGTTCGCCTGCAGCACGTAGGGCACGGTGCGCAGCTCCGCCTTGCCGACGGTCACCGGCACGGCTTGCGCCGGCGGCGGCGCCTTCTTCGAGCACGCGAGCAGCAGCGGTGCGGCCGCGACGGCGGCGATGAGACAGAGCGAACGACGATCCATCATTTCGGTGGTGCCTCTCGAGTTGTGTCCGGGGTGACGCGAATGTTCGTGTTGCCGCCCGTATCCAGAACGCCGGTGTCGTGCGCGAGCTGCGCCAGCGCCGTCTGCCATACCCACCGCGCCTGCACTTGCTGCGCGCGCGCGGATGCGAGCGCGCTCTGCGCCGTGAGCAGGTCGACGAACAGCCCGACTCCCGCGCGATAGCGGCCAAGCGCCGCGTCTTCGGATGACTGCGCGCTCGCGAGCAGATCGTCTGCTGTATTTACCCGCCGCGCCGCCGTTTGCAGCGCGTAGTAGGAGCTGAATACCTGAAACTGCACCTGCTGCTTCACCGAAGCTGCGCGACCGAGCGCCGCATCCGCCTCGGCGCGCGCCTGCTTCACCGCGTACTGCCGCGAGAATCCGGAGAAGATGGGGATCGCGAGCCCGACCGACAGTGTGTAATTACTTGCGCCGCTGGGGAGCGTTCTCACGTACGTACGTCCGCCTGTTCCTGTTGCCTGGATGGACGGAAAGAGATTTCCACGAACCGAGCGGACGTCGGCGACCGCCTGGCGGTACTGCGCCTGCGCGGACGCGAGATCGGGACGGCTTTTGACCGCCGTCGCGATGAGAGCGTCGACGCTGTCGGTCGCCGGGCCGACCGAGGTGACCGGCGCCGCGTCAATGTCGTAGGGCACGTTCGCCGGCAGCCCCATGGCCGCCGCGAGCGCGCCCCTCGTGGTCTGCAGATCGCCCTCAGTCGTCTCGAGCGTGAGCGTAGCCTGGGAGAGTGCGGTCTTCGCCTGAAGCACGTCGGCGATCGTCGCGAGCCCGACGCGCTGGCGCTCCTGGGTGGACTCGAGGCTCGTCTCCGCCTCTTGCACGCTCAGGTGCTCGGCCTCGACCAACCCCTTGTTCGCCATGTAGTTGAAGTACGCGCTTTCGACCTCGAGCACGACGTTCTGAAGCGTCGCGTTATGGGTCCAGTTCGCCGCAATCAGCGCTTGGCGTGCGGACTCGATCGTCCCGGCGCGGCCGCCGAGGTCTGCGATGAGCCAGCTCACGGAGAAGGTGGGGCCGTAGTTGGTCTGTGTGAGCGACGGGCGCAGCACGCTGTCGTTGGTGAACGTCGGCGACGACTTGAGGTAGTTGACCCCGATCTGCGCGTCGATCGTGGGATAGTAGAGCCCCTTCGAGCCACCGTACGCGGCTGCAGCCGAGCGCGCGTTCGCCCACGAGATCTGCGTTTCCGGGTTATTGCGGAGCGCGAGATCGACGACGTCGCCGAGCGTGAGCGTACTCACGCGCGATGCGAGGTCGGCGGGAAGGGACGATGGCGTAGAGGGAAGGGTGTCGCGCGGCGGCGCAGGCGGAGACCACTCCTTGTTCGGTGCGGGCGCCGTTCCCGCTACACCGCCGACCGAGGGGGTCCCCACACATCCGGCACTCAGGAGCACTCCCACGATCAGTGTAACTCTCTTCACGAAGCGGACACGGGTGAAAGGACGAACTCTGCCTTCTTAACGCGCGGCTCCACTACCCTGTTGGGGCAGAAGAAGATTCACGGCGTGCTCAGGCGGTTCGAGAGTCCTCTCGCTTTGCGATTACCGCGCCCAGCGCGGCGACAACGGTTGGGTCGAGCAAGGTGCCGGCGTGGTTTTCGATCGTTGCGATGGCCGCGGCAGGCGCGACGGCGCTGCGGTACGGCCTCGGCGAGGTGAGCGCATCGAATGCGTCGACGGCAGCTATAATGCGTCCCCCCAAGGAGATAGCCTCGCCGGCAACCCCACGGGGATAGCCCCGCCCGTCGAAGTGCTCGTGGTGGTCGCAGACGTAGTCGAGCACGCGGCCGAGGTAGCGAAGGGGGGAGAGAATCTGCATCCCGATGCGCACGTGTTCCCGGACGTGGTTCATCTCCTCGAGGGTGAGCTCGCCCGCCTTCGCGAGCACGATCTCGCTCACTCCTGCGGTGCCCACGTCGTGTAGCAGCCCGGCCACTCGCACGGCCTCGACGGTGGCATCGTCGAGCCCCATGTGCGCGGCGACGCTCATCGCAAGCACGGCCACACGCTCTGAGTGCCCCGCCATGAAAGGCGTCTTGGTCTCCATCGCGCAAATCACGGAGTGCGCGACATCGACGGTGAGGAGCTCGAGCGAGCTGCGATCGCGCTCCATCTCCTCCATGCGTCGCGCCACTTCGGTTGCCGCGGCCTGCTCGGCGCGGCGCTGCTCGATCGTGCGTGCACGCTTCGCGAGCGCTTCGACCACCGCGCGGTGCAGATCGACGAGCTCGATCGGCTTCACGAGATAGTTGGCGGCGCCGCGCGCGAGCGCCGTGCTCGCGGTGACGGCGTCGTTCACGGCGGAGAGCATCACGATCGCGAGATCCGGCTCGCGCGCGAGCACGGGTGGGATGAGCTCGAGCCCCGTCATTCCCGGCATGCGAACATCGCAGACCATCGCCTCGAAGTGCTGCTGCTGCAGCGCCTCGAGCGCCGCGGCGCCGGAGGCGACGGGGACCGCGTGGAAGCCGCGCATCTTCAGGAAGCGCGAGAGCGCCATGCGGATCGCCGCCTCGTCATCCACGACGAGGACGCGTGCGATGACCTCCGGTTCGGCAGCGGCCGGCGTCATCGTGACGCTGTCGTTGGACATCAGCTTGAGGCTCATGCGACGCTCTCGTCTACGGGAAGCGTGAGGCGGAAGGTAGCGCCCGCGCCGGGCGCGCTATGCACGGTGAGAGTTCCGCCGTGCGTTTGGACGATGCCGAAGCTCACGCTCAAACCGAGGCCAGTACCCGCTCCTTCCGGCTTCGTAGTAAAGAAGGGCTCGAATATACGCTTTTGAACCTCCACGGACATTCCCTGACCGGTATCTGACACTTCGACGATCACCCTGCCCACCGAGGAACTCGTGCGGAGGGTGATGATGCGGCGCGGGCAGTTCGCCAGTGCGTGCTCCGCGTTGACCACGAGATTGAGAAGCACCTGCTGCAGCTGACGGTCGTCGCCACGCACGCGCGGGAGTGACGGTGCGAGCTCCTGCTTCATGTCGATCCCGGCAGTGCGAAGCCCGTACGTGCGCAAGCGCATCGTCTGCTCGATGAGCGTGTTCATGTCGATCGGCACGCTTCGCGGTCCGGTCTTGCGAGCGAAAGTGAGCAGGTCGCGGATCACGGACACGGCGCGATCGGCCTCGCGCTTGATCATCTGCGCGGCCTCGAGCTGGTCCGGCGTGAGCTTCTCTTCCTGCAGCAGCTGCGCGAAGGCGGAGATGCCGGTGAGCGGATTGTTCACCTCGTGGGCGACGCCGGCGACGAGCTCGCCGAGCGCGACGAGCTTCTCCGACTGTCGGAGCTGCTCCGCCACGCGGCGCTCCTCCGTGAGATCGCGCGTGCTGATGACGCTCGCGGTGATCTCGCCCTCGTCGTTCACGATGTTGTTGATGCTCAGCCACGCCGGAAATTCCGAGCCGTTCTTGCGCTGCAGCAGCAGCTCGCCCGACCAGGAGCCAGACGCCGCGAGATCCTCGCGCGGTGCCTCGCGCGTGTGGTCGTGCGCGCGCACGGTGGGGAGCACCGTGAGCACGTGCGAAGGGAGGCCGATGAGCTCCTCGCGCTTGTAGCCGTACTCGCGGAGCGCGGCGCCGTTCGCATAGAGAACGATCTCGTCGCGCGAGCGGATCAGCACGGGCTGATCCATTGCCTCGAGTGCCACGGCGAGCGCACGCGCACGCTCGTTCGCTGCGCGCTCCGCCGCCGTTGCCTGCGCGCGCGCAATCGCGGTGCCGGCCTGACGCGCGATCAGCATCACGATGTCCACGACTTCCGGATCGTAGGCACCGGGATTGGCCGACTGCGCCTGAAGGACGCCGAGCACCTGCTCGCCATTCACGATGGGTGTGCTGAGCACGACGGACATGCCGGGATGCATGACTGGCGGCGAGCCATCCGTCTCGCGAATCACGGCGACGTTCGGCTCGCCGGTGCGAAAGGCGGCGACGAGGCTGTCGTCCGGGCGCGAGCCTTTTGCGATCGGAATGCACGTCGCGCCAATGCCTTTACTCACGATGCCGTTCTTCACGACGTACTCGGGGATGAGCACGTCGCGATGCGCATCGTGTCGCATGAGCACGAAGCACGGCGCATCGACGATCGATGCCACCGCGCGATAGCTCTCGGCGTAGACCTCCGGGAGCGATGCGGCGGCGGAGATCGCCTGCTGCACTTTCGCGACGGCGGCGAGGCGCTGCGCGCGCTGTTCGACGCGCTCGAGGAGCAACGCATTGCGCAGCGCGAGCGCGCAGTGACCGCCAAAGTCGATGAGCAGCGTGCGCTGGTCCTCGTCGAACGTCTGCGTCGCGAGGTAGCGAAGCACGAGCAGCCCCTGCAGGCGTCCTTCGACGCCGAGGGGGATGAAGGCGACCGAGCGAACGCCTGCATTCTCGAGGATAGGGTACAGCGGGTCCTCAGCGAGCGAATCGAGATTCGGCACGAAGCGCGGAATGCCCGAGAGCATGACTGCGCCACCGGTGACGCTCCAGAACTGCGGCACCGCGACCGCGGAGACCGTGCTTCCGGCGCCGGAGGAGACTGCCGTAGTGACCACCCCGTTGGTGGAGACGGCCTGATAGAGCGTTAGCCCGTCGGCATCGAGCGAGGTGCTCGAGATACGCTCGATGTCGGCGTAGATCTCGTCCGGCGTGAGGTGCATGGCGAGGCTGCGCGCGGAGCTCGCGAGGATGCTCGCGTGCTCCATCGCGCGCACGGACTGACGGTAGAGTCGCGCGTTGTCGATCGCGATCGCTGCGTGGTTGGCGAGGGCGAGAAGGAGCTCTTCGTCGTGTGTGTCGAAGCGCCGCTCCGGAACATCGAAGACACTGATGGCGCCGATGACGAGGCCGTTCGCGAGACATGGTACGGCGACGACGTTGCCGAGGACGCTGTGCTCGCGACGGCGCTCCCACAGCGGGTGCTCGCCCGATGCCGAGATGGTGCCGAAGGCTTCGGTGGTGGTGATCGCGAGATCACCTGGATCGCCGTGGGTGGCCGCGATGACCATCTCTCCGTCTTCAACGAGGCCGAGCCGTGCGCCTCGTGCGTGCAGCAGCTCGGCGGCATGGCGTACGATGAGCGCGAAGACGCGATCCAGCTCGAGCGATTGGTTGATGCGCTGCACGATCTCGGCGAGCGCGCGCGCCTCGCGAGCGCTCTGCTCGGGGCTCATGAGCGCGATCTCCGCCGTCACGGGCGTCAGGGCAGAACCGACACCGCTAGATTCTGGCGTCCGGCGTCGCATTTTGTTCGACAAGTCGACTCACATCGGGAGACATCCGTACGCGTAGCGGTAGCGCGCAAGGCAGTGTAGGAGGACGACGCCTTTTGTAGCCCTGTAACCACCGCTCATTAGTGCACGTTAATCGTCATCGACGAACTCGATAGAGACCTTGCGATCGATGAGCCCTTTCTCCACTCCGCGCTCGAGGAGGGCGCGTACGGCTTCGCGGCCGCGGTCGCCGTAATCGAGCGTCCAATCGTTCACGTACATGCCGACAAACTCGTCTGCCTTGCCGCGATCGAGCCCGCGCGAGAACTGCATGGCGTGGTCGAGCGCTTTGACGCGATGTTCGAGTCCGTAGGCGATGCTCGCGCGCAGGTGGCGCGATACCGTTCGTATGAGATCCGTGCCGAGATCCTTTCGCACGACGTTGCCGCCGAGTGGAAGGGGGAGGCCGGTTTCCTGAAACCACCACTCGCCCATGTCGGCGACGAGGTGCAGACCGCGATCGCCGAAGGTGAGCTGTCCTTCGTGAATGAGTAGCCCTGCGTCGACCTCGCCAGCAATCACGACATCCTCGATCTCATCGAAGGGTGTCATGACGGCCTCGAAGTCCGGCTCGTAGAGCTGGAGTGCGAGATACGCCGTGGTGAGCGGGCCCGGAACGGCGATGCGCTTGCCACGGACATCTGCGCGACTCATCGGAGTGCGCGCAACGAGGCGCGGTCCGTAGCGATCGCCCATTGATGAGCCGTGGGGCAGCAGGGCGTATCGCTCGGTCAGGTACGCGTAGGCGTGAATGGAGACGGCCGTGACCTCGAGCTCCGCCTTGAGCGCGCGCTGGTTGAGCGACTCGATGTCCTGCAGCTCGTGCACGTAGCGAAGGTCACCGGTATCGATCTTCCCTTCCGCCAGCGCGTAGAACATGAACGCGTCGTCGGAGTCGGGGCTGTGCGCAACGTGAATCGTCTTGATTGGCATCTGACTGGATGAAGTGGAACGTGCGGGCGATGACGGCCGGTGGCGGGAGCTACTTGCCGCTCGCGAGCGCGTCTCGAATGTCGGCTTTGTGTCGGTCGTACTCCGGAAGTTTCTTCGCGAGCTCCGGCTTTTGCGCGGTGCGAAGGCGGGCGAGGTACGTCTTCGCAGCAACGCTGTCGCCGCTCGCGCGCGCGGCCTGCATGGCGAGCACGAGGCCGAGCAGGTGTGTCGGTTGCTTCGCGAGGATGCTGTCCGCTTCGATCTTTGCTGCGGGAGCCGCGCCGGTGACGACGGCGATGCGCCCCATGTCGTAGCGCGCGTCGGCGTCGGGATCCGGGATCATCTGATAGGCGGCGATTGCCATCGGCGCGAAGAATTGGACGCTGTCCTTTTTTCCTTCGGTGTCGAGGCGCATGATGCGATCGAAGAGGCGGTCGGCGCGCTCGCGAGGGGTCATGCTCGAGATGTCCGGCGCGCGAGCGGCGGGCGCGGAGGCGTCGGGGGCGCCACCGCCGTCGGGATCGCCCAGCTGCGCGCCTTGTGCCTGCGCCTGGGCCTGCAGGCCATCGGCGGGAGGCGTGGAGCGGAAGCGCTGACCGGCAAGCAAGGCGACGAGTGCGATCAGCGCGATGCCGGCGATGGCCCACGGGAGCGTTGTCGAGGTCGCGTCCGGGCGGCGGAAGGCGGCGGCGCCGGCGGCGGTGCCGCAGCGATGGCAGAACTTCGCTCCGGGCGTGAGGATCGTCGCGCAGGAGGCGCAGCGTGCGCCGGCAAGTGGCGAGCCGCAGGAGGCGCAGAAGTGCCCGGCGGCAGCGGCGCCGCAGGTCGGGCAGGTGGATGCGCCAGGGGCGGGCGGTGTGGCGCCCGTGGGGGGAACAGTCATGCGTGGAATCTAGTTTGAGTTGAAGCACGCCGCCGAAGCGCAATTTTTTTCGATTCTTTACTCCAGCAACCCGCGCACAAATGCCCACGCAGGCTCCCGAGCTCGAAATTTCGCTCATCGACCCACGCGCCCCCGAAGCCGCGGCGTTGATCTCCGCGATGACGACGGAAATCACCGCCACCTACGATCACCGGATCGATGGTGCGGGGAACTTCAAGCCGGAGGATGTGCTCGTGCCCGGGAGCGGCTTCATCGTGGGTCGGGTGGAGAGCGAGGCGGTGGCGTGCGGAGGCTTTCGCCCGTTGGAGCCGGGAATCGCGGAGATCAAGCGCATGTTCGTCGCGCAGGGGCATCGCGGGCGCGGCTACTCGAAGGCGATCCTCACGACGCTCGAGCGACTCGCCGCGGAGAACGGATACACCACCGTGTGGCTCGAGACGCGCCCGCTGCAGCGCGCCGCGATCGCGCTCTACGAGAACCTCGGATACGAGCGCATCCCCAATTATGGGATGTACGAGGGGAAGAAGGAGTGTTTGTGTTACGGGAAGTCGCTCTTGGGTAGCGCGATTTAGCCGGGGATTGGGCGGGGCGCCGGTTGTAAACGCAGTTAAAGGGCGGCCGAACACAAGCATCAACCATCTTGATACGGATTCAACGGACTAGGCGGATTTAACGGAGACTCCACTTCAAGGCTCTCTCCGTTTCTTGTCCGTTTAATCCGATGAATCCGTATCCAACATGGTTTGCGCCAGCCCGAGCGGCAGCTCGAAAAAGTCCGGGAATAAAATCGAGAAGGTCGAGGTCTAGCTCTCTGACCACGCTGAACACCTCGACCTCCGGACCCGATCATGACCGACCACCACGACACTCCCGATTCCTCCGAGACCGACACCCTCACCGGCGATGTGGACCGCCGCGGATTCCTGAGCTGCATGGCGTGGGCCGGCACTGGCATGCTCTGGACGATGAGCGGCGGCGTGCCGAAATCGGGAATGCTCGGCGCGCGCCCGCCGAAGAACGGCGACCTGTTCTTCGTGCAGATCAGCGACAGCCACATCGGATTCAACAAGGCGGCGAACGCCGACGTCACCGCGACGATGCAGGCAGCGATCGCGAAGATCAACGCGTTGCCCACTGCGCCGGCGTTTCTTCTGCACACGGGCGACATCAGCCAGCTCGCGAAGGCATCGGAGTTCGATACTGCCGATCAGGTACTCCGCGACTCACGAACGAAGGACGTCTTTTTCGTCCCCGGCGAGCACGATGTAGGAACTGACGACGGTCGCAGCTATCTCGCGCGCTACGGCAAAACGGCGCAGCGCGCGGGCGGAGCAGGCGGCTGGTACAGCTTCGACCACAGCGGCGTGCACTTCATCGGCCTCGTGAACGTGTTCAATCTGAAAGCGGGCGGGCTCGGGTCGCTCGGAGCGGAGCAGCTCGAATGGCTCGAGAAGGACGTCAAGCATCTCGCGACGAGCACGCCGATCGTCGTGTTCGCGCACGTGCCGCTGTGGACCGTGTATCCCGCGTGGGGGTGGGGCACCGACGACGGCGCGCGCGCACTCACGTATCTCAAGCGATTCGGATCGGTGACGGTGCTCAACGGGCACATCCATCAGACCATGCAGAAAGTCGAAGGGAACGTCACCTTCCACACCGCGTTGTCGACGGCGTTTCCTCAGCCGCGTCCCGGAACTGCGCCGGCGCCCGGACCGATGGTCGTGCCCGCGAATCACCTGCGCGACGTCCTCGGGATCACGCAGGTCAAGTATCTCGCGCAGCACCGGCACCTGGCGATCGTCGACGAAAGTCTCTCCGGTGCTTCACCGGCGGAGGCGATGGCGGCGGGCGAAGCCGCCGCGCGCGCCGGAGCGCAGAGCGCGACCGCTGGTGCGCCGACAACCTTGGCGAAACCCGGCGCCGTCACGATCACCAACTTCGCCTTCACGCCGCCGAGTATTCAGATTGCAGCAGGCGATCGCGTGTCGTGGACCAACGACGATGATGTGCCGCACCGCATCCAGAGCGTCAACTCGGCGTTCGCGCCATCCTCGGTGCTCGACACGAAGGCGTCGTACGAAGTGGCGCTCACGCGACCCGGAGAGTACAAGTACTTCTGCTCACTGCACCCGACGATGACAGGAACGATCGTTGTCCGTTGACCAGCGCTTCGAGCGAGTCGTGTTGCCGCATCTCGATGCGGCATACACGCTCGCGCGCTATCTCATGAACGATGCGAGCGAAGCGGAGGACGCGACGCAGGAGGCGATTCTGCGTGCGGTACGCTACTTCCACACGCTGCGTAGCGACGCCGATGCGCGAGCGTGGCTGCTCGCCATCGTGCGACGCGAATGCTACGGCGGGCGACGCAAGCGGCTCGACACGCTCGCGTTCGATGACGTGCCCGAGCTCCAGCTCGTCGATCAGGCGGCGCAGCCGGACACGGTGGCCGATCGCTCCATTCTGCAGCTTCGCATTCGCGAGGCCGTCGCAGCGCTGCCGGACGTGCTGCGCGAAACCCTGATCCTGCGCGAGCTGCAGCAGTGCACCTACGACGAGATCGCGACGATCACCGAAGTGCCACTCGGTACAGTGATGTCGCGCCTGTCGCGGGCGCGCACGCGGCTCGCCGACGCACTCGGCGGTCTCACCACGTTCGCGGAGGAAATCGGATGACTGCGCAACCTCCACGCTCATTGGGCGACGCGCTTCGTGATGCGCTGCCGACGTACGAGGCTCCCGAACGGCTCCGGGCATTCGCGCGCGCCCAGGCGCCGAGCGCCACCGTCTCCGGCGATCGCTTCGTACGCAGACGCGGCATGCGCAACTTCGCCTATGCAGCCGCGTTGATACTCGCAGTGGCTGTTGGTGGTGTGGCGGAGCGCGTGCGAAACGACGTGTCCGAGTCGACGAGTGAGCGCAACGTGCTCGTCGCCGATTTGGTCGACACGCACGTCAGATCACTGATGGCCAATCATCTCACCGACGTGCTGTCGAGCGATCATCACACCGTGAAGCCGTGGTTCGCGGGGAAGATCACCTTCGCCCCGTCCGTGCCCGAGCTGCAGTCGCAGGGATTTCCATTGGTTGGTGGGCGCGTCGAGTTCGTGAACGGCCGCACCGCCGCCGCGCTCGTGTATGGGCGCGGACTGCACACCATCAATCTGTTCATCTGGCCCGCCACATCGCTTGACGAAGGCAATCGCTCGGCCACACACGGCGGATATTCACTCGTGCACTGGACCGCGCGAGGGCTGAGCTACTGGGCCGTGTCCGATGCAGCGCCAGCCGAGCTGGATGCGTTCGAGAAGGCGTTCACTTCGTCGACGCCCTGACGAGTCGCGACGGAGCTCAGCGCGGCGGCCTTCGCCCCATGTGCGCCGATCCGGAGCGTCCCGCGTCGAACGCACTGTCACGATTGCTCATCGACCCGCTTGCCGGCGCGTTCGCATTCGCACTCATCTCCGCCGCCGCATCACGCTCGGCGAGCAACTTCGCGACGACCTTGTCCTGCTCGTCGTACCGCCCTTCACCAAAGTTGTAGAAGCGCAGCTTGCCCGTCGCATCCGCGAAGTAGGCAGCAGGCCAATACTGATTGTGATAGGCGTTCCAGATCTTGTTGTCGTTGTCGGTGACGACGGGGAAGCTGATGCCTAGTCGCTTCACCGCGTCGTGCACGCCCTGCGACTCGCGCTCGGGGCCGAGCTCCGGTGTGTGCACGCCGACCACCACGAAGCCGCGATTCTTGTACTTCGCGTAGAGATCCTTCACGTGCGGCATCGTGTTGAGACAGTTGTAGCACATGAAGGCCCAGAAGTCGACGAGCACGACCTTTCCCTTCAGCGATTTCGGCGTGAGCGGCGTCGAGTTGATCCACTCGGTGCCGCCGTCGAAGCCGGGAAGATCCCCGTCGAGCTTGTCGAGATGAATCGACGAGGCGAGCGCGTCTTCTTCCGCCGCAAACTCATCGAGCGACATCCCCGGCGGGTGCGGCTGCGCACGCTCGGGCGCGAGCGTGGACACGAGATGCTCCTCCGCGCTTGCGGTCTTCACCAGCCCGCCCTTCGCGAAGAGATATTGATCGACACCGAAAAAGATCGCGAGAACGGTCACGATCGTCGCGACGCCGAGCACGCGTCGCACCGCGAGATCCGGCGCGCCCGCGCGCGAGATCCGCGCGATCAACCGAGAGCCGAGGGAGAGAACGGCAGCGAGCGACATGGCGGCTCCGAACGCAAAAGTGAGAAAGAGCGACGCTGCACGCGACGCGCCAGTCGTGGCGGCGGCCGCAATCAGTACACCGAGAATTGGGCCCGCGCACGGTGCCCACAAGAGTCCGATCGCCATCCCGATGACGACGTTGCGCAGCGGCGTCGCCGCACCAACCTCGGTGCCCGAGCCGAGCAGTGCGGCGCCGGCGCGCGTGGCGGGGCGCGACGCCCACTCTGCCGCGCGCGGAAAGAGCAGCGTGATACCGACGAAAGCGAACAGCACGAGCGCCAACTGTCGCCCGACCACGTTGGCGACGATGAGCCAGTGCGCGGTCGCCGTCGCGATGAGCGCCGCGGCGGTGAAGGCGAGCGTGAGACCCACGAGCATCGGCGCGAGCTCGCGCGAGAGGCTGCGCCCCGCGCGAGCGAAGACGAGCGGAATGATCGGAAGGATGCACGGGCTCAGGATCGTGAGCACGCCGCCGAAAAACGCGAGCAGTAGGATCGTCACTTCGTCCTCATGACGTTTTCATACACCCACAAAATAAAGAGGGCTGACGCACGATCGCGTCAGCCCTCTTCGTGTGTTTCCCTTTGCCCGTTACAACGGAAAGAGCATCTCGCGGTACTTCGGCAGCGGCCAGAGATCGTCGCTCACCACCAGCTCCAACGCATCGCTGGTCTCGCGCACATCCGCCATCCGCTCTGCGCCATCCGCCGTGAGCAACTTCGCTTGCGCCTCGATCTCCTCGTGCATCCCCTCGGCCTTCGCCGTCACCTTGCCCAGCGCCGCGCGACGCGTCTGTAGCTCCTCGATCATTTTGGCGATCGTGTTCGCCGACTCGAGCTGCGGAATCGTCTTGAGCCCCGCCGTCTTCGCGTCCGCCGCGCTCTTCGTGAGCCCCGCGAGGTACGAGAACGCCGCCGGCAGCACCATCGTGTCGATCATCTCCTCGAGCGTGTGAATCTCGATGAGCATGTCCTTCACGTAGCGCTCGAGCCGAATGTGAAAGCGCGACTCGATCTCCGGCTTGCTGAGAATGCCGAGCTTCGTCAGCACCGTGCGCGAATCCTTCGTGAGCAGCTGCGCGAGTGCCTCCGGCGTGCGGCGCAGGTTGAGCAACTTGCGCTTCGACGCCTCCACCACCCACTCGCCCGAGTAGTTGTTCCCCTCGAAGCGCACGGCCGTCGATTCCTTGAACGCCTCGCGCACGACCTTGAGCACCGCGTCGTCCACCGACTTGGTCTTCTTCAGCGTCTCACGCAGCGTGGCCGTAAGCTCGCCGATCGCTTCGGCGACGCAGGCATTGAGCAGCATCACCGGGAAGGCGATCGACTGCGACGAGCCCACCGCGCGGAACTCGAACTTGGCCCCCGTGAACGCGAACGGCGACGTGCGATTGCGATCCGTGTTGTCCTTCTCGACCTCCGGCAACCTCGCGACGCCGAGCTTGATCATCGCCTGCTGCGCGTTCGTCGGCGATGTCTTGCCAGCCGCGATGTCCTCGATCACCCGCGTGAGCATCTGACCCATGAACACCGAGATGATCGCTGGGGGCGCCTCGTTCGCGCCCAGGCGATGCTCGTTCCCCGACGTCCCGATCCCCGCGCGGAGAAGTCCCGCATGCTTGTGCACGCCCTTGAGCACGGCGGCGAGAAAAACGAGGAACCGCACATTCTGGTGCGGCGTCTTTCCCGGCTTCAACAGGTTGGTGCCGTCGATCCCCGAATCATCCGACGTGATCGCCATCGACCAGTTGCAGTGCTTGCCCGAGCCGTTGATGCCTGCGAATGGCTTCTCGTGCAACAGCGCCTGCAGCCCGTGGCGCAGCGCGACACGGCGCAGCACCGACATCACCAGCTGATTGTGATCGACGCTGAGATCCGTCTCCTCGAACATCGGCGCCATCTCGTTGTGCCGCGTCACGATCGGCACGCCGAGCTTGTAGAGCTCGTGCTCGACTTCCGCGATACACGCTTGCACGCGCTCGGGAATGCCGCCGAAATAGTGATCCTCGAGTTGCTGTCCGCGCGGAGGCGGCGCACCGATGAGCGTACGGCCCGCCATGACGAGGTCCGGGCGCAGCGCGAAGTGATTACGATCGATGAGGAAGTATTCCTGCTCCGGTCCGAGCGTCGTGTACACGCGCAGCACGTTCTTCTCGCCGAGCAGCTCGAGCATCTCGATCGACTTCTCGGAGAGCGCATCGGAGCTGCGGAGCAGCGGCGTCATCTCATCGAGCGCCTCACCGTTGTAGCCGATGAACACCGAGGGAATG
>Ga0193716_1000198_pt1 | contig 36479 bp, 34 predicted proteins | sample U2c1metaG_FD_145901 | JGI IMG/M metagenome (GOLD analysis project Ga0193716, IMG submission 145901) | Soil microbial communities from a riparian zone of the East river system, Colorado, United States - U2c1 | ecosystem: Environmental > Terrestrial > Soil > Riparian zone | place: USA: East River...
TCTCTGACGGTGATGCCATTTCTGCTATCGGCGCTGGCAGTGCTGGCGATAACGCTGCTGACGGTGATCTTTCACACGATAAAGGTGGCGGTGGCGAATCCGTCGAAGGGTCTGAGGATGGAATGATTGACCGGCGGCGGTGCGGAGGGTTCAACGGCCATAGATTTTGATCATTCTGGCCGACCTTTAAGGCGGAGAATGGACCTATGTTTAGAAAACTGCTTTTTCGTTGTGTTCTGCTTTTGATGGCATTGTGGTCGTTTTCCATTGTTGCGTATTGTCAGGGTCCGAAGGATAGTTTAAGCAGGGACACGATGAGCCTGCAACCCCTGAATAGTACTTTACAGAAAGTGACAGTGACGGGCCGTAAACCTCTGGTGGAAAGAAAACAGGGTAAGACAATAATAAATGTTGAGGCGTCGGTTACGAATACGGGTTCAACTGTACTGGAGGTGCTGGAAAGGTCGCCCGGCGTATCAGTCGACAGGAACGGAGGCATAACGCTGAATGGCAAGGCGGGTGTTCTTGTTATGATCGATGATAAGCCTACCTATCTTTCCGGCGAAGACCTCAACAACTTACTCAGCAGCATGAGCTCGACCCAGGTCTCCCAAATTGAACTGATCAGCAATCCGACAGCCAAATATGACGCCTCGGGTAATGCCGGCCTTATCAACATAAAAACAAAGAAAAATAAGAACAACGGGTTCAACGGCAGTTTTACGACGTCTTATGGGCAGGGCGTATACCCAAAAAACAATAACAGCCTTGTGCTTAACTACCGGGTCGGCAAGATCAATACTTTTTTGAACTACAACATCAACGCCGTCAAATATCTTACCGATCTTTATGCGTACAGAAAGTATTATGACGACAGCAAAGATCTCACTGCCATCCTTCAGCAGCCCGCCTATTTTACAGGTACTGTTTTTAACAATACGCTAAAAACGGGGATTGACTATTCCCTGACACCAAAGACGACAGTCGGTCTGGTCCTCACCGGAACAAGCATTCGCCGAACCGGCAACAACACGGGAACGGCGAACTGGCTGCAACCGGACGGTACCGTAGATTCTTCCATCCTTACCAGGAGCACGCCCGAAAATAAGTTTAAGAACGGGGCTGTAAATATCAACGGGAAGCATGCGGTATCAAAGACAGCCGATCTGTCCGCCGACCTTGACTACCTGCATTATCGTATGGAGGGGAAGCAGAATTTTGATAACCAGTTGCTGGCCCCCGGAGGGTACAACGAGATCTATAGAAGCGATATCCCTACAACGATAAACATCCTGTCCGGTAAGATCGACTATACATTGAGGATCACGCAGAATGCCAGCTTCCAGGCAGGCGTAAAATCTTCTTCCAGCCATACGGACAATGCCGCGACTTACCAGGACCTCGAGAATCAGCAATGGGTGGAGGATAATAGCAAGAGCAATCATTTTGTTTACAGGGAGAATATCCGGGCTGCGTACACGTCATTTGAAGGAAAATATCGCAGGCTAACATTTCAGGCCGGGGTGAGATATGAACATACTTCTTACACGGCGCATCAGTTTGGGAATATTCAGCAGAATGACTCTTCTGTAGCGCGCAACTATGGAAGTTTTTTCCCAAGTGGTTACCTGACTTATAAGGGGGATTCGCTGAATAGTTTTACACTTACTGCAGGAAGACGGACGGACAGGCCTGCATTTCAAAGTCTGAATCCTTTTTATTATATCATCAACAAATATACCTATCAAACGGGGAATCCCTATCTTCTTCCGCAATACAGCTGGAACTTTGAGCTCAGCCATCAGTACAGTAATTTTCTTACTACCGGGGTTTCTTACAGCTATATCACCAACTATTTTTCGCAGATCTTCCTCTCCGATACATCAAAGACCATCCTTTATTACACGCAGGGAAATGTCGGGCATGTATATAATTTAGGGGTTTCTGCTACCATCAGTCTATCGCCTTTGAAATGCTGGTCGTTTGACTTTACGGCAGTCTTCAATCATAAACAGCTAAGAGGTTTTAATGGAAACAGCTATACGACGGAGATCAGCCAGCTCAATATGAATCTCAGTAACCAGTTCTCTTTTGGAAAAGGCTATTCCGGTGAGCTGTCCGGTTTTTATACTACCCGGGCGCGCAATGACGTACAGGAGCTGTTGTATCCGGCGGGGCAGGTTTCGACCGGGATCAGCAAGAGTGTGCTGAATAAAAAAGGCACGTTGAAACTAAGCTATCGGGATATCTTTTATACTGGGGCGATGGAAGGGTTTACGTCTTTTCCGGATGCCACGGAATATTTTAAGATAAAAAGGGATAGCAGGGTGCTTAATTTGTCATTTACTTACCGGTTTGGGAAATCTTATAAGGTGAATAAACACCAGGATGGTGCTGCTGAGGAGAAGGAAAGGGTGCAGAATGGGTGAGCTCGGTCAGTTATCGACCGGAGCTGCTTTCTTTTTGCCAAAGAGGCCGGGTTTGTCACCCGGTTTTTTCGGTTTGGCCCACAAATAGTAACCCACCGTTAAGGCGACATAAGGGCCGCCCATTGATCCATTATTGTTCATAGAGACCTTGCCGACGGTATGGGTAGTTTTGCCTTTTGTATCCGACTGCTGTAGTTCGATGACAGCATCCTGGGCCAGCTGAAACATCCAGCCGGCTTCCAGTCCAAAAGCAAAATGTTTTCCGGTGGTCGTAATGGCGATTTTTGGTTCGGCGAGGAAACTACTTCTCCGGTAAATGACGTCCAGTTTATTTGCATAATAGGTATCCGTTTCGGTGTTGCCATCGTCGTCGCTGGAGGTCTCCGTCCACTGGGACTTTGCTTTATATCCGAGCAGGTCGATCTCCTGGTCCTTGTTATCGATGCTGCCCAATTTATTATCGCTGCCCATTACATAATAGAGATCAAGACCTGCCTTTAATCTGAAGCCTTTAAAAGGCAGATGATACCGGTAGCCTCCCTTGAAATAACCACCTTCGTTGTCTTTCAGTTCCTGGCTCAGACCCATACCAAAATCTATGCTATGATGATTCCACGCGACCTCGACGTTGATGAAGTCTCCCGTATAGGACGGGTTCGCAAACGAATGCCCCAGGGAACCGTTAAAAGTTTGTGAAGTGCGGCCGCCACCTGCGTCGGGTAGGGTCGTATAGGCAAAATTTTTGGTGACATCTTTGCCGGGATGGCGGGGATACAACAATCCTCCGCTTATTGAAAACAGCAAATACTTTCCGGTCGGGCTTTGGGCTGCCGCCTGTTGCAGGCACAGGAACAGGATCACCAGAAGGGGTAAGGGTTTCATGATTCGGGGGTTTGTGCTTATTTAAAGTTAGAAAGGGTTATTCACAGGTCATAATTATCCCGTTTAAAATGTGATTAAATTGGTTGAGGGCTAAAAAAGAAAAATAGTCCATTCGAATAGGCAAATCTGACATTGTTGAAATCTGGGGCAGCCCTAATTTTACTGCAATCATTTTATCGGATTGCTTAATATCTTTTAATCATATGAACCAACGATTGATCATTGCCATTCTTGGCACTAGCCTGACCCTGGCAGCCCATGCGCAATACCCCAGGATCCCGCCCACTCTCGAAGCACAGGGCGACTCCGTCATGAACGGATACAAGGAACTCTCCGACAAAGCCTGGGAAAAGGCGCTTCCAATAATAGAAAAGGATGAAAAGAACGGCAAACCCTATGTGCCCTGGGCGGCAAAATCGGCGGACCTGCCGCATGCTTCTATTCCAGCCTTTCCCGGTGCGGAAGGCGGGGGCGCCTATACAGCGGGTGGCCGGGGCGGAAAAGTATATGTTATTTCGACACTGGCGGACAGTGGACCCGGTAGTTTCAGGGAGGCCTGTGAACAGGGCGGGGCGCGTGTCATCGTATTTAATGTATCGGGTATTATCCATCTGAAATCACCCGTCAGCATTCGTGCGCCTTATGTCACCATCGAAGGTCAAACGGCTCCGGGAGACGGCATTTGCATCGCCGGTGAGTCGGTATGGATCGATACACATGATGTCATCGTTCGTTTTATGCGTTTTCGCAGGGGGGCGACTGATGTGCTGCGCAGGGATGATGGCCTGGGCGGCAATCCTGCCGGGAATATCATGATCGACCATGTCTCGGCCAGTTGGGGACTGGATGAGAATATGTCTATCTACCGGCATGTATATGACAGGCATGGCGCCAAACAGGAGAAATTACCTTCCGTAAATATCACCATCCAGAATTCTATTTTTGCGGAAGCGCTGGATACTTATAATCATGCCTTTGGCAGCACCATTGGAGGTCGCAATAGTACGTTCATGCGTAATCTCTGGGCCAATAATATTGCGCGGAATCCTTCGGTCGGCATGGATGGAGATTTTGGCTTTGCCAACAATGTGATCTTTAACTGGTGGAACCGTTCTGCGGATGGCGGCGATAACAAATCCTTTTTCAACTTCATCAACAACTATTACAAACCCGGACCTATCACGCCTTTGGACAAACCTATCGGGCACCGGATCTTAAAACCGGAATCAGGGCGTTCTCCCGGTACAAAAGACCAGTATGGTAAGGTATATGTCAGCGGAAATATAATGGAAGGAAATGAAGCGGTGACAAAGGACAATTGGAATGGTGGGGTACAGATCCAGGAGATGCCGGATGCGGGCAAGTATACCGATAGTATCCGCTCCAACACCGCTTTTCCTATGGCGTCGATAACGATGATGACGGCTACGGAGGCTTATGCTTATGTGCTGGACAATGCCGGCGCTACTTTACCCAGGCGCGATCCTGTGGACAAACGTGTCGTAGAGGATGTAAGGACGGGAAAGATCACTTATAGTGAAAATGCTGCGCCTCCTGTTGTCAGTCCGTATCTCAAGCGCAGGTTACCCGCGGACTCTTATAAACAGGGCATCATTTCCGATATCAACCAGGTGGGCGGTTATCCGGAATACAAAGGGACTCCTTATAAGGATTCGGATAATGATGGTATACCCGATAGCTGGGAGAAGGCGCATGGGTTGAATCCGAGGGATGCGGCGGATGCGTCTGTTATACCGGCGAGTGGGGGAGGGTATAGTAATATTGAGATTTATCTTAATAGTGTGGTGGATCTGCGTCAGGTGAAGCCGGCAGGTCAGTCGAAGGGGGGATCACGATAACCGACCTTACGGCCAGCTCGACGGGCGGTGTCTCGGGAAGTGCCTGCTTTTTGACGTATGCCTGGCTCAAGGAATTGATCTTGCGGGCCTGTGGCAGAAAATTGCTTTCGAGCGAGCCGATGGTTTTGTTGTAGTGGGCAACGGTGCCAGCGAGGCTGCGGCCTACGTTGCCGATGTGTTCGAGGAGGATGGCGCTGCGGTCGTGCAGTTCTACGGCGGCGTCGCGGATGGCTTCGATATTTTCCATGGTCTTCAGCTGATTCCAGCTATAGCCTACTCCAAGGAGGATGGATAGGAGCACGGTTGGGGTAGCGACGATAATCCTGTTCTTCATGGCTTCTTCTATCATCTCGGGCCAGGCCTGGAGGGCGACGCCATAGGCCGATTCGATGTGCATATACAGGATGACAAAATCAGGGGCTTCGGCAAACTGGCTCCAATAGGCTTTGGCGCTGAGCTTCCGGATATGTTCCTTAACGGCATAGACATGCTGGCCGAGCAAAAGGCGCTGCTGTTCGGGGTCTTCGGTCTCGAACATCCGCATGTATGCGCTGAGCGGGCTTTTACTGTCAACGACAAGGGTCTTTTTCCCGGGCAGCCGGATGATCATGTCGGGTCTCAGCTTGCCCCCTGTCTCTTCTTCGACGCTGACCTGCTCTTCAAAATCACAGTGTTCGAATAGTCCCGCGTGTTCGACAAGACGTCTTAGTGCCAGCTCGCCGTAACGGCCGCGGGTATGACTGGTCTTCAGGGCGCCTACCAGGCTTGTAGTCTCTTTTTTCAAGCCTTCGGTCGTCGTCTTTACCTGGTCGAGATAGTTCCAGATATCGCTGTAGGCTTTTATGCGATTGGCTTCCAATTGATGGATCTTGGTGTCCATCTTTTCAAGCGAGTCACTCAGGGGTTTGACCAGTGTCTCAATGGCATGTTCTTTTTTTCCCAGCTCGCCCTTTGCCTCGACGATCTTTTCTTCCAGCTGGACTTTTGCCATCTGTACAAAGGATTCGTTGTTGTTTCTCAGCGCTTCAGCCGACAGGTTGCCAAAGGTATCACGCAACTGCTGCTGGGCCTGTTTGAGAAAACGGCTGGCGAAGATCCACGCGACGGCGGCCCCGGCCCCGAGGCCGATAAGGAGCATAACAATATTTATGACCATAATTAAAATTAAGTAACTTGGACCAACGAAAAGCACCATATGGATAAAAGAACTTTTCTAAAATTATCTTCTTTTATGATGGCTGGTTCTGCATTATCGCCCCTGGCTGGGCTGACACAGGAAAACAAGATCACCAATTGGGCCGGTAACTTTACCTATAGCACGTCTTCGGTCTGGAAGCCGGGCACCCTTGGGGAAGCCCGCGAGCTGATAAAGAAACATCCGAAGCTGAAGGTGCTGGGCACGCGGCATTGTTTCAATAATATTGCCGATTCTAAAGACCATTTTCTTTCGCTGGCCCAGATGAATAAGGTCCTGGCCCTGGATACGGCAAATCAGACGGTGACTGTCGAAGCGGGAGTCCGGTATGGCGAGCTGGCCGTTTTTCTCAATGACAAGGGCTATGCGCTGCACAATCTGGCATCGCTGCCGCATATCTCCGTGGCAGGCGGCTGTGCAACTGCGACCCATGGGTCGGGTGTTCACAATGGCAATCTTTCCAGCGCCGTGACCGGCATGGAATTTATAACGGCTTCGGGTGAGCTGGTCAGCCTGTCCAAACACAGCGAACATTTTTCGCTTGCTGTTGTCCATCTTGGGGGTATGGGAGCCATGTCAAAGGTTACGCTGGCTGTTAAGCCGAGTTATCAGATCCGGCAATATGTGTATGAGAACCTGCCGATGGCTGCGCTGGAAAAACATTTTGACGAGATAATGGGGGCGGGATATAGCGTCAGCCTGTTTACCGACTGGCGCAACAACAATGTCAACGAAGTGTGGATCAAAAGCAAGACCGCGTCTTTCAGCGGTCATCCCGAGTTTTTCGGCGCACGTGCTGCCACCCGGAATCTGCATCCTATAAAGGACCTGGGTGCGGAAAACTGTACTGAGCAAATGGGCGTTCCCGGCGCCTGGCACGAACGGCTGCCTCATTTTAAGATGGGTTTTACTCCCAGCAGCGGGAAGGAGCTTCAGTCGGAATTCTTTGTTCCGCGCGAACATTCCTATGCCGCCATAAAAGCCGTTGAGCAGCTGCATGAGAAGATCTCTCCGCACCTGCTGATCACGGAGGTCCGCTGTATCGAAGCGGATCAACTGCAGATGAGTCCCTGTTATCATCAACCCAGCACGACGATACATTTTACCTGGAAGCCGGAATGGGCGGCGGTGCGGCAGCTGTTGCCGCTGATCGAACAGCAACTGGCGCCGTTTAATGCCCGGCCGCACTGGGGCAAGCTGTTTACGATGTCACATCAGCATCTGGCCATGCTGTATCCGAAGATGCATAGTTTTCAGCAGATGCTGAAGCATTATGATCCGACCGGGAAGTTTAGGAATGAATATTTAGATACGGTTATTTTTGGGGTGTAGGGTACAGGATCATTTTTGGGGTATAGGGGACGGCTGTTGCGGCGAAGCGGTCGAAGTTTGCCTTATAAAAAAAACATTTCTTGCGCGTGGTATGGATATGGTTAGTCCGGTGAGCGTATCTTTCTCCCAGATGAATTTTATCTTTGCGTTGTCGCCGTCGAACATTTCGGATGGGGCGTCGCAGTATTCATCGCCATTTAGAAAAAGTTTTCCAGTCCTTCCGGTTGATCGCACCATCCAAAGCTGATCATCTTTGATTGTCACTGTAAATCCGGCCTGCGCCTCTTCTGAATAATAATAACCCCTGAACTCGGCCAGTTTGTGCTTGTGGTGGATAAACAGCACATCATCGCCACCTTGAAAATTGTTCATCTTATGATCATTGCCCGGGACAAATAAGGCATTCAGCGACTGGGCAGGCTCTGCTACATTGAATTCGGCGGTATTGCTCAGCAAGGCGATGCTTAAATGTAATTGCGGAAAGGTTTCCAGGAAGGCCCGGTAACCCGCCGTAGCTCCATCATGAAAGATCCGGTCATAACCCCAGAGTTTACCGATAAATAAACCCGCGCCGTATACATTGGGTTTGCCATTGTTGAGATCTTCTGTAGTCAGCTGTTTGCGCAAAAAGACTGCTCCTCCAAGTTTACCGCTTCCATAAAACTCGTTCCATTTCAGCAGGTCTTCCGTAGTCGTGAGCAATCCTCCATGGCCATAGGCATTTTCATTGGGCATATTTATTTCATATGAACCGTCGCTGTTTTTCGAATAGGCAATGGCGCGTCCGGGCACAATGCGTTTATAGTTGTCCCGCCATTGTGTATGTGTCATACCAGCCGGTTCGAAGATGTACTTGCGGGTAAAGTCCGCGAGGCTCATGCCGCTGACGCGTTGAACGATTATGGTCAGTAAGGTAAAATTGGAATTGCTGTACAGGAATTCTTCATTGGGAGAATGGTTGAGGGCTTTCTGATGGACGATGATGTCCAGCGCGTCATCATTGGTATAGGATTTTGTACCGCGCGGCCAGCCTGCGATGGCCGCCACGGAGCCCCAGTCGCGGATGCCGCTGGCATGGTGCAGGAGGTAACGCAGGAGGATGGGATGGCCATAATCCGGCAGTTCGGGAATATATTTATGAATATCGTCGTCGATGGACAATTTGCCCTGCTGTTCGAGTAGCAGGATGGCTGCCGCCGTAAATTGTTTGGAGACGGAACCTGCCTCTGTAATGGAATGGGTCGTCAATGGGACCTTACGTTCCAGGTCAGCCTGCCCCCAGGCTTTTGAATAAATGAGCTGTCCGTTGCGGCTGATGGATAACATGCAGCCGGGGTGGTCGGGCTGATATTTGGAGAAGATGGTTTCGATCTTACTGACGGTGTCCTGCCAGGTCTGAGCGGAGGATATGAAGCTGATAGAAATTAAGAAGAGAAGGATAGGTATAAGTTTTCTCATACCCGAATATAAAAAAACCTCCGGAGTTTTGTGTTAAAGGTATCCTCTTTAACAGTTTGCGGGCAGCTTTAACTCTTCTCGGCTGCCCGGCGGGCCTTGTGGCAATCTTTCAACTTTTTGCGGTGCTCGAAGCCCCAGTCCCGTAACTCGATCAGGACCTTCTCCAGCGTGCGGCTGTAACCCGTCAATTCATATTCAACCGTGACCGGCGAAGTGGCATAGACCGTGCGGGTGACGAACTCATTCAGCTCCAGCTCCTTCAGCTCCTTTGAAAGGATCTTTGGCGTAATGTCTTTCAGGGTCTTTTGCAATTCCTTAAACCGAAGTGGACCATCGATAAGGGCAGAGATAATGGGCAGCTTCCATTTACCTCCCAGCACATATAATGTATCGCGAATGGCCGCGAGGTTCCGGGTGCAATCTTCTGGTGTATGGGCAAATGTTGATGGCATCTTATTGATTATTAGATGAGTATCCTTTTGGATACCGGTATCTTATTGGATACTGATATCCTTTAGATAGTAAAGGTAGGTAGCTTTGCTGACATGAAAAAGATACTTAACATTATTTCGAGCCCAAGAGGCGCAAATTCTTACAGCATTCAACTTGCTGATGCCCTGCTGGACAAACTAAAGACGGAATATCCAGGCAGCCAGGTCAAGACCGTCAACCTTGTAGAAAAGCATTTTCCTCATCTTGAAGAGTCGCATCTCGTCAGCTTTTTTACACCGGCTCCGCAACATTCGGAAAAGGATAAGGAAGCTATCCGCCATTCGAACGAAGCTATCGGAGAGATCATGGATGCGGATATCCTGGTAATCGGCGCACCGATGTATAATTTTGGCATTCATTCTACGCTGAAGGCATGGATAGATCATGTTGTGAGAGCCGGTGTTACCTTCAGCTATTCTGAAAAAGGTGCGGAGGGGCTGGTGAAGGGGAAAAAGGTTTATCTCATTTTGGCAACCGGTGCTGTGTTTTCGGATGGGCCCTTGAAAGCGCACGATTTTGTAGAGCCTTATCTGCGGTGGATGATGGGCTTCATTGGTCTCTCGGATATTACGACGTTACGTGTTGAAGGCACTGCCTTTCCTGATCTGAAAGATACTGCGCTGGAAAGGGCCGTCAATGCTATAAGTTTGAATTAGGACAGCAGGCGTTGCAGGAGATCCCGGTTCTCTCCCCAATAGAAGTGCGCATAGCTGGCGAGCAGATGCGGGTGGTAAAATACCGGTGTTTCGACGCGGATGCCCTGTACGTTGAAGACTTCGGCGGCTGATCGGGCATACTCTCCAAGTGGTTGTGAGTAATGAAATTCATGCCCTTTCAGCACGAGGTCGCCCAGCCGGACTGTCCTGTAGCCAAGGGTCATCTTTTTGTGAAACATGCTGGTGGCGATGTCCAGCACACCGGCCATCGGCCAGGCTTTTCCGGTAACATCCTGTATATCCCGGCCCAGGTACATCATGCCTCCGCATTCGGCAATGATCGGGCCATTGGAGGCGGCAAAGGCGTTGACTTGTTGGAGCAGGGATTGGTTGGCGCTGAGTTCCGGCAGGTGTAATTCGGGGTATCCGCCGGGCAGGTACAGCAGGTCGGGAATAAAGGGCAGGTGTTGGTCCCTTATCGGGCTGAAGTAAGACACCCGTCCATATTCTTCCAGTCGCCGGATGTTTTCCGGATAGAGAAAGTGAAAGGCTTCGTCATATGCCACCAATATTTTTTTGTTTGTATTGGGGGAAGGAGGGGGCGTTGTCTTTAGATTGCCCTGAGTGGATGAGGTCGCGACCAGCAGTGCCGCCAGGTCAATATGTTTTTCGATGTGATCGGCTGCTGCGACTATTGCCGCTTCGGCGTCTGTGGTATCGAGTCCGAGGTGGCGTGAAGGAATGCGTAAGCTATCGTTGGCGGGCAGATGTCCCAATGCTTTTATCCCCACGTCTTCGCAGGCTTCGCATAAGAGCCGGTAATGGGATTCCATGTCCACAAAATTAAAGATGACTCCGGCGACGTTCAACTCCCTGTCAAAACTCTTCAAGCCATAAAGCAGCGCCGCCGCAGAATAAGCCATTGCTTTTGCATTGAGGACGAGAATAACCGGTAGGCCAAGTAGTTTAGCAAGATCGGCGCTGCTTCCTTCACTTTTTTTTGCTCCATCGAATAAGCCCATGACCCCTTCCGTTATGCAGACATCGGCGGCTGACCCATATTGGTTATAGAGCTGGCGGATATGCGCGTCGCTCATCATAAATTGGTCCAGGTTGATGCTGTCCTTTCCCGCGGCGGTACGATGATGGATGGGATCGATATAATCCGGGCCGCATTTAAAAGGCTGTACCCGGAGGCCCTTACGCTGCAAGGCTCTCAGCAGACCCAGCGTGACGGTGGTTTTACCTGCTCCACTGTGGGCGGCTGCGAGAAGAAACTGCGAATTCATGGGTGGAAGATACGGATTATGGTAAATCAGTTATGTTTGCAGTCCCAAACATGTCATACTCCGTTAAAATATATTCCCGGATAGGCGAGCTGATGCAGGGCTTTTTGCCTGATGCTTCCGGGTTCCTGGTCAGCGGGCTGCCGTCGCGGATCTTTTTTTCTGAGACAGTGTTGACACCGGGAGCAGGAGATCCCGGAGAGGTGGGATTGTTGCCGGCTAAGAGTCGACAGGCGTTGGGAAAGTTTCTGGCGCTCTATGAAACCGATGGGGTTGGGCATTTTTCTGTTAGGCTGGAGTCGAACATACCTCCCGGCAAGGGGTTGTCTTCCAGTTCCACGGATATCCTGAGTGTCCTGTTTGTCGTCAATGAATATCTGCAGACCGGTTGTACATCGGAAGACCTTTACCGGATCGCAGCTGCCATCGAGCCAACCGATCCCTGCCTATCGGAAGATATCGTCGTTTTCCGACAGCATGAAGGCATTGTCGACAGGTGTATTACCCTTCCTCCGATGACCGTATTATATTTTGACGCAGAGCCCGGGAGACAGATCGAAACACTGGATGTACAACGCCCCTGGACACCGGGAACAGGGAAATTCTACGACTGGCTTTTAGGCAGGTTCCTCCGGGCGGCGAAGGACGGGGATTACGATGTCCTATTCGATAGCGTTACGTATAGTGCCGAATACAACCAGACGATAGTCCCTTTAACCCACTGGGACGAATATCTTCAGCTGGCACGAGCGACGCAGTCCGGTCTGATGGTCGCCCATTCGGGTACGATAGTAGGATTTTTGACCCGGCCGCAGCAAGCTGCGGAATTACAGACACGATTGGAAACGGCGACCGGCCAGCCCATCTATTCCGAACAATATATCTCATCTTCATTCTAATCTATGACAGCCTTACTCCGGCCCCTGATGTTTGTAGGTACGGCTTCCGATGTCGGCAAGAGTGTCATCACCGCTGGATTTTGCCGGATACTTCAACAGGATGGCTATCGTCCTGCGCCTTTTAAAGCGCAGAATATGTCGCTCAACAGTTATGTAACGCCTGAAGGACTGGAGATCGGCCGGGCCCAGGCAGTTCAGGCTGAAGCAGCGGGTATTCCCTGTCATAGCGATATGAACCCTGTGCTGCTGAAACCTACCGGCGATCGAAATGCCCAGCTGGTCTTAAACGGCAAACCTGCCGGGAATCAATCCGCCTATGACTATTTTATGGGGAAAGACCGTGCTGCGCTCTGGGAAGAAGCAAAGAAGGCTTTTGATCGTCTGTCGGCACGGTATAACCCGGTTGTGCTGGAAGGAGCCGGCAGCATCTCCGAACTCAATCTCCGGAAAAGGGATATCACGAATATGCGTATAGCCCTGCATGCAAAGGCCGATGTTTATCTTATCGCGGATATCGATAGGGGAGGTGTCTTTGGAAGCGTCTTTGGCACATTGGCATTGCTGCCTCCGGAAGAGAAGGCGCTTATTCGCGGAGTGCTGATCAATAAATTCCGTGGCGATGGCCGGCTTTTTGAAGAAGGCCGGCGGCAGCTGGAAGAGCTCACAGGGACGCCTGTCGTCGGCGTGCTGCCATTTTACAAAGACATCCATATCGAGGAAGAAGACTCGGTTGCGTTGGGACAGAAAGCCAGTGCACCAAAGCCAGGGGCTTTTAACATCGCTGTTATCCGTCTGCCGCATCTGTCCAACTTTACTGATTTTTTATGGTTGGAAAAGACGGAGGGCCTGCATGTCTACTATACCGACGATCCGGCACAGTTGGCCGATGCGCAGCTGATCGTTCTGCCGGGCAGTAAGAATACGATCGATGATATCCTTTATATCCGAAGCCGGGGACTGGACAATGCTATATATGAGGCTGTGGCGGCAGGACGGTCTGTCATTGGGATTTGCGGCGGCTACCAGATGATGGGCCTTACGATTGCTGATCCTTATGGCATAGAAGGCGAGGTTCGTACCGTGGAGGGGTTGGGGATTTTGCCGGTGCACACGACATTGGAGAAAGAGAAAACGACGGTAAGGAGGCGGTTTCATTTTCGCTCGCCGGATGGACCGTTGTGCGAAGGATATGAGATACATATGGGAACAACGGTGGCCGTGAAGGATAGGCCGCTAAATTTTTCTACGGAGGCTCAGCACGATGGCTATTATCACAGCGCGAGCTGTTGGGGGACATATATGCATGGCATACTGGACAACCGGTCTGTAGTCGAAGACCTGCTGAAACAGGCGGGCGCAGGTGGGCTGGTTATACAATGGTCGGATTATACCCTTTTCAAACAACAACAATATGACCGGCTGGCCGAACATATCCGGCAAAACGTAGATTTGCAGGCCATCTACCGGAGCCTGCTGCAGCCGGTGATGGATTAAACTCAAGGTTATGCTCGAAGGACATGGCGATGATATCGGGAAATATAAAAATATAAGGGCGAATTTCAGCTCCAATGTTTTGTTTGGAGAGCTGAATGAGGGTCTGCTGGCGCACCTGCGGGAGCGCATCGCTACGGTGACACATTATCCCGAGGTAGATGCAAGGACGGTACAGGCAGACGCGGCGGCGGCATACGGCGTCCTGACGGACCAGGTGATGGTCACGAATGGAGCGACAGAGGCAATATATCTGGCTGCACAGGCTTTCTTTGGCGGTTCTGCCACCATCCTTACGCCGTCATTTGCCGAATATGAAGACGCCTGCCGTTTGTTTGGCTTGCAGGTCCGACTGCAAAGCTGGGAGACGGTAAGGGAGGATGATCAGTTCTCCACGGACCTGGTTTTTCTTTGTAATCCCAATAATCCAACCGGGTTGGTGTTTTCATTGAAGCGCCTGAAGAGCTTGCTGGAAAGTAATCCGCAGTCATTATTCGTGATCGACGAATCTTATATCGAATTTACCAATGCCACAGACAGTCTCCTGAATTCACTGGCCGATCACCCCAATGCATTGGTGCTGCGTTCGCTGACGAAGAGCTGTCGCATACCGGGTTTAAGGGTTGGCTTTGTTATGGGTCAGCCGGCGCGTATTGCTTTTTTGAGGCGTCTTAAAATGCCCTGGTCTGTCAACCAGCTGGCGCAGGAAGCGGCGTCTTATATCTTTCGTCATCCGCGGGAGCTGGTATTGGAGATTTCGTCATTGCTGGAAGCGACGGCCAACTGGCGCAGGGAATTGCAGGCGGCTACCGGATGGCGGATACACGACACCGATACTCATTATTTTTTGATGGAGACGCCGGCTGCTTTTACTGCGGCGGAATTGAAACAGCACCTGGTGACCAGGCGTGGTCTTCTTATTCGTGACGCTGCCAATTTCAGGGGACTGACACCGCATCATTTCCGACTGGCCTGTCAATCTTCAGCAGAAAATCAATTGCTCACCGAGGCCTTATACCAATGCAGCCAAACTGGACTATTATAATTCCCCTGGTGGCCGGATACATTGCCGACCTGCTGCTGGGTGACCCGCGGAGCTGGCCGCATCCGGTAAAGACGTTTGGATATCTTATCGGGAAGGGGACCATGGTGTTGAATACGGGCCGGGGGCGATTTGTCCGTGGGATGATGATGACGATAGTCCTGTGTGCAGGGGTATATGCTTTCTTCTTTTTCGGATTGAAGCTGCTGAGGCAGTGGTGGATGCCCGCGTATTACATCGCAAGCAGCATCTGCGTGTTCTTTTCACTGGCAAATAAGAGTCTTTTGCAGGAGGGACAGGAGGTATTTGATACGCTCAATGAAAAAGGGCTGGATGCCGGGCGCCAGCGGCTTTCCTGGATCGTCGGCAGAGATACGAGGGAGCTTTCGGCCCGCAAGATTTGTATTGCCGTATTGGAGTCGATGTCCGAAAACCTGAGCGATGGGGTCATTGCGCCGTTGTTGTTTTATGCTGTTGGCGGTGTGCCGGCGATGATGCTGTATAAAATGATCAATACGCTGGATTCTATGATCGGATACAAGGCTGAACCCTACCGGTTGTTTGGTCGTTTTGCCGCCCGGCTTGACGACGTCGCCAATTTTATCCCGGCCCGGGTCACGGCTCTTCTGATGGTGCTGGTGACGGGTAGTGGCCGGGGACTAAGATTTCTTTTCCGTTATGGAAATGCGCATGCCAGTCCCAATTCGGGTTATCCGGAATCTGCGTTGGCCGGGATATTGAACTGTCGTTTTGGAGGGCCGAACAGGTACAAGGGGACATTGGTAGTCAAGCCTTATATTGGCGAAGTGGATAGGGAGATCGATCATGGCGAATTTGCATATGTCAGGTACATCAATCATGCCGTGACGGTGCTGGTTGTTGTTGGGATAATAATAATAGAACTATGTTGAACGCGAAATTATTTACAGACGTGGAGGCGGCTATACTGCAGGAGATCATCCAGCTTCGCCGGGACGTTCGTGGCCAGCGATTTACCGACAAGCCGCTGAGCAAGGAGGTTATCGATCAATTGCTTACGGCTGCCCTGCATGCTCCTTCCGTAGGGTTTTCCCAACCCTGGGAATTTGTACTGATAAAAGATCTAACGCTGCGGCAGCGGGTAAAGGAAAGTTTTGACCGGGCCAACGAAGCTGCTTTGGAAGTTTTTTCTCAACGGCAGCGGGAATATGCGCAATTAAAGCTCGAAGGCATTCTCGAGGCGCCGCTGAATATGGCCGTATTCTACAAGCCGCCGGAAAAACCGGTACTGGGTCAGACGACCATGGTAGAAACGGGTCTGTATAGCGTAGTTTGTGCCGTGCAGAATCTATGGTTGATGGCAAGGGCTCTCAACGTCGGTGTGGGCTGGGTAAGTATCCTGGATCCTGAAAAGGTGAGCCGGATACTCAATGCTCCTGAAGGCCGCCGGCTCGTGGCATATTTGTGTGTCGGATATACCGACGGATTTTATTCACAGCCTGAGCTGGAAATATTGGAATGGGAGAAAAAGAAGGAACGGGAGGCGTCTGTAATATATGAGCAGTATAAAAATTTGGAAGTATGAAGATATATACAAAGAAAGGCGATAAGGGAACCACGGGTCTTTTCGGAGGCAAACGGGTATACAAGGACGATACACGTGTCAACTGTTATGGAACGCTGGATGAAGTCAATTCTACCATTGGCCTTTTAAGGGCAAAGCTGGGGCCTGAACATATCTGGCAACCCCGGCTGCACCGGATCCAGAAAGACATGATGGATATGATGTCGCACCTGGCGAGGCCATCGGACTGTAAGAAGGAAAATATGAATGCAAGGCCGGTGGACGGAGCGGAGTTCTGTGAACAATGGATCGACGAGCTGGAGGCCGCTATGACGACTGCTTCGGACTATTTCCTCCTGCCCGGCGGCAATGAGATCTCGGCCTTGTGTCATGTTGTCCGTACTCAGATGCGAAGGGGCGAACGCCTTCTGGTAACACTCATGAAGGAAGACGAGGTCGAGGACTATATTGCGGCCTATATCAATCGCCTTTCGGATCTATTCTTTACGCTGGCTCGCGCAGAAATGGATGCCGCCGGCGTGGCGGAAGAGAAATGGCAATTGTTTTTGTACAAAAGAAAAAAAAGCATCGACTAGCCTTTATTCCGATCTCAATCCTTTGATCGGATTGGCCATCGCGGCCTTTATCGCCTGGAAGCTGACCGTGGCCAGTGCGATCAGCAGGGCCAGGGCTCCGGCAAGGGCAAAGACAGCCCAGTCTATGGAGATCCGGTATGCAAATTTCCCCAGCCAGCTGTTGGCCGCCCACCAGGAGATGGGAGTTGCGATCAGGATGGCTAAACCGACAAGGCGTATGAACTCCTTTGACAGCAGTGTTGTGATGCTTGTTACAGATGCCCCCAGGACCTTTCGGATACCTATTTCTTTTGTACGTTGTTCTGCGCTATAAGTCGCCAGTCCGAAGAGGCCAAGGCAGGAGATGAGAATGGCAATCAGGGCAAACAGGCGGACCATATAACCTTCGATCTTTTGATTGGTATAAGTTTCATTGTAGAGCTGGTCCATGAAATGATATTCGAAAGGGTAATCGGGATTGTATTTCTCAAATGCTTTTTGAAGGCTGGCGACGGCCTCCTGTGTTCTCCCTTTTTCCGTCCGTACCAGGAAGAGGGAGGCGTTGTCAGGCTGAAGACAGAGGATCAGAGGCGTGATTTGACCCAACAGTGAATGCAGGTGAAAGTCTTTTACCACGCCGATGATATGGCCTTTTCCATTCGAGAACGAGATTGGTTGACCGATCGGGTCTTTCAGGTTCATGAGCCGGACGGCTGATTCGTTGATGACGTAGTTGTTGCTGTCCGCCCTGTCGCGGGAAAAATCCCTTCCGGCTATCAATGGTGCGCCTATGGTTTGGAGATAATCATAGCCTACTGCATTTGCAGAAATGGACACAATTGTATTGGGCGTTTTTCCGGGCCAGTCGAGGTCGGCGGAAAGGGAATTGATCTCTATAGGGCTGCTGCCGGATGTTGTAACGCCGCCGATGCCCGGGGACCGGGAAAGCTCATTTTGAAACGCATTGGAATGTTTGTACAGGCCGCCCTCGGCGGTGAGGGTAAGCAGATGTTCCTTATCGATGCCGATATTTTTATTTCGGATAAACTCCAACTGCCGAGAGACAATAATAGTGCCGACGATGAGCAGGATGGAAAGGGTGAATTGGAACACGACCAGTCCTTTTCTAAGCAGGATCGCGCTTAGGGACCGGGCGATCATAGAGCGAAGAACCTGCATGGGCTTGAAGGAGGATAGGAAAAATGCCGGGTAACTTCCCGCTATCAGGCCGGTGACCAGGGTGATCAATAACAAAGACAAGAGGAGGGACTGGTCGGAGAAATCTAGGGTTAGCGTTTTACCGGTAAAAGCATTGAAGGAGGGCAGGGCCAGCACGACGACGAGCAGGGCCAATCCTGCTGCAAACAAAGTAAACAGGAATGCTTCACCAAGAAATTGAAAAATAATGAGTCGTCTTCCGGCACCGACGATCTTGCGGATGCCTATTTCTTTTATGCGTTTGGCAGAACGTGCGGTACTAAGGTTCATGAAATTGATACAGGCTATGAGAAGGACGAAAATGGCGATGATCGAAAAAAGGCGTACGTATTCGATCTTGCCGCCATCCGGCTTTCCTGCGTCATCGAAATGGCCATGGAGATAAAGGTCCTGAAAGGGCTGCAAAAAGATCTCGTCTTTGGTCTGATCGCCTTTTGCTTTTTGCAGAAAGCCGTTTAATTTTTCGTTGACCTTGTCCACGGTGGCGCCGTCGGCTAGCTGGACATATACAAAAGCGGAATAACTGCCCCATGAATCAAGCCAATCGTTCTTCTTCCTGTAATATTCGAAGGGTATGAGCCAGTCGAATTTTAGGGAAGAGTTGGTGGGAAGGTTCTGCAGAACAGCCGTTACCACAAATGGATCTGCATTGTTGATCTTAAGCGTTTTGCCGATGGGGTCGTCGCTTCCAAAATATTTCAGCGCTATCTTTTGAGTGATCACGATGCCGTTGTTGGAGCTGAGGGCGGTGGCGGCATCTCCTTTTACTAACGGAAATGAGAACATGTGCAGAAAGTCCGGGGTGGCATAATAGCCCTGCTCTTTGAAACGTTTGTCATTGGTGTTTATAAGAATATTGTCGGGGAATAAAGTAGCGGCATATTTTACATCGGGCAGGCCTTTTTTTAGCGCAGCGTTAAGAGGGGCGGGAGTATTGGAAAAGATCTCCGGTTCGCCCCAGTTGACCTTAGCCATAACAAGGCAGAGTTTTGTACCATTTATATGAAAACGGTCATAGCTACCTTCGTCCCTGACCCATAAGGCGATGAGGACAGTGCAGGCGATGCCGAGGGCCAGGCCGGCAATGTTGATGAAGGTATAGACCTTATTTTTCAGGAGATTTCTCCAGGCCAGCTTGAAATAATGTCGTAACATAAGAGGATGGTTTATCCTGGAAAGTTACTTCTTTTCCAGCGTAGGATAAGTGATCCCCAGTTGTTCCAGATAGGTTTTGTATTTGGAGGGATCGTAATAATATTTCTTCATCTGATCCCTGTATTTGTCCATTGTTTCTTTGTTGTGGGTTATCGCGGGCGGATCTTCCTTTGTTATAAAGGGCTTGTATTTAACGTCTTTTGTCTGCACTTCGGTGAAGTAAGTTTTTGCGTCAGCCAGCACCTGCGGGCGGGTGAGCAGGTCGATCAGGGTCAGTGCGGTTGCTTTGGCTCCGGCCAGTGAGCCCTTGTGTGCGATCGGGGTTGCCATAGCGATGGCGTCAGCCCAGTGATGGCCTTTTGTGCCGGGGATATTGGCGGGATAGCGAAGGACGATGGTAGGAAGGTTCCAGCTGATGTCGGCGATGTCATCCGAGCCGCCGCCCCATGACCAGGGTACCGAACCTTTCAGTGTGTCGAGATCGCGGTGCAGACCATGGATCGGTTTGCCTTCCTGGTCTACTTTTGGTGCTTCCACCAGTTTCTGTATACCCAATGCCAGCTGCTCGTCTGCGTCTGACCATTGGGGATAGCCGACCCTTTTTATATTGGCATACATGGCCTGTGCCAGTGCCTTGTTGAAATGACCGGGCCAGGCGGTACCTTCCAACTGGTAGGTCATTTTGGTATCGGTCATCATGGCGGCTCCTTTGGCTATATTGATGCCGGCATCGTACATGCTGCGGATGTCCTCGTATGTCCTTTCGCGGAAGTAATACCATACAGCTGCTTTGGAGGGGACGACATTGGGCTGGTCGCCACCGTCGACGATGACATAATGCGATCGTTGGGTGGGCTTGAGGTGTTCCCGTTTGAAGTTCCAGCCTACGTCCATGAGTTCGACAGCGTCGAGGGCGCTCTTTCCGCGCCAGGGCGCTCCAGCCGCGTGGGCTGCGTCGCCGTCAAAGGAAAACTTTACGGATACCAGTCCGTTCATGCCGGGATCGCCGTAGTCACAGGAGAAATTACCGCTGACATGGGTGAAGATACAGGCGTCGACGTTTTTGAAATAACCGTCGCGGATATACCAGGCCTTGCTGCCGACCAGCTCTTCCGCTACACCGGGCCAGATGATGAGGGTGCCGGGGACGTGGTTCTTTTCCATCTGCTCTTTTACGGCGAGGGCGGCAAAAATGATGACGGCCTGACCTGAATTATGTCCTTCTCCATGGCCGGGGGCGCCCTCTATGATCGGGTCCTTGAAGGCTTCGCCGGGTTTCTGGGACGCTTTTGGGATACAGTCGATGTCGCTGCCCAGGGCGATGACCGGGCTGCCGCTGCCCCAGCGCGCCATCCAGGCGGTAGGAATGCCGGAGATCCCTTTTTCTATGGTGAAGCCATTTTTGGCCAGGATGGTCGTTAGGTATTTGGATGTCTCTACTTCCTGGAAGCCCAGCTCTCCAAAGCTAAAGACCATGTCCACCATTTCCTGGATGTTTTTTTCTTTTGCGGCAACGGATAGGAGGGCCTGTTTTTTGAGCCCTTCGATGGCGGCGGAGTCCAGTTGCTGGGCTTTGGTTGTCATAATAAATGAAAAGAGAAGCAGGGCGGTAAGGCCGTGTCGGAAGCGGGGCGATTGCAGCATAAGGAGTCTAAATTTTGGTATCCTAATATACGTATATTCGCGGTCTTATGAAATACTCGCAATGGATAGGTGTAATCGCTGCGGTGCTGCTGATCGGTGCCTGTTTTATTCCCTGGGCTTATTTTCCCGATCTGGACAAGGAGTTCACGGGATTTTTTTCGCAAGGGAATATCTATGGTAGACCGGGGAAGGTAATAGTCTTTTTTTGCGGTATAGAGATTATCCTTTTTCTCATCCCGAAGATCTGGGCCAAACGTGCCAATATCCTGGTAGCAGCGATGGAGGTCGCTTTTTGCGTCAAAGCTTTCCTTTTATATTCGGCCTGTTACCGCGGCATCTGTCCTGAAAGACGGGCGGGATTATGGCTGGTATTGGGGATGTCGATCGTTGTCATCGGCATGGCTTTGCTTCCTGATCTCCCGATAAAAGAAGAAAAGGAGCAGGGGTAAATTATTGTTGGATCGCCCGCGCCACTGCAAAAGCAAAACCTGCGGCCAGGGCGCCGATGACCATTACGCGGATGGCGCCGCCCAGGGGATTTACGCCGGTGAGCTTACTTTTGAAATATCCGAAGACGAACAGGCAGCAGAGTGTTATTATTGCCGATAGCTTCAGACCGGTAATCGTGTCGGTGATAAAGAAATAGGGACTCAGCGGGATGAGACCTCCGATAACGTAGGAGAAGCCGATGTTGAAGGCGCTTTTGCGGGCTCGCCGGGGATCGGGTTTGTCAAGTCCCAGCTCGTATTTCATCATGAAGTCGACCCATTTGTCTTTGTCTTTTGTCATTTCTTCCACTGCCTGATCCTGCAAGTCACTGCTCAGGCCCAGGCCGGAGAAGAATTCCCTGACCTCGTCACGTTCTCTTTCCGGCACGCGATCGACCTCCTCGTATTCCCGTTTCAGCTCTGAATTATAATGATCCATTGCGGTTCTGCCTGCCAGGTAGCCGCCCAGGCCCATCGCGATTGAGCCGGCTGCTATTTCTGCCAGCCCGGCTATCCAGATCAGATGGTGCTGGCTCTGGGGCACGGCGCCGCTGAGGCCGGCGGCCAGGGCAAAGGGAACGGTGAGACCGTCGGACATACCGATTACGATGTCGGTGAGGATGGCCGGACTTTGCATGTGCTGCTCTTCGTGTCCTGTATGGTGCGCCTGGTGCGCTTCCGGGGTGGAAGTTGTACTCATATTAGTTCATAAAGCTAGGACATTTAAACTGTTTTTTACGATGGCCACGCATTCGAGCAATTGGTCGCGGGTGATGACCAATGGGGGAGCAAGCCGGATCTTATCTCCATGGGTAGGCTTGGCAAGCAGACCATTTGCTTTTAGTGCCAGACAAAGTTCCCAGGCGGCTTCGGGTCTTGGATGATCGATGACGATGGCATTCAGCAGACCCTTCCCACGTACCAGCCTTATATAAGGCGATTGCAGTTGATTCAGCTCATTCCGGAACAGTTGGCCCATCTCATGAGCGTTTTCCGTCAGCTTCTCGTCTTTTAGTACCTGAAGGGCTTCCATCGCTACCTTACAGGCGAGCGGATTGCCGCCGTATGTCGAACCGTGTTCACCTGGTCTTATTGTCAGCATGATCTCGTCATCGGCCAGCACGGCCGACACGGGTAATACACCGGCGCCTAGCGCCTTGCCCAGGATCAGGATATCCGGTCTTACGTCTTCGTGGTCACAGGCGAGCATCCGGCCCGTCCGGCCCAGGCCCGTCTGGATCTCATCCCCGATGAAAAGGACATTGGCTTTTTCGCAAGCCTGTTTTGCCTGTCGCAGATAGCCTTCGTCGGGAACGACTACCCCGGCTTCACCCTGAATTGGTTCTACAAGAAAACCAGCGACATGTTTGTCTTCCAACGCCCTGGTCAGCGCGGGCAGATCGTTGTAAGGGATAATGACAAACCCGGGCGCATAGGGACCGAACTGACGGTTGGAATCAGCGTCCGTGCTAAAGGAAATGACCGTGCTGGTGCGTCCGTGGAAGTTGTCGGCACAGACGATGATCTTTGCCATGTTATCGGGGATGCCCTTTACCTGATACCCCCAGCGGCGGCAGAGCTTGATGGCAGTTTCCACCGCTTCTACTCCGGTGTTGACGGGAAGCATTTTATCATAACCGAAATAAGTGGTGATATAACGGGCATACATACTCCCCCAGCAGATCGCTGTGAAAGGCTCTGGATGTCAGGGTGAGCTTGCTGGCTTGTTCCGTCAGCGCCTTTATGATCCTGGGATGGCAATGGCCCTGGTTTACTGCCGAATAACCGCTGAGACAATCGTAGTAGCGTCGGCCATCGACATCCCAGACAAAAACGCCGGCTCCCCGGTTGAGGACGACGGGCAGGGGATGGTAGTTATGGGCGCTGTATTTTTCTTCCAGTTCAAGGTGATGACGGGCGGAATCCGTCAAAGACGTCGGGGCGGCAGTAATTTGCATAAAAAAGATATAAAATGATGAGCGGGTAATGTGATTATCAACGGGGGGCGATATCGAAATCATGAGACTCGTGATCGAGGAAGTCAAGATTTTGATCGAGGAATGATATGGAAGGATAGATAAAGATAGCTCAGAATTTTCAGCAAGGTAACTCATTTTTACCGAAATGAAAAGTGCCATTAAGGCACAACGATCGCATGGTATTCCGGGCTTTCGGGCAGGCTGAGGGGCTTTCCTTTCTCAAAGATACCAAAAAGGCTGGATCCGCTGCCGGACAGTGCCGCATAGACGGCGCCGTGGGTATATAGCAATTCTTTTATATCACGGAGTCCGGGGTGCAGTTGGAAGACGGGGGCTTCAAAGTCATTGATTAGCTGGTCCTTCCAGCTGTCGATAGGTTGTTGAATAATTTCGCGTATGGAGGGGCCCGCGGTGGAGGGGGTACATAGGGAAAATGCCTCGGCGGTACTGACATGAAGTCGAGGATCGATAAGGACGAAATAATGTCCTGAGAGGTCAATTGTCGCTGCTTCCAGCTTTTCTCCGCGTCCTCCGCCAAGACTCGGCGTATTCAAAATGAAAAAGGGGCAGTCGCTGCCCAGTTCTGCGGCATAGGACAGGAGGCGGCTGGTGTCCAGACCGAGGTTCAACTGTCTGTTCAGCAGTAGCAGGGTGGATGCGCCATCGGAGGAGCCGCCACCGAGACCAGCCCCGATGGGAATATTTTTGTACAGATGGATGTGGACGAAGGGCAGGTCGGGGAAATCTTTTTTCAGCAGCTGCCATGCTTTCAGGCAAAGGTTCCCATTGCGGTCGCCGGGGATAGGAAGGCCGTAAGCGGTGAAATTAAGGGCTGTGTCGCGCTGGGTCTCCAGGACGTCCTTCAGCGCAAAGGGATAGAAGACCGTTTCCAGGTCGTGATAACCGTCACTGCGTTTGCGGAGGATCTTGAGTCCGAGGTTTATCTTACAATTAGGGAAAATGACCATAAGTTTCGGCTGTTCGCGGGTTCGGCCACAGGGCTAATGCTTGCCCTACCTGGTTTTACGCCGGCTATTGATCTCGTCGCGGATGGCGATGGCCCGGATATAATCTTCCTGTTCCAGCACTTCGTTGAGCAGGGAGGTGAGGTCGTCCATCGACAGGGCTTTCAGGTCTTCCCGGGAGCTGCTGCTATCCGTAGTGGAAACGGTTGCGGTTGCGCTGCTCTTCTTCTTCTTGGAAGAGCTGTCTTCCATAAGGATACCTGCGCTATCGAGGATATGTTCGTAGGTAAAGATGGGGCATCCAAAGCGTACGGCCAGCGCCAGGGCATCGGATGTCCGGGAGTCGATCTCGACGGTATCATGCTCGCTGACGCAGACCAGCTTGGAATAAAAGATCCCTTCCTGCAGGTCACAAATAATGATCTCCTGCAGGTCGATAGTAAAGGCGCTCATGAAGTTTTTCATCAGATCGTGCGTCAGGGGACGGCTGGGGTGCATTTTTTCGAGGGCCACGGCAATTGCCTGAGCCTCAAACCCTCCGATCACGATTGGTAGGCGTCTTAAACCATTCACTTCGCCCAGTACAACCGCATAGGAATGGGTTTGCGTTATACTATGTGACAAAGCCACTATTTCCAGTTCTATCTTCTTCATAAAAATAATACACGAAACTAAGGCATTTTTTTAAATAAACAGACCCCGCTCAGAATGAAAAAAAATGAGCGGGGTCTATTTTAATCTGCTATACATCAAAGGCTTCGCGGGTAAGCTGTGGACCGGACCGGGCCGGGTACCCTCAAGGGGTGCCGCGTGCTTTTTACGCTATTCCTTTCAGTTTCTTCACGGCTTCGATAATTTTGGGCACCACTTCAAAAGCATCCCCAACGATGCCATAATCGGCTGCTTTGAAGAATGGGGCTTCCGGGTCCTTATTAACAACAACGATCACCTTGCTACGGTTCACTCCGGCCAGGTGTTGAATGGCCCCTGAGATCCCTATTGCTACATACAGATTAGGTGCAATTGCTATGCCGGTTTGGCCCACGTGTTCGTGATGTGGCCTCCAGTTTGCATCTGCGACGGGGCGGCTGCAGGCTGTGGCTGCTCCCAGGACTTTTGCCAGCTCTTCGACCATACCCCAGTTCTCGGGTCCTTTGAGGCCCCGGCCTCCGCTGACGACGATCTCTGCCTCGGTAAGAGGAACTTCGCCGGAAGCGACCGTGGCTGATTTTACCCTAACCTTTGGCGTGGCAGCAGTGACAGAGAGGGCGGATACTTCAGCTACTCCTTCTCCTTCTTTTACAGCATAGCTGTTTGGATTGAGCGCTATCACCTTGATGGGGCTATTCAGTGCGATGAGGGCAAAAGCCTTACCAGAAAAGACATTCTTTTTGACCACAAAGCCATTGGAGGTATCAGGAAGCGCGACGGCTCCCGATACCAGCCCTGCTTTCAGCCGGACGGCTACGCGAGGGGCGATGGCTTTTCCGCTGAAGTTGTTGGAAAAAACGACGACGGTGGCACTTGATGCAGTGGCCAGATCCGCGATGATCTTCGCTTGTATCTGCGCGTCTAGTGCGTTGAGGTCTTCCTGGGCTGCCTGGTGGACCTTTTTTATGCCGTATTTACCGAGGGTGGTGAGATCGGACGAAACCGTTCCGAGCAGGACGGCCTCTGCTGTGGTGCCAAGCTGGGTAGCCAGAGCGGCGCCATAGCTCAGTACTTCCAGCGATGATTTTTTTATTTGACCTTCTGAATGATCGATGAATATTAATACTGACATGTGTAAGTTTTAATGGTTAGAACACTCTTGCTTCTTCGTGGAGGAGGCGGATCAGTTCGGCCGGGTTATCAGCCGGGACCAATTTAACACCGGCCTTGGCGGGTGGCAGCTCGAATGCAACGATGCTGGTCATGGCTTCTATGGCAACCGGCTCCACTACTTTTAGCGGTTTGGTCCGGGCGCTCATGATGCCTTTCATATTGGGGATGCGTTGTTCGGCGACGCCTTTCTGGCAGCTGACCACCAGCGGGAGACTTACTTCATTGGTTTCTTCGCCGCCTTCCGTTTCCCGGATGACGGTAGCCGTAGTGCCGCTCAGATCAAACTTTGTGGCGAGGGAGACATAGGGCAGGTCTAAAAGTTCGGCTACCATGCCGCCTATTGCGGAGCCATTATAATCGATGGTCTCTTTACCGGTAAAGATGAGATCATAGGCTCCCTGACGGGCCTCTTCGGCAATTTGCGCTGCAATATAAAAGGGATCCTGGCTATCCGCATTAATGCGAACGGCTTCATCTCCGCCGATGGCCAATGCCTTGCGGATAATGGGTTCGGTCTCGGCGGTGCCTACCGTTACGAGGTGTAATACCGTAGCGGGATCTTTTTCTTTTAATTCGATGGCCCGTACCAGGGCATACCATTCATCATAGGGATTAATGATCCATTGTACTCCTTCGCTGGCAAACTTTGTATTGTTCTGGGTGAAGGCTATCTTCGCCGTTGTATCCGGCGTCTTGCTGATGCAAACTAAGATCTTCATTGGCTCGCATTTATAAGTGAGGAATAAAGTTGTTTATGCAACTAAAACAAAGATAAGGTTTGGCGGGATAATTCGGGAATAATTTATAAAAAAATTTAGCGGTTATGGACCGGATCGGGAAATTGAAGGAATTTCTGCAAGCGGACCCAAATGACAGTTTTACAAAGCATGCTTTGGCATTGGAATATAGCAAACTGGGGGATGAGGTTACGGCTCGGCGTCTGTTGGAGGAGGTGTTGGAATATGATCCGGCTGCAATCGGTTCGTATTACCAGTTAGGGAAGTTACTTGAACGCACAGGCGAACATGCGTTGGCGTTGTCGTGGTATGAAAAGGGGATGGCGGCGGCGCGTGCGGCGGGGGAGAAGAGGGCGTATAATGAGTTGCAGGCGGCTTATGATGATCTGGCGGATTAGGGGGATTTGTAAATTTTGATAAATGGACATTCTTCACGGTTTCAACGAATTCATAAAGAAAGAAAATCTCTTCTCTCATCATGACCGCCTGCTGGTGGCTGTTAGCGGTGGCCTGGACTCTGTTGTCCTGTGCGAGCTGCTGTATCGGGCGGGGTTTGATTTTGTTATAGCGCATTGCAATTTTCGGTTACGCGGGGAGGAGAGTGACCGGGATGAACGATTTGTCGTCCAGGTGGCGGAAAAGTATGGGAAAAATGTACTGGTAAAGGCGTTTGATACGTCTGTTTATGCTGCGGAGCGGAAGCTGTCGATCCAGGTGGCGGCGCGGCAGCTGCGATACGATTGGTTCAGGGAAGTGCTGGAAGACTGGGGGGCTGGTAATGTCCTCACGGCCCATCATCTCGATGACAATATCGAAACGCTGCTTATGAATTTCTTTAAGGGAACGGGGATATCCGGTCTTCGCGGGATGCTGCCCCGGCAGGGTATTGTCGTTCGTCCGCTTTTGTTTACGGGAAGGGCGGCGCTGCAGCAGTTTGCGCTCGAAACGGGGCTTATCTGGGTTGAAGACAGTTCGAATGAATCGGATAAATATACCCGCAATTATTTCCGTCACCGGATCATTCCCGGCATAGAGGAGGTATTCCCCAATGCGCTGCAAAACCTGGCTGAGAATAGCGGCCGCTTCCGTGAAATAGAGATGATCTATCGCCGGGCTGTGGATCAGCAGCTGAAGAAATTACTGGAGCATAGGGGTAATGAGGTATTCATACCGGTGCTAAAGTTAAAATTATCGGTTCCTCTTTCGACGCTGGTGTATGAGATGATCACGCCTTTTGGGTTTTCTGCGCAGCAGACCGGCGCTGTCATTGCCTTGCTGGACAGCGGTTCGGGAAAATACGTTGTCTCTTCTACGCACCGGATACTGAGAAACAGAGATTGGTTGATCATCTCACCGCTTCAGACAATGGAGGCTGCGAATATATTGATAGAAGCGAGGGATACGACGGTGCGGTATGAACAGGGGCAGCTTGCCTTGCGGCAGTTGTCATCGGCAGAGGTGCCGGCGGAAATCCGGGATTCCACTGTTTCGCAGAGACCGTTGCCAAGCGGGTCGAAGCAAGTGTCCGGCCCGGGCCTCCCGGTCGCTTGGTTGGATGCTGCCGATATTCAATTCCCGCTGCTTTTGCGCAAATGGCAGGCGGGGGACTATTTCTATCCGCTGGGCATGCGGAAAAAGAAGAAGCTGGCCCGGTTTTTTATCGACAGTAAGCTGTCAATGGGGGATAAGGAAAAGATATGGGTGCTTGAAATGAATAAAAAGATCGTATGGGTCGTAGGTTTAAGGATTGACGACCGGTTTCGGATCGGCGACAGGACGAAACAAGTATTAAAGATCGAGTGGCTGCCGGGTTGAGGGGCAGGCCCGAAGGCCGGTTTATACTAAAACCGGGGGTTTTTCATTTCGTTGATGAATGTCGAGACTATAGCGGGATGGACCGCGATCGTAAAGATGACTCCATAGGCGGCTCCCCATAAATGGGCGTCGTGATTGACATTATCGCCTCCGCGTTTGGACATATAAATAGAAAAAGCCAGGAAAAGACCGGCATAGAGGATCGCGGGTATCGGGAGCTGGCCGTAAATGTAGAGTTTTTCCCAGGGACGGATCAGGATGACGGCGAACATGACGGCACAGACGGCGCCGGATGCGCCGAGGCTCCGGTAGTTGTAGTCGTCTTTGCGTTTGAGATACGAAGGGATATTCGATGCGATAAGGGCGGTGAAATAAAGGATCGGATAATAATAAGACTGTAATCCTAATTCTCCTCTGTAAAAAACTTCCAGTCCTTTCCCGAAAAAGTATAGCGTAAACATGTTAAACGCGAGGTGGAGGAAGTCGGCGTGGATAAAGCCACAGGTGATAAATCGATAATATTGGTGGCGCATGCTTATCGCCGGCGGCCAGAAGATCAGATCATCCAGAATTTTAGAGCTCTTAAATGCGGCAATGGAAATGAGACAGGTAAGGACTACTACAACCACGGTAAAGGAGAACATTGAATTTTTTTTTAAAGATAAGCCATTTTGTGAGTAATCCTAATAGGCACTAGGCTCAGGCGTGGTGATATTTTTCGTTGCGTATGATGGTGCAAGCCCGGTACAGCTGTTCTGCGAGCAGGAGGCGTACCAACTGATGGGGGAGTGTCAGTTGAGAGAGGGACCAGCGATAGTCTGCCCTTTTGAGGACTGCTTCATCCAGGCCATAAACGCCTCCGATGAGGAAGACCAGCTTTTTTGTGCTGTCATTTGCCCGGGATTGGATAAACTGGGCGAGTCCTTCCGAGCCGATCTGTTTGCCGCGTTCGTCCAGTGCGATAAGGAAGTCATCTTTGGCGAGGGAGTCGAGAATGATCTCCGCTTCTTTTTTCTTCAGGTCAGGCTGTGAAAGTGTCGCTGCATTTTTGGGGACGGGGATGATGGTCCATTCTACCGGATAGTAGCGCGAGATGCGCCGGGTGAAGTCGTCGACGCCGAGTTTTACGTAGGGTTCGTGATCTTTGCCGATGGACCAGAGTTGAATTTTCATGCGGTAAAGTTAGGGAATGGGGTGAAGATCGCCAGCTTTTGAGATGTTCCACGCGGCGTGGCAGAGAAAAAATGGTTGGAAGTTTGTTTATTCGGCAGCAGGCAAGGTCACCGTAAAGGTGCTTCCTTTTTCCGGTTCGCTTTCGATGCGCAAGGTACCTTCATTGCGGGCGACGAACTCCTTGCAGAGCATCAGTCCCAGTCCTGTCCCGGATTCTCCGGCCGTCCCCTTGGTCGTATAGAAATTGTTGAGTTGGATCTTTTCCAGGGCGTCGTGTGGAATGCCCATGCCTGAGTCTTTGACGAACAGCTCGATGCCCTCGCCGACCTTGCGGGCGCCCACATGGATTGTGCCCTGGTCCGGCGTATACTTGATGGCGTTGGAGAGGAGGTTGCGCAGGATAAGGTTGACCATATCCTTATCTGCAAAAGCAATGACGGAGTTGTCCGACTCGAGTGTTATTTTGATCTTTTTGGCATCGGCCTGCAGGCGGAGTAAGCGGCTTACCTCAGTCATCAGTCCGGAGATGTCTATCGTCTGCGGCTTGACCGCGTCGGTCTGCATTTGACTCCGGGCCCACAACAGGAGGTTTTCCATGAGACTGGTGGTATAGGTCAGCTCATTCACCACTTCAGGGACCATGCCTTTGATCTCGTCGGCGGGAAGATCGTACATCTGCATGCTGCGAAAAAGGTTACGCAGGGCATAGATCGGCGATTTGAGGTCGTGGGCGATGATGGAGAAAAGCCGGCTTTTGAAGGAATTGAGCCGGGTCAGTTCGTCCGTCTGACGCTGGAGCAAAACGCCGTTCTGCGTAAGGGTTTCTTTTTGCTTCAGGATGCTGTGCTGGTAACCGGTGTTTTCTTTTTTGATAAGAAAGAGTCCATAGAATATGAAAACGATGGCCAGCAGCTCATTGAAGAAATAGAACCATATATTGGCTGTTTCCAGCTGATACCGGTAATTCTTACAGAGGACGGCCAGCACGAAATAGCTGATCATCGACAAACCCAGTGCAAAGAGCATCTGGCTAATATCCTGTATAAAAAATACGGAGAGGATGCCATACAGGATGAAGGATAATTCGACACCCATATTTATTCCCCAGAGATAAACGATGCTTGTGACCAAAGGATAAAAAACAAAATATACTATTCTTGCTACGTCATAACGGCTGCGCTGGTTGAGGGACAGTACGACAACGCTGATCAGGGCGGGCATACATGCTACTATCCAGGCAATGGGTGGGAAATGCCGGTTGCTGACACCGCCGGCTATCGGAATGATCATACCCGTAAGGAGCTGAAAAAAATTAAGCTGGTTGAAGATGCCCAGCTTGCGTTTCTCGTATTCGTCTATCGCAGACTCCGACCCGATGGTCTTGACCCTTGCGAAAAATTGTTGTGAGGTGATCCCGGCGGCCTTTAGTTTGTCCTGCCATTCGCCGTCCATGCCAAATAGTTTGGCGCGGCCCTGGAAAAACAGAGGCTTCTGAATAAGAAATTTCATCGGGTCATAAAGTTTTTTCAATGGACCGATGCAGTTCGTCTGCGACTCGGGTCATCGGGTCATTGTCGTTTTATCGAGTGGGGCCATCGCACAGAACCTGCGGCTCCGAATTTATACATTAAATTCCAAACCGTCAAGCTATAACGCCCACAGCATTAGAATATTATTAGAAAACCTACAATAGACCACTTACACCGGATGGGGGAACTATATTTGCAAGAATCAGGTACAATGCATTCATTATGAAATTCATCGGAAGGCTACGCACACTTGGGAAAGTGGCATTTGACAGGATCCGGAATGAGAAGCTGAAACATAACCTGCTGCAGGCTATCCCCTTTTGGATCGCTTCCCTGTTGACCGGTATCGTAGCCGTCGTTTATACAAAGCTTTTTGCCTTAGCCGAAAAAGGCACAGCCTATATCATTCACCTTCATCTTTGGTTGCTGTTTATTATTACGCCGGTCTGTTTCCTGGTTGCCTGGTGGCTGGTCCGGCAGTTTGCTCCCTTTGCCCGGGGAAGCGGCATCCCACAGGTAATGGCGTCTATCGAGCTGGCGACGCCCAAATACAACGAAAAGGTCAATAAGCTGCTAAGTCTACGCATCCTGTTTATTAAAATATTGTCCAGCCTGATCATGGCGTTGGGGGGCGGGGTTATCGGTAGGGAAGGCCCAACCATCCAAGTGGCCGGCTCCATTTTCCGGAAAGTAAATGAATGGCTGCCGAAGTGGTGGCCAAAGATCTCCAAGCGGAATATGATCATGACGGGCGCCGCCGCCGGGCTGGCCGCCGCTTTTAACACGCCATTGGGCGGAATCGTCTTTGCGGTGGAAGAGCTAACCCGGACCCATATCAGCTATTTTAAGACGGCGCTGTTTACGGCCGTGATCATTGCCGGGCTTACGGCCCAGGCCTTTCTGGGACCCTATCTTTACCTTGGATATCCCGACGTCAGCCATCTTTCGGGAACCATTTTCTTCGTCGTAGCGCTGGTAGCGATACCTTCCGGGCTGGCCGGCGCGGGTATGGCGAAATGTATCTTGCGTCTTTTTCAATGGAAAACCAGATTGCGGCTCACCCGGCAGCATGCTTTATATGTAGCTGGCTGCGCGGTGTTGCTGGCAGCCCTGGCTGTTTTTGTGGACCAACGGGTGCTGGGATCGGGGAAGGATCTGATGACGACCTCCTTATTTTCCAACAACAAATACAACAGCTGGTATATGCCGCTGTTGCGTTTTGTGGGCCCTTTGATCTCCTTTACAACGGGTGCTGCGGGGGGTGTCTTTGCGCCTGCTCTTAGTGCCGGCGCCAGTTTGGGAGCGACATTATCGGGATGGCTGCATCTGTCGCCAACAGACACAAACCTGATCGTGCTGGCGGGGATGGTCGGCTTTCTGACGGGTGTGACCCGGACGCCGTTTACTTCCGCTATATTGGTACTGGAAATGACCGATCGCCATAACGTTATCTTCCATCTCATGCTGGCAGGAATGATCGCCAGCCTGGTAGCGATGATCATCGACAAACATTCCTTTTATGACCATTTGAAATATCAATATTTAAAGGAGATAGTGGGTGAGCATGATGAGATCACGCGTCCTCAAAAGGAACCGGCGGACCCGGATGAATAGCCGTGGAACTTATTTTGCATTATTTTGTTAGAAGAAAAAAATAAGCATGGAAAAAAGACAATTGGGCCGTTCGGCTCTGCAAGTTCCTCCACTCACGCTGGGGGGTAATGTATTTGGTTGGACGATCGATGGGCCCACTTCTTTTATGATCCTCGACGGCATCCTCGATGCGGGATTTAACTTTGTGGATACTGCGGATGTCTATTCGCGGTGGGCGCCGGGCCATGATGGCGGCGAATCCGAAATGATCATCGGCAACTGGATGAAAAAACGCGGAAACCGCGACAAAATGATCATTGCCACAAAGGTCGGAGGCGACATGGGGCAGGGGAAAAAAGACATCAGCAAAAAATATATACTGGAGGAAGTGGAAGCTTCGCTCCGTCGCCTTCAGACAGACTATATCGATCTTTACCAGACACACTGGGACGTGGAAGACCTTCCCGTTGAAGAAACGCTGGAAGCCTATGCCGGGCTAATAAAAGAAGGAAAGGTGCGGGTCATCGGAGCCTCTAATTTTTCGCCGGCCCGGTTAAAGGCTGCGCTCGAAGCCAGTGCCAGAAATGGCCTGCCCCGGTACGAAAGCTTTCAGCCGCATTATAATCTTGTCGAAAGAGAGATATTTGAAAAAGAACTGGAGCCCATCTGCCTGGAGAACCATGTAGGCGTGATCAATTATTTTGCGCTGGCGGCCGGGTTTCTAACAGGGAAATACCGGTCGGAAGCCGATCTGTCCAAAAGCCCGCGGGGAGACGGCATCAAAAAATACCTGGATGAGCGGGGCTTGCGCGTCCTGACAGCTTTGGATGAGGTATCAGCCCAATATCATACGACACCTGCCAGTGTTGCCATTGCCTGGCTGATCGCCCGGCCTGCTGTGACGGCGCCTATTGCCAGCGCTACCAGCCTGGAACAGTTGAATGCGCTACTGGACGCGACAGAACTGCCCCTGGACAAGGAAGCTATCGCAAAACTAGACGAAGCAAGTAAGTGGTAGACCGCTTGTAGGGCGACCAACTGTGGCAGGTCGCGGGAGCGGCTGCCCAAGTTGGCAGTGGCGGGTTATGCGCTATTTTTTAAGATACAATTCAAACGTGTCTCCCCTCAGCCCGACCCGCATGGCTTCCAGCGCTATGACCTCGGTGGGATTGATATTCCCGAGATTTGCATTGGCGCCGATCAATTGCAGGAAGTAAAGTTGCTGATCTTTTTGCGGCGCCTCCCAGAGAATTTTTTCGGCGGGCACTTTTGTCAGGATCTCTTGTACGAGCCCTTCGCGGACCTCGCCGGAGTTACGGTAAATGCCCACGGTTCCTGCTTCACGAGCTTCCGCGACGATATAAGATGAACCCGCCTGCAGTTCGGCCAGCATTAGCTTGATCCATTGATAAGGAGGCGTGATATGCTCGCGGTCCTTGTCCTTTGATCCGATCTCACTGAGGACGAGACCGTATTTGGACAACTTTTCTATATAGCCGCATTTCTCTTCGTGTGTAATGTCGATACTGCCGTCTGAAACTTCGATATAAGAAATGTTGTACTGTTTGAGCAGATCGAGATAGTCATTGAACTGGTTGCGGACGACAAAAGCTTCAAAGAGCAGGCCTCCGAAATACACCGGGATATCGGCATTCTGGAAGATCTCTATCTTCTCTTTAAGGCCAGCAGTGACGAGGGGAGTGCCAAAGGCGAGCTTTACCAGGTCAACGTGTGGACCTGCGCCGGACACGAGGTTGCGGGCCTCTGCGACGCTAAGGCCTTTGTCGTTTACCATTGTCAAACCATGAGTGCGGGGTCTGGCCGTCCGCTCGGGCATCTGAGTGAGATGAAAATTCATGCTTGCAAGATAGGAAGGGGAAGGGGATTTATTGTAACTTGTAACAAAATTGTCATATGCCGCAGATGGACGCTAAACAGGCGGAAAAGATATCCAAGGCTCTTTCCGACCCAACAAGGCTCAAGATCCTCAGCGAGATCAAAAAGAAAAACGATTGGCTCTACTGTGTCGATCTCTATCCGAATATCAACTTAGCCCAGCCTTCCATCTGTCATCATCTCAAACAGCTCACCGAAACTTCGATTATTCTCCCAGAGAAGGAAGGCCGCAATATCAAGTATACTATGAACAATGAGGTCATTGACGAGTATATTGACTTTTTACAAGGATTAAAGAAATAGGTTGGCCTAAGGGTAAACCCCAGCCTGGCAAAAAAAGGTAGATTTATGCATTGAAATATTTAAATGTTTTGTACATTTGTATTGTGAGAGGGCCCGAAGCCCTTTTTTATAGGCAGGATATATTGAAACATTTAAATGAATTAATTAAAGGTAGTATTATGAATAACAATTGTTTAAACTGTGACGAAGATTTTTTCTCTTCACCACTACTCGACGAAAGGACACGAAGCTTCGGTCGCAATTTTTTCTACACTGTATTGGCATTTGCTACGCTGTGCGTGGTCTCTTACATGATCAATAGATAGGCAAGGTGTCTGGCCGCGTAAGCAGGTCCTGCTTTCGGCAGGTGGCTGGTCTGTGACTGGTAGCTGGCTTGTTTCAGGTGGCTGGTTTGTTTCAGGTGGTTGCTTTGTTAATCATTTAGTAATCTCTTGATGGTGTATTGTTGCTAGTTTTGATCGCAAGATCAAAACAACATATGTCCGATACACGAAGGGAATTTCTTAAAAAAGTCGCTTTACTCTCCGGGGCCGCAAGCCTGGCCCAATTGTTACCCGAATCTATTCAACGTGCCTTCGCCATCAATCCGGCCGAAGGGAGTACCTGGCAGGATGCGGAACATGTCGTGATCCTGATGCAGGAGAACCGAAGTTTCGATCATGCGCTTGGTACGCTCCGCGGTGTGCGGGGATATAATGACCCTCGGGCTATCCGCTTACCCAACAAAAATCTCGTATGGCTCCAGTCCAATGCAAATGGAGAGACCTATGCTCCGTTCCGGCTGGACATCAACCAGACAAAGGCGACCTGGATGCACTCGCTGCCACATTCCTGGTCGAACCAGGTCAACGCGCGTAACGACGGCAAGTACGATCAGTGGCTCAATGTCAAACAGAACAGCGAGCCCGAATATGCTCACATGCCCCTTACCATGGGTTATCATACCCGTGCCGATCTGCCTTTTTATTATTCACTTGCTGATGCCTTCACGGTGTGCGATCAGAAAGTGAATAATAAAAAG
>Ga0193716_1000199_pt1 | contig 36395 bp, 37 predicted proteins | sample U2c1metaG_FD_145901 | JGI IMG/M metagenome (GOLD analysis project Ga0193716, IMG submission 145901) | Soil microbial communities from a riparian zone of the East river system, Colorado, United States - U2c1 | ecosystem: Environmental > Terrestrial > Soil > Riparian zone | place: USA: East River...
CTGCGGCGCGACGTCGGTGTTGCCCGGCGAGTACTTCGCCACCGCGACGATCTGGTCGTCAAGGTACCGCCGCGCGCCCTTCTCCCCGTCCCGGCCGAAGTCGTCGTCCTGGAGGAAGAGCCCGATCTTCGCGTCGGGCTTGTTCTTCTTCACCCAGTCGCCGATGATCTTGCCCTCGATCTCGTAGTCCGGCTGCCAGCCGAACGTGAACGGCTTGTCCTTCGGGTAGTCGCCCCACTGCAGCGAACCCGACGACACGAACAGGTCCGGCACCTTGGCGTCGTTGAGGAAGTCGACGACCGCGCCGTGCGTCGGCGTGCCGAGACCGCCGACCATCGCGAAGATCTCGTCGTTCAGCACCAGCTCGTTGGTGACCTGGCTGGTGGTCGTCGGGTTGTAGGCGTCGTCGCGCACCACGAACTCGATCTTGCGCCCGTTCACGCCGCCGTGCGCGTTGACGTAGTCGTAGTACGCCTTGTGCCCGCTGGGAATCTCGCTGTACCCGGGCGCCGCGACGCCGGTCAGCGGGAAGTGCGCGCCGATCTTGATGGTGGTGTCGGTGATGCCGACGGTCGAGCCCGGTTTCGCGTCGTCGGGCCGTCCGCCCGCTCCGCACGCGGCCGTGACCGCCGCGGCAAGGACCAACGCCGCTGCCTTGGACCAGCGCTTCATGTGCTTCGCCTCCATTGGGTGAGTTTCCGCAGCCCGCCGGCGAGGCCGGCCGGTGCGAGCAGCACGACCAGGACCGTGACCAGGCCGTAGATCAGCGGCGCTAGCTGCGCGGCCTGCACGTCGGTGAGCCCGAGGTCTTCGCCGACCCCGGTCACCACCTGCGGCAGGAACGTCAGCAGCGCGGCCCCGACCAGCGCCCCGACAAGACTTCCCAGACCACCGAGCACCACCGCGGACAACAGCAGCAGCGACAGCGTCAACGTGAACCCGCTCGGCGCGGCGATCCGTGCGGACAACGCCAGCAGCCCGCCGGCGAGCCCCGCGCAGCCCGCGCTGACGACGAACGCGAGCACCCGCGCCCTGCCGAGGTTGATACCCGCCAGCTCCGCCGCCACCTCGTCGTCGCGGACCGCCTGCCAGATACGGCCGATCCGGCTCCGCGACAGGTTCGCGAGCAGCACGAACACGATGATCACACCGAGCCAGCCGAGATAGGCGAGGTACCTGGTCGGCGTCAGATCTTGCCCGGTGACGAAGTACACCGCGTCGGCGAGCCACGTCGGAATCTCCGGCACCCGTACCCGCAGGCCTTGCTCGCCGCCGAGGGTCTCGCTGAAGTACAAGGGAATCCCGGGCACGGCGACCGCGAGCGCGAGGGTCGCGCCGGCGAGGTACGGTCCGTGCAGCCGGGCGGCGGCGACGCCGACGAGCGCGCCGACCACGAGCGTGACCCCGGTGGCGATCAACAGGATCAGCACCAGCGGCAACGCGGCGTCCCGCTCCTGCAACATCAGCGCGGCCGTGTACGCGCCGACGGCCATCAACGCGCCGTGGCCGAGCGAGAGCTGCCCGTTGAGTCCGGTGAGGACGGTCAGTCCGCCCGCCGCGATCGCGTAGTACGCCATGGCCGCGAACTGCCCGTTGCGGAACGGGCCGGTGTTCTCCAGCACCAGGATCACGACGACCAGCGCGCCGAGTGCCAGCAGCAGCTGCCTGCGTGTCATGTCAGACACTCCGCTCACGCACGTGTGCGAACAGGCCGCCGGGTTTGAGCAGTAGCACGGCCATCAGGATCACGAGTGCCGCCAGCGGCACCAGCTCCGAGCCGACGTACCCGCTCACCAGGCTGAGCGACAGTCCCAACAGGACTCCGCCGACGACGGCGCCGACCGGGCTGTCGAGCCCGCCGAGCACCGCGGCGACGAACCCGTACACCACCACACCGTCCATGTAGGACGGATGGACGAGGCCGCCGCCCGCGATCAGCAGCCCGGACAGCGACCCGACGAGCGCGGCGAGTGCCCACCCGAGCGTCAGCATCCGGCCGACCTTCACCCCGAGCAGGCGGGACACCTCCTGGTTGACCGCGGATGCCCGCATCCGCAGGCCCAGATCGGTGCCACGGAACAACAACACGAGCCCCACGAGTACGACGGCCACCGCGACGATCGTGAACACGCCGAACCCGGTCAGCGCGATCGTGGTGTCGCCGACCTGGAAACCCCGCAGCCCGAACGGCGCGGGGAACGAACGGAAGCGCGAGCCGAAGATCAGCGCGGCCAACGCGTGCAGCACGATGAACAGGCCGAGCGTCAGTATCACCGCGTTGACCTCGGACTTGCCTTCCACGTGCCGGACCACGAACCGTTCGACCACGGCGCCGAGCACCAGCCCGGACAGCAACGCGACGGCGAACCCCAGCCAGTAGGAGTACCCGGCGTCGATGAGCACGAGTGCGAGGTACGTGGTGATCATCGCCATCGGCGCCTGCGCGAAGTTCACGATCCGCGTCGCCCGCCAGATCAGCACCAGCGCCAGCGCGAACGCGGCGTAGACCATGCCCAGCGTCAGGCCGGTCAGCACGGTGGTGAGCAGTTGCTGCACGAGGTCCCCTGTCAGAATCCGAGGTAGGCGTGACGAAGCGCGTCGTCACCGGCGAGAGCGTCCGCGTCGTCCCGGACGACGACCCTGCCGAGGTTCAGCACGACCCCCCGGTCCGCTATGGACAGTGCGCTGCGCGCGTTCTGCTCGACCAGCACGACCGTCAGCCCGTCGGAGCTGACGAGCGTGCGCAGCAGTTCGAAGATCCGCGTGACGATCTTGGGCGCGAGCCCCAGCGACGGCTCGTCGAGCAGCAGGACCTTGGGGCGGGACAACAGGGCCCGGCCGATCACGAGCATCTGACGCTCGCCGCCGGAGAGCACGTGCGCGAGCCCGTCGCGGCGTTCCTCGAGCACCGGGAAGTGCCCATACACCCGCGAGAGCTCCTCAGCCGTCGCGCGCCGGCCGCCGCCGAGCGCGCCGAGCCGCAGGTTCTCCTCGACGGTCAGCTCCGCCAGCACGCCCCGGCCCTCCGGCACGTGCGCGAGCCCCAGCCCCGGCAGGTCCTCGGTGGACCGTCCGGTGATGTCCTTGCCGGCAAGGAACACACGGCCGGCCGTGGCACGCACGAGCCCGGAGATGGTGCGCAGCAACGTGGTCTTGCCAGCGCCGTTCGCGCCGAGGACCGCGGTGATCTCGCCGTCGGCCGCCTCGAAGCTGACCTCGTCGAGCGCGCGGACCGGACCGTAGCCGGCGGACAGGGACTCAACGCTCAACATCGCGCACCACGTCCTCGCCGAGGTAGGCCGCCTGCACGGCGGGATCGGCGCGGATCTCGTCCGGTGCGCCCCGTGCGATCACGCGGCCGAAGTCCAGCACCACGATGTCGTCGCACACGCTCATCACCAGGTCCATGTGGTGCTCCACGAGCATCACCGACATGCGGTCGGCCAGGCCGCGCACCAGGTCGCCGATCTCGGTCATCTCCGCGCCGGACAGGCCGCTCGCCGGCTCGTCGAGCAACAGCAGGTCCGGCTCGCTCACCAGCGCACGGGCCAGCGCGACGCGTTTGCGCACCGGATAGGGCAGGCTCGCCGGGTAGCGCGCGGCGACATCGGCGACGCCGAGGCTCTCGAGCGCGGCCATCGCGCGCTCGGTCAACGCCCGCTCGTCCCGCGCCCGCCTCGGCAGCCCGAGCAGGGCGGGCCAGAAACCCGTGGTGGCGTGCCGGTTCGCGCCGACGAGCACGTTCTCCAGGACGGTCATCCGGTCGAACAGCCCCAGGTCCTGGAGGCTGCGGGAGATGCCGAGGTCCGCGAGCTGGTGGGGTCGCAGCCGCCGCAACCCCTCGCCGCGCCATGTCAACGTGCCGGTGTCCGGCCGGACGAACCCGCACGCGACGTTGAACAGCGTCGTCTTGCCGGCGCCGTTCGGCCCGATCACGCCGAGCACCTCGTTCGGCGCGACGGACAACGAGACGTCGGACAGTGCGACGAGCCCGCCGAAGGTCACCGACACGCCGGACATCTCGAAGGACGGGACGGGCTCTGCCACACACGGCTCCCAACGCTGGGTTCACGGTGCGGACAACTTTGGTCGCGCCGCACGATCGAGAACATGGGCGCGGAGCCCAAAATCGGTGGTGCGAACCGACCCGAATCGCACATTCGGGCTGGCTCTTCTGTGCGTTGGGTGTCACGCTGCCGGCATGGACGTGGCTCATCAGATCGCACGGGTGCCCACACTCGCGCCCGCGCTGGAGCGGGAGATCGAGCGCGCGTGGGCCTCGCTGCTCGGCCACGCCGACGCGATCGCCGACGACATCACGCTGACCCTGTTGGCCCGCGACCCGTACTGGTCGGAACAGCGGGTCGACCAGCAGGCCCACCTCCGGACGAGCACCCGCGAGCACATCCGCCGCGGCATCAAGGCGATGGCCGGACTGTCCGATCCGGAGCAACGCGCCATCGACGTGTGGCGGGAGAACGGCAGGCTCCGCGCCAGGCAGGGCGTGCCGATGGACCGGGTGCTCTCCGCCTACACGCTCGGCACGCGCACGCTCTGGGAGGCGCTGCTGCGACACGGCTGGGACCACGAGGTCGAGCTCGCCGAGCACCTGATGTTGTTCGCCGGGCAGAAGCTGTGGGCCGCGCTCGACGTCCAGAACGCGGTCTTCGTCGAGTCCTACCGGCGGGAGAGCACCCGGCTGCAGCGGCGCAACTTCCAGCGCCAGCAGAGCTTTCTCGACGGGCTCGTCGAGGGGCGCGGCGCAGACCCGGACTTCGCCCGCGAGGCCCGCGAGGAGCTCGGCCTCGGCGCGGACGACGCGACGATCTGCGTGGTCGCGCCGTTCTCCGACCCACTCGACGAACCGCTGCGCGCGCCGGAGGACCGGCTCGAGCGGGCCGGCATCGGCTCGCACTGGCACGTCCGGGGCGGCAACTACTTCGGGCTGGTGTCGCGGGGCGGGCTCACGGTCGCCGAGGTCGTCGAGCAGCTCGGCCCGTGCGTCGCCGGCCGTGTCGGGCTCGCGCCGTGCGCGGAAGGGCTCGCCGGCTTCGCGACCGCCTACCAGCTCGCGTCGCGCACGGCGGAGTCGCTGCCACGGGGCACGCCGCGGCTGGCCGCGCTGTCCGACCGGCTGCCCGAGGTGCTGCTCGCGGGCAGCCCGGAGGTGGTGTCCGTGCTCGTCGCACAGACCGTCGGCCCGCTGCTCGCCCAGCAGGGCCAGCTCGCGGAGACCCTGCTCGACACGCTCGCCGCGCTGCTCGCCAACGACGGCTCGCCGACACACGCGGCGCAAGCGCTGTACTGCCACCGGAACACGGTGATCTACCGGATGAAGCAGATCGAGTCGATCACCGGCCGCAGCCTGACCCGCGCGCAGGACAAGTTCGAGCTGACGCTCGGGCTGTTGGCCACCGGCCGCGGCTTCGACGGCCAGGTCAACCTCTGACCGGTCCTTCACAGCATTGCCGAACCTGCTCACCGCCGCCGTCCAGCCCGGTTCGCACCGTACGATCCGCCTCGTGAGCCCGGCAGCAGACGAGATAGTCCGGATCGCCGCACGCCTGATCGGGCGTGGCGTCCGGCTGGACACCCGCACGCTCGCCGCCGATGTCGGGATCTCCCGCAGCACCCTGTTCCGCCGCGTCGGCAACCGGGAGGACCTGCTCGGCGACGCGCTCTGGTACATGGCGGACCGCACGATGGCGGCCGCGATCCGGAAGTGGGAGCGGGCCGAGGGCGCGGCCGTGCGCGATGCGGCCGGAACCTTGCGCTGCCTCGCGGTCATGGACGCCTACCGGTCGGACATCGCTGCCAACGCGGGGTTTCACAAGCTGCTCGACGACGAGCCGACGCTCGCGATCCGGGTACTGACCGACCCGCGCGGCCGGGTCCAACCCCGGGTGCTGGTCGCGCATCTCGACCTGCTGCGCCATGACGTCGACGCGGGCGGGTTCACGCCGGCGGTCAGTCTGGAGAGCCTGTCGTACGCGATCGTCCGGCTCGGCGAGGCGTTCCTGTACGCGGACGTGGTGGCGTCCCGCGTGCCGGACCTGGAAGCCGCGTCGACGCTGCTCGCCGCGCTGGTGGAGGGCCGGGTGCCGACCGCGCACTTGTGAAACACATCGGCTTGGTGTTTCATCGGTTGGTTCAGCGGGCAGTGCCGCGAGGAGGCCTCATGCCGGTCCGGACCGACGTAAGCTGGCCGCCTGGACTACCGGAAACGTTGGTGTACCCGGCGGTTCCGGTCGGCGCGATCCTGTCCGGCTCGGTGCGCCGCTACGGCGACCGGACCGCGTTCGTCCGAGGCGAGGACGCGCTGACCTACCACCAGCTCGGCCGGCAGGCCGCCCAGTGCGGGCGACCGGGTCGCGCTGCGGATGCCGAACTGTCTCGAGTACCCGGTCGCCTACTACGGCGTCCTGCTGGCGGGCGCGGTGTTCGTGCCGGTCAACCCGTTGCTGCCGGAAGCCGCCGCGGCCAAGCAGATCGCGGACGCCGGCGCGACGCTGACGATCACCGCGGCGGACGTGCCCGGTCTGTGCGAAGGGCAGCCGGGCGCGCTGCCGGACGTCGAGGTCGACAGCCACGGCGACCTCGCGCACCTCGCGTACACCGGCGGCACCACGGGCGAGTCGAAGGGCGTGCGGCTGCCGCACCGCAACGTCGTGATCAACACGCTGCAGTTCGCTTGCTGGGCCTCCGGTTCGGTGCCGGCGCTGGACGTCGACGGCGGGCTGGTGCTCGACCAGGTTGGCGCGCCGGCGGAGTACCCGACGCGGCTCGGCAACTCGGTGACGATCAACCTGACCCCGTGGTTCCACGCGATGGGCACGATCGCCGGGCTGAACGCGTTGCTGCTCATGGGTTTCACGGTCGTGCTGCACGACCGCCTCGACCCCGGCGCGTACCTCGCGGACGCGGAACGCCTGCGGGTCACGTCGATGGGCGGCGCGCCCGCGTTGTTCGCCGCGCTGTTGCACCATCCGGACATCACGCGTCGGGACCTGTCGTCGGTGCGGACGATCTCGTCCGGCGCCGCGCCGATGCCCGTGGAGATGATCAAGCGGTTGCGCGAGCTGGCGCCGGATGCCGTGGTGAGCGAGGGCTACGGGCTGACCGAGGTGACGATGGGCGCGACGTTCGGTCCCGCGCACCGTTCCGGCACCCGCAAGGCCGGCACCGTCGGGGTGGCGACATTCGACACGGCGGTGCGGATCCTGTCGTCGGACGGCGTGGAGCTGCCGTCGGGCGAGCGCGGCGAGGTGTGTATCAAGGGCCCACAGGTGATGAAGGGCTACCACAACCGTCCCGATGCGACAGACGAGGTGTTGATCGACGGTTGGCTGCACACCGGCGATATCGGCATCCTCGACGAGGACGGCTATCTGTCCATTGTGGATCGTATGAAGGACATGCTGCTGTACAAGGGGTACAACGTGTACCCGAGAGAGCTGGAGGAGCTGCTGGCCGCGCAGGCCGGCGTGCTCGCGGCCGCCGTGGTCGGGAAGCCGGACGCGTCGGTCGGCGAGCTGCCGGTCGCGTTCGTGGTGCCGGCCGACTCCTCGGTGTCCGCCGCCGGGCTCATGTCGGCGGTGAACGAGCAGGTCGTGGCGTACAAGCGGTTGCGCGACGTGTACCTGGTGGAGCAGATCCCGGTGTCGGCCGCTGGCAAGGTGTTGAAGCGCGAGCTGCGCGGCCGGTTGTCGTGACCGGCGTCCCGTTGCGCGGCACCGGGTGACCGCTAGCGAACGAACGCGCTCAGTCCCGTGATCGCCCGGCCGACGATCAGCTGGTTGATCTCGCGGGTGCCTTCGTAGGAGTACAGCGCCTCGGCGTCGGCGAAGTAGCGGGCCACGTTGTTCTCCAGCAGGATCCCGTTGCCGCCCAGCACTTCCCGCGCGTGCGCGACCGTCTCGCGCATCCTCGTCGACACCACCGACTTCGCGAGCGCCGCGTGCTCGTCCTTGTTGACGCCCCGGTCCTGCAGCCCGGCGAGCCCCACCACCAGCGCGAGCGAGGACGTGACGTTGCCGAGCATCGTCGCGAGATGGTCCTGCACCAGTTGGAAACCCGCGATCGGCCGGCCGAACTGCACGCGCTTGCCGGCATAGTCCACAGCGGACTCGTACGCGCCCATCATGCAGCCGACCGCGCCCCACGCGACGCCGCCCCGGGTCTGGCGCAGCACGTCGCCGGTGTCGCGGAACGAGTTGGCCCGTCGCAGCCGGTTCTCCTCCGGCACCACGCAGTTCTCGAGCACGATGTCGGCGTTCTGCACGGACCGCAGCGCGATCTTGCCCTCGATCTTGGTCGGCCGAAAGCCGGGGGTGTCCTTCTCGACGACGAAACCCTTGACGTGGTCGTCGGCCTCGTCGCGTGCCCACACGATGACCAGGTCGGCGAACGTGGCGTTGCCGATCCACTTCTTGGCGCCGTTGAGCACCCACGTGTCGCCGTCGCGGCGGGCGGTCGTCTCGAGCCCGCCCGCCACATCGGACCCGCCGTGCGGCTCGGTCAGCGCGAACGCGCCGATCTTCTCCAGCCGCGCCATCGCCGGCAGCCACCGCTCCCGCTGCTCCGGCGAGCCGCAGCGGTTGACGCTGCCCATCGCGAGTCCGGTGTGGACGCCGTAGAACGTGTTGACCGACGGGTCGACGCGGCCGATCTCCAGCGCGATGAACCCGGTGAGCAGGCGGGTGCCGCGGTGGGCGGCCATCCCGTCGTACATCAGGCCCGCGGTGTCGAGCGCGCGGAACCCGTCGATCACCTGGAACGGGAACTCGGCGCGGGACCAGTACTCGTTGGCGATCGGCGCCACCTCGGTACGCAGGAACTCACGCACCCGCATGACGATGGCCTGCTCCTCGTCGGACAGCAGGCTCTCGAAGCCGAAGAAGTCGCCGGTCAGCGTCTCGAAAGCGGTCATGGGACCAGGATGAGCCTGATCGGGTTCCCTGTCTTGCGTCGGCCAGCGGCATCGTGCCGCTGATCGAACGGCTCAGGTCGAGCCGGTGGTAGCGGGTCAGCTCGATCAGTCGTTCGAGGTCACCCGGTCGGTAACCGTAGTGGCCGAGCACCTGCTGCCCCCGGACGCTCAGGACGATGCTGTTGGCGACGGTCAGCGGCTCCGGCGTCAGCCCGACCAGCACGAGCCGTCCACCCGCGTCGAGACAGCGGATCGCCTGCTCACGCACCGCGCCGACGCCCGCCATGTCGTAGGCGACGTCGAGTCCCATCCCGCCGGTGACCGCGAACAAACGCTCGGTGAAGTCCGGGTCGGCGGGGTCGAGCGCGAGGTCCGCGCCGAACGCCAAGGCCCGCTCGCGGGCCGCCTCGAGCGGGTCGACCGCGATGATCGGTGCGGCGCCGACCAGCCGGAGCAGTTGCACCGCGTGCACGCCGAGCCCACCGATACCCCAGACGCCTGCCGGGCGGCCGGCCTCGGCGCGACCGGTGCCGGTGATCGCGCCCCACGGCGTGGACACCGCGTCCGGCACGATCGCGGCCTGGTCGAACGGCAGGTCGTCGGGGATGGCGAAGAGGGTCTGGTGGCTCGCGAGCGTGTACTCGGCCCAACCGCCGTCGTAGTCGACGCCCCTGGTGCGGCCGGCGAGGCAGCCCTCGAAGCGCACGCAGCGCTCACACTGGCCGCACCGCTCGCCCGCCGCGAGCACGACGCGTGCCCCCGGCAACCACCGCCCGGGGACATCCGGTCCGATCGTGTCGATCTCCCCGGCGATCTCGTGGCCGAGCGTCACCTCCGGCTCGGAGAGGAACGCGGGCCGCAGGCTGCCGTCGATCAGGTGGACGTCGGAAAGGCACACCCCGGCCGCACGCACGCGGACCCGCACCTGGCCGGGTCCCGGCTCGGGCACCGGCACCTCGCGCATACCGAACGTCCCGGTCTCCGGCGCGAGCCGCCCCGCGAGCATCGTTGCAGTCACAGTCGCAACACTAGCGACCGATTCCGCGCCGGCGCTTGTGGACGACCGCGCCTGACGCGCCCATCTCCGTCGGCCTGGTCACTGGGGTCGATCTTCCTCAGCGAGGGAGCCAGCGGCCAAGCCCGCCACCTCAGGCGCGTCGTGGCAGCAGCAGCGCCAGCAGTCCACCGGCGGCGACGACACCGGCCGGGCTCGAGTAGTCACCGTTGGCAGCGCCATCCCGGGGATGATCAGCGCGCGTGCCCCGACCCGCTTCGTTGCGTGCCAACGGAAACGTCAGAACCGAGGGGGGTCGCCCTTCTCGCGGCGCAGGCCCTCGAGGATGCGTTCCATCACGTCCGGTGACAGGTCGTCCGCGGCGGCGATCTCAGCGGGCGGCGGCGCGGCGGCCGCGGCTGCCTTCGTGGTGCCGCGCCGGGGAAGCGGGACCACCGTCGCGTCCATGCCCTTCGGCAGCGCGATCTCACACCAGAGCAGCTGCTTGCCGCTGGACAGCACCTGCACGCCGCTGTTCGGGCCGACCAGCTCGGCGGGCACGGCGAGTCTCGGCGAGGTCCGGTCGTCCTCGATCTCGACCGCCAGGCTGTTGCCGGACAGGCGGAGCCGGAACAGGAGCATGGTCGGCACCGACTTGGGGCTGGCATCGCCGACGACGGCCTTCACCATGCGGTCGGTGGCTCTGCGCACGTCGGGCACCATCGACTCCACACGCCATTCGACCAGCGTGAACCGCACGAACAGGTCTGCGCAGTTCACGGCGCTTGGCAGCGTGACGAGCTTGAGGTCGTCCACCTGCACCGTCTGATCCCGCACGGGTTGCTTCACACCCCAACTCCTGGAGACGCCCGGTGATTTTGCCGCGAAACCGTGCGTGGGGCAATCCCCACACCGCTGCAGGTTACTGCCACCCGGCCGATCCGGTTCTCGCGGGCCTGAGCAGCGGCACAGCCACGCTTCCTATAACTGGTCTCGTCAACGACCGATCGATGGTCGCCGCCGACCCGCCTGCCACCTACCGCGCGACGGCACCCGTGGCCTCCGGCCCCCGGTTTCCACGCTACCGGAGGCCACCGACAAGTCAGGCCGGTCGCGGGTCGTGCTGTGGACAACTCCGTCGCTGTGGACAACTCGCGCCGGCGGTGGCCCGCGGTGGCCCTCGGTGTCGGCCCCCGTCGGTAAGCTGGATGACGGGGGGCCGGCGGCCGCCATCAGGGCATCGCGCAGGTCCGTCAGATCAGGCCCTCCCGCAGCGCGTACGCCACCGCGTGCGCCCGGTTCTTGAGCTGGAACCGGTTGGTGACGTCGTGCAGGATGCTCTTCACCGTGCGCTGGGAATAGCACAGCTTGTCCGCGATCTCCTGTGTGGACAGTCCGGACGCCACCAGCCGCAGCACCTCCGACTCCCGGTTCGTGATCCCCGCAAGCTGTAGCCCGCGCGGCTCGAGCACGTGCCGCTGCAGGCGCGACACCCGGTTCAGCAGCCGGCCGAGCAGGTCGGGCGGCAGGGCGCCCTCGCCGGCGGCGGCGGCCATCACCAGGCGCACCAACACATCCGGCGTCGCCTCCGCGCGTCGCGCCACCGCGCACACGCCGGACTCCACCGCGGTGAGGATCTCCGTCTCGGCCATGTCTCCCGCGATGAGCACGAGCTTGACGAACCCGCGGGCCTGCACGGTCCGCAGCAGCTCTGCGGTGCGCTCGTCGAACCGGTCGGCGGCGATCAGTGCGACGGTCGACATGACGTCCGCCTCGTCGTCGACCAGCCAGACCTCCGGCCGTGTGCGCAGTGCCGCGCAGACGCCGTTCTGCAGGATCGGGTCCGTCGCACGGACCAGGACGTGGGTGCGGGTGGTTGCCAACATTGCTGTTCCCCTGATTCAGACGAGCCGGTCGGCGTAGACGATGATGTTGTCGAGATAGCTGCGGGCGGTGCGGTCGAACGCGCCGCCGCAGGTGATCAGCCGCAGGACCGGCGCCGTGGTGGCGTTCCAGATCCGGTCGGCGGGCAGCGCGGTCTTCGCGATCTGTTCCTTCTCCGTCACGGCGAACGTGGTCGTGACGTCGCGGTAGTGCACGGTCACCTCGTCGCCCGGCTCGAGGTCGCCCAGCCGGTAGAACACGTCCGGCCCGCTCGCCTTCGAGTCGACGTGCGCCACCAGCACCGCCGGTCCCGCGTCGCCCGGCCGGGGACCCGGCTGGTACCACGCGGCGTGCCCGAAGTCGGGGGTCTGCATCGCGCCGTCCGGCTTCAGACCGACGGGCACGAGGTCCGCGTCGACGCCGATCGCCGGGATCGTGACACGCAGCGGCGCGCCGGGGTCGGCCGGTTGCGCACTGTCCGATGTGGACGGTTGAGTCGCGGCGGTGCCGAGCTCCACCACCCGCGTGGCGACCAGGATGGTGGCGACGACCGCGAGCACGACGGCCGCCGCCACGGCCGCCACCCGTGCGAGCTTCACGACGACCGCCGCTCGGACCGCTGGATCCACAGGAACGCGCCGGCCGCGGCCATCGCGAGAATGGCGAGCACCGGCACCGCGATCAGCCACCAGCTCATCGGGTCAACGGGGTCCGACGGACCGGCGCCGGTGTCGATCCGGTTCGGCCGGGGCACCGGCGCGGCCTGCGGCGCACCGGCCGGGACGTCCGTCGGCTGCGACCGCGTCGTCGTCGCAGGAGGCTCGGACGGCTCGGACGGCTCGGTGGACACCGTCGGGCTGGTGATGTCGGTCGGCAGCGTCGGTGCGGTCGGGAGGGTCGGGTCCACGACGTCGGTCGGCAGCTCCAGCGTCGGGTTCGTCAGGTCGCAGATGACGTGCTTGACCTCGCACGGCTCCGGCTCCGGCGGCGCGGTCGGCAACGCGATCTCGGTGCCGCCGACCGGAACGGGTGGCGCCGCCGCCGCGTACTGCGCGCCGAACAGCAACGCGCCCAACAGGATCGAGCCGGTGACGGCGACGGCCTTGGTCTTCTTCATCGTGTTCCTCCTGCTTGACGGTGTGTCGTCAGGTAGGAGTCACGAGTGCCGACAGGCCTTACAACTTTTCCGGAGAGAACTTTTTCTAGCTAGGTGACGCAGGTGAAGACGACGAACTTGCCGCCGGTCGCGTCCGTGTTGCCGGCCGCGTCGTACACGGTGGCGGTCCAGGAAACGGAGTCGTCGGAGGAGTTGTACGGCCCGAGCGTTCCGCGCCACATGCCGCGGAAGAAGTCCATGGGAACGCTGCCCGACCCGACGTTCGCGCCGGACCAGCTCAGCACGGCCCGCGCAACCCCCACGTTGTCCGTCGCGGCGACCGCCACAGATGAGGTGGTGGGTCCGCACGGTGTCAGGCTGAGGTCACCCGGGGAGGTGTTGTCGCTGATCACCGGAGGCGTCGTGTCCCCGGGCGGTGGTGGTGGCGGGGGAGGTGGCTGGACGACGTTGGTGGTGGTTGTCGTCGTGGTGGTGCGGGTCGTGGTGGTAGTGGTGCGGGTCGTTGTTGTCGTCGGACCCGTGGTGGTCATTGTTGTCGTCGTGGGGCCGGGGGTGGTCGTGGCGGTGGTGGTCGACACCGAGCGGGACGTGGTGGTCGGGACCGGGCCCACCAGCGCGAGGTCACCGGGCGCCGGCTCGCCGCCGCGCCAGTACACGAAGGCCGAAGCCCCCGCGAGCAGCGCCAGCACCGCGGCGGCCGCCGCGACGGCCCTGCCGCGCTTCGACTTGGGCCAGGCCCGCGGCAGCGGCAGCGGCGTCACGATCGGCCGTTGCACCGCGACGAGCGAGACCTCCGCCATCACGCGGTCCTTCAACAACAGTGGCGCCGGCAGCAACGGCACGGCCGCGAGCAGCGCGAACGGGCTGACCGCGACGCGGCGCCGTTCGGTGCAGACGTCGCAGGCGTCGACGTGCCGGGCGACGCGTTTGCGCATCAGCGGCGAGAACCGGCCGTCCCAGTCGGACAGCAGCGCGTCCAACTCCACGCAGTCCGCGCGTCCGAGCCGGGCGATGAGCAGCGCGCCGAGCGAGCGTTCCACCTGGTCACGAAGCCGGGTGAGCAGCACGTACGCGTGGTTGGTGCTGACGCCCATCGCCTCGCCGAGCTCCGCGCCCTCCAGGCCCTGTCGCACGTGCAGGTCGAGCAGGGCGCGGTCGCGCTCGGACAGCCCGGCGGCCGCCGTCCACACGAGATCGCGCAGGGCCTCCTGTTCGGCCGCCCGGTGTGGCCCCGGATCGGTGTCCGCCATGTCCTCCACCTCGTCGAGCACGACCCGTTTGCGAGCCCGGACCCGGCGCAGCGCCACGCTTCGCGCGACGGCGTACAACCAGGGCCGGAGCCGCTCCGGATCGTTCAGCTGAGCAAGGCGTTGCGCGGCAAGGACAAACGTGTCCTGGACGGCATCCGCGGCCTCTTCCCGGTCGCGGAGCACGGACCAGCAGAAGTCGTGCAACCGGTCGGCGTAGCGGTCGTAAACGGCCGCGAACGCGTCTCGGTCGCCCGCGAGCACACCGGTGACCAACTCGGTGTCCGAGCGCTCACTCACGGGGGTGTCCTCCTGCAGGTACGGCGACGGCTTGCGTCAACTGAGAGCCTTCAAGGCGGGAGAACCTTACGACTTTGTGGCAAGAATCCATACCGCCGCGTGGCCGGCAGAACGTCGCTTTGCCTCAGCCGGGTGAGACGTCGACCCGGAGTAGGCCGTCGTGCGCCGGACGTGACAGGGTGGCGGAGTGATCGAGACCATCGAGCACGGTGACATCGCCGTACTCGAGCTGAACCGCGGCCCCGTCAACGCACTCGACCTCGAGCTGCTCATCGGGCTGCCGCTCGCCCTCGCGGACACCGACTGGGCGTCCGCCGTCGTGCTGACCGGGGCCGGGCGATGCTTCTCCGCCGGCGTCGACCTCAAGCGGATCGTCGACGACGGCGCCCCCTACGTCGCCGAGTTCCTGCCCGCGCTGAGCACCGCCGCGCTCGCGCTGTTCGACCATCCCCGCCCGGTGGTGGCCGCGATCAACGGGCACGCGCTCGCCGGTGGGTGCGTGCTCGCCGCCGCGTGCGACCTGCGGCTGATGTCCGGCGGCACGATCGGGCTCACCGAACTGGCGGCCGGGGTGCCGTTTCCCACGGTGCCGCTCGAGATCATGCGCCACGCGGCCGGCGCGGCGTTGGACCGGCTCGTGCTGACCGCGCACCGGCTCGACCCGGCGGAGGCGCACGCCATCGGGCTGGTCGACGACCTCGTCGGCGCCGACAACCTGCTGGGCACCGCGTTGCGGCGGGCCGGTGAGCTGGCCGCGGCGCCACCGGCGGCGTACGCGCTGGCCAAGGAACAGCTACGTCGCCCGGCCCGCGAACGCATGATGGCCCGGCGTGTGGCCGACGACGTCCGCGTCGAGGCGCTGTGGAGTGCGCCGGAGACGCACGAGTTCCTGCGTGCGTTCCTCGCGCGCCTGTCCGCGCGGTAATGTGATCGCCGCCAGTTGAAAAGGCGCTCATGACTTCTTCTTCTCTTATCGTCTCGCGGCTGCGTGCTGCCGGTTGTGTGTTCGCCGAGGACGAGGCCCAGCTACTCATCGAGGCGGCCGCGACGCCGATCGACCTCGCCGCGATGGTCGACCGGCGGGTGGCCGGGTTGCCGCTCGAACACGTGCTTGGCTGGGCCGAGTTCCTCGGTAGGCGGATCGTCGTCGATCCAGGGGTGTTCGTGCCGCGGCGACGCACCGAGCACCTCGCGCGGCAGGCCATCGAGCTGGCCGCGCCCGGCGCGGTGGTGGTCGACCTGTGCTGCGGCTCCGGCGCGGTCGGCGCCGCGATCGCCGTCGCGGTGCCGGGGGTCGTGTTGTCCGCATCGGACATCGAGCCGGCCGCCGTGCGGTGCGCCCGCCGCAACCACACGGGCGACGTCTACGAGGGCGATCTGTACGAGCCGCTGCCCACCTCGTTGCGCCACCGGATCGACGTGCTGGTGGCGAACGCGCCGTACGTGCCGACCGACGCCGTCGGCCTGATGCCGCCGGAGGCCAGGTGCCACGAGCCGCTCGTGGCGCTCGACGGCGGCGCCGACGGCCTCGACGTGATCCGTCGCGTCACCGAGGCGGCGCCGGAGTGGCTCGCGCCGGGCGGGCACCTGCTGTTCGAGACCAGCGTCGGGCAGGCGCCGACCGCGATGGCGGTCGTGACCCGAGCTGGTCTGACCCCCCGGATGACACGTGACGAGGAGATCGGCGCGACCGTGGTGATCGGCACGCTTGGCTGAGGCCTGCCGAGTGGCTGACCATTGACAATTGTCATGCCCGGTTCGGCGGTATCTCCCTGCGACGCGCGCTTCTAGGCTCAGCCGCTGGAGGTTGTGCGTTGACGAGTACCGAACAGGGGCGGCGCAAGTACGACGCGCTGGCCGACCGCTACGAGGAGATCTACTTCTACGTCGCCGATGTCGGCAGGCGGCTCGTCGACTTCGCTGAGCCACCACCGGGCGCCCGACTGCTCGACGTCGGCGCCGGCCGGGGCGCCGTCGCGCGGGCCGCGCTCGCGCACGGCTGCGTGGTGACCGCGGTCGACGCGTCGGCCGGCATGGTCGACCGGCTCGCGGCCGACCACCCGGAGATCACCGCGCGACAACAGGACGCTGGCCGGCTGGACTTCCCGTCGGACTCGTTCGACGTTGTCACCGCGGGCTTCCTCGTGCAGGTGTTGACCGAGCCGGACGCCGCGCTCGCCGAGTTCCGCCGCGTGCTCGCGCCCGGCGGGACCGTCGCGCTCTCGTTGGAACGGCAGGAGATCGGCCGCCTCGGCTGGCTGCACGAGCTCAACCAGGAGTTCTTCGGTGGCGGTGGTGGCGGCGAGCCGCTCACCGCGGCCCGGTTGGACGAACTGCTCGTCGAGGCCGGCTTCACCCCGCCCACCCAGGTCGAGATCGACATCCCGAAGTCGCTCCCGAGCGCCGTCGCGATGTGGGACTGGCTTGCGCTGCAAGGGATTCCGGACGCACTGGCCACGCTGCCGGACGGGCACGCGGACGCGTTCAAGGAGAAGTTCTTCGTGGGCGCGGAAAGCATGCGCACCGAGGACGGCATCGTGCTGGAGTTCGGCGCCACGCTCCACCGCGCCACACTCGCCTGACAGTGAGGGCTTGTGTGAGCGGCCGCCGGCGTCTGGACTGACGAGCAGCGCAGGGCCACGAGCGCAGCGAGTCGCCCGAGCAGCGCAGGAGGGAAGACGCCGGATTTCAGGCCGCGAATGCGCGAGCGGAGCGAGCCAATGTCACCGGCGTTTTCCGATCACTGACAACACGTCGCGCAAGGCGTCTGCGGCTTGGCGGACGTTCTGCTCGTTGACGCCGGCCAGCAGGTCCTTGTGCACGCGCATCGATGCCGCCATCGCGAGGTCGGTCACGCTCTGGCCGTTCTCGGTGAGCCGGACCCACCGGCTCCGCCCGTCGTTCTCGTCGATCTCGCGGACGACGTAGCCGTCGTTGGTCAGGCGTTGCAGCACGTTGCTCGTGCCGCCCGAGGTGAGGAACAGCGATCTGGTCAGCTCGCTCGGCCGGAGCCGGTGCGGGGGGCCGCCGCGACTCAGCGCGGCCAGCACGTCGAACTCGGCGTACGTCAGGCCGATGGCCGTCAGCTCCACCTTCATCGCCTGCTCGAACAGGCCGCCTATCCGCGCGGCCCGCTTGCTCAGCTCCAGGCGCGCGATGACCTGCGACGACATGCCCGCCGCTGCCCACCGGTCGGCCAGTTCGTCCACGTCGTCCCGCACAGCCGCGAGCCTACCGCTGTCCAGGTTGCTTTTCGAAAAGCTTTTAGGATAGGTTCTTGTCATGCGACTTCTCATCCGCGGCGGCACGGCCGTCGACACCGATCCTGTCTCCGCGCGCGCCGCCGACGTGCTCGTCGAGGACGGCCGCATCGCCGCGATCGGCCCGGATCTGCCGCCGCCGGCAGGCGTCGAGATCCTCGATGCGACCGGCATGTTCGTCCTGCCCGGCTTCGTCGACACCCATCGCCACACGTGGCAGGCCGGCATTCGCGCGCTCGGCCCGGACATCTCGTTCGCCGGCTACCTCGAGTTGGTGCTCGGCACGCTGGCGCCGCGCTACCAGCCCGACGACGTGCATGTCGGCACCCTCGCCGGCGCGCTGGAGTGCCTCGACGCGGGCATCACCACGGTCGTCGACTGGTCGCACATCCAGCACACGCCGGACCACACGGCCGCCGCGCTCGACGCGCTGCGCCAGTCCGGCATCCGGGCCGTTTTCGGTTACTGCGTCAGCGATCCGGACGTCGCCGTGGCCCGGCGGGTGCTCGACGCGACCGGCGGGCTCGTCACGATGGCGATGGCCCCGTTCGGTCCGGAGATCATCGACGAGGAGGCCGCGTTACGCGAGTGGCGGGTCGCCCGCGAGCTGGACCTGCCGGTGACCGTCCACATGGGAGGGCACGGTGCCGGCAGCGCGGAGCGTGGGCTGGACTTCCTGTCCCGCAACGGGTTGCTGTCGCCCAGGACAAGCTACGCGCACGGCAACAGCTACTCCGACGACGCGTTGGCGCGGATCGCCCACAGCGGCGGTGCGTTATCGGTCTCCCCGATCGTCGAGGCGGAGCTGGGGCTCGGCGCGCCCATCACCGGTCGCGCGCTTGCCGCGGGCGCCCCGACCGGCCTCGGCGCGGACACCGTCGTGAGCGGTCCCGGCGACATGTTCAGCCTGATGCGGGCCGCGTACGCGATGGAGCGGCTGCGGTCCGGGCTCACCACCCGCGACATCCTGGGAGTCGCCACGATCGGCGGCGCGCGCACGGCCGGCCTCGGTGACGTCGTCGGCTCGCTCGCGGTCGGCAAGCAGGCGGACCTGGTGCTGCTGCGCACGGACCTGCCCGGCGTCGCGCCCGCGCACGACCCGGTCGGCGCGATCGTGCTGTCGATGGACACCCGGGCCGTCGACACGGTGCTCGTCGGTGGCCGGATCGTCAAGCAGGACGGGCGACTCCTGGACCATAACGTGACAAAAGTGCTGGCAGCACTGGGAGAATCGGGTATGCGGGTGGCAACAACGGCATGATTGCGCGGTGCTGGTTGTGTTCGCGGGTCGGCCGGGCACCGGCAAGACGACACTCGCCCGACTGCTCGCCACCGAGCTGAGAGCGGCCCATCTGCGGATGGACGCCATCGAGACGGCGGTCGTCCGCAGCGGGCTCGCGGAGCCGCCACTCGGGCCGGTCGGGTACTTCATCGCGGGCGAGGTGGCCGCGTCTTGTCTGCGGGTGGGCACGCCGGTCGTCGTGGACGCGGTCAGCCCGGCCGCCGAGGCACGGCGGGGGTGGACCGACGTCGCCGCGTCGGCCGGTGCGTCGCTGCGGGTCATCGAGATGTCGCTCAGCGACCCGGCGGAACACCGGAGGCGGGTCGAGGAGCGGCGGAGCGACCTCACGGGGCTGCGGGTGCCGACCTGGGAGCAGGTGCAGTCGCGGGAGTACGACCCGTGGGACGAGACGCGGGACGGTGCCCGGCTCGCCGTGCGCAACGACGGCTCCCTGGCGGAGGCGATGGCGCTCGTCCGCGCCTACCTGGAGGCCGTCTCGTAACAATCAACCACGAAGACACCCAGAACCAGGCACACAGCCGGGCGAGCGCTCCCGACGGAGCGTCGGGTCGCCCGGCCACGCCGCACGAGTACCAGCCCCAGGCGGTGCCGCGCGTTCACGGCGTCGGTCGGGCTGGACGACGAGACGACGGAACCGGGTTCGGTGACGTTCCAGGTGCTCGTGGACGACGCGGTGTGTACGACAGCGGGGTGGTGCGGCCGGGGCCCGCGACGCCGGTCACCGCCGCGGTCGCGGGCGCGCGGCTGCTGACGCTGCGGGTGACCGACGCGGGCGACGGCAAGAACTTCGATCACGCGGACTGGGCCGACGCGCTACTGGACTGCACCTGATTAATTAATTGGTCACGGAAGTTCTCACCGTCCGATCCGAGGAAAACGCGGTCCGGGTATGACTTCCCGTGCAGGACGTGACAAAGTCAGGTATGCGCAACGACGTGCGGAATGTTCTGGAGCGCTGGTTGGGTGTGGACGCGCGGGCGGTGGCCGTCCTTTCGGACCAGGAGCTCGACGAATTGCACGGCGCGTTGACCGCCGCACGGAATAGTCAGGCGAAGGCTTTGGCAGCGGCGTCGGACGAGGCGTTGCGACAGATGCCGGCGTTGCTGCGCATTGGCGTCGCCAAGATCCTGGGGCGTTGACGAGATGGGACACGACCTCGCCACCGAGGCCGAGCTGATGAAGCTCGCCACCGCGCTGGACACCACGACCGATTGTGTCGCGTTCGCGCGGCCGCTCGAGCACGGCGACATCCGGCAGCTCCGCGAGCGGGTGGTCGGCGTGCTCTACGACGAACACCGGGTGGTCTTCCAACGGGTCGCCGCGATCACCCGGTTGCTGCCAACACCGGTCAACGTCCGAATCGCGCTACGTGCGTTCCCGCCGCTGCTGGCGGCCCGGATCGCCGGCGAGATGACGCCCGACCGCGCCGCGGAGCTGGCCAACCGGATGCCGGTCGAGTACCTCGCCGAGGGGTGCGTGCACCTCGACCCGCGCCGGGCCGGGCCGCTGATCAGCCGCATCCACTCGGACCGGGTGCTCGCCGTCGTGACGGAGCTGGTCAGCCGAGGCGAGTTCATCACGCTGGGACGCCTGCTCGACGCCGCGACCGAACAAACCGTCGGCGACGTGGCGAGCGTGGTCTCCGACGAGGCCCTGCTGCGGATCGGCTTCTACGCCGAGTCCGACACACACCTGACCCGAGCGGTCGCCGTGCTGCCGCAGCGGCGGCTGCGGAGTGTCGTGCACACCGCGCTGACCGGCCCGCCCGACCTCCGTTCCGCCGGACTGTCCCTGATCGGCAGGCTGGCGGACGACCGGCTGCGCGGCCGCCTGGCCGAGTACGCGGCCGAGGCCGACGACGATGTGCTGACGAGGATGCTGCACACGGCACTGGACGACGGCGCGGTCGTCGAGCTGCTGACCGCCGTGGCGGCCATGGGGGAGTCGGCGCAGCGGCGGGTGCTCACGCTGCCCGCGCTCGCGGACCAGGAGCTGGTCGCCCGACTCGTCGAGGTCGCCGACCGGCACCACCTCGCATCACTACTGCCCACCATGGGCGGCGCGGGACACTAGGGTGCGGTACGGGGCCCGGTCGCGTCGACCGGGCCCCGTGGCACCTCAGCCCATGCGGTACGGGCCCGCGGTGACCGGCTTCGGCGCCGCACCGGCCGTGGCCAGCCCTGGCACCTCGGTCGCCGGGCAGCGCAGCCCGCGTTTCGGTGGCGTGAGCGAGATCAGGTAGGCGTCGACCGCGTTGTTGACGCACTCGCTCGGCCCAGGTTCGCCGTAGGCGGTGTGGCCCCAGCCCTCGTAGGTGATGAGGCGGGCGCCGCTCTGCCGCGCGGCGGTCAGGTTCCACTCGTACACGGTCGCCGGGTCGTGCACGTTGCCGACCATCACCAGCGGCGGCGCGTCGTCGATGTCGAGCCGTGCCTGCGGGTTGGTGGTCTTCGTCCCGCTGCCGACGCAGGTCATCGCGTGGTCGACGTAGGGGGACCACTCAGCGTTCGGGAACTTCGCTGAGAGCCTGGTGCGCAACGCCTGGTACTCGGCGTAGTTCCGGACCGGGTAGTTCCAGTCGTTGCACCAGATCGACGGGTAGGGGTCGTTCTGGAGCTCGCCGGCCGTCGCGAAGGTCGCGAAGGTGGTTGCCGCGCCGTCCCGCAGATCCTTGAGGTAGCCGGCCAGGTCACCCCACATCGGCGGGTAGATGACCTGGAACGCGGTGAACCCCAAGTCGTAGAAGTCGATCGGGTTGCCGTCCGGGTCCACCAGCGTGCCGGCCCTGGCGCGCACCTTCAGGTCCGCGTAGACGGCCTTGGTGTCCTCGCCGTACAGCGGGCACGTGGCGGTCGTGTCACACCAGTCGGCGAACTCGACGAACGCCTCCTCGACCGGCGCGGTCTCGCTGCGCACGAAGTTCCACGCCGTCCGCAGACTGTGGTCCATGTTGCCGTCCATGACCAGCGCGCGGATCCGGTGCGGGTACACCTCCGCGTACTGCTGGCCCATCAGGCTGCCGTAGGAGTAGCCGAGGTAGGTGAGCTTCCGGTCGCCGAGCGCGGCCCGGATGGCGTCCATGTCGTGGACGGTCTCGATGTTGCCGACATGGTCGGCGAGCCCACCGGAGTTGGCGCGGCAACTGTCGTGCAGTCGCCGGTTCAGCGACGCCAGGGCATCGAACTCGGCCTGGCTGGTCGGGTGCCTTGCCAGCCGTGCCTGCAGCCCGAGATCGGCGTCGCACCGCAACTGGCTACTCGTGTTGATGCCGCGCGGGTCGAAACCGACGACGTCGAACCGCGCGTTTACCCGCGCGGTGAACGGGCTGGCGAACATCACGGAACTGACGCCGGAGCCGCCGGGGCCACCGGGGTCCATCAGTATCGAGCCGATGCGGTGCGACTGATCCGTCGCCTTCCGTCGCGCGATGCCGATGTGGATCTTCTCGCCGCGCGGCTTCGACCAGGTCAGCGGGACCTCGATGGTGGCGCAGTCAACGCCTTCCGCGTCCTGGCACGGCTGCCAGTCGATGGCGGACGGCGCCGCGCCGGCCGCGCTCGGCGCCACCACGGCGCCGGCCGCGACCATCGCACCGACAAGGAATCCAAACAATCTTCGGGTACGCATGTTCCCCCTCGTCACGCGCGGGGGGTCGCTCCCCGAAGGCTCCCCGCATCCGTCAGGTAGGCGATACAATCGCCGCCATCCCGTTTCACGTCAACCCTGCGAAAAAAGCGGGTCACCGCGTGACGGACGCCGGCAGCGCGACTCCGGTCAGCCGCTCGGACTCGTTCCACAGCCGCAGGTTCGCCGCGTCGTCGAGTGCGCGCCGGGTCACCTTGGTGGTCGTAGTCGGGCCGACGAGGCCGAACCGTCCGCTCGGTCCGTAGTAGCCGCCCGCGACGGCGTCCTGGCTGGTCGCGGCGTACAGCAGCGGCTCGGCGCCCTGCTCGACCCCTTGGGAGGGCAGGAAGTTCAGCGTGGTCAGCATCCGGTGCACCAGCGTCGGCCGGCCGGTCCCGAGGCTCGCGCCAGCGGTCTGGAGGTTCGTGCGGGTGTAGCCGGGGTGTGCGCCGGTGCTCAGCAGGGACCAGCTCCGGTCTGCGGCGATGGTGGCGAGCTGTTGGGAGAACATGAGGTTCGCGAGCTTGGACTGCGCGTAGGACAGGATGGCGCGGTACCGGCGATCCCACTGCAGGTCGTCGAAGTGGATCTTGCCGAAGTTGGCGGCGCCGCTGCTCATGGTCGCCACGCGGGGTGCGTCGGCGGCGAGCAGTAGCGGCAGGAGCCGGACGGTCAACGCGAACGGGCCGAGGTAGTTGCTGCCCATCTGCAGCTCGAAGCCGTCGGTGGTGGTCAGCCTGCTCGGCGGCGCCATCACGCCGGCGTTGTTGACCAACAGGTCGATGGGCGTGCCCTCGGCGCTCATGCCCCTGGCGAACTGCTTGACCGACGCCAGGTCGGCGAGGTCGAGGCTGCGCACCTCGAGCTGTGCTCCGGGGTGCTCGGTCAGGATCTCGGCGCGGGCCCGCTCGCCCTTCTCGACCGTGCGGACCGCCATGACCACCCTGGCGCCCGCGCCGGCGAGGCGCCGGACGGTCTCCTTCCCGGTGCCGCTGTTCGCGCCGGTCACCACGGCAAGAATCCCACTCTGATCAGGGACGACGTACATGTTGACTCCTAGAGACTGTCGGTCTGTTACGACTCCGACGCTAACAGACCGCCGGTCTCATGACAAGAGACCGGGGGTCTGTAGAGTGTGACGCATGACGTCCTTCAAGCGAGCGCGCAGCGAGGAGCAGCGCGCCGAGCGCCGGGCGAAGATCCTGGAGACGGCGGCCGCCATGCTGGCGGAGACGCCGGTGTCCCAGGTCAGCCTCAACGAGCTGAGCAGGCGCGTCTGCCTGGCGAAGTCCAACGTGCTGCGGTACTTCGAGTCCCGCGAGGCCGTGCTGCTCGAACTGTTGGTGGCCGAGCAGCAGGGTTGGCTCTCTCAACTGGGCGAGGACCTGTCCGCCGTGTCCGGTTCGGCCGCGGCACGCGGCGACCAGGTCGTCGCCACGATCGTCGAGTCACTGGCGGCGCGCCCGATCCTGTGCGACCTGATCAGCTCCCAGGCCGCGGTGCTGGAGCACAACGTGTCTCCCGAGGTCGCCGCGAAGTACAAACGCGCGGCGATCGCGGACTTCGGCGTGCTGAACGAGCTGCTCCTGGCCCACCTGCCGGAGCTGGGCGCACCGGACGCGCAACGCTTCGCGGCGGGCGCGTTCCTCATGGCCGGCGCCGTGTGGACACACTCCCGGCCGTCCGCCGCCATGCTCGCCGTCTACGAGGCGGACCCGGCGCTGGCCGCGCTGCGCATCGACTTCGCCACGACCCTGCGCGAGGTGCTGGAGATTCTGCTTGCCGGCCTGTTCGCGAGGCAGTGACATTGGCTCGCTCCGCTCGCGCATTCGCGGCCTGGATCCGGCGTCTTCCCTCCCTGCGCTGCTCAGGCGACTCGCTTCGCTCGTGGCCTTCCGCTGCTCAGTCAGTCCAGACGCCGGCGGCCGCTCACACACGCCCTCACCCGCGCCAGCTGTTGTTCGCGGTGACTCGTAGAATTCTTTTGCCACATCTTTCTCAGAGAGGGAGCCCGTGACCACGCCGGTCGAGACGCTCGAGTTCCAGTCCGAGGCGCGTCAGCTGCTGCAGCTGATGATTCACTCCGTCTACTCGAACAAGGACACGTTTCTTCGCGAACTCGTGTCCAATGCTTCTGACGCGCTCGACAAGCTGCGGCTCGAGGCCTATCAGGACAAGGACCTGGACGTCGACACGGCCGACCTGCACATCGAGCTGTCGATCGACGCCGAGGCGCGCACGCTCACCGTGCGGGACAACGGGATCGGCATGACGCGGGACGAGGTCGTCAGCCTGATCGGCACGATCGCCAAGTCCGGCACCGCCGAGTTCCTGCGCAAGCTCAAGGAGAGTAAGGAAAGCACGGCGAACACCGAGCAGAACCAGGACCTCATCGGCCAGTTCGGCGTCGGCTTCTACTCGAGCTTCATGGTCGCCGACAAGGTCACGCTCGTGACCCGGCGCGCGGGCGCCGAGGAGGGTGTGCGCTGGGAGTCGACCGGCGAGGGCACCTACACGGTCGAGCCGGCGGCCGACGCGCCGCAGGGCACGGCCGTCACGCTGCACCTCAAGCCGGAGGACACCGAGGACCGGCTGTTCGACTACACCGCCAAGGCGACGCTGACCGAGATCGTCAAGCGCTACTCCGACTTCATCACCTGGCCGATCCGCCTCGACGGCGAGACCGTCAACTCGATGAAGGCGCTGTGGGCGCGCACCGACGCGACCGAGGACGAGCTCACCGAGTTCTACAAGCACGTCAGCCACGACTGGAACGTTCCACTCGAGACGATGCGGCTCCAGGCGGAGGGCACGTTCGAGTACCAGGCGCTGCTGTTCCTCCCGGCGCAGGCGCCGATGGACCTGTTCATGCGTGAGCGCAAGCGCGGCGTGCAGCTCTACGTCAAGCGCGTGTTCATCATGGACGACTGCGAAGCGCTCATGCCCGAGTACCTGCGCTTCGTCAAGGGTGTCGTCGACGCGCAGGACCTGTCGCTCAACGTGTCGCGGGAGATTCTCCAGCAGGACCGCCAGATCCAGCTCATCCGCAGGCGCCTGGTGAAGAAGGTGCTGCAGACGATCAAGGCGCTGCCGGCGGAGAAGTACACGACGTTCTGGCAGCAGTTCGGCCGCGCGATCAAGGAAGGCCTGCTCGACGACGCCGACAACCGCCAGTCGATCCTGGAGATCTCGTCGTTCGACTCGACGCACTCGCCGGACACGCAGACGCGGCTTGCCGAGTATGTCGAGCGGATGAAGGACGGCCAGGAGCACATCTACTACCTCACCGGCGAGTCCCGCCAGGCGGTCGAGCACTCGCCGCACCTGGAAGCGTTCCAGGCCAAGGGTTTCGAGGTGCTCGTACTCGCCGACCCGATCGACGAGATGTGGGTCGACGCGGTCGACGGCTTCGACGGCAAGCAGTTCCAGTCCATCGCGAAGGGCCAGGTCGACCTCGAGGGCGACCAGGATCCCGAGCAGCAGGAGGAGTTCGCGGCCCTGCTCGGCTGGCTGACCGAGACGCTGAGCGACCACGTCAAGGAGGTCCGGCTGTCCTCGCGGCTGACCACGTCGCCGGCGTGCATCGTCGGTGACACGTTCGACCTGACGCCGACGCTCGAGAAGATGTACCGCGCCATGGGTCAGGAACTGCCGCAGATCAAGCGAATCCTGGAGCTGAACCCGAAGCACGAACTCGTCACCGCGCTGCGCGACGCGCAGGGGGCCGGCAACGCGAGCGAGGATGTCGCCGAGCTGCTGTACGGCATGGCGTTGCTCGCAGAGGGCGGCGACCTCGCCGACCCGGCCCGCTTCACGAAGCTCCTCGCGACCCGGTTGGCGAAAACCCTGTGATACTGCGGCCTTTCACGGCCGCCGATCTCGACGACCTCGCGGCGCTGCACGGCGACCCCGAGGTGATGCGCTACATCGACGACGGCCGCCCGGTGCCACGGGCGGCCGTCGAGCACGAGACGCTGCCGGCGATCCTGCGTGAGTACGCGGAGCTGCCCGCAGGCTTCGGCCGGTTCGCCGCCGAGGTCGACGGCTTCGTCGGCTGGTTCTCGCTGCGGCCGGCCGCCAGCGTCGGCCTCGACAGCGGTATCGAGCTGGGCTACCGGCTGCGCCGCGCGGTGTGGGGCCAGGGCTACGCGACCGAAGGTGTGCGCATGCTGGTGCGCACCGCGTTCACGGACCTGGGCGTCGAGCGACTGGTCGCGACCACGATGACCGTCAACGTCGGCTCCCGGCGCGTGCTGGAGAAGGCCGGGTTGCGGCTGGTGCGGACGTTCCACGCGGACTGGCCGGACCCAATCCCAGGCGCAGAACACGGCGACGTCGAATACGCACTGACCAGGACCGAGTGGTCGGCCCAGCGGTGGTCGCCAATGCCCTGAAGGGCCCCTTCGGGGCGTGGAGCGATGCTGTTGGCGAAGTGCGCGGCTCGCTGCATGCACCGCCGGCCACCGTACGAATTCACCAACAGCAGCATTGGGCGCCCCGAAGGACCCCTTCACGGCGCCCCAACGCCTAGGCCACGCGAAGGGCTCATACGGGACGTCGTCCGGTGCCCCGAAGGGCCCCTTCGGGGCGCTCAACGCCCTGAAGGTCACCTTCAGGGCATCGAACCGGGGACCGGGAGGCTCGACAAGCGAACGCCATGGCCGGTTCCGGAAAAGCTGTCGCGGCGGTTGGGCGGTGGTGCGATCATCGTTTGCATGCAGCAGGAACAGTTCGATGTGCGGGCGACCGATCTCGGCGTTCTCAACTCGATGACCAAGTATCCGTCGATCCCCACTTATCACACGCTGGACCCGCGCAACGGCGGGTTGCTCGACACGACGGTCGAGATTGCCGGCACGGTGTTGGGCACGGAGAAGGTCGACGGCACCAACGCGCGGATCGTGTCGTTGCCGGACGGTAGCTTCCTGCTCGGTAGTCGCGAGGAACTGTTGTACGCCAAGGGTGATCTCATCGGCAACCAGGCGCAGGGCATCGTCGCGGCGTTGCGTGCGGTCGCCGAGACGCTCGCGCCGGTCGCGGACGACGTGGTCCGCGTGCACTTCCTCGAGGTGTACGGCGGCAAGGTGACGGCGGCGAGCAAGCAGTACACCGGCGCGAAGAAGGTCGGCTTCCGGCTGTTCGACGTGGCCGTGATCGACGACTACCGCACGATCCTGTCCCGTGACGCGGGCGCCGTCTCATCGTGGCGCGACGACGGCGGCCAGCCGTACCTGCACGAGGAAGAGCTCGCGGCGACCGCGAAGCGGGACGGCTTCGAGCTCACCCCACGGCTGTTCGAACTGGCCGCCGAGGAGCTGCCGCGCGAGCTCGAGCAGACGCGGGCGTTCCTCGCCGAGCACCTGCCCACGACGCTCAGCGCGCTCGACGGCGAGGCGGGCGGGCAGCCGGAGGGCATCGTGCTGCGCACCCCGGACCGTGCGGTCATCGCGAAGGCGCGGTTCCAGGACTACGACCGGACGCTGCGGCGCCGGTCACGGTGACACGTCCCGCAGGACCGCGAGCAACGCGTCGAGCGTGCCGCCGAACGCGAGCTTCGACGGCGCGCCATACCCAACCATGAGTCCCCACAACGGATCAGCCGCTCCGATCCGATGTGGACTGATCGTCTCGATGGCGAGGGAGTGCCGGGCGGCCGAGGCGGGCACCGCCGCCTCGGCCTGCTCGGACAACGGCAGGTAGAGCTGCAGTCCGGCCGAGATGCCTTGCGGCACCAGGTGTCTCGGCAGCGCGGCGACCAGTTTGTCGCGCCGCGTCCGGTACTCCAGCCGGCAGCGTCGCACGTGCCGGTCGAACGCGCCGGAGCTGATCAGGTCGGCCAGCACCAACTGGTCGAGCATCGACGGCTGCGCGCCGCTCGTGGTGAGCGCCGCGACGACCGGGTCGACGAGCGAGCGCGGCAGCACGAGCCAGGCGAGCCGCAGCGACGGCGAAAGCGACTTGCTCGCCGTGCCCGCGTACACGCCCCGCTCCGGCGCCAACGCCTGCAGCGCGCCGACCTGCTGGCGGTCGAAGCGGAACTCGCCGTCGTAGTCGTCCTCGACGATGATCGCGCCGGACCTGGTGAGCGCCGTGCGGCGGGCCGGCGCCATCGTGACGCCGAGCGGGGACTGGTGGGCCGGCGTGACGACCACGGCCGGGCTCGTCAACCGGTCGACGCACAGGCCGTCGGCATCGACCGGCACACTCGTGATCCGTTGCCCGGTCGTGGCCGCGAACTGCCGGAACCGGTCGATCGACGGGTCCTCGAACGCCAGCTCGCCGATGCCGACGTCGGCGAGCGCGTGCCCGAGCACGGTCATGGCCTGGGTGAACCCCGCCACGATCACGATCCGCGCCGGGTCGGCGAGCACGCCGCGGCTGCGTCCGAGGTACGCGGCCAGCGTCGTCCGCAGCACTCGCGAGCCACGGATCTCGCCGTGCCCGAACGTCTCGTGCGGTGTGTGCGCCAGCACCCGGCGGGTCGACGCCAGCCACTGGGCGCGGGGGAACAGCGACGGGTCCGGGCGACTCGGCTCCAAGGTCCAGCGATGCGTCGGACGCCGGATGTTCGCGGGGTCCGGCGACGACAGCGGCTCGGCGCCCGCGGTCGCCACCCTGGTCGGCGCGCCCTGACTGGTGCGCAGGTAGCCCTCGGCCGCCAGGTCGGCGTAGATGCGGGTGACCGTGCCGCGGGCGACGCCGAGGTCGGTGGCCAGCGCGCGGGTGGACGGGACGATCGCGTCGGGCCGCCAGCGGCCGTCCCGGATGGCCGCGCGGACCGCGTTCGCGAGTGCCTGCCGGCCACTGCCCGGAGTCCACTCCAGGTGGGCGTCGACCGACGAACTGGTCCACGAACCTGCCATGAAACTGGACTCTACGCGTGGACAGGTTGACGCTAGCCTGGCTGTCATGACCGACCGGATCCCCATCACCACCAGCATCCCGAAGGCGTACGAGATCCAGCTCGAGCTGTCGAAGGAAGTCGCCAGGCCAGGGCGCGCCGCCGTGGTGTGGCTGATCACCGTGATCAACAGCTTCAACCGGCTTGCCGTGCCGGCCCGGCCGGCGCTGCCGAACGGTCCGGCGTGACCGCGGCGAGCCTGCGGGCGCTGCACGTGCCGGGGCGGCCGCTGGTGCTGCCCAACGTGTGGGACGCGGCGACCGCGCGCCTCGTCGTCGAGGCCGGGTTCCCTGTCGTGGCAACGAGTTCCGGCGCGGTCGCCGAGTCGCTCGGCTACTCCGACAACGAGGGCGCCCCGGTCGAGGAGATGTTCGCCGCGGTCCGCCGGATCACCCGCGTGGTGGACGTCCCGGTGACGGTCGACGCCGAGTGCGGCTACGGCCTGCCCGCGACGGAGCTGGTGTCGCGGCTGCTCGACGCCGGCGCGGTGGGCTGCAACCTGGAGGACACCGACCACGCGGGCGGCGGCGGCCTCGTGCCGGCGGCGAAGCAGGCCGAGCGGCTCGCGGCGGTCCGGGCGGCCGCGGGCGCCGACCTCGTGGTCAACGCGCGGGTCGACGTGTTCCTCGGTGTCGCCGACCAGGCCGCCGCGTTGGACGACGGCGTGGCGCGGGGTCGGGAGTACCTGGCGGCGGGCGCCGACTGCGTGTACCCGATCCTCCTGCGTTCCGCGTCGGTGCTGGAGTCGTTCGTCGCCGCGGTCGGTGGCCCGGTGAACGCCGCGCTGCTGCCTGAGCTGCCCGTGTCCACACTGGCGGGCCTTGGCGTGGCACGGGTCTCGCTGGGCACCGGGCTGTGGCGCCAGACGCAGGCCGCGTTGCGCACGAGTCTGGCCGACCTCCGCTGACTGTCAGCTGGGCGGGGGGAGCACCCCGTCCAGCCAGGTGAGCAGGTCGGCGACCACCTCGGCGCGGTTCGTCTCGTTGAACACCTCGTGCCGCGCGCCGGGGTGGACCCGCAGCGTCACCTCGTCGATCCGGCCGTAGCGGGCGACCAGCTCGTACACCAGTGTGAGCTGCCCGCCGACCGGGTCCTGGTCGCCGACCACGATGTACACCGGCAGGTCGGCGCGGATCGCGGCGAGCCGGACCGGGTCGGCCACGGCGCGGGCGCCGACGAACATCGCCTTCACCCCGGCCGCGTCGAGGCCGAAGCCGCATCTCGGGTCGGCGATGTACGCGTCCACCTGCTTGTCGTCGCGGGACAGCCAGTCGTAGTCGGTGCGGGCCGGCGCGAACGCCGCGTTGAACGCCGTCAGGTCCAGCGCCTCGTCGACGTTCAGGCCCGGCTCGAGCAGGTCGATGGCGGCCGTGCCGGACAGCACCACCGCGTCCACCCTGGCGCTGTTGTCCAACAGGTACTGCTGAACGGCGAACGATCCCATGCTGTGGCCGAGCAGCACGAGCGGCAGCCCCGGCCGGTCCGCGCGTACCCGGTCGGACAACAGCCCGATGTCGTTGACCAGCTCACCCCACCCGGCCGCACCGATTTGCCCGAGCGTGCCGTCGGCCGTCGCGCCGTGCCCGCGGTGATCCTGGCCGTACACGGCGAACCCGTGCTCGGTCAGCGCCGTCGCGAGCTCGTCGTAGCGCCGCACGTGCTCGCCCATGCCGTGCGTCAGCTGCACGACACCACGCGGCGTGCCCGGCGGATCCCATTGGTAGGCAACGATTTCGAGGCCATCGCGGCCGGCATAGCTCAGCGTCTTCACGAGTTATCCTTAACCCACAGGCCGAGCAGCCCGCGGAAGTGTGCGAGGAACCGGTCGTGCTCCGCGGCCGGGTAGGTGCTGCGCACGGTCGAGACCAGCAGCTCGTCGAACGCGGGGGAGGCCACCCAGTCCCGCACGAGGTCGTCGACCCGCCCGAGGGAGGTGGAAGTAGTCGTCGGCGAGCTTGCGGTACTCGGTCAGCTTCTCGGGGTAGGTGCGGTCGGAGTCGGCGACCTCGAAGTACCGCGACGTGTCCAGGTCCAGCCGCGGTGTCCGTTTGGTCACCGCGCAGAACACCGACCACTTCAGCAAGGTCGAGATGGCCCACGGGAAGTAGTAGTGCAGCGAGGTGATCGAGATGTCCGGACAGGCGTTGGCGTAGTCGATCGGGTGCACCGAACCCTTGATGACCAGACTCTCACACGAGTTGAACTCCCAGCGGAAGAACGCGTTGATCAGCCGGGAGATCGTGAGCACCTCCTCGCCCTCGGCCGCCGAGAGGAACGCGTGGTCCACCGCGTACCGGTTGTGCATCGGCTCGTCAGGCTGGAACTTCATCACCATGCTGTCCGGCCCGATGGTCAGCGACCGCGCGAACACGTCGAAGCCCTCGACGGAGGCCTGCAGGTGCATCAGCATCTCGCCGGACTCGTCGTAGGCCCGGTGCAGCGTGTCGGCGTCCTTGATGCGCGACACCCCGCGCCACGCGCCGCCGTCGAAGGGCTTCATGTACAGCGGATAGCCGACGCGGTCGGCCACGTCGTCGAGGTCGAACGGCTGGTTGTACTTCGCCGCGGTGTAGGCGTACCGCGCGTTGTCGACCGGGTTCTTGTACGGCACCAGCCAGGTGTCCGGCACCTTCAGGCCCAGCCGGATCATCGCGCAGTACGCGGCGTGCTTCTCCATGGACTGGAACGTGAACGGGCTGTTCAGCAGGTACACATCGTCCATCAATGAGACCTTCTTCAACCACTCGCGCGGCACGTAGTACCAGTACGCGAGGCGGTCGATCACCAGGTCGTAGCGTGGTTTCGCCCGCAGGTCGAACGGCTCGATGGTGATCCGCTCGGTGTCGAGCCGGTGCTCTCGGCCCGCCCCGTCGGTCACCGGCCCGAGCCTGCGGAGCAGCTCCTCGAACGCGCGCGGCCAGTCCTCCTCGGTGCCCAGCAGCAGGCCAAGCAGGTGTTCGGTGCGGTCGGCCACGAAGTGTCTCCTCAACAGAACCGGGGTAGATGGTGTGCGAACTGTGCCCGCCAGGACGGCCAGTCGTGCGGGACGTCGTGCCCCCACACGTCGAGCTCGCAGCGGAACCCCTTGCCGCGCAACAGGTCCGCGAACGCGCGGGTGGACGGGAGCGAGCCGGTCGAGTCCTCCCACTGGCCCTGCCCGACGACAAGCAGCAGCGAGAGGCGGGACCGCAGCCAGTCCAGGTGGTCGCCGTTCAGGTTCGGCACGAAGTCGAACGGGTTGGTGAAGTAGGCGGCGTCGCCGCGCTCGCCCCAGCCCTGCCACGTCGACGGGTCGTAGTTGCCGGACATGGCGACGGCGAGCGGGAACAGGTCGGCGCGGCGCAGCGCGAACAGCACCGCGTGGAACGCGCCGAGCGAGCAGCCGACCGTCGCGATCTCCGGTGTGCCACCGCAGTCCGCGTGGATCGAGGGCACCACCTGGTCGACGATCCACGACTCGTACACGCCGTGCTGGTGCGCGCGGGCCTCGAGCGGCGCGTCCCGGTTGGACCACGACGCCGCGTCGTGCGAGTCGACGCAGTACAGCTTGAGCCGGCCCTCCTCCAGCAACGGCCGGACCGCGTCGATCATGCCGTTGCTCTCGTAGTCCCACGCCCGGCCCTGCTCGGACGGGAACACGAGGAACGGCCGGCCGAAGTGCCCGTAGGCGATCACCGTGCCGCCGCCGAGCTCGTACTGGTCGCGGCGCATCAGACCTCCCAGACGGCGTGCAGCAGGTCGGCGAGCGCGGGGTCGAACGCGTCGCGCCAGCCGACGTAGTTGTGTGCGTCCGGCACCTCGACCAGCCGCACCGGATAGCCCTGCTTCTCCAACGCGACCGCCATCTGCCTGTTGTTGTCGAGGTTCTCCTCGGCGAGCCCGCAGGTCAGCGCGACCGGCACGGTCTCGGCGGGCACGCTGTCCAGTACCGCCGAGGTGTAGGCGCTGACCTGTGCGAAACGGCTGAAGCGGCCGCTCTCCTGCGGGTCGAGCACGGTGTCGAGAAACGACGCCGACTGCAGGAACAGGCCACCGAACAGGCCGGGCAGCGCGCGCTGCGCGTGCAGCATGGCGAGCCCGCCGAGGCTCGCGCCCATCCCGACCACCGGCCCGGCGACGTTGACCTCGGCCCGCAGCGCGGGCAGCACCCGCTGGTGCAGGGTCGCCGAGTACCTCGGGTTGGCGGAGTACTCGTCGTCCCGGTCGCCCGGCGCGAGCAGCGCCACCCGGAACGGCGGCAACCGCTCGGCCCCGATGAGCGCCGACGCGAACGTGGTGAGCCCGGCGAGCCGGTCGTACTCGGGCCCGTCATGGGCGACCAGCAGCGGCAACGCGTCCTCGGCCGGCGCCGGCGACCAGAGCCGCACCGCGATCTCACGGTCCATCAGCGGCGCCGGGACGGTGAGGTCGACATGCTCGCCGGGTACCCCGTCGGCCGAGAGCCACGCCGGCGCGGCATAGTCGGGAAACTCGACCACCGACTTGTCGCCGAACGCGCCCGGCGCGCGCAACGGGTTGCCGGGGTCGCAGATCTCCTCGAGGTCGCCGGCCGGATGGCGGAGCTGGAGCTTGTACTCCATGCGCCACACCGGCGGGCGGGCGAGCGTGAGCTGCCAGCGGCCCTCGGTGTAGTCGAAGTCCAACCCGGTGCCGGGCAGCGAGAGTGCCGGCAGCAGGCGGGTGCCGTCCAGCGCGGGCCTACCCGCCAGCTCGGCGTCGGGCAGTTGGAACGTCACCGAGCCATCGGTGACCTGGGGCTCCGTCTCGACTGTCACGTGGCGATCACCGGCTCATCTCATCGACCGGCCACACAGGAAGTCAAGTGTGGCTCGGGGCATACCCCAACGCCTAGGCCACGCGAAGGGCTCATACGGGGCACTGTCACTGTCACAAGAGCGTCCTTCGCGACGTGAACTCGCGATGCGAAGTGCGCGGCTCGCTGCCTGGCAGTCCCGTTCGGGAGGCGGTCGGTGTCCCGAACGGTGCGTTCGGGACAGGTGGCCATGACCCGAACGGCGCGTTCGGGACGCTCAACGTCTCATGCGGGCCTTTCGAGGCATGCACCGCCGGCCACCGTGCGAATTCGCCAACAGCATCGCCCAGTGCCCCAAAGGTGGCCTTCGGGGCACTGGCCGGTCGGCGCGGAGCGTGCCCGTTTGGGTGCTTCTTCGAACGCTGTCGCGGGGAGCGGTGGCGCGCATCCTCGAGTTCATGACTACTTTCGCGGCTCGGCAGGTCGAACAGATCCTCGACGAGACGTCCGACTCGACGGTCGGGGTCCTCGTGCAGGTCGGCGACCCGGACCTGGTCGCCGCGCCCGTCGACGAGTCGATGGGCCAGAGTGCCCGCGACCTGTTGCCCGGACCCGTCCGCGCCGCGGCGGCGCCCGTTGCGGTGGAGTCGCTCTGGCGGGCCAACCAGGACGCCCTCGCGCCGCTGCTGACCAGCGAGGCCGCCCGGCGCACCACGGCCAGCCGCGCGTTCCTGACCTCTCCGACGGCCTACCTCCGACTGGACCGCGACGATCTGCCCCGGCTGCTCGCCGAGACGCCGAACATCGTCGCCGTGTACCCCGACATCGAGTTCACCCTGCCGCCGGTCACCGACACGGTGGCGATCCCGGCGGCGGTGACCGAGAACTCGACCGCGTCGTGGGGCATCACGGCTACCGGCGCGCTCGCGACGTGGGGCGCGTACGGCGCCCGCGGCGCGGGGGTCACGGTCGGGGTACTGGACACCGGGGTAGACCCGACCCACCCGGACCTCATCGGCAAGGTCGGCGCGTGGGCCGAGTTCGACGTGAACGGCAACCCCGTCGACTCGGAGCCGCACGACAGCGCCGACCACGGCACGCACGTGTGCGGCACGATCGTCGGCGGCAACGCGAGTGGCCAGTGGATCGGCATGGCGCCGGAGGCGAAGGTCGCCGTCGGGCTGGTCCTCAAGGGCGGCTCCGGGTCGGTGCCGCAGGTGCTCGCCGGCATCGACTGGGCCGTCGCGCAGGGCGTCGACGTGCTGAGCCTGTCGCTGTCCGCCACCGTCTTCGCGGTCGACGCGCCGACCGTGTTCACCGCCGGGTTCGTCAACTGCCGGCGGATGGGCATCCCGGTGGTCGCCGCCATCGGCAACCGAGGCACGCAGACCGGCGCGTCCACCGGCAGCGACTTCTTCGCGCTCGCCGTCGGCGCCACCGACCACCGCGACGTCGTGGCCGGCTTCAGCGGCGGGCTGACCCAGCGGATCGTCACCTCGGAGTTCCTGACGCCGGAGTCGCTGCCGCTCATCTACACGAAGCCGGACCTCGCCGCGCCGGGCTTCGCGGTCGTGTCGTCGGTCCCCGACGGCGGCTACCTGGCGAAGAACGGCACGTCGATGGCCACCCCGCACGTCTCCGGCGCGGTCGCGCTGCTGTTGTCGGCCGTGCCGTCCATCCGCGACCTGACCGGCCCGGCGCGGGCGACCTTCATCCGTGACCAGTTGGTCGGCTCGGTCGACGAGCTCGGCGAGGCCGGCAAGGACTCCCGCTACGGCTGGGGTCGCCTAGACGTGCTACGCGCAATAGCCCTGGCTAGTCCGCCTCCCCGGAATTAAAAGTGTTGGTCGCGTTCCAGCGAACGGTGCGTGCAGCCGGTGGTTAGTGGCTGAGTGCCGTCACGTTCCCCTGGGGTTCCGCTGCTCAGGGCGAGACTGTGTCAAACCCGTCCACGATGATCCACCATACCTAACCGCCGACGTGGATGGCTGGGCGTTTGGTTGGGTCTGGCTCGTGTTGGCGGATGATCTCGCGGACGACCGGTGGGGTGTCGCCCTGGCCGAGGATCAGGTAGCGGAACAGG
>Ga0193716_1000200_pt1 | contig 36350 bp, 29 predicted proteins | sample U2c1metaG_FD_145901 | JGI IMG/M metagenome (GOLD analysis project Ga0193716, IMG submission 145901) | Soil microbial communities from a riparian zone of the East river system, Colorado, United States - U2c1 | ecosystem: Environmental > Terrestrial > Soil > Riparian zone | place: USA: East River...
AGATGGCAAACCAAGCGATCTGGGCGTATTTGATGCAACGGACAGCAGAGTGATCCTGAAGATGAAGAACACGAAGAAGGCCCAGGCTTTTGCCATTACGATCGAAAAACATGGCGGGAGCCCATCTCCTACCCTCGAGAAGATGCAGTCGCTGGGCAAGATACTGCAGAGCCAGTAGAATTATCTTGCAGCTTTAGCTAGCCTGCAGCCCGCATACAGCAGGGCTGTCATACAAGTGGGAAAAAAATCTACATACATAGTAAAAAAAGTCCCATTTTTAGGGACTTTTTTTATTTCTTCTCATTTTCGATATATGATCCCATTTTTAAGAAAATACTTTGGAGGGCTGTTCTTTCCTATTGGCTGGACGGTTGTAGTGGCCATTTTGTGTTGTATGCCCGGGTCGATGTTACCGGATGAAGGCGGGTTCAAGATCCCTAATTTCGACAAGTTGATCCATATCAGCATGTTTGGCGGATTCACCTTTTTATGGGGCTTGTATCTAAGCAATAAGATCTCGGATGCCAGGCGCCTTTTGCGTCTTTTCTTCCTGTTATTTGTGCTTGCAAACGCTTATGGGGTCGCGATGGAGCTGGTTCAGAAGTGCTGTGTGCCAATGAGGGATTATGATGAAGCGGATATAATTGCCGATATGGTCGGGGCGGGCATTGCTTATGGACTTAGCAACATCTTTTTACTCCCCAGAAACAGGGATCGCTGATCGACAAAAAAGTTTAGGCTAACCCGTTAGCTTTATCCTGGCTGTAAGTCTTCAGCGCCGGGGGGTATATAAAAAAATAAACCCCTGTAGAAACAGGGGTCGTAACCAAAACTAACTGCTTATGAGAAAATTGACTGCTTTATGTGAGTCAAATAGAAAAGACTGTTTTAATACTCCTAATAACGCAAAACAGGTGCCAATATTATATTGTAAACTGTTAAGAAAACCTGCTAAAAGAACTTCATTCGATCTCCGGATATCTCATTATCTTCCTCCGGACCGCCGATCATCATTCAATCACTACACAAAGTTACGATGGAAATCGATCTTTCGTTGGCGCCTAAAAGAGTAATAACATTTATTTAGCATTACTACTTTTAAGATATACAATATCCTGCTGTATAGCAAGTTTTAGCCGATATATTTTTAAAGAACTAGTATATATAAGACGCTTGAATAAGAGAAAAGTTTAAACCCCATTGTTAAAAGAACGTAAAAGGAATTCTGATTATTCGAGGGTTTTTACTCCTTTTAATTTGGTTTTAATCCCACACTCACGGTAATCCGCTATTGGCGTGCCATTTTGGCGCCCCCCGCACCACTTTGGGTCTGTCGATTTTAGTTCTGGCGCGCCATTTTTTCGCTGTTCTCGGCGAATTGCAGGGCGTCTATGAATTCCTGGACATTGCCGTTGAGGACGTCATCCAGATTGTATACGGTCAGGCCGATGCGATGGTCGGTGACGCGGCCCTGGGGGAAGTTGTATGTCCGGATCTTGGCGCTGCGGTCGCCTGTGCTGACCAGGCTTTTCCGGTGGCGGGCTATTTCTTCTTCCTGTTTGCGGACCTGTTCTTCATAGAGTTTCGTCCGAAGCATTTGCATTGCTTTTTCGCGGTTGCCGAGCTGGCTGCGTTCGGTCTGGCAGACGACCACGACCCCTGTGGGGATATGGGTAAGGAAAACCTTTGTTTCGACCTTATTGACGTTCTGTCCGCCTGCGCCACCGCTTCGGGCTGTTTCCATTTTCACGTCGCTTTCTTTGAGTTCAAAGTCGACCTCTTCGGCTTCCGGCATGACAGCGACGGTAGCGGCGCTGGTATGAACGCGGCCGCTGGTTTCCGTATCGGGTACGCGTTGTACGCGATGTACGCCGCTTTCGAATTTCAGGGTGCCGTAGACGTCATCTCCGACCACTTCCACCTGCACTTCCTTGTATCCGCCGACCGTGCCTTCGCTTTCGCTGAGGATGGCTGTTTTCCAGCCTTTTTTCTCGCAGTATTTGATATACATACGCAAGAGGTCGCCGGCGAAGAGGGAGGCTTCGTCGCCACCGGTACCGGCGCGGATCTCCAGGATGGCGTTTTTTTCGTCCTGGGGGTCTTTGGGGATAAGCAGCTGCCGGATATGGGCCTCCATCGTGATCTTCTTTTCTTCCAGTTCGGGGGCTTCGGCTTTTGCCAGGTCCCGAAGCTCTGCGTCGTCGCCATTGAGGGCCTCTTTGTTGAAGTCGATGGTGTCGAGCAGGTTTTTATACTCGTTAAAGGCCACGACGATCTTTTCGACGCTGCGGTACTCTTTGCTCATGGCGCTGAATTTCCGGTTGTCGCTGACAACTTCAGGGTTGCTCAGTGCTACGCCTAAGTCTTCGAATCGGGCTTTTATGGCTTCTAATTTATCTAACATATATTTGAATCCCGCGCCAAAAAATGGCGGGTGGACCGCAAAGATAAAATGTTTGGTAATGACTTACAGAAAATTCAAGGCCGATTATTTATTTATGGGGACGGGGTTTGCCGGGAGCGGATTGGCTGCGGCAGGGGGGGCAAGGGGGGGTGATGGCGGCCCCGTGGGGGGCGAAGGACCAGCGCTGATGGGGGAAGATATGGTGCTGGTAACGACGGAGGATGGAACGGTGCAGGGTGTTGTAGCTGCGTCGGAGGCGGGGGAAGGGGTAGAATATTATCCGGGGCTTCTGAGTCCGGGATTTATCAATTGTCATTGTCATCTTGAGTTGTCACATATGAAGGGGCTAGTGCCGGAGCGCACGGGGCTGGTCGATTTTTTGACCGCGGTGATACGGCGGCGCGGGGGTGGTGATGCGGCGGCAGGGGCGAGGGCGGAGCAGGAAATGCTGGACAATGGCATTGTGGCTGTAGGGGATATTTGTAATACTGCCGATACGTTGAGTCTGAAAACGGAGGGCAGGTTGTACTATCATAACTTCATCGAGACCATGGGTTTTATCGAACAAGGCGCCCCGGACCGGTTTGCACAAAGCCTTGGGGTTTTCCAAACGTTTGCAGAGGCCTATTCGCTGCCGATAGAGGCGAATTCTATTGTGCCGCATGCTCCTTATTCTGTGTCTTCCGCATTGTTCCGGCTGGTGGCCGGGTTTCCGGGGAATCATGTCCTGACGATCCATAATCAGGAGACGGAGGCGGAGAATGAGTTTTATTTGTCGGGGACGGGGGATTTTTTGCGGCTTTATCAGCAATTGGGATTGGATGTGTCTTTTTTTCAGGGGACGGGTAAGAGGAGTCTCGCGAGTTATCTGCCTTATTTTTATCGGAACCAGGGGTTGATATTGGTGCATAATGTCGCGACGAGCGAGGAGGATCTGCGGGCCGTGATGGGTGCGGGGGCGCGCGTGCAGGCTGCGGCAGAGGGGCGCGCGGAGGGTGCAACGCTTTATTTTTGCCTTTGCCCTAATGCTAACCGTTATATAAGCGATCAGTTGCCGGATGTCGGGATGTTGGTACGAAATGGCTGTACCATTGTGATGGGAACGGATAGTCTCGCGTCAAATCATCAGCTGAGCATTTTGGAGGAAATAAAGACATTGGAGCAGGCTTTTCCGCAGCTGGATGTTGCAGGTTTGTTGCGATGGGCTACCTATAATGGGGCGCGGGCTCTGCAAATGGATGGGATGTTAGGGAGCTTTGAACCGGGGAAACGACCCGGCGTGGTGCTGATCGAGAATATGGATGGGCCACGATTGGGGGTGAGGGCTACTGCGCGGAGGTTGGTTTGAGGCGGGTGATGGGTGCGAGAGGTTGGTTTGGGAGTGGTAGGTGGCGGGCGGTGGCCTGATGGGCTGTGGTTATGACAGAACGGTCTGGAGGACGGAGAGGGTCCGCATTTCGCCAAAATCCGGCACGTGCAGGGCGTAGAAGATCTGATAAGCTTGCAGGAGGGCCCTGCGCGTCTCCTGGTTCAGCGCCAGCTGCTGAAGCTCTTCGGGTTGCTGCACACGCAGCAGTTGGGCTGTAATATAGCTATAGGAACCTTCGAGGACCTGGTGATGCTGGGGGTGTTCGGCGACGAACCGGCCTTCCTGCAGGTCGAGAATGGGGGTTTGTTCGGTATAGATGTCCTGGATCCGGAGTCCGAAGAAGCCGGCCAGGTGCAGCATAAAGAAGAGCGGGAAGTTTGCCTGGATGCGGCCTTCGCTGGCATCGAGGTGAAGGAAGGCGTCTTCGATAAAATAGAAAAGGTCCGGATTGGGTTCGGGTTGTTTTATACATTTCTGCAGAAGCTCGACCATAAACAGGGCCACGGCGTTTTTAAGGACATCGAAGAAGATGTGCTGGTAGAGGGTGGCCCATTTCATTTCCTTTATGCGTTGGAGGTTTTTGAGCTCGTTGTGATAGACGACGAGGTCGAGGATGGCGGAATGTTGAAAGAGGTTGGCTTTGCCAGGGCCTTTACGGGTGGAGGTGCGCACGCCGCTGACGATATAGGTTTGGATGCCGAAGAGTTCGGTATAAAGCGTGGCGATGAGGCTGGTTTCGCCGTATTTGACTGTTTTTAACACTATTCCTTTGGTTTTGTACAGATGCATATTTGCCTCCGAGCCCGTTTTCTTATTTGCGGAAATCAGCGCACTCGTAAACGAGTGCGTTCGCGCAACGATTGGCTCTTTAGATTGTGGACCTGCGGTCCACTAGACAAAAGTCCTCAAATTGCCGTTTATTTGCAAAGTAAAATTTTCATCATGTGGGAAACCATTGCCCGTCTGGTCCTCAAATTCAGGTTATTTTGGCTCATTATACTGCTCGCCGTCACTGGTTTTATGGCTTACCGGGCTTCTCGGGTCCAGCTTAGCTATGATTTTACAAAAACGATTCCAACTGACAATCCCAAATATCAGGCTTATCAGGAATTCCGTCAGCGTTTTGGCGAGGATGGCAATGTCCTGGTGATTGGTATGCAGACGGACAAGATCTTTCAGCTGGATGTGTTTACCGATTACATCGCGATGACGGAGGAACTGAAGAAAGTGCAGGGGGTGGAGGATGTATTGGGTGTGTCTGCCGCCATCAACCTGGTCAAAGACAGCATTACTCAAAAGCCAAAGTCGGTGCCAATTTTCCCGGCGCATCCTGTGACACAGGCACAGATAGACAGCGGGAGGGCAGTATTCCTGGGGCTTCCTTTTTATCGCGGCCTCATGTACAATGCCGAAACGAATACCTGGCTGACGGCTGTGCATGTCAATAAGGACGTAATGAACTCTGCCGGCCGGATCGTCACGGTGAATGCAATAACAAAGGTCGTGGATGGATTTGGGGCGCGGCATGGGCTGGCGATGCACACCAGCGGATTACCCCTCATTCGCACCAGGATGGCTATAAAGGTGTCGAAGGAAACGACCTGGTTCCTGCTGGGATCGGTGCTGATCCTATCGGTGATTCTTTTCCTTTTCTTCAGGAGTCTCAGTACCGTACTGCTTTCGCTCGGAGTGGTGATCATCGGGGTTATCTTTAGTCTTGGGACCATGGACCTGTTTGGCTACAAGATCACGCTGCTGAATGCGCTGACCCCTACCCTTGTGGTGGTTATCGGCATTCCGAATTGTATCTACTTCATGAACAAATACCATACGGCCTTTCGGGATACCGGCGACAAACATGAGGCGCTGGTGGTGATGATCGGCAGGATGGGTGTGGTGACCTTGTTCTGCAACCTGACGGCGGCAATCGGTTTTGGCGTTTTTGCGCTGACCCGGAGTGCGATACTCAATGAATTCGGGGTGGTCGCGGGGATCAATATCATGCTCCTTTTCTTTATCTCCTTTATACTGATACCGGTGGTGCTGAGCTATCTGCCCGCGCCAAAGCCAAAACATATGCGTTACCTGGAGAACCGGTGGCTGGCTATTATCCTGAAGAATCTGGAGATCTGGACCCTGCACCACCAGCGTGCCATTTATGGTGTCACAACTGTAATTGTGCTGGTGGCGATAGCGGGCATGTTCCGGTTGCAGTCCGAGGGATTTATCCTTGATGATCTTCCCAAAAAGGACCCTTTGTATATGGACATGAAATTCTTTGAAAAGAACTTCAAGGGGGTGATGCCGCTGGAGATAGTGATAGACACGAAGCGGAAGAAGGGGTTACGTCTGAACATGCTGAAGACCCTGGATAGTGTCGATCAATTATCGAAATATATAAGCGCGCAGCCTGAGATGGCCAGACCTCTGTCGCTGGTAGAGGGATTGAAATTCATCCGGCAGTCATATTATGGGGGCGACAGCAGCAATTATTCTGTACCCAATTCCATGGACCTGCCTTTTTTGTCATCTTATATCAATCTTGGCGGGGATAGTTCCAGGCAGGAGAGCGGTGCGGGCAAGAACAACAGCCTGACCAGGTTGCTACGTAGTTTTGTAGATAGCACTCAGCAAAGGCTGCGCGTCAGTATCAACATGGCGGATGTCGGCAGCAAACAGTTGCCATTGGTACTGGATGATCTGCAAAAAAAGACGAATGCTTTGTTCGACTCTTCGCGATACCGGATCGAGTTTACGGGCACGAGCGTGACCTATCTCGAGGGGAGCAGCTTTGTGATCAGGGGCTTAAAGGACAGTATCCAGTGGGCGTTTCTCCTGATAGCCGCCTGCATGTTATTCCTGTTCCGGAGTATCCGGATCCTGGTCTGTTCGCTGGTACCGAACGTGATCCCACTGATTATCACCGCGGGTATAATGGGATGGGCGGGGGTCAGGCTGAAACCTTCGACGGTGATAGTGTTCAGTATCGCTCTGGGCATCGCGATAGATATAACCATCCGGTTCCTGGTGAACTACAAACAGGAGGCAGAAGGGGCAGATCCGGAGCAGGCGGTGATAGATACGATAAATAAGACGGGCATCAGCATTCTGTATACTTCGATGGTATTGATCGCGGGTTTTGTGATCTTTTGCTTTAGTGATTTTGGCGGGATTCTGGCGTTGGGGTGGCTGACCTCGGTGACTTTGGTGATTGCGACGGTAACCAATCTGGTTTTCCTGCCGGCTTTGCTGGTGTCTCTGACTAAGCCTCGACGAGTCCGTTCTTGATGGCGAACATAACGAGTCCGACGCGGGTGCGGACCTTTAGTTTTTCAAAAAGGGTATTCCTGTAGTTATCGACGGTGCGGGGGCTGATAAACATTTTATCGGCGATGTCCTTATAGGAAAGCTCCGAGCAGACGAGGCGCAGGAATTCTTTTTCCTTGTCATTGAGGACGATGGGGTCTTCGGGGTTGCCGAGATCCTTGTGCAGGCCGCTGATGATCTTGCCGGAGATGTATTCCGAAAGGTAGAAGTCCTTTTTCATGATGGAATCCAGGGCCAGCTTTAATTCTTCGGGTTCGATATTCTTGAGGATATATCCTTTGGCGCCAAGGCGGAGCATGCGGATGATTGTATTTTCATCGCTGAACATGGAAAGGGCTAATACTTTAACCTGGGGATAGCTCTTGTGCAGCCAGCGGACAGTTTCGTAACCGTCCATATCCGGCATGTTGACATCGAGGATAATAATATCCGGTATCACTTGTTGAGTGATCTTGACCTTAATATCTTTTCCGTTGTCGCCCTCAAACAATACGGAATAGTTCTCAAAGGAGCCAATAAGTTTAGCCAGCGCTTTGCGTAAGAGATTGTGATCATCTACAATACCGACCTGTATTTTCTTATTTGCTACTCCCATAATCAATTTATAATATATCCTTTTCCAGGGGTAGTTCCACTGTAATGGAAGTTCCTTTACCCGGCTGACTTCGAACAGAGATAGTTGCGCCGATCAGGGAGGCACGGTTTGTCATACTCTTCAGACCTATACCGCTGGAAGAGGATGCCTGAGTTCGTTTCTTTGTTACATCAAAACCGATCCCATTGTCCTCAACTTTCAGAACAAATTTATTATCAATTGAGTAATTAACCACAATATTTACGTGAGTAGCCTTGGAATGTTTCAAAATATTGTTCAACATTTCCTGAAACATGCGATATAAAAAGATAGATCGCTGATCTTCAAGCCTATACTCATCTCCTTCGACAGACAGTTCAACCTGAAGGAGTCCGGTCCTTTGTATGCTGTCGAGGTCAAAGCTCATGGCTTCCACGAGTCCGATCTGGGTGATGCGGTCGGTATGGAGGCCTTTGGTGAGGTTTCCCATGTCATAAATGACCTTGTTGAGCATCATGCGACTGGTTTGAACGCTTTCGTAGGCGGCATGATCTTTTTCCAGGGGTAGGATGGACAGGGATAGTTTTACGACGGAAAGAACCTGTCCAATGTTGTCGTGCAGTTCCTGAGCGATAGTTTTGAAAGTCGTTTCCTGGATTTCCAGCTGAGATCTTAGTAATTCCTGTTGGTACTCGTCTTTTACCCTTGCCAACTGCTGTTCCTGTCGGTGTTGTCTGCGCTGATACAGGAATAACATGGTGACTATGAAGCCTACCAACAAAAGGGCAAGAGCGCTGGCGATCAGTATTATTGCATAGATTTCCTGGTTTTGAGGCGACATAAAAAGGCGATAGTGAACGATAAATATAGAAAACAATTCAATAGAATAAATATGATTAGCAGATTTTGCAAGATTACGTTGGGTAGAGCGTGGATAAAATTTTGCAGGCTCTGGAGCGGGAAACTACAGGTATAATAAAATAACAGACCGGAGCAGATCCAGAAGGAAGGTTGACGAAGGAGGCTGACCGAATACCGCGATTGGAACAATTCCCAGAAATAGTAGATACAAGCGGAAACTATCAAAAGGCAGCCGAGGCCGTAGGTAACGGTATTAAAGACAAGAGTCTTTTGAACGAGAAAGAAATTTGCCAGAGACAACAGCAAATATACGAGCAGGAAGTAAAGAAAGACTTTTTTAGCTTTCCGGCCATGGACGATCTCCCGCAGCAGGTAAATCTGAAAAGAGAGAACGACCATACTCTGCAGGTTAACGAGGAAGAGATTGTTGATTTGATTCATTGCCGAGATATCAGTAGCGGTATCTATCAGGCAGTTGACAAACAGGAAGAGTGAAAAATGTCTGAGGTACCGTTCGGATGACGGTTGAAGAAAGATCGTAAGGCTAGCCAGGAAAGGGATCGCTGAGGCTATAGGGAGTATGTAGAAGAGGTAATCTGACAAATGCGCCATTTTGACAAGATAGGGTATATTTTTCTCGTTTCAGCCGATCAAAACGTCTTTTTTGTGGGATTGAGCTCGCATTTCGTACGCATAAATACGAAAAAGCCACCTCGCAAAAATGAGAGGTGGCCTTGATATATTCGTTTACGGTTTTCGGAAATCGAAAAAATTAAATAACTTCCATACTGTTATCGTTCCGCACTATAAGTGTTGATTTACCCTTTCCACCTCCGCCGCAAAAAGGAGGGCAGGCTATACCACCAGAATAAGCAACTATCTCAGGCTGATTATCATTATTAGAATAGAGTTCCTTGCTGGAAGCATAAGAGCCGTCTTTTGTGCGGTTGCCGACCATAACGACAGTCTGACGACCTACGAATTCGGGGGTAGAATAACCCTCAGGGAATACACCAAAATGGAAGCGAACACTGTCTCCCCCGTTGTTCTTTACGTTTTCAAGGAAACCTTCCAGTTCCTCGAGAGTAAACCAAACGCTTAGGGAATCAGCTTTGCCCATACGATCTGAGTTGGCTGCCCATCTTTCTTGTTTGTAGGTGCTGGTTAAAGTGTCGACTTCCTGTTTTGTAGCGAATTGACCTGCATTTACGGATTTTTGTTCAATTGTGTTCATGGCTGACTGTTTTAGAATGTTGAAGAATAATTTGCTGGTGTAAAAGTATTCTCCAATCCTATACAACGTCAGGTACAAGCGGATACAAATCAAATAATTATAAATTACTATTATTCGTAAAATAAAGGGGATCAAACAATCAGCGGGAGAATATGACAAAAAAAGGGCTTTTTCTGCATATAAAAAACAGTAAAACATCTTAGTAAATGCACGTGAAGTCCGCAGTCAATACTTGCGTGTTTCACGCAAAAAAATAACGTCTCATTTTTCGGGCTCCATTTCGAGGAGTTTAAGATATTTATAGGACATTTAATAAGAGAGGTTGAATCATGTCCCGTTTTTAATTTTTAATATCCTTAGCAAGATTTCTAAAAGGAAGTGTACAAATGCTGAAAACTGCCTGACTGATGGTAAGCTATTACTATCTACCTCTAATGACGATGACCTACTAGTTAGCAACAGCATACATAACCATTAACACCTTATCCTGTTTTTGTTCTTTGCGTGTGTGGGTATGTATGCTGATGCCTATTAATATAACGAAAATGCGAACATCATCGTACGCATGAGAAAACTCAAATAAAGCTTACCTTCTGTTACCATTCAAAACGACCGGGTTCATCTTGTCACACAAGGTGAATCCGGCATCGATTTGATACTCCCCGCTAATATTTATCACAATTTTCATGCTCCTTTCGTAGTTTTGCGCCTTATGCTATAAAAAAAATAGCACCGGCGCAAAACGGCTAATGTCTGGCCTTCGGCCAGCGAACCTGTGGTTCGCTCTGTCGCGCCTTCAAAAATGTCTCAAAATCAGCTCAATGAACAAGAAAATAAAATCGGCATTGATTTCCGTCTTTTACAAGGACGGCCTGGACAGCATAGTTAAAAAACTACATGGCTTAGGTATAACGATCTACAGTACGGGGGGTACTCAGCAATTCATCGAGTCGCTGGGACTGCCTTGCATACCGGTAGAAAGTCTCACCTCCTACCCCTCTATTCTGGGCGGCAGGGTCAAGACATTGCATCCCTCTGTCTTTGGCGGTATCCTGGGAAGAAGGGACCAGCCGACGGATGTGGAAGAAATGTCCCGATATCATATCCCGGAGATCGACCTGGTCATCGTTGACCTCTATCCTTTTGAGGAAACGGTAGCCAGTGTCATGAAAGAAAAAGACAAGGGGAAAGACGGTGGGGAAGACAAGGCTATCATCGAGAAAATAGATGTGGGCGGCCCTTCCATGATCCGTGGGGCGGCCAAAAATCATAAAGACGTGGTTGTAGTTGGTTCGAAGGCGGACTATGGCTACCTGGAGAGCTTGCTGGACGAGCAAAAGGGGGAGACTACCCTTGAACAGCGGCGTAAGCTGGCGGCCAGGGCTTTTGAGGTCTGTGCGCATTATGACGTCGCCATTGCAAAATATTTTACGCAGGGTGCGGGTGCGGTGTTGACTGCGGGTGCTGCCGGCGCCTGGGCGGATGGTTCGACCGGGGCGGTTGCAGAAGTGGTGGAGCCTGGTTATTTCCTTGAATCCATTCCTTCTCCAAAATCCCTGCGTTATGGCGAGAACCCTCACCAGGCGGCGCGGTTCTTTGGAAAGATGGAAGAGCTTTTTGACCAGGTCAATGGCAAGGAGCTTTCCTATAACAACCTGGTGGATGTCGATGCGGCCGTGCAGCTGATACAGGAATTCATGGGCCAGGAGTCATTCGGCGGGGCATCGGTATTTGCCATCATCAAACACACGAATGTGTGCGGGATAGCTATTCGCCCGACCTTGAATGAAGCCTGGGACGCCGCATTAGCCGGTGATCCGGAGAGCGCCTTTGGCGGAGTGCTAGCCTGCAATACGCCCGTGAATAAGGCAACGGCAGAAGCCATCAACGAGATATTTTTCGAGGTGCTGATAGCACCGGCTTTTGATAAAGACGCACTGGAGGTCCTGCGTTCGAAGAAGAACCGCATCCTGCTTGTACAAAAGACAAGGGTAGCGCCGGCCTTCCAGTACAGGTCGCTGCTGAATGGAGTATTAGAACAGCAGCCTGACGAAGGCAATTATACGGAGTGGAAGGAAGTTGGTGGCCGCGAGACAACGGCAGCAGAAAAAGAAGATCTCTCCTTTGCGAATATTGTTTGCAAGCATTTAAAATCCAACGCCATTGCGCTGGTGAAGAACAAGCAGCTGATTGGTAAGGGATGCGGGCAGACGAGTCGTGTCGACAGCGTGCGGCAGGCGTTAGCAAAGGCCGGACAATTTCAGTTTGACCTGAGCGGAGCGGTGCTGGCAAGTGATGCTTTCTTCCCCTTTAACGATAGTGTGCAGATCGCGCATGCGGCGGGGGTTACTTCCTTTATCCAGCCCGGCGGGTCGGTGAGGGATAAGGACTCAATTGGATATTGCGTGGAGAATAAGCTGGCGATGGTGATGACGGGGGTGAGACATTTTAAGCACTAACCCCTGTGAAGCCTGGTCGCTGCGCCGTTTTCCCGGCTCCTTCGGAGCCTGGCCAGCGCTAATGTTGCGCTCCTTCGGAGCGTAAAAGCGCTACCGCGCTTTTCAGGAACACCTCATAGACTTCGCGCCAGCCTGCAAAGGCTGGATCAGTGCCGAGGAAGTTGTTATGCCAGATGGTAACCATGAGTCCATTGACCTTTCGGATGTGGTAATAATAGTGCATCAGCTCCGTCATGGCCTGGGATGGCGTGAATTTCTGTTCGTAGCGTGCATTGGCATCCATGAAGCAAAAAGGGAAGATCCTCAATGTTGTCTGTTCTTCCCGTTCAAGATCATACCAATAAAAAGACGAAGCTACCGAGGCACGGAAGCCGTTGATGCTGCCATAACCCATGGAGAATTCCTGGTCGATGCCATAAAACAGCAGGCGGCGATAAGTATGAGGCAGCGTAAAACGTATATAATGCTGGCGACTTCGGGTGATACTTCTGTCAGTAACCTGTTCCATCCATTCTATCTCTTCTCTTAAGAAACGGTCATTGTCCCCACTGCTCCAGGACGGGTGGATGCCCAGCCGGTAACCGGCAGCGTGATAGGCCACCAGCTCCCGAAGGCCTGGTCCGGAAGGTGAGATATTTCGATCCACTCCTTTACACCGGCCCGCAACCAAAAAGAAGTAATAGGGTTTCATACGACAATACAGGTGCAGGGAGTCCAGCCATTCGTAGGCATCATAAGGATCTGGCCGGCGGCCTCTCAGGACGGCGATTCTTTCGCTTAGTCGTCGCCATTGGCCGGTGAACAATTCCTTTAGTCCTGAGCCAAGGTTGCGTGAGGGCCCTTTGAACAGATATGAATAAGCCAGGTCGATATCATAAGTAGGTACGAACTTAAATGCCGGGTAGCGGAAGACGAGATCGGGGTAGAGACGCTGGAGGGCGAGTTTAAATTCAAGCAACCAATAGTTGACAAGGGGTATGTCGAGAAAACCTTCCTTCCAGGCCAGTGAATTTTTATAGGCATAACGGCCGTATTCATCTTTTTCATGGGGTAGGTATTCTTCATATCGGCTTAACAGGTAAAATGATGCGGCGAAGATGTCGAAGGGGAAGTCGCCGGTTGTGGAGGGGGTTGCGCCTGCGGGAGCGGCGCTGGTTGCGAAGAAGGCTTTGTGGCCTTTGTATTCAAAACATTTTATTGGCTGGGGGGTGATGCCGGATTCGAAGAGCAGGGGCGCTGGAGCGACGGAGAAGATGGAATTTATCGGCTCTGCTGAATAGTTTATCCGGGGGCCGGTAGCGGCGAGAAACTCCTGCTTGTCGCCGGTGATGCGAATGGGTGTGTCATCAAAGATCTCCTTGCTAATGAACCCGACTATATAAGACAGCCGGGCGGTGATATGGGGAGAGAATAACAACATTATCCCTTTCGTTCGTCTTTCCAGCGCTGATTAAAGGTTTTGGGAGCGAAATTCAGCGGGTCACGATGCGTATTCCATGCGTTGAACGCCTTGTTGACGATCCAGTTCTTCATCTTCCCGGTACCCATATTCATGAGACTGCGATTGAGGCTTGCCTTTTTCCATACTTTCCAGGCTATCTTTTCGGACAGGGAGCTATACCCTTCTTTCACCGCCTCATAACGATTGTCGAGAAGCAGTTCGTGGAGGTTGATCTTAACTGCGCAGACCTCTGTACAATTCCCGCAGAGTGAAGAGGCATAGCTAAGATGTTTCCATTCGCCCATGTCTTTCAGATGCGGAGTGATGACAGCGCCGATTGGGCCGCTATAGGTAGTGCCATAACTATGGCCGCCGATATTCTTATAGATGGGGCAGGCATTGAGGCAGGCGCCGCAGCGGATACAATAAAGACTTTCCCGGGCTTTTGGGTTGGCCAGGATATTCGTGCGGCCGTTGTCGAGCAGGATCAGGATCATTTCATCGGGGCCGTCTGTTTCGCCTGCTTGTCTTGGGCCTGTGATGAGGGTATTATATACGGTGATGCGCTGACCGGTGCCAAAGGTGGCGAGCAGTGGCCAGAACAGTCCCAGGTCGGTCATGGAAGGGATGATTTTTTCGATGCCTGCGATGACGATATGTGTTTTTGGGAAGGCCGCGCTAAGCCGTGCGTTGCCTTCGTTCTCGGTGACGGCGATGCCGCCTACATCAGAGATGATAAAGTTTGCGCCGGTGATGCCTATCTCTGCCTGGACATATTTTTTGCGGAGCTTTTCGCGTGCGACAAGCGTGAGCTGTTCGGGCGTGAGGTTGGGTTTGGTACCCAGCTTTTCATAAAACAGTTTCGCCACGTCCTCCTTGCTTTTGTGCATGGCGGGTGTGACGATATGGTAGGGAGGCTCGCCGTCCAGCTGCTGGATGTATTCCCCGAGGTCGGTTTCTATGCTTTCGATGCCGTTCTCTTCGAGGAAGTGGTTCAGCTTGAGCTCTTCGGTGACCATGCTCTTGCTTTTTACGATGGTGCGGCAGCTCTTTTCCTTGCAGATGGTAAGGATCTCGGCAAGAGCCTGGTCGGAATTCTCGGCCCAGATGACCTTTCCCCCTCTTTTTGTGAAGTTGGATTCAAATTCTTCCAGCTGTTGGTCGAGGGTTTCGATGGCCTTCCACTTAATATTCTTTGCTCTTTCCCGTGCGAGGTTGAGTTCTGCAAATTGCTGTTTGCCCTGGGGAACCACGGCATTATAACGACCAATATTGAAATTGATCTTTTTCCTGTGATCCAGATCTTCCGCCTTAACTGTGCTGCGGGCGTTGAAATTGTCTGCCGTTTCCGTCACGCTGATCAGATTTTGAGATTAGTGTTCATTTGTTGGACCCTTTGGAGGTTGCTGTTTTCTTTTCTGAGAAATAATTCTCTGCTACCTGTTCGAGGACTCCGTAGAAGTCTTCACCATATTTGCGGATGATTGCTTCTTTGAGAAAAACATAGGCGGGTACTTTTAGTTTTTTCCCCAGCACACAGGCAGGGCGGCACATCGTCTCACGCGGTTCGTAATTGACGACCTCACCGGCTTTTGTCTTGTTGATCTTGATGGGATAGAGATGACAGCTGATGGGTTTTTTCCAGGAGGTCTTGCCATCATAATACGCTTGTTCTATGCCGCATTTGATGATTCCTTTTTCATCCCTGAATCCGTAAGCACACATTTTCCCGCCGATGGTGGGTGTGACCCAGCCGAACTCCCGGTCGTACTGATAACGGCCCTGGGATTCGATCACTTTGAGTCCTTCGGGAGTGAGATAGGGTTTGACTATGTCGAAGACCGCGTTGAGCTCATCCATTTCACCTTTTTCGAGGGGCGCGCCTGCATCGCCGTCTTCGCAGCAGCCGCCTTTGCATTTCAGCAGGTCGCAGACGAACTGACCTTCGACGACATCATCACTCACCAGTATATTATCGATTGCTATCAAAATTTGTATTATTTATATACAAATATAATCCCCTTTAGTTACTTTTTTGCAGTGGGGGAAGGTTTTGTCGCGGTGGCGGGTGATGCGCTGGTGACCGCCTTCCACTTAAACGTATTGATGAGGTGTATTACGTCTTCCTGTAAAAAGACATTGACGTGCTTCAGGGAGTCTTCGTTGGGGGTAGTGTCGAAATAGAGGGCGCCGCGGAGGAAATGGCGGGTCGAGTCGGTGACGAAGAATTGTGTGGCTGTCGCGGCATTGCCGCCTACTTTAAAGAAGATGCCGCTGACGCCGTTGGGTGTCTTTATGATGGAATCCTCGATGGAGCTGGCCTTGTAGGTATGTTTGAAGGTCATCTTGTAGGCGTCGTTCTTCAGCTTGTCAAAATTGTTTTTTCCTATCTCTTTGTAGCTGATGTAGATGCGGGCGCCGAACCGGGGGAAGTCGACATTGATCCAGTATGGATTTTCGGGGATAGTGTCGAAATAGCTGCTGTCCCTTACGATGTTGGCATAGACGGGATATTCGAAGGTATAGGGAAAGTCGGGGCGGTCGAAGGTCTGGTATTGATGCGGCGGAAAGTCGATCTTAAAATAACCCCTCCTTTTTGGTGAATAGACTCCGTTGCAGGAAAGCAGACCAAAAAGAGCCAGTACGAGGATGGAGCGAAAAAAGCTTACGGTTCCTGATAGGTTTTGAGGCACGTCTCTTTAGTTTAAGATATTTTTTGGATGGTCACTTTTACTTTTTTGATGCGGCTGTTGTCTGCATCGAGGACTGTAAGCTGGAAGTCGCCGCAGGGGATGACGTCATTTATTTTGGGGATATCGCCGGAAATCTCCAGGATGAGGCCGGCAAGGGAGTCGCTGTCGCCCTTTACCTTATCGAATGTGTCGACGGCGAGATTCATTGCTTTACAGACGTCGTGGAGCATCGTTCTGCCTTCAAAGATAAAGCTGCCGTCTTCCAGCTGGCGGTTGGTGCTTTCTTCGTCATCGAACTCGTCCCGGATGTCGCCGATGACCTCTTCCATGATATCTTCCAGGGTGACGATGCCGCTGGTACCGCCGAACTCGTCTACAACGACGGCAAAATGGACCCTTTTCTGCTGGAATTCCTGTAAGAGATCTTCGATAAGCTTGTGTTCGTGAACAAAATAGGGGGCCCGCAAAAGGGTGTGCCAGTCAAAATTGTCGGGTTCGGTGAGCCAGGGGATGAGGTCTTTTGTATTGATCAGACCTGCGAGTTCGTCGAGGCTGCTTTTAAATACGGGCAGGCGGGAATAATGTAATTCCTCCACCTTTTGTTTCAATTGAAGGAAGCTCAGGTCGTAGGGGATGCCTGAGACGTCGGGGCGGGCGCGCATGACCTGGCGGACGGTGATGCTGCCGAATTTGGCAATGCCGTTCAGTATATTCTTTTCTTCTTCTGAAGACTCATTTTTAACGGACTGATCTATCTGATAGCGAAGCTGTTCGCCTTTTTGTTTGCGGCCAAAGGATTTCTCCAGCCCTTCGGACCGGACGACGACCCAGGTGCTGACGCGGCGGAATAAGAGGTGGACGAGCTCGATGATGCCTGAAGTATAATAGGCAAACTGCAGATTATTTTGAGTAGCCCATATTTTTGGCATCACCTGGCCGAAGAGGATCATGACAAATCCAACGAGGATGACCTTGATAATGAACTCAAACAACCAGAAGTTCTGTTTCAGCAGGACCATTTCGTCGATGAGGAAATTGGCCAGGATGATAATAGCGATGTTGATGATGCTGTTGGCAATGAGCATGGAGGCCAGAAGCTCTTTGGGGTCTTCCAGCAGAGAGACGATGCGTTTCCAGGATGCGTCCTGTTTGGTCTTCAGGATATTGATATCCTTATAGGTCAGGGAGAAAAAGGCCACTTCCGATCCGGAGACCACAAAAGAAAGGATGAGAAGAAAGAGAATGACTATAGCTAAGACAGTGGTCGCCTGGGGGTTAATAACCAGTAGACCCGATAGTAATGTCTTGTCCAGCAATCTAATCAAAGGGAACTCCAAAATAAATAGGGTTTCGTGAACGATAATTATTCATGGACAAAGGGAGTTTGTCATTAAAAAGGGAGGTCTTCTGAAGGTTCGCCGATGGGGGGCGTGTCGGAATTGCCAAGACCTTCGATGCCTTCCTGGTGAATAGGGGGATGGGCGTGACCGCTATCCGTGCGTTTGTCGAGCATGATCAGGTTGTCTCCTACTACTTCGGTGGCAAATTTCTTGTTTCCTTCCTTATCTTCCCAGCTGCGGGTTCTGAGTCTACCTTCAATATATACCAGGCTGCCCTTGTGGAGATATTTTTGCGCCAGTTCGGCCAGTCCGCGCCACAGCACTACTGTGTGCCACTCTGTTTGTGAAATCAGTTTGCCGGCTCTATCTTTGAATGTTTCCGTAGTTGCTAAGGAGAATTTGGCAACCGCAATATTACCTTCCAAGAATTGCACGTCCGGATCTTTTCCTAGATTTCCAATGAGCATCACCCTGTTTACGCCTCTCATACAACTGAGTTTGAAAAAGTTTTATAAATCGTCTTTCGGATTAAATTCCAATTAAAAGGTCGGGGCCAGTTTGCCGGACTTAACCAACTTACTGTGTCCCGGAGCCGCACTTATATGAAATTAGCGTTTTTCAGCCAAAAATATAAATTTTTCCGAGTCGGGGCCCGGCTTTGACGGGGTGCAATCCCTTGACAGTCCGAACTGAAGAAACTTATCCCGGTCATGCGGTTTCGGATCAGGTCCGAGCCATATTCCCTTGCCAGCGAGATCAAAACAAGCTTTGTGCCGGGCTTGGGTCCAGCAGCCAGGCATTAATAAATTTCGGGAAGGGATATTCTGTCAGCTCTTGTCTGTCGACGAGGAGCCAGTCCTTTAAAGCGGGTACCGGCTTTTTGAGAACAACGGTAATAAATTGTCCCTGAATCGTCTGATGAGACAGTTCCTGGCGATAGATCCTTGAGATATGCCTCACTGTGAGTTTCTGTTCGCCAAAGAAGTGCCGGGCAAAGTCGGATCTCAGGAGCGGGTCGCCATAAACGGGTTCGTCTGTCTCCCAGAGGGCGAATTCGTACAATCCTTCCCAGATATCCTTTTCTGTTCGCTGGCGGATGTAGACTTTATCACCAGGGACCTCTGCTATAAAGTAATAGAACCAGCGTTGTCGTTTCTGAATACTTTTTTCTTTTACTGGCAGTTGGGCGGTGAGACCTTTTTTATAGGCCTGACAGTCGGCATTTTGTACACAGTTGGCACAGAGCGGGTTTCGGGGCAGGCATATGGTGGCACCAAAGTCCATAATAGCCTGGTTGTAAATGTCCGGCTGCTGTTTATCCAGCAATTTGCCGGCAAGTTCGGTAAAGAGTCGTTTGCCTGATGTTGTATCGATGGGTGTCGCGTCGGCGAAGTAACGGGAAAGTACGCGAGTGACATTTCCATCTACCACTGCGTGCGGAAGGCCGAAGGCAAAGGAAGAAATAGCTGCCGCGGTGTAGGGGCCGATGCCTTTTAGTCCGAGGATGTCTTCGTAAGTGGAGGGGAACACTCCTTTATATTCTGTATCAATCCTTTTAGCGGTGGCGATGAGGTTTCTGCAGCGGCTGTAATAACCGAGTCCTTCCCAGAGTTTGAACACTTTTTGTTCCGGAGCGATGGCGAGGTCATGAATGGTCGGGAAGGTTTCTACGAATTTTTCATAGTAGGACCAGCCTTGTTCGACCCGGGTCTGTTGCAGAATGACCTCACTTAGCCAGATCTTATAGGGATTTTTTTCCCCTTTCCAGGGCATTATTCGATTATTTTTCCCATTATGCCATTTTAATAAAATGGTGGTAAAAGGGGCTTTTTTTGGTGCCATTTTTGTTAAAAAAAATTCACAATCAATATTTTAGAGAATTCTTGCACAAACAAATCAAATCCAGTATTTTGATACCCAAAAACTAATTTCAGCGCTAATGAGTTGTGAATTAATAATTTTGTTATATATTTAAAATCAGAAACTTATAAAACTTAATCCCCATGAGAAAGGCAGACCTTGTTAACCAAATATCGGAAAAAACAGGTATACCTAAGGTTGACGTCCTGGTGACGTTGGAAACCATGTTCAAAGAAGTGAAAGAAACTCTTTCCGCTGGTGAAAATATTTACATCCGGGGGTTTGGGAGTTTTATCACTAAGAAACGGGCTGCAAAGATCGGCCGTAATATTAAAAAGAATGTGGCTGTTCATATCCCTGAGCATTTTATTCCCGCCTTCAAACCTGCCAAGGAGTTCGTAGCGGAAGTAAAAAAATTGCAGTCTGTGAAGGAAGATCAGCCAAACCCGGACGAAGAGATGTAGATTTGCGTCTCTAATTATCAGTATGAAGAGACAGCAATATCTGGTAGCCGGCACCGGGGTGCTATTACTACTCGCTCTGTATTTTTTTGGACACACTGTTCCGCCTCAACACAAACCGGAGCCCTCCGCAGCGGGTGCTCCTGGGGCTTCCCTTGTTAAATCCATTGGTTTACAGGATATTCTACAAGCTTCTCAGGCTCGTTTAACTCCTGCTCAACTATCTTATGTAAACAGACTGCAGCAATCCGTCGTACGAGGTGATGTGAAGGTGCAGCAAATAAGTGCTGACCGGCAACTGGCGAATTTTTGGAAGGATTCAGTTGCGGATGGCTTTTTATTATATGCACATTATACCGGAGAAGCGGCTAAATTGGAAAATTCTGAAAAAAGTCTCACCTTTGCTGCCCAATTATTTTTGCAAAGCTTGCGTGGCCAGGACAACCCAGCTTTAAAAGGCTGGATGGCTACAAGTGCTAAAGAGTTGTTTGAAAAGGCATTAGAACTGAATCCGGGCAATGATTCAACAAAGGTAGGGCTTGGAGCCAGCTACATTTTTGGTAGCCAGGCGGACAATCCGACCGAGGTGATGCAGGGGATTCAGCGGATCTTGGAAGTAGCCCACCGGGATTCCACCAATATGTATGCTCAGTTTATGCTGGGAGTTGGGGGAGTTGAATCGGGGCAATTTGATAAAGCTATTGAACGTTTGACAACAGTTGTTCGACATCAACCTGCCAATATCGAAGCGATACTCCTTCTAGCCGACGTCAATGAGCGAAAAGGCAACAAAGCGGAAGCCATAATATGGTATGGGGCTGCAAAGAAAATGATCAGTAATCCGGAGATGATCCAGGCGATAGATCAGCGGATCAAGACTTTGCAGTAATTGGATGGCGGGAGACCGCCGATGTGATGATGGCTTATTGCCGATGTGATGATGGTTTATTATTTTCTAACTATAAAAATGAATTGAGTATGCCTTGTGGTAAAAAGCGTAAGCGTCATAAGATTGCGACGCACAAGCGGAAAAAAAGACTGAGAAAGAATCGCCATAAGAAGAAGAACAAATAGTTGCCTTTACGGGGACGGTCCGCCTTCTGGCGGACCGTCCCGTAGATGTCGACGGAAAACGCCCGATACGCTTGAATAAGGAACTGATCATAAATGCGACTCCGCAGGGTGTTGAAATAGCCCTATTAGAGGATAAAAAGCTGGTGGAACTTCACCATGAAAAGGCTGATGCGAGCTTTGCAGTCGGAGATTTATACCTTGGAAAGGTTAAGAAGCTCATTCCGGGATTGAATGCAGCATTTGTCGATGTGGGTTTCGAAAAAGACGCATTTCTTCACTATACCGATCTGAGTCCGTATGCCCGGTCTCTGTTGAAGTTCACGCAACAGGCTATGAACGACAGCAGTGCTGAAGGTTTTGACTTTGGCAGTTTCCAGGTGGAGCCGGAGATCATTAAAACGGGGAAGATCAACGAGGTATTGAATGGCAAGCCTCATATCCTGGTACAGATCCTCAAGGAGCCGATTGCGGCAAAGGGTCCCCGTCTTAGCTGTGAGATCTCTCTTCCCGGCCGGTTTGTCGTCATTACTCCATTTAATGATATCGTAGCTGTTTCGCGGAAAATACATTCTTCTGACGAGCGGAAACGCCTGCAGAAGATAGTGGAGGCGATAAAGCCGAAGAATTTCGGGGTTATCGTGCGTACGGCTGCGGAAGGAAAGAATACTGCCGAGCTGCATGAGGATCTTACGGAGCTGGTAGCAACCTGGAAGACGATACAACACAATCTGAAGGGTGCGGTAGCGCCGGCGAAGATCCTGAGTGAGCAGACAAAGACGACGAGTATGCTTCGGGATCTGCTGAATGAGGATTTTAATAAGATCGTCATCAACGACCGGAATATCTTCAACGATACCAAGAGTTATATCCAGCGAATCGCTCCGGACAAGATAGACATTGTCTCCTACTACCATAATGGTTCGCCCATCTTCGACCAGTTCAGCGTGACCAAGCAGGTGAAAGCCGCTTTTGGAAAGACGGTGAACTTGCCGAGCGGCGCCTATCTGATCGTCGAACATACTGAGGCTTTACACGTCATCGACGTGAACAGCGGGTATAAGAGCGTGAGCAACAATCAGGAGCAGAATGCGCTGGAGACCAATATGGAGGCGGCCGAGGAAATTGCCCGGCAATTGCGGCTGCGTGACCTCGGGGGTATTATTGTAGTAGACTTCATCGACATGAAGCTGCCCGACAACAAGCGGAAGCTGATTGAGGCGATGGAGAACTTTATGCGTACGGACAGGGCCAAGCATGCTGTACTACCCATTTCGAAGTTTGGGCTGATGCAGATAACCCGGCAGCGGATGAAGCCGGAGGTTACCATCAATACGCAGGAGGTTTGTCCCACCTGTAATGGAACTGGAAAGATCTCTTCCGCGTTGATCCTGGAGGATGAAATAGAAAAGAATTTAAGCTACCTGCTCAATCACCAGCATAAGGATCTGATCTTAGCGGTGCATCCCATCATGCATGCCTATCTCACAAAAGGCGGTTTTTGGGGTTTTGGCTCGAGGCAGTGGACCTGGAGGTGGAAGTACAAGCAGAAGGTCCGCATCAGGGCCAATACGAATTACCATCTGACCGAATTTCATTTTTTTGACAAGCAGGAAGATGAAATAAAATTATAGTTGTGTGCATCAGCAGTGAGGCATAAAAAAAAACCCGGAGTTGCCGGGTTTTTTTTATTAGGGTCAACCGCATTAATAGTTGGGGTTTTTTACTGGTGCGCTGCCGGCAGCGGGAACGTTCAGGGTCGTCTCGTCTGCGGGAATATCCCAGTAGTCCATGAAGTTATAGCTTATGGTCACGTTGTGATCATAAGTTCCATTGACGTTGAAAAGGAGGTTGCCATAGCTGCCGCCGCCCTGGGAAATATCATAGGTCCATCCCCACCTTCTGGCATCATAATATTCAATGCCTCTGAAAATGAGAGCAGCACGTCTTTCCCTGGTGAGTTCCTTCATGGCACCGGCGAGATCGAGTCCGGTCCCTGTAACAGCGGGTACACCGGCGCCCTGGTAGGTTCTGACGGCATCGACATCAGTCAGTCCGGTTTCGATATTACCCGAGCGAATATTCGCTTCCGCCAGCATCAGTGCATTCTCTTCGTAGCTGCCGGCGATGTAAACTTCGTATTGGCCTGTCTGTTTGCTTCCGATAACGTAGGTACCTGTAACGCTTTGCTGAAGGCTATCGACGATATTATAGGGCGTTCCGTAGAAAGGGTTGTTGTAAGTGCTGCCTGTTCTGAAATTCTGAGTAAAGCGTTTGTCACCGGCATTGAAGTTTTGAATGTACCGGACGCTGATCTTAAAGGTGGCCGAAATATTCGGTCCTGTCGTCTCGGCCGCTGCGCAACCGCCGGATGGAGTGAACACTCCGTTCTCTGAAACAGAGGTTACCGAGAAGACGACGTCGCCGGGTTTGATGCCATCGGTCGCAAGCTGAAGGACGCTTCTCCAGTCGGCAGCGGTCATTGCAGAAGTGGAAGATTTAGCAATGGTCGCGGCGGGATTCCCGTTCACAAAGGGTGAAAGCTTATTCATGAGAATATTCCTTGCCAGCATCGTGTTGATATTCCGCTTCCACATATCGGTCGTCGGTACACCGCCGTGGCCGACCTGACAGAATGAAGGGATCAGCTGGCTAAGGACTGTACTAAAGTCCCCTTCGCTAGTAATACCGGACAAGGTAGACGCCGCGAGGTCAAAATAATAGTTGCTCCGTGCGATGATGGAATCTTTGATCTTGTAATTGGGATTCACCTTGTTGTCGGGATCGTCCTGGATCAGACCTGAGTAATAAAGGGTACCAATACCTGCGTAGGCATAACCTTTCCACCAGTAACACCAGGCCTGAATGGTCTTTAGCCGGCTGGCCGCATCTCCGCCGAAAGGGATCTTGTCTGCCAGGGATAGCACTGTGTTGCAGGCTCCGTTCATAGCATACATATTCAGCCACTGGAAGTACAGGGGGTTATTACCGCTGCCGCCATATATATTGAAGCCATGGAGCACACTTACCTGCGGGGAGGGGTTGACTACTTTGGTCCCGTCGTCTTTAATATAATAATCCGGCTTACCGACGGTTGTGACCTGGTTGTTGGAGGCGTCCGCGCCGATATTATCGGCCATCAGTTCCAGATAACCATAGGGCAGTGAAAAATAGCTGTTGCCGAGCCATCCGTCGCCATTGATAAATCCGTTTACATAAACCGCGCCCTGTGCGAGCGAGAGCAGACCGGCTTCGGTAGTCACGTTTCCGGAAATGGTGGGCAGGTTAGGATTCCTGACATCCAGCTGTTTCTTGCAGGAACTGATGCTGATGCTGAACACTGTGAGGGTAATAGCTAAATATTTCAATTTATAGTTAGTCTTAATCATGATCTTCGTTTTTGGTAATTTTCAAATTAGAAACCTACATTGAGGCCGACCTGGTAAGATTTGAGGTTAGGAATGCTGCTATTGTCGACACCTCTTGCGTAAGCCGAGTTCGGAGTGAGTGAGCTGACCTCAGGATCAAACCCGGGATATTTGGTTTTGGTCCAGATATTCCGGCCTGAGACAACAAGCTGCAGCTTTTTGAAATACCTGATCTTGTACAAATGCGCAAAGTCCAGGGCCAGTGCGACGTTGCGTAGCCGGAGAAAGGAAGCGGAATAAAGAAAGAAGTCTTTGGGAGCTTCGTTGCCCGACCCATATGCGCTGCCGAAGAGGCCGTAGTAGGCGCTGGCCCAATAAGCGGTATAGGCGCCTTTCTGGCCATTGATCGTAACTGGTTTTGCAAAATCTCCGTCGATGCCATCGCGATACATCCATTCTTTAGTCTCATCATACATGTGGGCGCCGTAGATCCAGTCTAACTGGAAGGAAAAGGTCAGGAAGCCTTTGTAGGTAAACTCGTCAATAAAGGATGCGTTAAATTTTGGGTCGGTATTGCCGAGGTTGTATTTCTCGTTTGTGAACTGGATGAATTTTGTCGCGGTATCGACAAGGTTTCCGTTGACCACCTGGTATTTCCCGGCGTCCTGGGGTTGGATATAGAGTGTCTTACCATCCTGTTTGAGCTGGTTGACGCTATGGATGGTTTTGTATCCGTAAAGCTGACCGATGCGATAACCAGCGTCAAGATTGACCAGGAGGCTATTTCCGTCGATCGGACCGACCGGGATGCCAACACCGCCGGAACCGTGAACACCATCGATAAAGGTAGATTGGTGATTCCAGTTAGCGGTAAAATTCCAGGTAAAGTCCTTCGACTGGACCACGGGCAGGTTGATCTGAAACAGATAACCGCTGGAATGCAGGTCGATGGCATTGTTGAGGCTGCTGGTCGAGCCGCTGGACAGAGGTGCGTTGACCTGGTAGATGACATCGCTACTCTTTTTGTGCCAATAGGTAAACGAGCCGCTAAGAGAGGTAAACCAGGAGCCTTTCTGGTTGAGTGGAAAGGTCAGATCGATACCGGTCTCGAGCTCTTTGGACACTTCCACGTTCAGGCCGGGATAGGCATTGGTTGTCTGCTGAGAATAGGCGATCTGGTTGCCGAGGTTCCGTTGATCGAGTACCGGAAAGCGGTCGAATGGCCTGGGCTGGATACCGGCCTCTCCATAGGCAGCTCTAACCTTCAGGTAGGACAGAACTTCGGCCATTTTACCGTTTGACCAGAAGCCGAGGGAGGAGGGCACGAAGTAGCCGTTGACACGGGGGAAGGTAAAAGGTTTGGAGCCGGTGCCGAATGCTGACGAATAATCACTTCGGAAACCGCCGGAAATACCTCCATAATTACCGAAGTCGATCGTCTGGTTAACCAGGTAGCCATAGGTGATGAACGGCTCCGTATAATCGCGGGCAACGGCCTGGGAACCGGTCGAGGTGAGAATGATGGGCGGCGCCAGCGGAAGGTCCAGTCCGTAGGTGTCGTACTCGCGGTAAAAATTCTTGCGATAGTCAAATGCCACCTGTGTGGTCGTTTGAATAGGGATATTCAGGTGGAAGTCATTCTGAAAATCTGTCCGGAAATAGCCGCTGCCCAGAAAGTTCTGGAACGTTGTATTGTATTGCCAGTTATCAATCTCACCGCCATTGTCCGATCCGTTATACCAACTGGCCCAGGAGCCCTGATAATTGGAATTGATGTTCTGGGATTGATTGCCGTAGGTGGTACGGATATTTTCGTTGCGGAAGTTAATTCCGTACTTGGCATCCAGCTCGAAAAAATGGCTGATCTTATAATTGGCATTAAAGTTTTGGACGATGTCGACTTTGTTATCGACAGTATTCACATATTCTTTCTGATAATAAGGGTTGAAGGCATTGATACTTAAATAGTCTGCAACCTGGTAGGCTGGAGAAGTACCATCCGCCAACTTATATTTCAAGTCAAAGAAGGGGGAGGTGTTGAGAAAGGAAAAAACCTGTCCGTTATTTCCGTTTATAGTACCCTTTCCATAGTCCTGTCCGCCAGGTCCGCCCAGGCCGAAGGGGACCGTATTGCGGGTATAGATCAGCTGGGTGGTCGACCGTAAGCGGAAGCCTTTGAAAAGTTCAGTTCCAAGGTTTGCGGTGAGGTTGCTGCGGTCCACATAACCCGCTTTCATTACAGAGGTGATCGTGTGATTGTTGGAAGCGGTGATGGCGAAATCGCTTTTTTCGGTGGCTCCAGAAATATTAATGACATTGTTGTACGTGCTGCCTGTCTGGAATATCTCCTTGAAATGATCGTAGTATTTCAGGTTGGCATTATAGGGCTTGTCGGAAATATTACGCGGGTCAAGTATGGCATATCGTGTTGCTCCCCCGTATTTGTAGGAGATACCTGAGATGTCGCCATACTGATCATAGGCAAGGGGCTGTCCTGTCTTACTATTGACGATATTATTGCTGGCGTCGGTCAGCCATGGGTGTAAAGCGGCTTTTGATACATGGCCACTATTGATATAGGAATTGGAGGCATAGCTGCTGGATACATTGATCGATACAGCTCCGCGTTTCCCTTTTTTTGTAAAGATCTGGATAACGCCATTAGCCCCTTGTGCGCCATACAGGGATGCGGAAGCCGCGCCGGGGGCAACTTCGATCCTTTCGGCCGTGCTCAGGTCAAGGGTGCCAAGGTCGGTAGCGGAAACCTCCACTCCATCTACCATGATTAGCGGTTTTGTTCCGCGGTTGACCGTATTGATCCCTCTCAGCACGATGTTCACGGGATCTCCCGGATTGCCGCTGGTAGAGGAGATCTGAGCGCCGGGAATTTTTCCTACCAATGCTTGGTCGATGGATGCTGTAGGGGTTGGAGGCAGCTTGTCGGCGGTTACCGATTCGATGGCGAGACCAATCTTCTTTTTGCTGGTCGCTACTCCCACCCCGGTAACTACGACTTCGCTCAGTGATTTGGAGTCTGAGTTGAGTTGAATGTTAAGAACAGTGGAAGAGCCTACTTTGACCTCTTTGGTTTCGAATCCGATCCCACTGATCAATAATACTGCGCCGGGCGCGATGTGCAGCTTGAAATTGCCATCTCCGTCAGCGCTTGTGCCTGCCGATGCCCTCGAACTCTTTATCCGAATGGTGGCATTTGGGATGGATGAACCTGTAATGTCTGTGATCTTTCCGGAAATTTCGGTTGTTTGCGCGTGAAGTGTTTCGGTGATGAGCAATAAGATGCCCATCAACAAGCAGTTGAATTTTCTCATGTGTAGAAGTGGTTAAATAATGAACAATGAATTCATTATGGCGAGGCAAAAGCAGTTAGAAGAAGGCGCTAATGAAAGGATGAGGCTTTATGCGCAATAAATAGTTTGGTAATTTAATTTACGAACTTTGGTTAAAATTTTGATTTATTTAACAATTTAAATTGGTTAATAAAAGGTTATTGCGTATGGCGCTTTTTGTATCTACTTAGGGATCAGCCGAATTAGTAAAAAAATTGGCCCCGGTAGACACCGGGGCCGTCTTTCACTGTCAACATTGAGTCACACATTCTTACTGATAGATTCGGAATTTTATCATGTGTAGTAGTAGATAAGTTGGTAAAATAGCATTGGACGGGCCTTCCCGTAAGGCAGGAAAGCGCATGGGAGTGTAAATACGTAATGACGTTAAGAACCGGGTCTCTGTGGGAGGTAGAGACCTTTGCGTTTTTTTGAGCGGATAATCCTTTGCTGACAGGCAGCAGGATGCCCATCAGCAAGCGGTCAAGTTTTCTCATGTGTAGTTTAAGGAGTGTTAGTTCCGGTTATTTAAATTACAATTTTTTCAATTAGAATTTAATTCTAATCAGCATTTTTTCAGGAAATGTCGGGCCAAATCGTAATTCTGTATAAACCTATCATTATCATTCGTTTGTGCTAATTTTCTGCAATTGAGGCGTCCAGTTACTATTTTGGTGAAAATAGATCAGCAACGTATCAAATGCGAGAGATCTTCCTTTAAGGAATCTTTTTCCCTGGGATTAGGTTTAAAAACTTTCGGAGTGGGGTAAGTTTGCCGAAGTTAATATATTTGAGAAATATAATGTTAATTCGATTTAACAAAATAAAACAATTTGCCGTATTTAGTAGAATACATTAAATATTTTATTAATTAATATGTGAAAACATGTGGCTTTTTTACGTTGAAAATCGGAAAGGGAAGGCTGGAGCTGCTAAAAATAAATTCTGTTGATTTCTGCGATTTCCGGCGGGTTAATTTTCAATCTTTTACCAAAAATAGACTTGACGGGGTGGCTCTAAAACCAAATATATTCGTTTGACATTTAATGACTTATATATATTTGAAGAGAGTTTTTAGGGAGGCCGGAAGGGTTTTTAAAGTTATTCACACCCCGAAAAAATTATTTTGCAATGTGGCGCTAATTTGTAATTTAGTGCAAGAATTTAATGGGTTAGTAAGTAAGGGGCCGGCGATTTAGCTGGCCCTTTTACTTTTTATACACTTCAACTGATCTTTCATTTTTTCATCCCCATCTTTTATATAAAAAATCGTGTTTGAGATATTCTTCGCATTAATGTTGATGGTTATTTTCCAAAAGAGGGAACTAACTTTACCGCATGAGCAAAATTAAGACGGCTTTTTTCTGTAGCAACTGTGGACATGAAAGTGCAAAGTGGTTAGGTAAGTGTCCTTCCTGTGATCAATGGAACACTTTTGTGGAAGAAGTCATCGCGAAGGATAACAAGTTAGCTGAGACGGAATGGAAAAAATTTACGACGGATAAAAAAGAGGTTCGGACGATGTCCCTGAGTGAAGTAGTGAGTGCGGATGAAAAAAGGATCGTTAGTCCGGATGCCGAGCTCAACCGGGTATTGGGTGGTGGTATTGTAGCCGGCAGCATTGTACTTGTAGCAGGAGAGCCGGGCATCGGTAAAAGTACGCTGTTCCTTCAGAATGGACTTCGTCTGCAAAACGTAAAGACACTCTATATCAGTGGAGAGGAAAGTGAGCAGCAGATCAAGATGCGTGCGGACCGGCTCAATATAAAGAATGACGATTTCTACCTTTTAACAGAGACTTCGACACAGATCATTTTCCAGGAGATAAAAAAGTTGCGTCCGCAACTGGTGATCATTGATTCGATCCAGACCCTGCAATCTCCTTACATTGAATCCTCTGCCGGCAGTGTTTCGCAAATAAGGGAATGTACTTCCGAGTTCCAGCGTTATGCCAAGGAGACAGGCACCCCTGTCTTCTTAATAGGACATATCACCAAGGATGGGAGTATTGCGGGGCCCAAGATGCTGGAGCATATGGTGGATACGGTACTGCAGTTCGAAGGTGACAGGCATTATGCCTATCGGATCCTGCGTACGCTGAAGAATCGGTTTGGCAGCACTGCCGAGCTGGGCATTTATGAAATGACGGACCAGGGGATGAGAGGAGTAAGTAATCCGAGCGAGCTGCTGATCACGCAAAAGGAAGAGCAGTTGAGCGGCATTGCTATTGCAGCGACGATCGAGGGGATGCGGCCATTGCTGATAGAAGTGCAGGCCCTGGTAACTCAATCGGTATATGGCACGCCCCAGCGAACCGTCAGTGGATTTGACCTGCGCAGACTGCAGTTGTTGCTGGCCGTCCTGGAAAAAAGGGGTGGTTTTCATTTTGGGGTTAAAGATGTCTTTTTGAACATTGCGGGTGGATTGAAAGTAGAAGATCCATCTATTGACCTGGCTGTACTTTGCTCGTTGCTGAGCAGCTATGAGGACGTACCGGTCTCTTCGCGGGTCTGTTTTGCGGGGGAGGTGGGGCTGAGCGGTGAGATAAGGGCCGTGAATCGCATCGAGCAACGCATAGCCGAAGCCGAGAAGCTGGGTTTTGAAAAGATCTTTGTTTCCAAATACAATCAGAAAGGGCTTAATGGGGCCAAATTCGATATCGAGGTTGTGCCGGTGGGGCGGGTTGAGGAAGTGTACCAGATCTTATTTTAGCCGTGCATCCTTAAGGGTCAATACTATAACTATTTGTATCTTTAGTTCAATGAAGAAGCTGCTGCTCCTCTTATTATTATCATCCATTGTCCTTTTTGAATTTTCCTGCCGGAAGGATTCTTTTATTACCGGCAAGGACGCCCAAATCAGTCTTTCATCCGATACGCTGTTTTTCGATACGGTGTTCACTTCTACCGGATCAATTACAGAGGCCGTCCGGATAATCAATACCAATAGCCAGAAGCTGCGACTGACAGATGTGAAGCTGATGGGTGGGGCTGCGTCTCCGTTCAGCATCAATGTCGATGGTTATGCGGGACCCGAGCGTGGCAATTTAGAACTCGAAGCAGGTGACAGCGTTTATATCTTTGTGGCCGTTCGGGTCAATCCTACCAGCGCGAGTCTTCCTTTTATTCTGCAGGACAGTATTGCAGTCGAATTCAATGGCAAACAAGAATTCATTCAGCTACAGGCATATGGTCAGAATGCTCATTTTCTCCGCAACCAGGTGATTACCGGTAATACGGTCTGGGATAGAACGTTGCCTTATGTCATTCTTGGCGGACTACAGATAGATACCGGTGCCATGCTGACCATTCCTGCGGGATGCAGGGTCTATTTTCATGGTGACGCGCCCATGCTGGTGGACGGAAGTCTCCAGGTGACGGGAGATCATTTTGACAGCACGAGAGTTTATTTCCTGGGAGACAGGCTTGATGATCCATACCGGAATTTTCCGGGCAGCTGGCCGGGTATTTATTTCCGTGAGACCAGCAGCAATAATCATCTTTCCTATGCGGTGATAAGGAATGCATATCAGGCCGTTGTTGCGCAGTCTCCCCCTACCGGCAACCAGGCGAAGCTGATCCTCGATCAATGTATCATCGACAACAGTTATGACGCGGGCATTCTGGGCATACAGGGAAATGTGATTGCCAATAATTGCCTGATCAGCAACTGTGGTAAAAATATTGAACTGGGAGGCGGGGGCATTTATCAGTTGGTTAACTGTACGGCAGCGTCTTATTCCAATAATTATCTCTCCCATACGCAACCGGTCCTGTCTTTGTCTGATGTCTATACGCAGGGGGGTGTTTTGGCAAGTGGCGATGTCGAGGCGACTTTTACCAATTGCATTTTTTGGGGAAGTAATGGAACCGTGGACAATGAGGTAAGTGTAAGCCGGCAAGGTACAGGTGTCTTTAGCGTTAGCTTTACCAATTGTCTTTGGAAGGTCAAGAGCGCTCCGACGAATGTCACAGTGGCAGGGATGATCGCGAATATGGACCCTTTGTTCGTTAGCGTCAATAATTCGAAGGCTTCTTATGACTTTCATTTGAATGCCGGGTCGCCGGCCATCGATAAGGGGGTGGCGACGAGTCTTTTGGTGGATCTGGATGGGAATCCGAGGGCGGTGGGGTTACCCGACATGGGGAGTTATGAGAGGCAATAATTAAATTATTAGTTGAGCGGGGACCAGGGTGATTAGTTATCTTTGGAAGAGCCAACCCAATGGCAAGCTTTCGCGTTCAAACTATGTAATAGTTTTAAATACTTTAAAAACAAAAAATTATGTTACGCGCACTTCTTCTTTCACTTTTTTTCGTCGCCGGTACCACCAGCGTATACGATTTCAAGGTGCCTGGCCTGGATGGCAAGCCCATTGATCTTGCCAAATACAAGGGTAAAAAATTATTGATCGTCAATACAGCCAGCAAGTGTGGCTTTACTCCCCAATACGCCGACCTGGAAAAATTATACGAACAGTATAAGGACAAGCTGGTGATAGTGGGATTCCCTGCAAACAATTTTGGCCAGCAGGAGCCCGGAACAAGCCAGGAGATCAGCGAGTTCTGTACAAAAAATTATGGCGTTACGTTCCCGATGGCCGAAAAAGTGGAGGTAGTTGGCGACAATATTCATCCGCTCTTCAAGTATCTGACAGAAGAAGCGAATAAGCTGGGTGTTGCCAGTCCGGTGATCAAGTGGAATTTTACCAAGTTCCTTTTGGACGAGAACGGAAAACTGGTTGCGGTTTTCCCCAGCAAGGTGAAGCCGATGGATGCGGAGATAACTAAGTTTCTCAACTAAAACCCTGCGGGTTTATAATATAAGGGAGGCCTAACGGCCTCCTTTATTATTTTATATATTTGCGGTTATGTCATTCTCAAAAGTCATCGGGCAGGCACAGGTGAAACGAACTCTGGTCGAGTTGGTCCAGCTAAACCGGTTGAGTCATGCTCTTCTTTTTCTTGGTCAGGAAGGCAGCGGGTCTTTGGCGATGGCGCTGGCATTTGCTCAGTATGTGGTGTGTGAGAAGAAAGCCGACCCCATGATGACCGATGCCTGTGGGATCTGCGCGGCTTGTGTCAAGGCTAATCAGTTGATCCATCCCGATATTCACTATTCCTATCCGGTGATACCCAAAAAACCGGGGGACAAGCCGGTAAGCACGGATTATGGTTCGGAGTGGCGGGAGTTCATGGGGCAATACCCATATGGCAATGCCTATGACTGGCTGCAGTTTATCGGAGCGGAGAACAAACAAGGGAATATCACGGCCCAGGAGTGTAATGACATTATTCACAAGCTAAGTCTAAAGAGTTTTGAGAGCGGATATAAGATCCTCATCCTTTGGATGCCCGAGTATCTGGGGAATGAGGGCAATAAGCTGCTGAAGCTGATCGAGGAGCCGCCGCCAGATACCTTATTCCTGCTGGTGGCTGAAAATGAATCGTTGGTACTTCAAACTATCCTTTCCCGGACGCAGCTGGTAAAGATCCCATTGCCGGAGACGAGGGAGATCGAGCAGGCTTTGCTGGAGCGGGCCAAACTGCCGGCGGAGCAGGCCCGGCAGATTGCCGTGTTGTGCGAAGGCAATTACCACGAGGCTTTACAGCTGATACGACATGCGGATGATGACTGGCAGGGAGTGCTGCGCGAATGGCTGAATGCCATTCTGAAGAACGGTCCCATCGCCCAGGTGAAGTGGATCGACGAGATCAGCAAGTCGGGGCGCGAAAGGCAGAAGCAATTCCTGCGGTATTTCAATCATTTGCTGGAGCAGGCGATCCGCTTACGATACATCGACGCTTCCCTACTGCATATACCGGATGGGGAAAAGGATATTGCGCTTCGTCTGAACAAGATAGCTGATGTAGGTCAGCAAAAAGCCATTATCGAAGAGCTGGATCGGGCGGCGTATTATATCGAGCGGAATGCGCACGCGAAGATGTTGTTCCATGCCCTCACGATTAAGCTAATGCATATTCTATCTGAACATAAGACGGTACATATTAATTAATTATGCGTTTTCACTGCCTGCAGCATGTCATCTTTGAAACTCCGGGGCTTCTGAGCCCCTGGATTGGGCAGCGTGGGGGTTCGCTGACGATGACTTATCTTTTTGAGGACGGCAATCTGGCTGGAGGCGGCGTTTTGCCTGGAGCCGGCGTTCTTCCTTCGGTCGACGACTTTGATGTTTTGATCATCATGGGCGGACCGATGAGCGTACATGATGAGGCGGAGTTTCCGTGGCTGCCGTCGGAAAAGGCCTTCATTGCTGCGGCTATCGGGGCGGGGAAGAAGGTTTTGGGGATTTGTTTGGGAGCTCAATTGATCGCGGAGGTGATGGGGGGAAGGGTTTATCCGAATCCGGTGAAAGAAATTGGTTTTTGGCCCGTGAGGTGGACGGAGGAGGCGCTGAGGCTGTTCCCGGGGCTGAGCACGGTGCTCGTGACTGGGGATGCTAGTGGCGCGGATTCGGGAGCTGGGGATGAGGTTCTTCACTGGCATGGGGAGACGTTTGATCTGCCGCCGGGAGCCGTACTGCTGGCATCGAGTGAAGGTTGTAAGAACCAGGCCTTTCGGGTAGGTGAAAATGTGTTGGCATTGCAATTTCATCCTGAGGTAACGCCGGGGATCATTGATGATATGATACGGTTCGAGGGACATGAATTGGAGGAGGAAGGTCCGTATATTGAGAAGGCGGAGGAAATAAGGGGTAAGGCTGGGGTTATGGCCACCGCCGGTGCGGCGGGGTTGGATCTGCCAGGCGTGTTGTTGGATGCCTTTTTGCACCCTTAGTTAATTGAAAATGAACTACTCAAGCATAGTCGGCGCGATCGGGGTCACCTTGTTGCTGGCGGCCTTCTTTCTAAGTCTCTTCCGGTATATCACTCAGGAAAGCCGGCTTTATATCTTTCTCAATATTATTGGGGCGGGGCTCTCCTGTTATGCGTCCGTATTGATCCGCTATTGGCCCTTTGTTGTCCTTGAGGGGTGCTGGAGTCTGGTAGCCTTGGCGGCACTGCTAGGAAAAAAGCGGCAACCGGTAAAATAAATCCCTGTTTCTGTGTATATTTGACCATGGCCCTTGTAGGCCATTGAAAAGAAGTGTATTCGGGACAGGCTGGTAGGGCGGGTGAGCTGAAGAGCAGGGATAGGGCCGTTGAAAGAGCGTATTTTGCATTCAACATATTTCGCATAACGGCTCATATGAGCAGTAGCTTCTTCCTGCCTGTGCGGTATTCCCTTCTTTTTACATAAAAATAGATCGTAGGTCCAAAGACCGAAGGTCAATTACTAACCTTTATTAATATAGTTGGGATATGGGATGTAGCAATTGTGGAACTTCCAAAGACGGTAAGCCGTCCGGCTGTAAGAGCAATGGCGGATGTAGTACAGGCGGATGTAACAGACTAAACGTACATGACTGGCTCGCAAATCTGCCTTTTAGTGATCCGGAAAGCGGATGCAGGATCGTCGAAATAAGTTTTAATCAGGGTAGCCGCAAAGATTTTTATCGCAATGCCACTACGCTGCTGTTTGAAAAAGGAGATATGGTAAGTGTAGAGGGGGTCAGCGGCTTTGATGTCGGAGAAGTGACCCTGACGGGAGAGATGGTCCGCCTGCAGATGAAGAAAAAGGGGGTGGAGGAAAAGAATCCGGAGATAAAAAAGGTTTTGCGCAAAGCGAATGATAAAGACCTGGAGATCATGCTGCAGAATAAGGCCCGGGAGAGGGATGCGCTGATAAGGTCGAGGGCGATAGCCCGGCAGTTGAAGCTGGACATGAAGATGAGCGAAGTTGAGATCCAGGCCGATGGGAGAAAGGCTACATTTTTCTATATAGCCGACGACCGGGTGGATTTCCGCGAGCTGATAAAGCTGTATGCGGGCGAGTTTCGCCTGAAAGTGGAGATGCGGCAGATAGGCGCCCGGCAGGAAGCCGCCAAGGTTGGCGGTATTGGCAGCTGTGGCCGCGAATTATGTTGCAGCACCTGGCTCAGCGACTTCAAGTCTGTCAATACGACGGCTGCCCGTTACCAGAATTTGTCGATCAACCAGAGCAAGCTGAGCGGACAGTGCGGCCGGTTAAAGTGCTGTCTTAACTACGAATTGGACACTTACCTGGATGCCCTGCAGAATTTCCCGGACAATGCCGAGACTTTGCAGGTAGCAAAGGGTACGGCTATCCTTATCAAAAAAGATATTTTCAAGAATCTGATGTGGTATGTGCTGCCGGACAGCAATAAGCAATACCCTCTTACGATAGAAAGGGTCAGAAAGATCAGGCAGCAGAATATGCAGAACGTCGTTCCGGATGCGCTGGAGCCGGTGGAAGTAACCACAGGGAAGCCTAAAGAAACGGAAGAAAGCGGATTTGTCGATCTCGTAGGGCAGATCAGCCTTCGGACACTCGAAAAGGCGGACAGGAAGAAGAAACATGGTCATCACAAACATCAGCCCCAGCATGGTGGTGGTGGACGCGATGGCGGCGGCGGACGCGATGGCGGTGGTGGACGCGATGGTGGCGGCGGGCGCGATG
>Ga0193716_1000201_pt1 | contig 36293 bp, 32 predicted proteins | sample U2c1metaG_FD_145901 | JGI IMG/M metagenome (GOLD analysis project Ga0193716, IMG submission 145901) | Soil microbial communities from a riparian zone of the East river system, Colorado, United States - U2c1 | ecosystem: Environmental > Terrestrial > Soil > Riparian zone | place: USA: East River...
GTCATCATCAAGGCCAACGGCAAAACTACCAATGCAGGCAGATTCGCATACGATACATCCTACCGGCTATCCATGGTTGCCGATAGCCTTCAGTTCCCTTTTTATCTTTCTATCGATCCCGCCGGCAACCTGATTGTGCCGACCTATGGCGACTTTGTGATACATAAGATCACACCCCAGGGTCAGGTCAGCACCTGGCAGCCTATACCTTTTGCCACCGGAACCACTTTTGACAGTGCCGGTAACCTTTATTACGCTTCAAATGCAGGTGGGGGTCCGTTCATCGGTAAGGTCAGCCCTTCAGGCGTCATTACGCAGATCGCTGTCGATAGCGGCGGCGGCTTTGTTGGACAAATAGCATTGGACAGGAATGGCAATATCTACGCCGCGATCGCATCTTCGTCCCTCACTAGCAAACACCGCATCGACAAGATCACACCGGCCGGACACGTAACTACACTGATCGAAGGCCTCTTCAATCCCGCCGGCATAGTAGTGGCAAGCGACGGCACGGTCTATTGCACCAATTACAGCGTCCAGGCTTATGACAATTCTAAAGGAGTAATAACAAAAATTACTCCCTCAGGAGTAGTGAGCACCTTTGCCCACTTACAATATGATGGCAATAACGGTATGACCATCGACGCCAGCAATACGCTGTACGTAGTCAACTTCGACCAGCAGTGGGCCCTCGGCTCTTTGCTCAAGATCACACCGGATGGAACAACCACAAAGCTAAACTCTGCAAATCTTGCGTTCCCAACCGGTGTAGCCAGGGATAATAACGGTAATTTCTATGTGACACAACAAGTTGACGCTCCCGGAGTGGCAATTGGCAGCGTTATCAAAATGACCATGCACTAAGCCCGGCGTAGCCGGAGTTTAGTTTATAAAGACACCCCCCTCTTCCACGGGATAAAATCATCCTGCACATGCCTCACCGCAGCCACCTGGGTCTCCCCACTTGCAACCCCGATCACATATTCCAAGATCCTCTCCCCCACCTCCTTTATCGTCTCCTTACCTTCAATAATAGTCCCCGTATTGATATCCATAATATCCCGCATCCGGTCGAACAAGGCCGTATTCGTCGCGATCTTCACCACCGGCGCAACAGGATTCCCAGTCGGCGTTCCAAGCCCCGTCGTGAACAAAACGATATTCGCGCCCGATGCCACCTCCGCAGTCGTCGACTCCACATCATTCCCCGGCGTACATAATAAATTAAGCCCCGGCTTCACCACCTTCTCCGGATAATCCAACACCGCCGCCACCGGCGAAGTCCCACCCTTCTTGGCAGCACCCGCCGACTTTATCGCATCCGTGATAAGCCCATCCCGGATATTCCCCGGCGAAGGATTCATATCAAATCCCGACCCCACCGCCTTGGCCCGGTCATTATAGGTCCGCATCAAATGCGAGAACCGCTCCGCAGTCGGAATATCCAAACAACGATCGCTAAGATTCTGCTCCACTCCACACAGCTCAGGAAACTCCGAAAGGATCACCGTGCCGCCAAGCGCCACCAACAGATCGGAAGTATAACCGATCGCAGGATTCGCCGAAATCCCCGAGAACCCATCCGATCCGCCACACTCCAAACCAATACAAAGCTTGCTCAAAGGCGCCGGCTCCCGCTTCTGCTGATTAGCCAGGATCACCCCCGCAAAAGTTTGCTTTATCGCCTCCGAAAGAAGGGCAGATTCCTTCCCGATCTTCTGCTGCTCGAGAATATACATGGGCTTCGAGAACTGCGGCGACCTTTTCTTTATCTCCTCCTCCAACATGCTCACCTGCGCATTCTGACATCCCAGACTAAGCACCGTAGCACCCGCCACATTCGGATGAGTGATATACCCCGCAAGCAGACCGCACAATGCCTGCGCATCCTGCCGCGTTCCGCCACAACCGCCATCATGATTTAAAAATTTAATGCCATCGACATTTGGAAAAAGCCGCTGATTGGTATTCTGATCATAGTCCGCATGAAGATCCGTCTCCAGGATCTGCTCCACACTCTTCCCCGCCTTATATAATTCCACAAGCTGCTGCGACTGCCGCTGATAGGACCGGTTACGGCCATAACCAAGATCAGACACCAATGCCTGCTGCAACACATCCAGGTTCCTGTTCTCACAAAAAACCATCGGTATGACAACCCAATAATTGGCCGTCCCCACACTGCCATCCGCGCGATGATAGCCCAGAAACGTCTTTTCGGAAAACGCCGACACATCAGGCACCACCCATTCCGTATGCCTCTCACCAACAACAAAGTCATTGGCCGCATGCTTGACATTGCCGGTGCTGATCAGCCCGCCCTTCTTTATCGGCTGCTGAGCCTTCCCGACCAATACCCCGTACATGATGACCGAATCCCCGACAGCCAGATCCGCCGTCGCAAACTTATGCTTGGCTTTTACAAACTCCTGTATCGTATATTCCTGACCTTCATAGCTGACAGTTTTGCCTTTTTCCAGATTGGTCAGAGCCACCAGCACATTGTCGGCCGGATGGACTTTTAATATAATTTGTGCACTCATAAATGCTATTTTTTATTTTTCAATTGAGCCAGCGCCGTCGCGGCCCCCTTATTCATCAGTGTATCCAAACTCTCCCTCACCGCCTCCTCAAACCCAGGCAGATCGGTCAGATCAACCCCCCACAAACCCTGATCCCTCAACGCAGTCCTTACCACCACATCCGGCTCCTGTTTCCAAAGGTCACTAAAATAACCCGCCCGGTCATCAGTAACAGGCCCCGACTGCCCTTTCATAAACAACAGGTAAGCCGCAAAACCCAATACAACATGCGGCAATGGCTTCTCCTGGTAATGACTGACCAATACCGGCACCACCCGCATCTTCATCTTCGACGAATATTGCATCGTAATGCTGATCCACTGATGCTGAATATGTGGATTGCGAAACCGGTCCAACACCTTTAAACCAAAATCCCTCGCCTCCGCCAGCGACAGATCATAAGGAATATTCGGCGCGATCTCTTTCAACATTAGGTCGGCGACAAAAGCAGAAAAATCCGCATCATCCATCGCACTCTTTACCGTCGGAAATCCAGCCAGCACAGCCAATCCACAGCTCAGCGTATGAACGCCATTCAGCAACCTCAGCTTCAGCTCCCGGTAGATCTCGATGTCCGGCGCTATCACCACCCCCGCATCGGCAGCGGCAAAAGACAATACCGACCGCACCTTATCATCCCCTTCGATCGCCCATAACCGATAGACCTCCGAAATAGCCAGCAGCTCATCGCTATACCCCAGATCCTGCTCCAGCCGCGCCAGCGTAGCCGCATCCGGCTTGCCCGGAACGATCCTGTCCACCAGCGAGCTGCAAAAACTACAATCCTCATCGAGCCACTCCACAAACTCGTCCGACAGCTTATTAAAAACTGCCAACTCCTTTACGATCGTAGCCAGCTTTGGACCATTGTCAACGATCAGCTCCGTCGGAATGATGATCATCCCGCTGTCCGGACTGCCTTCAAACGCCTTATATCTTTCATAAAGGAAAGCCAGCAGCTTCCCCGGAAACGAACCCGGCGTCCCGGAAAGCACATCCTCCTCGACCTTCTGTATCCCCACCTCCGTAGTGTTCGAAACGATGATCTGCAAATCCGCAAAATACGCCAGCTTCAATATCTCCTTCCACTGCTCACGAGCTGACAACACCCTGCTGATAGAGCTGTTGATGATATTCTCTTCCACCTTCTTTCCTCCTTCAATGCCCCGCACACAGAGCGTATACAATCCGTCCTGCCGGTCGAAAGCCCCGCTGTCCCCCGCATCCGTCGACTTCACCACCACGACCCTGCCATTGAACAAACCCAGGCGATTGGCCTTGTCGATAAAATAATCGGGCAGCCCCCTCAGTAATACACCCGTGCCAAATTGCAACACCTTCTCAGGCAATAAAAACATATCCGCAGCAGGCTTGACCACACCAGGGGCCAATACACCCTCTAAATTTGCTTTTGATAAGTTCATGATCCGTGTTTTTTTCGTTAGTCGATCACTTGTTTTCACTAATCACTTTCCTCGCTATCTTCAACGCCAGCAGCGTATTCTCATATAAAAGATCGTAACTCTCATTCTTCAATACATCCTTGCTGATCAGCTTGCTCCCCAATCCCACAGCAGACACACCCGCCTTCACCCAGGCCCGGATATTGTTCTCATCGATCTCCACCCCACCCGTCGGGATAAACAGCTGATCCTGGAACAACTCCCGGATCGAGCTCACAAACTCCGGTCCCAGAATATTGGCCGGGAAGATCTTGATCAACGCCGCCTTATGCTGCTGCGCCATAAAGATCTCCGTCGGTGTCATACACCCCGGTATCCAAAGCAGACCAGCCTTCTCCGCAACCGCCGCCACCTCAGGGTTCACGACAGGCGAAACAAGAAAATCCGCACCCGCCGCTACAAAATCCTCCGCCTCCTTCTTCGACTTGACAGTCCCGATCCCCAGATACAGATCCGGCGCCTCGACCGACAACACCTTCTTCAGCATGGTGAAATTATCAAGCGCAGCCACACCCCTGTTGGTATACTCTACAGCCCGCACACCCGCCTTATACAATGTCTGCATGACTTTAAGACAAACCGCCGGACTCTCCCAGTAGAACAAAGGAAGAATGCCCTGCCCGAGAATACTCTGTAAAATGACCTTCTTATCGTTCATTGAATTGAGATTAAAAATTTCAATAAAAATAATTTTTCATCTCTATACCACTTATGTCGTTTAATTGGACTCCGTCCAATTAGGTCGCCATAAATTTTTTGATGGTATCCGCTCGCTGATCCGTCGCATCGCTCGGAATAAATAATTTCTGATAAGCCGCCGCCGTAGCAAATTCCAACGTCTCCTGTACTCCCTGCCCACCATAAAAACCCTGGATCAATCCCGCCATAAAACAATCCCCGCTGCCTACTTTGTCAAGGATCTTCTCCGAAACATATTCCCTGCTGTTAAAGAGACGCCCACCAGTATACAATGTCGTATAATACTGGATCCCGCCCATCCCCCTATCAAACCCCTCCTTATCAAATCGAAACGTATTGGCCACATATTTCACCCTGGGGAACTTCTCCACTATCCGCTCACTGGTCAGCCGCGCATGAGTCAAATAATCCCCCGCCGCAACCAGCGTTTCATCCACACCTATCCCCAACATCTTCTCCGCCGCCCACAAATTCCCCATCACAAGGTCACAATATTCCACCAATCCCGGCATAACCTCCACCGGTGACACCCCATATTGCCACAGCTTCGCGCGATAGTTCAGGTCGACAGATATCGTCACGCCTTTTTGCGCTGCCGCCTGCAACAACTCCATACAGACCACCGCCAACTGCTTGCTCAATGCCGGGGAAATAGCGCTAAAATGAAGCCAGCCCACATCCGCCAACACCGCATCCCAGTCAATCGTGCCCGCCTTCAGCGCAGCAAACGAAGAATAAGCCCGGTCATAGATCACACTCGCATTCTTCAGATCCTTTCCCTTCGGCAAAAAATACAAGCCAAGCCGCTCTCCCTGAAAAAGCATCCTCGAAGTATCAACCCCCTTTTCCTCCAGGTAAGCCGCCAATTGACGACAAAGCAGATTATCCGGCAAAGCAGTAAAATAAGCCGAAGGCGTCCCCCACAAGGCAAGCGCAGTAGCTACGTTGGCTTCCGCACCGCCTACAAAAAAAGGCAGGGAATTCTCCTGCAACCAACCACCACCCCCATCCGGACAGATCCGCAACAACAACTCTCCAAAAGACAAAACTTTTTTAGTCATAACTCAATCATAGCTTTAATAACCCCATTAGCCGGATCCAGCCACCCCGCAAACTCATCCTTCACTTCCCTAAATCCAACACGATGTGTGATATATGTCGTCGGATCAATAAGACCCTTTTTCATCGAATCAATAATCTTGTCAAAATCCTCTCGCGTAGCATTCCGACTACTCATCAGCGTTCCCTCCCGTTTATGAAACTCCGGATGACTAAACTGTATGTCGCCCTTCTGCAATCCCACCAGCACATAACGCGCACCATGAGCCATATATTGGAAAGCATCATTCATCGCCTTCCGGCTCCCAGTCGCATCGATAACAACAGTCGGCATATCCCCCCGGGTAATATGCCGCAGCATCTCCATCACATCGCTCGTCGCATTCACCGTATGCAGCACCTGCAATTTCTCTCTGCAAAACCGCAACCGGTCTTCATTGATGTCCATCGCAATGACCTCCCCACCAGCAATCCGCGCCGACTCCATAGTGCCCAGCCCGATAGGACCCGCACCCACCACCAGCACAAACTCCCCGGGCTGTATCCCAGCCCGGCGCACCGCATGCGCCCCAATTGCAAGAGGCTCCACCAGGGCCAGCTGATCATGCGTCAATCCATTCCCATGCACCAGGAAAGAAGAGGGCACAGATAGATATTCTACCATCCCCCCGTCGATATGGACCCCGCAAACCTTTATCGTCACACAACAATTGGGCTTGCCATTGCGACAAGCAATGCAAACCCCACAGTTAAAATAAGGTATGATGGTCACCGCCTCACCCGGTACAAAACCCGGCGCCTTATCCAGATCCACCAGGTCCCCCGCCAACTCATGACCAAGTATCCTCGGATATTCAAAAAATGGCTGCGTTCCTTCAAAAGCATGCAGGTCCGTCCCGCAGATCCCGATCCTCCGTATCTTGATGATCGACTCCCCCGGCCTCGCCAAAGGCGCCTCCGCCTCCCGGTACTCAAATTCCCCCGGCTTTATACAAACTAATGTCTTCATCATTTATTCATCTTTGCTCGCGCCCCCACGTCTCACCGCGCCCACCACCCACCGCGCCGCCACCCACGGCCTCGCAACTACGCATTCGCCAGCGCGCGATCCAAATGCACATACCCCCCATCCACATGGATCAACTGCCCCGTCGTATGACTCGACCGCTGCGACAACAAAAACACCGTCATATTCGCAATCTCCTCCGCCGTCGTCATCCTGCTCCCCAACGGTATCTTACTCTCGATCTCCTTTAATTTAGCCTGCGGGTCCGGCAAAGTCTTGATCCATTTTTCATACAAAGGCGTCCAGCACTCCGCCACAACAAGAGCATTGACCCGGATACCATACTTCAGCAGCTCCACCGCCCACTCCCTCGTCAGCGCATTCCGGCCCCCATTGGCCGCCGCATACGCAGACGTCCCACCCTGACCCGTCTCCGCCGTCTTGCTGGTAATATTCACGATGGCGCCCTTCGAGACCTTCAAAGCCGGCAACGCATGATGCGCCAGCAGATAATAATGGACAAGACTCTTGTGTAGTGAAGCCATGAAATCGGCGTAATTGCCTGACTCCAATCCAACCCCGTCATTCACGCCGGCATTATTCACCAACCCGTCGATCCGCCCGAAACGATCCATCACAGCCTTCACAGCCGCTTCACATTCCTCTGGCCGCGTCAGCTCAGCAACAACTTGTAATGCTTTTCCCCCTGTTGCCGCAACAGCAGCCTTATTATCTTCCTCATTACGACCTATGATAAATGGAATCGCCCCTTCCGCCGCCAATACCTTAACAATCCCCTCCCCAATACCCTTCGCCCCGCCGGATACGATGATCACCTTGTCCTGTAAGTCTAAATTCATAAATTGTAAAATTTTATGGCATTGCCTCCAAAAAAGGCAGCCTGGTCTTCAGCCGAAAAAGAAGAAAAATAATCCTTCACGATATCGAATACCTGCTTATAGCTTGCCGCCACCAAACAGACAGGCCAATCGGAGCCATACATGATCCTGTTCACACCAAAAGCTTCCACCACCGTGTCGATATACACCCTGAAATGCTCCGGCTTCCAGTTTTTCCAGTCCGCCTCCGTCACCATCCCCGAGATCTTACAATAGACATTCGGAAAGGCAGCCACCGAATGAATTGCATCCTTCCACTCCGCAGTGATAAAACGGTCCTTGATATGCGGCTTGGCAATATGATCCAGCACAAACGGCTGATCCGGGAAGGCAGCGACAAAATCCCGCGTATAACCCAGTTGATCCGGGAAGATCAGGATATCATAAGTGTATCCAAATTGATTCAACAGCCCAATCCCTCTCTTAAAATTCGGATTCAGCATCAGGGCCCTGTCCTTCTCCCCCTGCAACACATGCCGGAAGCCCTTCATCTTAGGGAACTTCTTATAATAGGCGAGCTTCTCCTCCACATTGGGATTCCAAAAATCGACCCAGCCCACTACCCCCTTGACAAAATCATGAGGCGCAATTTTCTCCAGCAGGAAATCATTCTCGTCCTCCGATTGATCGACCTGGACAGTCACACAGCCATCGACCCCCACCTCTTGTAACAATGGTTGCAGATCCTGGGGCATAAAATCCCGCTGGATCATCGCCATATGCGGCCCTATCCACTCATCCCTGATAGGATCATATTTCCAGAAATGCTGGTGTGCATCTATCTTAAGCGTTGGCGTTTGCGTTTGTGTCTGCATATGCTTTTACATTTTGCCGGGCGACACCCAGCTTGTCAATACCCAACTCAACGACATCTCCGGGCTGGAGATAAACATTCGGATTCATGCCCAGTCCAACCCCCGCCGGCGTTCCGGTAGAGATCACATCCCCCGGCAACAAGGTCATAAACTGGCTGGTATAAGATATAAGAAAAGGAATATTAAAAATGAAGTTAGCCGTCGTGCCATCCTGCATCTTCTTCCCATTAACAGTTAGCCAAAGACGCAGATTATGAACATCCCCCATCTCATCCGGCGTTGCAAGCCAGGGGCCCATCGGAGCAAACGTATCACAGCCCTTCCCCTTATCCCAGGTTCCGCTCCTCTCGATCTGAAACTCCCGCTCAGATACATCATTGTGCAGACAATAACCCGCAACATAGTTCAAGGCATCCTGCTCCGAAACATAACTGGCTTTTTTCCCGATCACAACCGCCAGCTCCACTTCCCAATCCGTCTTCTTCGAATTCTTAGGAATGACAATATTATCATTAGGCCCCACCAGGGCCGTCGTAGACTTCATAAAGATCACAGGTTCAGGCGGCGGCGTAGCACCCGTCTCACGAGCATGATCCACGTAATTAAGCCCGATACACACGATCTTCGAAGGACGCGCCACCGGCGACCCAAGCCGAACCCCGGCCGGCAGCACAGGAAGACTGTCTTTATTCTTCTCAACAAAAGCCTTCAGCCGCTCAAGACCACCCGTCTCGAAAAAGACTTCATTATAATCCTCACCAAAAGCAGAACTGTCATAATAAGTATCACCTATTACAATCCCTGTCTTTTCCTTATTTATACTGCCGTGTCTGATTAATTTCATATTATTTTAATTATTCAATTTTGTAAATCCACCATCTATCGGGTAGTCACAACCGGTAATGAACGAAGCCTCGTCACTGCACAGATACAGGATAAGACCCGCGATCTCATCCGGCCTGGCCATCCTGCCGATAGGCTGGGTCTTCGACAGCTTCTCAAACATCTCGGCTTCCTTCCCCGGATAGTTCTTCTTCAAAAACCCATCTACAAACGGAGTATGAACACGCGCCGGAGAGATACAATTACAACGGATCTGCTCCTTCAAATAGTCCTTTGCCACGGAAAGCGTCATGGAATACACCGCCCCCTTGGTCATCGAATAGGCAAACCGGTCGGGAATACCCACCGTCGCCGCGATCGAACACATATTCACGATCACTCCCCCCTCGCGTTTCAACAAAGGTATGCCAGCCCTCAGACAATTATAAACGCCCTTTATGTTCACCCTATACAGCCTGTCCATATCCTCTTCCGACGTGCTCTCCGCCGTCCCGATATGCGACACGCCCGCACTATTCACCAAAATATCCAGCTTTGGCAAACCCGCAAACACCGCATCCACCAATTGCTGATTGGACACATCCGTTACCTTCGCCACAGCCCTGCCACCCGCATTCTCAATTTCTTTGACTACTTCATTGGTCTGATCCAGGTTAATATCCGCAACATAAACCGTAGCACCCTGCCTGGCCAGCAGCAACGCCACCGCCCTCCCGATCCCGCTACCAGCCCCCGTGACCAACGCATGTTTATTTGATAAGCTGAACATCGCTATTTCGAATTATTGATTTAATAAAAAGATCCTGCCCATTATCCGCCATTTCTCGCCGGGCTTTCCCCCGGGTATCGCCACCTGGTACTTCCACATCAGTTCCTCCCAACGCTGCACCGCCGGATTGGCCTCATCCATCGCGCCCTTCTTCTCAAAACTAAAGTCCGGCCCCGTCTCCATGATCATAAACAACCTGTTCTCCAATCGATAGATCTCCATCTTCGTAATGCCGCTTTCCAGTATGCTCGCCCTTATCTCCGGCCAAATGGCGGTATGATAAGCGTCGTATTCCGCGATCAGCGCCGCATCCGGCTGCAGGTCCAGCGCTAAACAATACCTCATGTTGTTATAGGTTTTTGTTTATGACCCTTTATCCCAAAGAACAAGATATAGGCAAAACAGATCAGCGGTACGATATAAGCTATCTGTATGCTGCCCGTCGCATCCGATATGGCCCCCATGATGAGCGGAGCGACAGCGCCGCCGATGATAGCCATCACCAAAAACGATGCGGCCAGCTTCGTCTCTTCACCAAGGTCCTTAATGCCCAACGCAAAAATTGTCGGGAACATGATGGACATAAAGAAAGGCGTAGCCATAATGGCATAGACCGCTATATGCCCCTTCGCCAAGATCCCAACCGCCACCAGCACAACATTAATCACCGCGTACAACGACAAAAGCCGGGCAGGTTTCACATAGCCCATTATGAAGGTCCCCAGAAACCGTCCCACCATAAAGCCCGCCATGGCAATAAACCATTTCTGGCCTGCCTCCCTTTCCGGGATATCCGCCACAAAACGCGAATACCGGATAAAGAAGCTCCCCAATCCAACCTGCGACCCCACATAAAAGAACTCCCCAAACACCGCCCATTTTACATGCGGGAAACGGAAGACCTTAAAAGAAAATTCCGTGCCATGCGCATTCGCATCCGGCTCTTTTATCTCCGGCAACTTCGTAAAGACAAAACAAATAATGACCACCACTACCACCGATGCTATCACGAGATAAGGCGGTTTCACCGTATTCGCCTCAGACTGCAGATAGGCCGCCAGCTGGCCATTGGCCCTCATGGTAGCGATTTCCGCCGGCGTATGCTCGATCCCGGATAATATGAATTTCGCGCCGATCAAAGGAGCGACCATCGCCCCAAGCCCATTGAACGACTGCGCCAGATTAAGCCGCTGCTCTGACTTCCCGGGCTCCCCCAGATTCGCAATATAAGGATTGCCCACCGTCTCGAGAAAAGCAGCCCCGCTCCCGCTGACAAACAAAGCAAAAACGAAAAATGGGAAACTCCGCTCCGAGGCGGCAGGAATAAATAATAAGGCGCCCAGCGCATACAGCATAAGCCCGAAGATGATTCCCTTCTTATAGCCATATTTATGCATAAACAACCCCGCCGGGATTGCTATCAGACAATAGGCCAGGTAGATCGGAAAATCCACAAACGAACTCTGGGTATCATTCAACTCACAGGCTTTCTTTAAATGCGGAATCAAAATAGGATTCAGATTATGCAGGAAGGCCCATAAAAAGAAGAGCGAAGTGACCAGCGCAAAAGGGAGTAGATATTTGTTTTTTGACATTACTTCGTATGGTTAAGATATCGTTGAAACTCAAAGAAAAAGCATTTAACCGGAGAACGGGCATAGTAAGTTATCAGAGTATTAAGTTATTTTAACATAATATCTGCAAAATACTTGATTTCAAGGAATATTCCATTTTCTCACCCCCACTCAAACGGCATTACAGATGGTGATCCGCAAAATCCAAATATTGCCCCCAATCATACAAAGTAATATCATGTTTTCCACTCCGGATATGATACCGGATAACATCCCCAACCGGATGCCCAACCGCCGGCATCTCCCCCTCACCAACTCCCTTCTTCCCAAAAAGCTGGTAAACCGGTCCCGCCAGCTGTGCCCCCAAAAACTCCCCCTTCGGATCAGAATTAAGATCCTCCTCCGCACTCGCAACATACAAAGGCCGCGGAGCCATCAGCGCAAGCAACATATGCTGATCCACCGGCAAAGCCGCCGTATTGCTGCCAAACTGTTTATAAGCAGGACTAAACCAATATGGAAATTTATTATTTATAATGGCAACCGTCTCACCAAAATCCCTTTTCGACAAGGCCGCCCCTCCTTCCCCCGATTCATTGGACACGACGAGGCCCCAACGCCGATCCGAAGCCGCCGCCCACAACGCCGTCTTCCCAAGCCTCGAATGCCCAAAAACAATCAGTCTTCGCGGATCAACCCTTACTCCACTTTCTCCCTTGCCCGCTCCCCCCTCCAGATAATCCGCGATCCTATTCAACCCCCACGCCCAGGCCCCGATCGCACTCCACTCATATGGCTCGATCTGCAAAGCCCCCGCAAGCCTCGTCCTTATCCCCGTCTGCCACCCCTCCCGGTTATCCGGCTCAAGATCCCAATACCAGGCACTCACAAGACCATACCCCCGCGCGATGATCTCCTTCAAAGGCCACTCCGGAGACTCCTTCACAGTCGCATTCCCCCCAAAACTATACCCCACAAACACCGGCACCGCCCTGCGCGCCTTCTTCGGCAGGATCACCACCACCCTCAATCGCGCAGCCGTATCCGTAGCAGAAAAATGGATCGTCACTTCCTTCCGGATAGCCAAACTCTCCACCGCACTCGAATCCACCGATTCCGTGGTATAAGTCACCGGCACCGCCTTTACCGGCATCCGCCCATAAACGCTTTTTTCGAACACTCCATACAGATAAGGCCGCTGCACATTCTCCCACTCCTTCACCGATCGCACCACGCCACCGGCTGCAGTCTTCAGCACATCCGGCTCGGTATACGGCGGGACCTTCGATTCATCCCGGTTATCCTTGACCGTAGCCATTTGATAGACCTCACTCCCGGCAAGCAAAAAACAACCCAGGTCATAATAGTCTTCAGGTTCCTGCACCTTCTGAATGGCATCCCATGACAACGTCACCACCGGCAAATAAACTTTCTTATCCAGGAAGCCCTGCCTGATCCCCCAGCTTATCCCATAGGTAAACAAGGCAGTCCTGCTGAATTCCCCAAAATGCGTAGAATCATTCAAGCTCGCATTCCAGTACCCATCGGCCCGCTGTAATGGCACTATCGCACGAACTATGTCCAGGTAGTCTTTTATATATTCAGCCCTGTGCGGCTCATTCACCGGCAGCAACGACAACACCTGCACCAGCGCAGCCAACACCGGGGCATCCCGCTTATCAGTAGCCGGCGTGCTATCTATCGTCATTCTTATTGCATAGTCATAGTATTCTTTTTTGGGATCGACAGAATACAAAGCCATCAGGCCTTCATAATATATGGCCTTCGCCCGGACAGGACTTTGCCCACCAACACCGGCAACGATCGACGCTCCCGGATCAGGCCACTTACGCATAAAATGGTCGTTGGCAACACGCATTGATTGCAGCACATCCTGCTGCAGCGGCAGCTTCTGCCCAGGCATATTCTGCGCATACACTGCCCCCGCAAACCCCTCTCCCGTTATAAACAGAAAAAGGACAGACCATTTAAATGACATACAATAAAAATAACCCCTTGCAACCTGCTTTTAAAGGAAATCTACGCAAACGTTCTCGGAAGGGTAAAAGCACCTCTCACAATTACAAAAAACCAAGCTCCAGCTTGGCTTCCTCGCTCATCATCTCTTTCGTCCAGGGCGGATCGAAAGTGAGCTGAACATGACAATCAGTGACGCCTTCCAGCTGTTCCGTCTTCTGCTGCACCTCAGCTACAATATCACCGGCCACAGGACAGGCCGGCGCAGTAAGTGTCATAGTGATCTTAACCTTACCACCATCATCGATCTTTATCTCATATACAAGACCTAAATCAAAAATATTCACCGGTATCTCCGGATCAAAAACCGTCCGCAATGTCTCCTCGATCCGGTCACGCAACTCCGCACCATCCACCCCACCATTCGCCGCAACCTCGCCCACGCGCGCGTCACCATTCACCGGCACGCCATTATTATTATCTAATATCTCACTCATTGCTGTATCGATTTAGCCTGGTAAGCCAGGGCATATAACTTAATTTGTTTCACCATCGACAACAACCCGTTCGACCTCGTCGGCGAAAGATGACTGCTAAGCCCGATGGCATCGATAAAAGTAATCTCAGCCGCCGCGATCTCCTTCGGCGTATGACCCGACAAAACTTTAATAACAAGACTGATCAACCCCTTGGTGATCACCGCATCACTATCCGCAGTAAAAAACAATATACCATCAATATGATCCACGTGCAGCCAGACTCTCGACTGACAGCCCCGAATAAGATTCTCGTCTGTTTTGTATTGATCTTTAATGAGAGGAAGTTCCTTTCCCAGTTGGATGATGTACTCGTATTTATCCATCCATTCGCCGAGATACTCAAAGTCGGCTATAATCTCGTCCTGTTGTTCCTGGATCGTCATATTATCCTAATAAAGTCACGGCCTTCCTTATCCCCGCCGCCAGCCTGTCAATATCAAACGTACTCGTATACACCGCCATCGATGCCCTCACCGTCCCGGGTATACAATACCTGTCCATCACCGGCTGCGCACAATGATGTCCCGTCCTCACCGCAATCCCCTGCTTATCCAACAGCTCCCCAAGATCAAAAGGATGAATGCTCCCCACTAAAAACGAGATCACCCCGGCCCGACGCGAAGCGTCGGCAGTTCCAATAAACCGCAATCCCTCAATCCCTGCAAGCGCATCCATCGCATACACCATCAGCTCATGTTCCGCATGCTGGATATTCTGAAGACCCAAGGCCCGGACATAGTCGATAGCAGCACCCAATCCAACGGCCCCGGCCATATCCGGCGTACCCGCTTCAAATTTATAAGGAAGATCGTTATAAGTCGTCTTTTCAAAAGTCACCGTCTTGATCATCTCACCCCCACCCTGGTAAGGCGGCAGTTTATTCAGCCATTCCTCCTTGCCATAAAGGATACCAAAACCCGTAGGCCCATACAACTTATGGCTCGAAAACGCCAAAAAGTCCACGTCCAGGTCCTGAACATCCACTTCCATATGCTGAACAGCCTGCGCAGCATCCAGCAGCACAGGTATCCCCTGACGATGAGCCGCCGTTATAATCTCTTTCACCGGATTGATCGTCCCCAACGCATTCGAAACGTAATTGAACGCCACCAGCTTCACCCCCTTCAGCAAACTATCCAGCTCATCCAACACCAGCTCGCCATTATCGTCGATCGGAATGACTTTCAGCTTCGCATCCTTCTCCTCAGCGATCATCTGCCAGGGAACGATATTCGAATGATGCTCCATCCCCGAGACCAGGATACTATCTCCGGCCTTCAAAAATTTCTTGCCAAAACAGGCCGCAACCAGGTTGATTGACTCTGTCGTACCCCGCGTAAAGATCACCTCGTGGGTGTACTGCGCATTGATATACTCAGCCACCTTCCTGCGCCCATCCTCATAGGCATCGGTAGCCAGCTGGCTGAGGTGATGGACACCACGGTGTACATTGCTGTTGATCGTATTATAATACTCGTCCATCGCCTTCAGCACGGCGGTGGGCTTCTGCGTCGTTGCCGCATTGTCCAGATACACCAGGGGATGGCCGTAAACGGTCTGCTCCAGGATCGGAAAATCTCTCCGGATCTTTTCTATGTCCAGCCGACGGCTTTCCCCTATCGTAATTGTCTCTGTCATTTTCAGGCTTGCGTTGAACTAGGAATATGATAGCTTATCAGGTCATTAACATATGTCTCGACAGCTTTGTTCTTTAACTTTTCTGTGACGTCGAAAGCAAACGCATTGATCAGCATAGCCTTCGCCGTTTCTTCCCCAAGACCACGGGCGCGAAGATAAAAAAGAGCCTCCTCGCTGAACTGACCCACGGTCGAACCATGACTGCACTTCACGTCGTCGGCAAATATCTCCAGCTCCGGCTTGGAATCGATCGTCGCCTTCTTGCTGATCACCAGGTTGTTGTTCTGCTGAAAGGCATTGGTCTTCTGAGCATCCTTGTGCACATACACCTTGCCGTTGAAGACCCCCGTCGACTGCTCAAGCAATACCCCCTTGTACAGCTCATTGCTGTAACAATGCGGCTTTTGATGATCGACCAAGGTATGGTTGTCTATCAGCTGACCGCCTGCGGCAAGATAAAGACCATACAAATGTGTTTCCGTATGATCCTCTTCCAGCCGGGCCTGCAGGTCATTGCGGACCAGTTCGGCGCCAGGCAGCGTAAAAGTATAGTTGTTGTAAAGACTTTGTTTTTTCTGACGCACCGTCGTATGCTGTACCAGCCTGACCCCTGCTGACGCGGTCTGGATAACAACATGGTCCAGCTTCGCATCGACATTGGCAATGATCTCCGTAAGACTATTGACCCAGATCTTTGTCTCACCCGTCGATGACAAGACCGACTCGATGATCGAAAGCTCCGCATTGCGGCCCGCTACCCATACATGACGGGGCTGAACCAGCAGATTCCGGTCTCCTGTATAGAGATGTACGACATGCAAGGGCTTCTCCATCACCGCACCTGCCGCCGCTTCGATAAACAATCCGTTGGTAAAAAGCGCCGTATTCAGATTGGCAAAAGGCTGGTTCCCCCATTTCCCATTTTCAAAAACCCCGGAAACACCCGGATTCTTCAGCGCCTCAGCCACCGGGTAAAGCCTGATGCCGCGGGGCAACGCATCGACTCGCAACCCATCCCCCCCAACATGCGACGCCCCAAGTACCTTTCCATCCCAAACCCCGTTCACCAGCACGACCTGGTAACAATCCAGTCCTGGGATCGTCGCCTTCCTCAACAACTCCGCAGGCGCACTCACCACTGCCTTATCACCAGGCAACAACCCATCCAGCGCAAACTCATCCTTTAAAAAGCGGGTGATATTTGTATACTTCCAATCCTCGTTCTTGATAGAAGGAAAACCCAGCACGCGAAACTGGTCAAACGCCAACTGACGGGCCCGGCGAACATCAGTGCTCTCCGAATCCGCGCCCGAAGCCGACAAAGTCTTATAACCCTTGACGACCTCCTCAAATAAAGGTATATCCTGTTGCGATGTCATAGATCAAATTGAAACAAACGATTAAATAGTAGCAGCTTCCCAACCCTAAGAGGACGCCTCAGCCCTCACTGCCCAAACCCGTAGGCATCGCGCTCAAACCTCTGGTCGCGCGCTCAAACCCCTGGGTCGCGCGCCCAAACAGCGCAGCCACCCGGTGCCCACCCCTAAACAGTCGCCGCCGACTGGGGCTCCTGCTCCTTAAGCCAGTCATAACCCTTCTCCTCCAGCTCCAGGGCCAGCTCTTTCGTACCCGACTTGACAATGCGGCCATCGTACAACACATGTACAAAATCAGGAACGATATATTCGAGCAATCGTTGATAGTGCGTGATAATGATAAAAGCATTCTTCTCCGAGCGAAGCTTATTGACCCCCTTACTGACAATCCGCAGGGCGTCGATATCGAGACCCGAATCCGTCTCATCAAGGATAGAAAGGGACGGCTCCAGCATCGCCAGCTGAAAGATCTCATTCCGCTTCTTCTCACCACCGGAAAACCCTTCGTTCAGCGAACGGTTCACCAGCTTGGCGTCAAACTCCACCAGCTTCTGCTTCTCCTTTGACAACTGCAAAAAACCCTTCGCATCCAGCGGAGGCAGATTCTTATATGCCCTGATCTCGCTTAGCGCCGTCTTCAAAAAGTTGATATTGGAAACACCAGGTATCTCAATCGGGTACTGAAACGCCAAAAAGACACCCTCTCTCGCCCTCACCTCAGGCGACATCTCCAACAAATCCTTCCCTTCAAAAATCACTTCTCCCTCCGTAACTTCATAATTCTCCTTGCCGGCCAGCACCGAAGCCAGACTGCTCTTGCCCGCCCCGTTAGGTCCCATTATCGCATGTACTTCCCCGGCATTCACCTTCAGGTTCAACCCTTTCAATATCTGCTTTCCCTCAACCTCAGCATGTAAATTCTTAATGATCAGCATTTATATTGGTCTTAAAATTTGTAAAAATTAACCCACACTACCCTCAAGCGTTATCGACAACAACTTCTGCGCTTCAACCGCAAACTCCATCGGCAGCTGATTCAACACCTCCCTCGCATACCCGTTAATGATCAGCGCCACCGCCTTCTCACTATCAATACCTCTTTGATTGAGATAAAAGATCTGGTCCTCCCCGATCTTGGAAGTCGTCGCCTCATGCTCCACCGTCGCAGTATTATTCTTCGACTCGATATAAGGAAAAGTATGCGCTCCGCACTGATCCCCGATAAGCAAAGAATCACACTGCGTGAAATTCCTCGCCGCATCGGCCTTCGGGCCTATCTGCACCAGGCCCCGGTAGCTGTTCTGCCCCTGGCCCGCCGAAATCCCCTTCGAGATGATCCGGCTACGCGTATTCTTCCCGATATGATACATCTTGGTACCGGTATCGGCGATCTGCTTGTTCCGGGTGACGGCTACAGAATAAAACTCACCGGTAGAATTATCCCCCTGCAAAATAACGCTTGGGTACTTCCAGGTAATCGCAGAACCCGTCTCGACCTGGGTCCACGAGATCTTGGAATTGGCGCCCTTACAGATCCCTCTCTTCGTTACAAAATTGTAGATCCCGCCCTTCCCGTCCTTATCCCCGGGATACCAGTTCTGGACGGTCGAATATTTTATCTCCGCATTCTCCAGCGCGATCAGCTCCACGACAGCGGCATGCAGTTGATTCTCATCCCGCATAGGAGCCGTACAACCCTCCAGGTAGCTGACATAACTGCCCTCGTCGGCAATGATCAGCGTCCGTTCGAACTGACCCGTATTCTCAGTATTGATCCGGAAATAGGTAGACAATTCCATCGGACACCTGACGCCCTTCGGGATATATACAAAAGAACCATCCGAAAAAGCCGCCGCATTCAGCGCGGCGAATAGATTGTCGGAATGAGGTACCACCGAACCGACATATTTCTTCACCAATTCAGGATGCTCCCTTACAGCTTCTCCAAAACTGCAAAAGATGATACCCAGCTCTTTTAATTTCTCTTTATAGGTGGTCGTGACACTGACGCTGTCAAAAACCACGTCCACGGCTACCCCAGCCAACGCCTTCTGCTCGTTCAGGGGAATACCCAGCTTTGCAAAGGTCGCCAGCAGCTCAGGATCGACCTGGTCAAGACTGTCGTACTTCTTCTTGCTCTTTGGCGCAGCGTAATAGGAGATCTTTTGAAAATCGATCTTCGGTAGAGGCAAGTTCTGCCATTCCGGTAATTTCTCCCGACCGAAAGCCTGCAAACCCTTCAATCTCCAGTCCAATAACCAATCCGGCTCGTTCTTCTTCGCAGAGATATAACGGATCGTATCCTCATTAAGCCCCGCCGGCGCCACGTCCATCTCGATGTCCGTAACAAACCCGAACTCATACTCCTTGTTGGCTATGTTATCTATTATTTCGTTGTCGTTGGCCATAATATCGTGATAATCGTACTTCTTTACGCTTAAATTCCTTTGAATTGCTGCAAAAAATTCCTCCAAAAAATAATTTTTCGCAGCAATTCCATAAGGTCGGTACACTTCGGCCTTGGGGCCTCGCGTACTAACTGGACTCCGTCCAGTTTAGTGCAAGATAGGTCACCTCGCCTCACAAACCTAAACCGAGAAACTCTCCCCGCAACTGCAGGTCCTCGACGCATTGGGATTATTGAAAGTCAACCCTTTACCATTCAACCCGCCGGAATAATCCAGCTCGGTCCCATACAAATAGAGCAAACTCTTCATATCCACCACCACTTTCACCCCCTTATCCTCAAAAATCTGATCCCCTTCCTTCTGAACCGTGTCGAAATCAAGCTTGTATTCCAGGCCTGAACAACCCCCACTCTTCACCCCTACCCGTATAAAGGTCTCAGGAGCAGCCTGCTGCGCTGACAACTGCTGTGCGATATATTCTTTTGCGTTTGGCGATACTGTAATCATGTCTTTTAGGCTTTTATTATATAACAAATTACCAACCCAAGAGTTAAGCAATCCGCTTTCGAAATTGGAAATTACCTGACTACGCCAATTTCTAACAGCAAAAGTCCGCTAATTAGGCGGAAATTCCCAACGAATTCACCCTTTTTACCAATATCGCAACTCTATTTACCGCTTCAAAACCTCCTGTATCGGCTTCCCCACACACCCATTAGGCATTTGTATATGCAAAAGAGCCGCCAAAGTCGGCGCAATATCAGTCATATTAACCAGCTGGTTCGTATGGCCCGGACGGATCCCCCAGCCCATCCACAACAATGGAATATGCGTATCATACGGATTCCATGTCCCATGCGTAGTCCCCGTCTTCTTATTGGCCTCAAACCATCCCGCATTGAGTATCAACTGAATAGGACCGCTCCGACGCGCATAATAACCATTCATCACCATACTCCTGACCGGCTCAGCCACAGGCGACTCCCCCACCTTCGACAGATCAATAGCATACTCCACCCCCGGCTGCTGACTCAGCCATTCAATGGAAGCCTTCTTGACGGCGTTCATATCCAGCTTATGCTCCTTCAAAACCTTCTGCGAAAAAGTGATCTGGTAGTTCGAACAGGTATCCGCAATGCCGGCAGCATTGAACTGCTTCGCCAACTCACCATTCAAACCATCCACAAGCGCCGTGGTATTAAAATAATCCGCCGGAATATCGTGATTCTGTGAGTACCAAACGGCATGCGCAGCCCCATGGTCAGCCGTCAAAAACACCGTATACTGGTCCTTCCCAACCTTCTCATCCAAAAAAGAAAAGAATTCAGCCAGTTCCCGATCAAGACGCAGATAAGTATCCTCGATCTCGATGGCGTTTATCCCAAACTGATGCCCAACATAATCCGTTGAAGCACAATTGATAGTCAAAAAATCCGTAAAATCGTCCTTCCCAAGATCATAACCGGCTACCGCCTCTTTGGCAAAATCCAGCGTGATCGTATTCCCAAAAGGCGTCGTTCTAAAACTATTCTTCGCCACTTTATAGGAAGAATCCAGGTTATGGGGAAACGCCGTCGTGCTGTCCCCCTTGAACTTCCCCTCATAAGGCTGATCGTCCGTATCACTCTGGCCATAAGTGCTCTTTGGATACAGCGTATTCCAGCCCCCCTTCATATACTGCGCCACATAACCCTTCTTATTAAAGGAATCCACCCAACCCGGCAGACGCGTCATATAATAATTACTCGTAATAAAATTCCCCGTGGAATCCTCCAGCCAAAAAGCCCCCGTAGCCGTATGACCCGTAGGCAAAATAGCCGCCCGGTCCTTCAGCGAAACCCCCACCACCTTCGACCGGAAATTATCCGCCATCATCATCTCATCGGTGATCGAAGACACCAGCAGATTCCGCGGTGACATCTTCCCCTCTTTTGACTCCGGGTCCTGCGCCCCCACCCCCTTCACCGTGCTGTCATCAGTGCAATACACACGCTGATTCGTAGCCTCCTCCACCACGTCATTGCCGCTGATCCCGCTAAAGGCCGGAACACTGCCCGTAAAGATACAAGTATGCCCCACCGCGGTAAATGCAGGAAGGTAATTGATCATCGTATTATCACAGCTAAAGCCATGATGCATCAACCGTTTAAACCCGCCTTCAGTATATCTGTCATAGTAGCGATAAAGGTAGTCCCACCGCATCTGATCTACCACGATACCCACTACCAGCCTGGGTCTTGCAACAGGATCGGAATGTTTGGGTTGACAGGCTGCAAACAATAACAGCAATAAAAAACAGTAGACGCCGTTGACAAAGGGCTTTCTCATTAAGCAATATTTTGCGCAAAAGTATTGGATTGAGGCAACGCCAAATGCGTTATTTTTGCGGCAATATGAACCTTAATAATTTCATAATATGGCAGATATCTTTGAAAAATTAGTCAAGCACAATGGGCCGATAGGTCAGCACAGGGAGCGCGCGCATGGATATTTTGCCTTCCCCAAATTGGAAGGTGAGATAGGCAGCCGCATGAACTTCCGCGGAAAAGAAAAAATAGTTTGGAGCCTCAACAATTATCTTGGTCTTGCAAACCACCCCGAAGTACGTAAGATCGACGCAGAAGCCGCCGCAAAATTCGGCATGGCTGCCCCCATGGGCGCGCGTATGATGAGCGGAAACAGCAACTATCACGAACAATTGGAGAACGAGCTGGCCGCCTTTGAAAAAAAGGAAGACGCCACTCTGTTCAATTACGGATACCAGGGCATAATGAGCGCCATCGACGCCATCTGCGGCCGCCACGACGTCATCGTCTATGACGCCGAAAGCCACGCCTGCATCATCGACGGACTCCGTCTTCACCCCGGCCACCGCTACGTATTCAAACACAACGATATCGAAGACTGTGAAAAACAGCTTCAACGCGCCACCGCCCTCGTCGAAAAACAAGGCGCTGGCGGTGTCCTCGTCATCACAGAAGGAGTATTCGGCATGGCTGGCGATCAGGGCAAGCTGAAAGAGATCGCCGCCCTGAAAAAACAGTACGAATTCCGTCTCCTCGTGGACGACGCTCACGGCTTCGGCACCCTTGGCAAAACAGGAGCCGGAGCAGGCGAACACCAGGGCGTACAGGACGACATCGACCTCTACTTCTCCACTTTCGCCAAGTCCATGGCCTCCATCGGCGCCTTCATGGCCGGAGACAAAGCCATCATCGACTATATTCGTTATAATACCCGTTCCCAGATCTTCGCCAAAAGCCTTCCAATGCCCATCACCGTCGGCAACCTGAAAAGGCTCGAACTGCTTCGGACCCAGCCCGAAATGCGTAAAAAACTCTGGGATGTGGTGAACAAACTGCAAAAAGGCCTGAAAGACAGCGGATTCGACATCGGCAAGACCGATTCGCCTGTAACCCCCGTCTACATGAAGGGTGATGTGCCCGAAGCAACCGCCATGGTTATGGACCTGCGCGAAAATCACAACATCTTCTGCTCGATCGTGGTCTACCCCGTTATCCCGAAAGGACACATCATCTATCGCCTGGTACCGACAGCCGTTCATACCGACGAAGACATCCAAAGGACACTCGAGGCCTTCCGCGCCACCAAAAAGAAATTGGATGCAGGTGACTATAAGGTACAAGCTATCCCTGATATGGCCGAGGCCTAAACCTGTAGATTAAATAATAGTAACCATTCGCCCCGGGCCCGCAAGGCCTGGGGTTTTTACTTAGATTACACTAGGGAAAAATAGCGCCGGGCATAGGCATAAGGCCAAAAATTTGGGCAACGAAAAAGCCCCGCCAAAGCGGGGCTGCACTAATCAAATACCATTAACCATTAAACCTTATCCTATGAAAAAACAAAGGTACGATGTTCGTATTGAAACAGAAGAAGTACATACAAATTTTTTTTTCACTAATTAGATTTACTTGATCTAGATCAAGCCTCGGGCCTACAGATAATCCTCTAGAGGCATACGAGGGACGTATCAGAGCTAAATCGTTATAGTGTCCCCGCCAAAAAACGACCTCCCGGATCAGCACCCCCATCAACTAAGTGGAAAATCTACCAGCTCGCCCTAAATTTTTTTTGATAAACGTCAAACGACGTAGTCCTATAATCGCCCTCACCGAAATACTTTACGAGTAATTCCAGTTCTTTCGGCTCCATATACCCGGGAATGGCCTGAGGTTCCTCGCCCGGTACAATAATGATAGTAGTAGGAAATTCCAGCCGTCCATGCGTCAGATACAACGCAAACTCACTCGCACGGTACTGCGGATTGAAATTGTAGGTCTTCCCCGCCCAGTTGATAGTCGCATGCGTCTCAGCGTCCATCTTGACCGTATAAAACTTCTCCTGGAGATATTCTGCGACCTGCTTATTCGAATAGGTCTTCCTGTCCATTTGCTTGCACCACCCACACCAGGTGGTATAAAGGTCAATGATCAGCGGCTTCTTCACCTCTTTTAACTTCCCCGCAGCCTGCTCTATCGTCATCCAGGAAATGGCCTCCGCCCTCGGTCCAGCCGCCAAAGCCTCCCCGGCCCTCACTTCATTCCCACTCCTCCCTGCCCCCAAAGCCGCCGACTCCGCAGTCCTCACCCCACCCCTCTCACTCAAATCACCCGCTCCCGGCCCCGCCGCCCCGGCCTCCGGCTTCCTCGCACCGGCCAAAACCAGCACCAGCGCCCCCACAACCAAAACCGGCAATAAAAAAGAAGCTTTCGACCTTTCCATAGTATTTTTGTAATCCGTTATAAAATTACCCGTTAAAAAAATAACGGGTAGAAAACTAACGGTTAAATCATGCACAAAATTGTCATTGCCATCACCGGCGCCAGCGGATCCATCTACGCAAGACTCTTATTGGAAAAACTCTCCGCCATCCAACAGCAGTGGGAAGCCGTATCGGTAGTCATGACAGACAACGCCCGTGAGGTATGGCGCACCGAACTCGGAAACGAATCCTATAATAAATTTGATTACCCCTTCTTCGCCCAAAAGGACTTCCACGCCCCCTTCGCCTCAGGCTCAGGCAAATATGACACCATGATCATTATCCCCTGCTCGATGGGCACCCTCGGCCGCATAGCTTCCGGCTCCTCCTCCGACCTCATTACCCGCGCAGCCGACGTCGTCCTCAAAGAAAGACGGCGACTAATATGCGTAGTCAGAGACACCCCCTATAATCTTATACATATCCGTAACATGGAAACCCTAACCCTCGCCGGTGGCATCATCTGCCCCGCCACCCCCTCCTTCTATAGCCTTCCCAAAACCATCGACGAAGTCGCCGCTACCGTCGTCGACCGCGTCCTCGACCTCGCCGGCCTCGACATTTCCACATTCCGCTGGGGTGGCCAAAAATCCTAATTCCTCAAATCCACCTCCTCAGCCCCCGGAAACTTCGCCTTACTATAAGCCAACTGCGCATCCGTAACCGCCGCATTCCCATTCATCTTACTGGTCTCCAGCGTGTACCTGTTCCCACTCTTATCAAACCACTTGATGCTAACCAGCGTATGCTGTGCCTTATCAATATAAAGAAGCGCTTTAAAGAAATTCTTCGTCTTATCCGTCGGCGTCAGTTCCACCTCCTGCACAACACGTGCCCCTATCTTGCTTTCCCCATTCAGCTTATAAAGAAAATCCTTGTCATAAAAATTCGTAAAGATCTTATCCGGACTGATCGTCTGCGAAGAAGGATCAACCTTCGTTATCGTCACCTCATTCGAAGATTTATCATAAGTCCAGATATCCTTCCCATCACTGAAAATATCCTGGCCTCCAACCACACTCACATGATACCTGCTGCCCTTCAGATAAATAGTTCCGCTCTTGCTGCCCTGCAATTTCCCCTTCGAATCCTCCACCTTCAATGTAAAAGCAGACTGAACAGCCTTGAACGACTTCAGCTTCGCACTAAGCCCATCCAATACCTTCTTCGCATCCGGATCACTCTTACCAAGACTATTATTCTGCGCCTGCGCCATAAAAAAACAACTACCCAGCACAAGAGTCATAAGGATCGACTTACTACTTACTTTCATTTTTTTTATTTTAGGTCAGTATTTCTCGGAGTTACGGGCAAGCCCCCGCATAGCTATTCGCCGCAAATGTAGGCATGATTGCATTAAAAGTATCTTAAAATTACCCTCCCCCCCCTTTAGGGGTTATATACTGATCCAACTCCATCTCACTCTTGATCAGCACATCCCTCGGCTTACTCCCCTGCCCCGGCCCCACAACCCCCGCCGCCTCCAGTTGATCCATCAGCCGGCCCGCCCGGTTATAACCCAGCTTCATCTTCCGCTGGATCAGCGAAGTAGAACCCAGCTGATTCATGACAATAAGCCGCGCAGCCTCCTCAAAAAGAGGATCCCGGTCTCCTAGATCAAAATCCTTCGCCTCCATATCCTTCTCATCCACATACTCAGGCAACTTATACGCCTCCGGATACCCTCTCTGCCTGCCTATGAACTGCGTGATCTCCTCCACCTCCGGCGTATCGACAAAAGCACACTGAAGACGCGTGATCTCACCATTATAAGAGATAAGCATATCCCCCTTCCCAATTAACTGATCAGCACCCCCCGCATCGAGAATGGTGCGGGAATCTATCTTCGAAGAAACTTTAAAGCCAATACGGGCCGGAAAGTTGGCCTTGATCGTACCGGTAATGATATTGACCGACGGCCGCTGTGTAGCAATGATCAAATGTATCCCCACCGCACGCGCCAGCTGTGCCAGACGCGCGATCGGCATCTCCACCTCCTTACCCGCCGTCATGATCAGATCCGCAAACTCATCCACGACCAGCACAATAAACGGCAAATACTGATGCCCCTTCTGGGGATTCAGTCGTCTCTTAATGAACTTCTCATTGTACTCCTTGATATTCCTCGCATTGGCCTCCTTCAACAGATCATACCGGTTGTCCATCTCTATACACAAGGCATTCAGCGTATGAACCACCTTTTTTGTATCCGTGATGATCGCCTCTTCCTCACCCGGAAGCTTAGCTAAAAAATGCTTCTCGATGACCCGATAAATACTAAGCTCCACTTTTTTAGGGTCCACCAGCACCAGCTTCAGCTGGGAAGGATGCTTCTTATACAGTAAAGAAACCAGGATAGCATTCAAACCAACCGACTTACCCTGACCCGTAGCCCCCGCCATCAACAAGTGCGGCATCGCCGCCAGATCCACAATAAAATTCTCGTTGTCGATCTTCTTCCCGATGGCGATCGGCAACGCAAAAGGACTATGCTGGAATTTCTCCGAAGACAACAACGTACGCATACTCACCACCGTCTTCTTCACATTCGGAACTTCGATACCGATCGTACCCTTGCCGGGGATAGGAGCGATAATACGAATACCCAACGCCGCCAGACTCAGCGCAATATCGTCTTCCAGGTTCTTGATCCGCGAGATCCGCACCCCCGCCGCCGGCACTATCTCATATAAGGTCACCGTGGGACCTACCGTAGCGCTGATCTTCGAAATAGCAATATCATAGTTCTTCAGCGTATTGATGATCTGATTCTTATTGGCCTCCAGTTCCGATGGGTCCTGCACGATCTTCTCGCTGCCATGGGCCTCCAGCAGATCCAGCGATGGATATTTATAATCACGCAGATCCAGCGTAGGTTCATAATCCGGCATAGCCTCCCGAACAAGGGCCTCTTCTGCCGTCTCATCCCCAACCTCAGCTTCCGGAGTCTTGATCTCTAATTCCAAACCACTAGTTACCGGCGTCCTCACCAGCGGCGGTATCGGCGGAATAGTCAACGGCGGCGCAGGCTCCTCAGCCGGCTCCTCTTCGAAATCCTCCTCCTCTTCGTCAACCGGCTCTTCCACAAAACGCGAAACCTCGTCCTCCCTCTCCGTGACCGTAAACTCTATCTCCGGCTCTGCAGCCTCCACAGGCGGCGGAGCAAAAGCCACCACCCCACTTTCCTCTTTCAACATATTTCCCTTGCCCTGGCTGAATTCTTCATCGACAAACAGCTTCGCACCCGCCCCCTTCTTCCCCTTACCTTGCTTCACAGGCGGCTCAACCGGCACCACCACAGCCTCCGGCACCAACGCCTTTTCCTTCTCCTTCCGCGCCGGCATCTTAAAGACCGGGTTAAATCTCCAGATAAAATAGGCCAGCCCCGCCACCAGCAACAAGGCCGCCGTGCCGATCCAACCCAGGAAACGCGTCAGCCACTCGTTGATCATATCCCCCACCGCTCCCCCCCAGGCAAAACCACTGCCCTGGGTCACAAAAGCAAAAGCAACGGAAAAATATAAAAGACCCGTCAGCACATACCGGAGATTACGCGGAATAGAAAAAACACGACGCGTCAATAACAGATTTACCCCTACTATAAAAAAAAAGGAACAAAACAAATACGAAGCCAGCCCAAACCCCTTATAAAAGAATTCGTGCGAGATCAGGGCCCCAAGATTGCCCAGCAGATTCGTCACCTTCACATTGGATGAAGGCAATAAGATTGAAGCACCGTGAAAAACCTTATCCTGGTCTTCTTTCCAGGTAAACAGGTAGGAAGTAAACGCTATAAAAAGAAAGACGGCCAGCAAAAGAAAGACAGCCCCTGCGATCTTGTGGGTACGCTCATCCTTTACGATCTGTTTCACTGTTACCTGGGATTCTTTTTCAGGCTTCAGCTTGTCTGAATCAGGCGCCTGGCTCTTCTTTGACTTAAGTCGGTTTGCCATGGATACAAAGATAACAATTGCCTTAACTGGGCAGAGCCCAGTTAAGGCTTAAAATTAAAATTATTTAGTTTACCTTTAAAAAAACTCCCTGTTAAGAGCCATGCCGGCAATCTCCCGACAAAACCTGTTCCATCTTCTGCGGACAGCCTGTTTCTGCATCCTTTTACTGGCTCTCCACCTTGATAACCAGGCCCAAAATATGCCTGAACCACCCATTGCCGATCTCTCACAGACCGGCCTGCTAAATACGCTCCAGGCAAACACCTATTACTATTTTTCCAATAGCAGGAACGTTTCCATCGCTGAACTGCCCTTCCTCCCCTACCGGAAAGGAACGAAAAAATTCGAACACTTTATTTCCCCGGGCACGGTCAATAAAAAGGCCGTCCTCCGCTTTACACTAACCAACAGCAGCGACCTGCCGCAAAGCGCCTTTTACTGCCCCGGATACTTCATGGATACCATCGACCTCTATCGGGAAGTTTGTCCTAATGTTCCTCCCTTCGGGCCCATTCCTGAGCCAAATATCTGCCAGGTAGTCGCCCTTCCCGATAGCCTCCCCGATGACCCCGACAGCCTCGGTTACCGGAAAATTACCCTAAGGCCCCATGAGAACGCTACCTTCTTTGCCGTATTGTCTTTCATCAAAGCTCCTACCAACTCTATCAATCCCACGCTTACCCGGGACTCCCTGGTCCAGCAGGGTATCATGCTGACCCATAAGAACAAGACCAACATCGACATCATCACCAACCTCTTCGCCGGGATCATGCTCATGATGATCTTCTACGCCACCAGCGAATACATCCAAAGCCGGAAACCCGAATTTCTTTATTATGTGGGCTACTCACTTTGTATCAGCGTCCTCCTTTTCCTGAAATCCACCCTTCACCAGTCGACGACCTCCTTCAATTATTTCTTCGAAAGCTTCCTCGACAACGTCATATTTTCGGTCGGATATATCTGTTACATCATCTTTCACCGGAAATTCCTCGAGACCAGCAAGAACTACAAGGCCCTTGACCGCATCCTCTTCTGGGGCTCTCTGGCCATTACAACCCTGATGTCCCTATATATCGTCTTTTACTTCCTGTCTCCCGACTTCAGGATCGCCAACACGATCGAGAACGCCACCAAGATACTCCTCCTCCTCATCTCCCTGCTCTTTATCTTAAAAGGCCTGACCTATCATAACCAGCTGATGAACTACATCGTCATGGGGAATGTCTCCCTCTGCCTCCTGTCCATCATCTCCCAGCTCATGATCACCACCAACTTCCAGCTGGTAAAAGGCAGCTCCGTTCTCAACCTGGCGCTGTTTTATTACGAAGGAGGCATCACCATTGAGTTGCTCTTCTTCCTCTTCGCCCTGACCTACAAGAATAAAATGGAGATCATCAGCAGCATCCAGAAGGAAGAGAAGTTAAAGCTGGAAACCGAACGCAAGGAAATGGAAAAACAGGTAGCCGTCCTCGCAGCCAAACAGGACGAACGCAATCGCATCTCCGTCGACATGCACGACGAACTTGGCTCCGGCGTAACAGCGATCCGCCTCATGAGCGAGATCGTAAAAAGCAAAATGAAGGACCAGACCCTGCCCGAGATAGAAAAGATCTCCAACTCAGCAAACGAGCTGCTGAATAAGATGAACGCCATCATCTGGACAATGACCAGCTCCAACGACAGCATAGAAAACCTCGTAGCCTATATCCGTTCCTACGCCGTGGAATTCTTCGAGAACACCACCATCGACTGCTTTTTCAGCATGCCCGCATCCATCCCGCCCCGCGAGATCAGCGGGGAAAAACGTCGCAACATCTTCCTTTCGGTAAAGGAAGCCCTCAATAATGTACTCAAACATTCGCAAAGCTCGGTCGTCCGCATCAACGTCACCGTCAACAACCGCCTGATCATCGAGATCCAGGACGACGGAGTAGGTATAAATATGGAGAAACTTCGGAAATTTGGAAATGGCCTCAACAATATGAAGAAACGAATGGCCTCCATCGACGGCGAATTCAACATCGAAAACTCCGACGGCACCCGCACCACTTTCTTCCTGACTCTCTAACCCCTCATTTACTATCCTTTTTCACCACCGCAACATACAGGAACAACCATCCCAGGATAAAAAAGACCCCACCCACCGGCGTCATGATCCCCGCCAATGTCCTGTGCGTGCTCTCGGCAATCGCCAACGCAGTCAGCACATACAACGACCCGCAAAAAAGCACGATCCCCATAATAAAACAATTCCCCGCCCAGATCATCCACCTGTTATGGATCTTCTCAGACAGAAACGCCACAAACAGCAGCGCAAACACATGATAGAACTGATACCTCACCCCCGTCTCAAAAATAGCCACCGTCTCAGCACTGGTCATATCCCGAAGCTTGTGAGCCGCAAAAGCCCCCAGCGCCACAGAAAGTGCGCCAAGGATAGCCGCTATCGAAAGAAAACTCTTATTCATACTATCTATATGTCGGTTCTATAATTATATTTCCTCTTTCATCCTGTCCGGCTCCTGGTCGTTGTTCAACAACAGCTGGATCAGTTCCTCCAGGTTCGTATTCTCCTCACTTACCGTCAGGTCAGCCTGCTGATAATACATCCTCCGCTCACTAAGCTTCCGGATAATATATCGCCGAAGGTCCTCGTCATCCACCTCACTGATCAGCGGCCGGCTCATCTTTTCCCTCGTTAGCCGCTGCTTCAGCATCTCCACCGAAGTATTCAGCCAGATAACCTTCCCGTTCTTCTTCATAAACTCGATATTGTTGAAGAAACAGGGCGTCCCTCCGCCACAGGACAGGATAAAACTCTCATGTCTCACCGCAATCTCTTCTAAAGTCTCCTTCTCAGTATAACGAAAATACTCTTCCCCTTTCTCCGCAAAAATTTCCGATATGCTCTTGCCTTCATTCTCCACGATGACAGTATCCAGGTCATAAAAAGGTATCCCAAGTTTTGTCGAGAGATGTTTACCCCAATGTGTCTTGCCGGACCCCATAAACCCTATTAGGAATATTTTCATTTAAATGCATTTAAACCCGTAACATCCATCCCCGTGATCAGCAGATGCACATCGTGCGTCCCCTCATAAGTGATCACACTCTCTATATTCATCATATGCCGCATGATCGGGTACTCACCCGTGATCCCCATTCCGCCCAGCATCTGCCGCGCGTCCCGGGTGATCTGCGCCGCGATCTCACATCCATTCCGCTTTGCCATCGACACCTGTGCCGGCGTCGCGCGCCCCTCATTCATCAGGCTCCCCAACCTCCAGTTCAGCAGCTGGGCCTTCGTGATCTCGGTCACCATCTCAGCCAGCTTCTTCTGCTGCAGCTGAAACCCGCCGATCGGCCGGTCAAACTGCACCCGCTCTTTGCTATAACGCAGCGCAGTATCATAACAATCCATCGCCGCCCCCACGACCCCCCAGGCAATCCCATAACGGGCCTTGGTCAGACAGCTCAGCGGCCCCTTCAACCCCTTTACATTCGGTAAAATATTCGCCTTCGGTACTTTTACATGATCAAAAACCAGCTCTCCCGTAGCGGAGGCCCGCAGGCTCCATTTCCCATGCGTGGTAGGAGTGGTAAACCCTTCCATCCCTCTTTCAACGATAAGCCCCCGGATCACCCCTTCCTCATCCTTAGCCCAGACCACCGCCACCTGCGAAAAAGGAGCGTTGCTGATCCACATCTTGCTTCCGTTCAGGATGACATGATCACCCGCATCTTTAAAATTGCTCAGCATCCCGCTGGGGTCGCTGCCATGATTTGGCTCCGTAAGACCAAAACAACCCAACCATTCTCCGCTGGCCAGCTTTGGTAGGAATTTGTTGCGCTGCTCTTCGCTGCCATACTCGTAGATAGGGAACATCACCAGCGAACCCTGTACGGAGGCTGTGCTTCGTACGCCACTATCTCCCCTTTCCAGCTCCTGCATCATCAGACCGTAACTGATATAATCCAGCCCCCCGCCGCCATACTGCTCCGGGATCGTAGGTCCAAAACACCCCAGGTCTCCCAGTTGCCGCACTATCTGCTTGGGAAACTCCGCCCGCTGGGCATAATCCTCGATAATGGGTGAGACCTCCTTCTTTACATAGTTCCTTACGCTTTCCCGGACCAACTTATGCTCATCTGTCAGTAAATCATCCACTTGGAAGTAGTCTGGACTCTGAAAAACGTCTATTTTTGATGAAGTGGCAGCCATGGCGAGCGGTTTAACAAATATTTGCTGCTAAAATAATGAAAAGGGGCCATAAGGATGCAACATCCAGGAAAGCCTGGTGTACTTATTCATGAGACAGCGCGGCCGGACCGGCGGAAGGCTCATAAAAGACAGTTGTCCAACGAGCCTGATCACGAAAAAGCCCGTCTCTGACAGACACATGAACGCTAAAACAGCCGAATTGGAGATAACTGAACCATTACTACACGACGAGTTGGTGGAACGATGCAAAAAGGGGGACTCCCGGGCTTATGCAGCGTTATACCAGAAATATGCAAAGGCGATGTACAACACCAGCCTGCGTATCGTCAATAATACCGGCGATGCGGAGGATGTGACTCAGGAGGCTTTTACCGACGCATTCAGATCCCTGGAGGATTTTCATTATAAGTCCACTTTCGGGGCCTGGCTGAAACGCATCGTCATCAACAAATCGATCAACTACCTGCGCAAACGGAAAATGGACCTTATCGACATAGAAAAGACAAATATCGGTCACCTCCCGGAAGAACAGGGAATGGATGAACAGGAGATGCAAATGAAGGTAGAAGACATTAAAAAAGCGGTCACGCTTTTACCAAATGGCTACCGGACCGTCCTGACCCTATACCTGTTCGAAGGATATGACCAGGAAGAAATAGCAGAGATCCTGCAAGTCACGCACGCTACCGTGAGAACACAGTACATGCGGGCCAAACAAAAATTGTTACAGCACATAAAACAAGGAATATCATGAACAACCGGTTAGAAGATTTTGTCCGGGACCATAGAGAGGAGTTTGACTCCGAGGAGCCGGATAATAAGATCTGGGAAAAGATCAGCCGGGAAATGGATCCCGACAAAAAAAAACAGACCCCCGTGGTCCAGATCCCGATTCGTTGGATTAAATGGAGCGCAGCGGTCGCCGCCATCCTGCTCCTGATCGTGGGTGCCGATTGGTACGTTATGAGAGCAAAGAGCACGTCGGAATACGGCGTCGCCGATCAACCCAAACCAGCCGATCAGGCAAAACCCAACAACGCGACAAATACAAATCCGTCCGACACGTCCGCAAAGAACAGCACCAACCTGGCACAGACACCGTCACCAGCCGTTGCTAACCCAACATCCGATAGTCCTGCACTGGCCGCCATCCGCCCCGGCGACAACAAGGATCCAAAGGCCAACCAGGACCTACAGTCTTCTGTCAGCGAAGAAATGTACCACTATGCAAAACTTGTGGAGATCAGACACAAGGAGCTAAAAGCCATAGAAAAGGACGAACCCTTATTATACAAGCAATTTGCCCTGGACGTCAACAAGCTGGATAGCGTCTATCGCAACCTCCAGGAACAATTGCCAACCAACCCCAATCGCGAACAATTACTTGAAGCGATGTTACAGAACCTCCAACTGCAGATGGAACTACTGAATCATCAGCTCGAGATTATCAAGCAAATCAATCATTCAAAAAAATCAGAATATGAAAAAGCATATAAGACTGTTTAGTTCTATTGCCCTTTTTCTCGTCTTATCTGCTCCGGTGCTTTGCCTCGCCGCCAATGGACCTCAAAACCCCAACGACGCAACCACGCCCAACGGCCCAACGGGCTCCAACGGCGACCAACAGGTAAAAAAACAAAGGATGATCAATAAATCCTATCCGGTCACGGCCGACGACAAGCTGGAAATAGACAACCAGTTCGGCAACGTAGCCGTCAGCACCTGGGACAAGAACGAGATCACTGTAGACATCGAAATTGGTGCCCGCGCACCTACCGACGAACGGGCACAGGAGATCATGAACAAGCTGGACGTAAAAGACTCAAAGGATGGTCATACCATCACCTTCAAGACGACAGTCGACGAGATCAACAGCAGTGGCAAGAATAACAAACGCAACGAAGGCGAAAGATCCTTCTACATCGACTATGTCATCCACATGCCCACCGGCAACCGGCTGGAAATAGAGAACAGCTTCGGAAAAACCGAGATCGGTGACTTCAAAGGGCTCGTCTCCCTGACCAGCAAGTTCGGCAGCCTCAACACCGGCAAGCTCGACAACGTGGACCTCATCGACGTGGAATTCGGAAAGGCCTTTATTACCGAGGTCAACAACGGCAGGATCATCTTTAAATACAATGACCAGTCCCGCATCGGAAAGGTCAACGGTGATGTGAAGATCACCAGCGAATTCTCCGGCAACGTCCAGTTCAACGTCGCCGACAATATCAAGGAGCTGAATCTTTTCGAATCCTACTCCACCGTCCGCATGGTAGTCGAAAAAAGCCTGTCAGCCGACATCGATGTCCACACCAGCTTTGGCAGCTTCCGCAACGAAAGCAGCTTCAACATCAACGAGAACAAGGAATCGGATGAAAATGATTATGGTCCCAAATTCGATAAGGACTACAGCGGAAGAGCCGGCGAAGGCCGTGCAAAGATAAGGATCAAAAGTAGCTTCGGAACGGTGCGCCTATCCTACAGCGGTACAGGCAGAGACCAGGATGAAAAACACAAGAACAAGGGTAAGGATAAAGACAAAGATGACGATGAAAAGGAAGAGACAAAAACTACCAGGCAACCAAATGACCGTTCCGTCAATCACAACCAAACTGCCAGGTCTATTGAATTGATCACTACTTAACTACCAATTCGCACTCATCAATTCTCTTGCCCTGATGCATCACCCCCCGGGTCTCCGCATCAGGCCCCCGTATCAGGTCCGGTGCACCGATAAAATCCGATCTCTTTTAAAATCTTATCTTGCTGTTCCAAAACCACAGGAATGCAGCAACAACTTATAGTCGAGCCAACGCTGGAATATGCACAGCAAAAAGACCGGGAAGACAAGCTCAACAGCTTTCGCTCCCGGTTTTATTTTCCCCGTTCCAAAGCCACCACCCACGACGCCGCCACAACCAATCATCCCATCACCCCCGCGTCTCACGGCGCCGACGCCATATATTTCTGCGGCAACTCCCTCGGCCTCCAGCCCCGCCAAACCATCGACTACATGCAACAGGAGCTCAAAGACTGGCAGGACATAGCCATCGACGGCTACTGGCACGCCCACAACCCCTGGATGACCTATCCCCAATCCCTCCGCCCGACCCTTTCCCGCATCGTAGGCTGCCTGGAAGACGAGGTCACGGTAATGAACGCCCTCACCGTCAACCTGCATCTGCTCCTGCTCACCTTCTACCGCCCTACCCCAACCCGCTATAAAATACTGATGGAAGCCGGAGCCTTCCCCTCCGACCAATACGCACTGGAGACCCAGGTAAAATTCCACAACGGCCCCTCCGACTCCATCATAGAGATCAGTCCCCGCGAAGGCGAAAAAACGATCCGCGAAGAAGACATCCTTCAGATCATCGATCAGCACAAAGACTCTCTGGCCCTCGTCCTGCTCGGCGGCATCAACTATTATACCGGGCAGTTATTTGACATGGCAGCCATCACTGCCGCCGCTCACAAGGCCGGTGCCCTGGCCGGCTTCGACCTCGCCCATGCAGTAGGCAACGCCCCCCTTCGCCTGCATGACTGGAACGTCGACTTTGCCGTATGGTGTTCGTATAAATACCTCAACGGCGGACCCGGTGCAGCCGGTGGCGCATTTGTACATGAAAAATATGCCCGCAATAAAGACCTCATCCGGCTCGGCGGCTGGTCTTTATTGCGG
>Ga0193716_1000202_pt1 | contig 36260 bp, 34 predicted proteins | sample U2c1metaG_FD_145901 | JGI IMG/M metagenome (GOLD analysis project Ga0193716, IMG submission 145901) | Soil microbial communities from a riparian zone of the East river system, Colorado, United States - U2c1 | ecosystem: Environmental > Terrestrial > Soil > Riparian zone | place: USA: East River...
CTTGGGCAGCGCCAGATGCACCCGCGCGCTTTGCACGCCCTGCACCTTGATGATGGTGCGCGCCAATTCGGTCTCGAGGACCGACTGATAGCGCGCGCTCTCCATCATCGTACTGTTGCCGAGCGCCGAATCCTTTTGAATCATCTCGATTCCCATGGCGTCGCTTTGCGGCAGCCCCTGGCTCGCCAGGCGAATGCGCGCCTCCTGCACCTTGGATTCGGGCACCGATACCGCACCCGAGGGGTTGAGTTTGAATTCGATGCCCGCTGCCGTGAGTGCGTCCATGACCTGGCCGCTTTCGCGCTCGGAAAGCTGGCCGTACAGCACGGTATAACTCTGCCCTTGCGACCACAGCACCAGCCAGATCGCTGCAGCGACGGCAGCGGCGACACCGGCGAGCAAGCCGACCTGCTTCAGTCCGGGAATATCCGCCAAGCCGCGTGTGGGCGCCGGGGTGGTGGGTACGATGTCAGCCATGGATTAAACCTCGCAGTCGTTAGACACGGTCTGTCAGACCGACATATTCATTACTTGCTGATAAGCGTCGACGAGCTTGTTGCGCACTTCGGTCATGGCGCGAAAGGCGAGCGATGCCTTTTGAACTTCCAGCATGACGTTGGTGAGGTCGACGCTCTTGTCGCCGGCTTCGTAGGCACTCGCCAGCGCGGTTGCATGGTTTTGCATGTTCGCAACGCTGTCCACGGAACCTTTCATTAGGTTGGCGAACTCGGAGGGTTGCGCTGATGCCGCCGATGCCGCTGAGCCCGCAAACGTGGGCGCCTCGATACCGGAAGCTCGCGCCTGCAGCGCGCGCATTTCCGCCAACACCTGTGTGATTTGCATGCTGCTCATGATTTACACCGCCATAAATTGTTGTTCGTGCACGCGCGGCACATTGACGCCCGCCGCCTTGAACTGCTGCAGCTTGTGACGCAGCGTGCGCGGACTGATGCCCAAGCGCTCGGCGGTGAGCTTGCGGCTGCCCCCGGTGAGGCGCAGCGTTGCCAGTATCAACTCGCGCTCGCGATCCTTCAGATCGCGGTCGAGCCCCAAGTCTTGCGCCGCCATCGGCTGCGCGGTCTGTGCGGCCACGCTGTTCGTCACGCCGGTATCCAGATCCGCGGCGTCGATCATGCCTCCCGCGGCGAGCCATGCGGCGCGCTGCACGATGTTGTTCAGTTCGCGGGCGTTTCCCGGCCAGTCATACCGCAGCAGCTTGTTTTCCGCTTCGGTCGACAGGCTCAAGGCCGCCTGACCGGCGCGCGCGCACGCCTGCATCGCCCGGCGCGCCAGCGGCAGGATGTCGCCGCGGCGCTCGCGCAGTGCCGGCAAACGCAGCGACATCACGTTGAGCCGATAGAAGAGGTCAGCGCGGAAGCGTGCGCCGCGCACTTCCTCCGGCAGATCGCGATTCGACGTGGCAATCACGCGCACATCCAGGCTGATGGTGCGGGTGCTGCCGAGGCGCTCCACTTCACGCTCCTGCAATACGCGCAGGATCTTGGCCTGCAGCCCCAAATCCATTTCCGAAATCTCATCGAGCAGCAAGGTGCCGCCTTGCGCCTGCTCGAATTTCCCGGCATGAGCGGCAAGGGCGCCGGTGAAGGCTCCCTTCTCATAGCCGAAAAGACCGGCTTCGAGCATGTTCTCGGGAATGGCCGCGCAATTGATGGCGACAAAAGGCTTGTCGGCGCGCAGCGAATTGTCGCGGATGAAGCGCGCGTACACTTCCTTGCCCGTGCCGCTTTCACCCGTGATCAGCACGGTGGCATCGTTTTCCGCGATCTTGCGCGCCAGGCCGACCAGGCGCTTCGATTCCGGGTCGCTGGCGATCAATTCGTTCGGCGTGACGCGCGCGGCCAATTGACGCTGCGCCATATCGATCAGCGCCTGCGCGTCGAAGGGTTTGACGATGTAGTCGGTGGCGCCTTCGCGCATGGCGGCCACCGCCTGCGCGACTGTGCCGTAGGCCGTCATCAGCACGACCGGCAGGTAGGGGCGCAGCCGCTTGATGGATGACAGCAACTCGTAGCCGTTGGCTCCCGGCATGTGCACGTCGGAGATCACCAAGCCGATGTCTTCGCCGGCGAGCAGTTGCAGCGCGCTGGGCGCATCGGCCGCCGCGAGCGCCGTAAGACCCGCCGCGCGCAACGTGTCGAGCAGCGCCTCGCGCAGCGCGGCATCGTCCTCGACCACCAGAACTGCATCGTTCACTTTGCTCATGGATTGTCCTCTGCCGGAAGTTCGATCACGAACGTGGCGCCGCCAGCCGAATCGGCCAAACAAACACTGCCGCCCTGCGCCTCGACCACGGACTTGACGATTGACAGGCCAATGCCGTTGCCGCGCGCTCGGGTGGTAAAAAAGGGCTCGAAAATGCGTTCGCGGATATGGACCGGCACGCCGGGACCGTCGTCGCTCACGACGATTTGCGCGCGGCCGGCCGCGGTGCGCCGCGCCAGCAATTCCAAGTTGAGCGGCGCGGCTGCCGCCGCCTGCAGTGCATTGGTGGCCAGGTTCAACACCGCGGACACCAGCGACGGTGCATTGGCGCGCACCATCAAGTCCGGCGCCTGAGTGCGGATCGTCAAGCGGCCGCCGTCGCGCAGGGCGGGCCGCAGCCATTGCGCCACCTGTTCCAACAAGGCACTGACGCTGACGGCTTCGCGTGCCGCACCGCCATGCGCGAAGGCCAGCATGTCATTCACGAGCTTGTCGAGCTGCTTCAAGCTGCCGACAGTCTTCTCCGCGCAGCGCGCCATATCCGCCGAGTTGCGGCCGGCCAGCGTCATTTGCGAGGCATACAACAACGCCGCGGCCAACGGGGTACGGATCTGATGGGCAAGGCCCGCCGCCAATTCGCCCAAGGTCAGCAGCCGCTGTTGCCGCGTCAAGAAAATCTGCATCAAGTGCGCTTCGGTCACGTCGGTCAGCAGCACCACTTCGCCGCCATTGTCGAGCTCCCGCTTTGACACGTTGACGAATCGGCCGCTGCGTAATTCCATGTGTTCGCCCGGGCCCCGAGGGTTCTGTGCGGCGCGAGCGCAGACAGCGCCAAAGGGCTGCTCGAGAAGCGGCTCGCCCAGCAGGTCGAGGGCCGCCGGATTGAATTCCTGGATCTCGCCGCGGCTGTCGAGTACGAGCACGCCGCCGGGCAAGCCTTTGAGCAAGGCCGACAGGCGTGCCGCCAGATGATCTCTGCCTGCGTGCGCCTCACCCAGGTCGGCTCGCAGCTGGGCCACTTGGCTGCGCAGCGAATCAAAAGCGCCCGACAGCTGTTCCGAAACCGACCCGAAGGCGAGGAACGCTGCGTGAAGTTCAGAGCGACGGTTTTCGATCAGGTCGAGTTGTGTGGCGGCCATGGCGAGGAAGAAAGCAACTTCTGTGCCTTGACGGTATTTGCTCCGTCTATCAACCAGTTACGCCTCGATCAGCATTCCCTTTTTCGGGCAGCGTCAATAATCTGTCAGGCAGTGAGACGGTATTTGCGCAGCTTTTCGACCAACGTGGTGCGCCGAATGCGCAGCAAGCGGGCCGCGCCGGCGACCGTGCCGTCAGCCTCTTGCATCGCTTTGCGAATCAGTCCGATTTCAATCGCCGACATGTGATCTTTCAGATCGATGCCGCCGCGCGGCAGGGCCGTGTCGGTATCCAGCATTTCGTACACCACCGGGCCAGACTCGAGTTCATCCGACAGTTCCGGTTCCTGAAGTGCCGCGGTCTCCTCGATCGGCTCAGGCCGTGCATCGATGCGCACCTCGCTGCCGAGCCACCCCACCGCAGCGGCGCTGCGGTACCGATCGGGCAAATCAGCGGCGCCAATGGTTTGGGCCGGAAACAAAATCGCCAGCCGCTCGAGCAGATTGGCGAGTTCCCGCACATTGCCCGGCCAGCGATTGCGGGCAAGACAACCCATGGCGGATTGATCCAATTGAATTTTGCGCCCGGCACTGTGGCTTTGGCGCTGCACCAGATGTTCGATCAACACCGGCAGATCATCGAGGCGTTCGCGCAAGGGCGGCATCTGCAGCGGGAACACGTTCAGCCGATAGTACAGATCTTCGCGGAACCGCCCCGCAATGATGGCAGCATCCAAATCGCGATGCGTCGCGGCGATGATTCGCACATTGCAGCGGATCGTCTTATTGCTGCCGACGCGCTCGAAGCTTCTCTCCTGCAATACCCGCAGTAACTTGACCTGCATTTGCAGCGACATGTCGCCGATCTCGTCCAAGAACAGGGTTCCGCCCTCGGCGAACTCGAAGCGGCCGAGCCGGGTCGACAGAGCGCCCGTAAACGCGCCTTTTTCGTGGCCGAACAATTCGCTTTCCAACAGGTCGGCAGGGATGGCGCCGCAGTTCACCGGCACGAAAGGATGCGCTGCGCGACCGGATAGTTCGTGAATGTGGCGCGCCACCATTTCCTTGCCGGTGCCCGATTCTCCGAGAATCAGCACATTGGTATCGAAGGGCGCGACTTGCTCGATCAGCCGGTGCACAGCGCGCATCGGCTTCGAGGCGCCGCTGGGCCGAAAGCGATGAGCGCCCGGCTGCGTCGGATGGCCGCTGCGCACGTTCTGCGCCTGCTGGAGTACGGACGACAGGCGGCGTTGTTTGACCGGTGTTTCCAACTGAAACCATGCCAAGTCGCCACAGCTCTCGGCAATCTTCGGCAGACCATCGGCGCTGATGCAAATGACCGGCAGCGGCTGGCGCATCCCGCGCAGCAGCGCCACGAGTTCGGAACCCAGCGTGGTCACGGTTTCACGGCGCGCGATGACCGCCAGGCAATCCGGCATGTTGCAGTGCGCCGACCGGCGCAATTCAGCCAAGTCGCGGACGTGGATCGGTTCTAGATCCAAGAAATGCAACAGCGCCGAAAGCGCGGCTGCCTCCGAATCTGAGGGTTCGATCACAATCACTTTGGGGTCAACCACGACGCGGGACTCCTTCCCAATTATTAAAATGTGACGGAGCTCACAAATCTCCGGTTCCGTCTTAACCTTTGCTCCTAACCCTTTGACATTGTTCAATCAATGTTGAGTTCGCGGTCATACTAACTGAAGAACTTGAGAAAAAAGCAGTTGGCAAAGCCCCGTAAAGAGCATAGGGAAAACCCTTAAAAATAACTGCGGTGTTTGTCCTCGGTGAGAGGCCCGAGAACTAATGCGCGGCGAGCCGGGCGCCCGCCACCAGGCGTCGATGGTGCCGGAAAATGAGCTTCTCCAGCATGTCCACCACCGCATCGCTCAAGCCCACGAAACGCAATTGCGTTGCGCGCGAATCTTCAATAATGCGTTCGCCGGCAACCACACAGGGAATTCTCAAAGGTTGCGGTAGCGCAGGATTGATATAGATCGACAGCTGCCCGGTGCCCCCCGTGGGAGGGGTGTGTTCCCCAAACCACTCCAAAGCGTGCGAGGACAGGCGCACTCGCTCCGCGGGAGGCAACCCGCTGCTGCGCAGCGCGAGCTCGGCCGTCAGGCGTAATAGAATATTGACCTTGTACTCGAGGCGCTGCAGCTCATGCAGCAACGCGGGCGATTCGTCCTTCAGTGCTTCATGCACCCGCACCTCATCCAGGGAAGACTCGGCGCCCAGCAGTTGGTGGTTGTCGGTATTGAGGCGTGCCAGCGCCAATCCTTCCGCAAGCGGACCCGGCGTCCATCCCACAGGGAGTGACTCTTCGAATATCAGACCATCGCCGAGAAATGGCTCAGGCATGGCTCCCTAGCCTTTTGAAATCTGACTGCGCTTTAGCGCTGCAGCCGAATACTGGAATACGCAGCGACAGCTCGCCGGCCGACCGCGGCCATATCCATATCGCGACCCTTGCTGCGCCGTTGATGCTCCAACAGCCCAATGGTCCGGTCATTGATCTGAGAGATTCGTTCAAGCAGGGCCCGGTCGGCGGCGTTCACTTGCTTGACTTCGAGCCGAAAGGACTTTAGCAGCTCCAATCGTTCGGCGTCGAGCAGCTCCAAGGATTGCAGGTTTGCCTGTTCGGCCGCCGCCAGCATTTCCAGGGAAAGCGCCAGTGCGCGGGCCAGACCAAAATTTACTTTGACATCATTCATCGGGTTTCGACGATCTGGTCCCAGCCGGTCTTCACCTTCTGGATCAGCGAGCCTACTTCCGCGACGATATTCGCATCGTTGGTCACATTGGCGAGCGTCAGGCGCGCCAGCATGTACACGTACAGCGCGCGCAGGTTCTCGGCAATTTTTTCTCCGCGCTCCATGTCGAGGGTGTTATTGAGCTGATCGATCAAACGAATCGCCTTGCCGAGGGACTTACCCTTGGTAATGACCTCGTTGAGCGGCATATCGTTGACGATGCGGGCCATGCAGCCTTGCGCAATCGCCAAGTGCTCGAGGATTTGCTCGAACATGATCTGCACCAGTCTTGCCGGACTGGCCTCGGCGACCAGTCCGTGACTGCGTACTGCGCGGTACTGGGCCGCTCCTCGCTGTGCGTACATGGCTATCAGCCGGTGCCCAGGTTGCCGCTACCCAAACTCGTGTTGGTCGATGAAGTGCCCGACGCCGCGTTGGCGGAGGGGTTGAACTCGGCATTGAGATAAGTCTGAGTTTGTTTGAGCAGCGCGACCGCCGTGTCCATTGCATTGTATTGCGCGGTCAGCCGCGCAGAGTACGCCGCCAATTGCGCACTGAGCGCCGTCTGCTGGTCTGCGACGCTGCTCAAGCTGGTCTGCAAACCCTTGTTTATCGTATCGAGTAAACCGCCCGGCTTGGTGTAGCCATTGACCAGATTATCGATCTGTGTGGCGATGCCGTTCGGGCCGCCCAGCAAATTGCCGATCGAGGCGAGACTCGCGCTCAAGGCATTGCCCAGCTTGGTGTCGTCGACGGCATAGCTGCCGTCGGTGCCGGCGGTGATTCCCAAGTCGCTCAGTGACTTGATCCCGTCGCTGCCGTTCGTGAACTTGCCGAGAATGCTCTGCAGCTGGTTTTGAAATGCTTGGAGGGTTGCGTTGCCGTTCAATGGGCCCGCAATCTGCGTCGCTGGATCGTAACCGGTGAGGGTTTGAATGCTGCTCAAGACCCCGTTTACCGCTGTCACGAACTTATCGATCGACGCCTGCGCCGAGGAAGTGTCCGGACTGACGGTCAGCAGCGTCGGCGTATCGACGGCCGAGGCCTGCAGCAAGTGGATGCTGACGCCGGTAATCGCGCTGCTGACCACATTGCTGGCACTCGTGGCCGGGAAACCATTGATCGAGAAACTCGCATCCTGCGCCGCTTGGGTCTGGGTGAAGGCCAGCCCTGCAAGTCCGCCATCACCGCCCGACGGTGTGACCGTGATTGCATTCGCCGCGCCCGTGGCAGTACCGGTAAGAACCAACCGCGACCCATCGGTGGTCGTAATGATACTTGCGGTCACACCGGGATTGTTCGGCGCTGAATTGATCGCAGCAGCTATGCCGGAAAGCGAGCTGTTGGTTGAATCGATGTTGATATCAATGGAACGGGAGCCGACTGCGATTGTCAGGGTTCCGGTTCCCAATGCCGCGGCCACACTGGCTTGCGGTTTCGACGTCAGTGTCGCCGAGGTGGCCAGATTGTTGACCTGCAGCGAGTATTGGCCGGCCACGGCATCCGATGAAGTGGTCGCGGACGCGATGTTCTTGTCGGCAACGTTCGCATCGAAACCCGCCAATTGGCTGGGGTCCTCGAGCGCGGGCATCGCAAGCTTCAAGGTGTCGAGAGCGGCGGTGAACGTCCCGAAAGCCGAGACTTGCGCGTCCAGGGTGGTTTCCCGATTCGTCAATTGGGCGGTCTGGGCCGCGCCGAATGATGTCGTCAGCGAGGATACGATTGCACCGATGTCCAAGCCCGAACCGATACCCGTGGAGGTGATCGCGCCGTTCGGTGAACCGGTAGAGGAAATAACTGAACTCATAGGCTTTGCGTCCGCGTGAAGTTGCTCAATTTATCGGCAAGCTCAGCCAGGACTTAAGCAAGCGGCGTACCAAAGACCGGTCTTAGCCGCCCTGTCAGGCGTGCTCATCGACGACGACGCCGGAAATTCCCATACTACGGGCCAATGCCGGGAATTCGCTGACCGCAAACTCGCCAACCACGTCGCCGGTGGCGGGATTGACTTGCTGGATGACCTTGCCGTTGGAGGAGGGATCCAAACGAAACTGCGCAGCCTTGCCCGAGTCGTTGAGGTGTTTGTTGAGGAGCGCAACCTGGGCTCGCAGGTTTTCCTCGGGCGTCGGCACCCGTTTGCCGGGTTGCGGCAAAGTCTTGCCGCTGTGTTGAACGGCCGCCGCTGCAGGGGCCTGACTGCCGTGCACGAGGCTTATCGCCGGTAGCTTTACCGTTTGTCCGTCGCTAGCCATAGTTACACCTATTACTTACCGCCATACCTCGCCGATCGTTCGAACTCCATTCGAAGACCACGGCTCGAACCGCTGTCGGATCGAGCCGTGGGATTTTTTTCCGACTATCTTTCAGATGTCGGCAATTATTGCAGAAGCTTGAGAATCAGCTGGGGCTGTTGGTTGGCTTGCGCCAGGACCGAGATACCGGCCTGTTGCAACACCTGAGCCTGAGTCAAGTTCGCCGTTTCCGCTGCGAAGTCCGCATCCTGAATGGTGCTGCGCGACTGGGTCAGGTTCTGTGCAGTTGACTGCAAGTTGCCGACCGCCGACGTGAAGCGATTCTGGATGGCGCCCAATTGGCTCTGGAACGCGCTGACCGTGGCCAGTGCCGCATCGACGGAGGAGATGGTGTTATTCGCACCCGCAACCGTCAGTACGTTCTGGTTCGCCAGGGTCGCAGTCGCGCCGCCGGCCTGGCTGAGGCCGGTGGCAGCACCGGCGGTAAACCCGAGCGTCGCTGCGCCGCCGGCGGTTCCGACGTCGGTGATCGTGACCGGCTTCGAATCGGTCAATGTGACCTTTCCCGTCAATGAGGAGCCGGTGCCGGCTGCTGCCAACGTGGTGCCAAGGCCCGTGCCCGCACCAGCGGTTGTGCCCGTACCCAACGCGACGGTCTGCGTGGTAACGATGTCGCTGCCGTCGGAGTTGCTGAGAACCAGCGCGCCTACCACTCCCTTGGTCGAGTCAGAGTTGATGGACGCCGTGACACCCGTGGTACCCGAGAACAAGTTGATCTGCGCCGCGACTGCCGAGCCGGTCAAGGTCGTGGCGACATTGCCGCCGCCCGCAAATATCGTTGTGCCATTGATGGTCAGCGTGTAGGAACTCGGGGTCGGGGTGCCGCCCACGCCACCGGTAATGGTTCCGAACGCGGTGTTATCGATCACGCTGGTCGCAGCGCTCGCGGTAAGCCCCTGTAAGCCGGCGCCGTTGATGGCACCTGCTTTGGCAAACGCAGAGCCTGCACCCTGATAAGTCGTCGATCCGACGAAACTGGCGGTCGGACCCACGGTGACCGTGGACGTGCCGTCGCCGATCGTGACCGTCGAGGTGCCCGACAACGCGCCGGTGGTAACCGCGGTGCCGGTTGCCGTGGAGAACTGACCGATCTGGTTCGCCGCAACACCCTGCTGCAAGCTCACCGCAATCGTGTTGCCGACATTGGCACCGACCTGATACACCGTCGTGCCGCTCGAGCCGTTGAGCACGTTCAAGCCGTTGAACGTGGTCTGCTGCGCAATCTGCGTGATTTCCGCAATCTGCTGCTGCACTTGGTTGTTAAGCGCAGTACGATCCGCGGCGCTGTTCGAGCCGTTGGCCGCTTGGACCGCAAGGGTGCGGATGGACTGTAGGTTGTTGACGATCGTATTCAGCGCGCCCGCTGTCGTTTGCGCTTCCGACACGGCGTCGTTCGCATTGCGAACGGCCTGGTTCGTGCCGTTGATCTGGGTTGTGAAACGCTGGCTGATCGCAAGACCGGCGGCATCGTCGGAGGCGCTGTTGATGCGCAAACCCGATGAGAGGCGCTGCAAGGATTGCGACAATGAAGCCTGCGAACTCGTCAGATTGTTCTGCGCGTTCAGCGAGGCGATATTGGTATTTAGAACTAGTGACATTGATGACTCCTGAAAGTTTAACCACCGGCCCCTCTTAGGCCCTATGTGTTCACTTCACCCCCTTGGGCGGACCGGTGACACATTCAAAGTCTTTATCGGACCGCCGCGGGGGTTCTTGAGGGGGCGGCGCTGTTTCTGTTGCGGTTTTTGTTTGCGCCAAGTCGCAAAATCGGCGACTCGGAATTTGACAGTGTGAAATGGCGCTTATGGGGCAGCAGCAGCCTCTACGCCCTGTTATCGGCAGGGAAATGGGGTTTTGGAGTACAATTTCGGCCCGAACCTGCCACCGCTCCCGATACCGTGAAAACTGTTAAACGCAAAAGCCCGAAAGTGGGCTTTGTCAGCTTGGGTTGTCCCAAAGCACTGGTCGACTCCGAACGTATCCTCACCCGCCTGCGCGCCGAGGGGTATGAGGTTGCGGCGACCTATGGCGCGGCGGACCTGGTGGTGGTCAATACCTGCGGTTTCATCGATTCCGCGGTGGATGAGTCGCTGGACGCGATAGGCGAAGCGCTGGCCGAGAACGGCAAGGTCATCGTGACGGGATGCCTGGGCGCCCAGCCGCAGAAAATTCTCGATCGGCATCCGCAAGTGCTCAACATCACCGGCCCGCAGCGCTATGAAGAAGTCGTTGCGGCAGTGCACCAGCATCTGCCCCCGAAACACGAGCCGTTTGTCGATCTGGTCCCTGAGCAGGGCATCAAGCTCACGCCGCGGCACTATGCGTACTTGAAGATCTCCGAGGGCTGCAACCATCGCTGCAGCTTTTGCATCATTCCCTCCATGCGCGGCGACCTGGTCAGCAGGCCGATCGGCCAGGTGCTGCGCGAAGCGGAACAACTGGTGCGTGCCGGCGTCAAAGAAATCCTCGTCATCTCACAGGACACCAGTGCCTATGGCGTCGACCTCAAGTACGCGGCTGAACCCTGGCGCGATGTGTCGCGCCGCGCCCGCTTCTATGACTTGGCTGCTGCGCTCGGCGAATTGGGCGCATGGATTCGCCTGCACTACGTGTATCCCTATCCGCACGTCGATCAGGTCATCGAGCTCATGGCGGCGGGCAAGGTATTGCCGTATCTGGATATCCCCTTCCAGCACGCCAGCGCCCGCATCTTGAAGTTGATGAAGCGGCCCGCGGCGGCGGAAAACACCTTGGAGCGCATTGCGGCCTGGCGCAAGGTGGTGCCCGATATCACCATTCGCAGCACGTTCATCGTCGGTTTCCCGGGCGAAACCGAGCAAGACTTCGAGGAACTGCTCGACTGGATGCGAGTGGCGCAGCTCGATCGCGTGGGCTGCTTTGAGTACTCGCCGGTCGAGGGCGCAGCAGCCAACGCGCTCAAGGAAACGCCGGTGCCCGCGCAACTCAAGACCGAGCGCCGCGCCCGCTTCATGGAACTCGCCGCCGAGATCAGTGCCAAACGCCTCGCGCAAAAGGTCGGCCGCAAAATGCAGGTGCTGATCGACCGCATCGACCGCGACCCCGACAGTGACGGCACCGTCGCCATCGCGCGCTCCAGCAGCGACGCCCCTGAAATCGACGGCACGGTGAGAATCGCGGGCGCTCGCGGCTCCGCCAAAGCCCTCGCGGTGGGTTCGCTGGTCGACGTGCAGATCACCGCCGCGGGCGACTATGATCTCGAAGCGAGCCTGATTCGCTGATTTTGCAACCCCGGTGCGCAAGGCGCGCACCTTTTTCGGAGAATACTTTGGAAATTTCTGCAGACAAAGTCGTACTCATTCATTACACCCTCAAAGACGACGACGGCGGCGTCATCGACAGCTCCGCCGGCGGCGACCCGCTGGCCTACATTCAAGGACACGGCAACTTGGTGGAGGGCTTGGAGAAGGCTCTCGAGGGCAAGCCGGACGGCAGCAGCGTCGCGGTGTCGGTGCAGCCCGAGCAGGGTTACGGCAAGTATGATGCGAAGCTGATCCAACGCGTGCCGAAGCGCACGCTGCAGGGCTCCGGCGAGATCAAAAAGGGCATGCAATTCCAGGCTCGGACCCCCGAGGGCATGCGTCTCTTTACCGTTACCGGGGTCATGGGCGACATGGTGACGCTCGACGGCAATCATCCGCTCGCCGACAAGACCTTGCATTTCGATGTGCAAGTCGTCGAGGTGCGCGAGGCGACGAGCGAAGAATTGGAGCACGGTCACGTGCATGGCGCCGGCGGCCACCACCACTAGTGCGCGCCTGAACGCGCCTCGCTACATGAATTTGAACAGCGACAGGCCCTGCGTCAACGTGAAAGCCTGCAAGGCAGCGCTCAACGTGGTGTTTTGCTGAGTCAGCGTGGTGATGGCCTTGGCGAAATCCAGGCTCTGCAATGTAGAAATGGACTGCTGCAATTGCGTTTGCGAAGCAGTCGCGACCGACTGCTGCGTCGTAATGGAGTTCAGGCGCCCACCGACGGTGGCGCGCACGTTTGAACTTTGGCTCAGCGCTTGATCGATGTTGTTGATCGCACTGTTGATCGAATTATTGAGCGCGGTCGAGGAGGCCCCACCGGTCACGCCGGTTTGCAGCGCGGATACCAGGTTCTGCACGGTCGTGAACACACTTTGATTGGTGCTGGGCGCGAGGCTGAATGAATCGCCCGTGGCGGGCTGTCCGCTCAATGTCACCTGCACGCCGTTGAACGCAATCGTGCCGCCGTCGGTATAAGAACCGCTTGCCACCACGGTCGCCCCTTCGGTGACCTGGTAAGCACCGGCCGCACCAAAGGTGATCGCATAGGTGCCGCCATCATAGGCGGCCGGATTCGACACGGTTGTCGCGCCCACGATGCCGGATCCTGAGTTGCCTGCAATGGCAGCGACGGTGAACGTGCCGTTGCCGGTTTTGATCTGGTTGAAAACCGTGTCGCCGTTGTCGCCGTCTGCCACGGTCTGGCCCGCGGCGATTTGTACCTGGCGCTGTCCCTGGTCGCCGTTATACGTCGCGCCTGCGGCGCTCAAGGTGAACGGTTGTGTCTGAGCCGCGAAACCGCCGAAAATATATTCGCCGTTGCCGTTCTGCGTGTTGGCCAAAGCCAGCAAACTATTTTGAATTTGCACCGCCTGCGTCGCGATGGCGCTCAAATTGGAATTATTCAAGGTCCCGCTGTTGGCCTGCAGAGCCAGGGTGCGCAGCGCCTGCAATTGAGTCTGCACCTGCGACAATGCGTTGTCCTCGGTACTCAAATTCGTTTGTGCGCTGGTGGCGTTGGTGCCGTATTGCTGACTTTGCGCCAGCGCCTGCTTGTAGTTGTTCACGCTTCCGGCCGCGGTCGGATTCTGCGACGCGGTGGTGAACTGCAGGCCGCTCGACTGTTGATTCAGCGTTTGGTTGATGCTCGATTCCAGCGCATTGATCGAGGTCAGAAACTGGGTTTGATTGAGGCCTTCTGTTATGCGCATGGCGCGTCTCCTTACTGGTTCAGTGCGCCGATCAGCGTCGTGAATAAGCTGTTGCCGATGACCAATGCCTGTGCTGCCGCCTGATAGGACCGCTGCCACTGCATCAAACTGGCCGCCTCTTCATCGAAATTCACACCGCTGGTCGACTGCACGCTGCTGAGAGCCTGAGCATTCACCGCCGCTTGAGCGGTTTGCGCCGTGTTGATTTGCTGCGCTTGACTGCCCAAGCCTGTGACCAGGGCGCTGATGCCGCCGGTGATGCTGGTCGTACCGTTTTGCAGCACGCCGGCATTTTGTTGATTCGCCGCGGCCAAGGCATTGCGATTATCGCCCGTGCCGCCGGCGTTGCTGGAAACGGTAAAGGTATCGCCGCTGGCCGGCGCGCCGCTGATTTGCACCTGCCAGCCGTTCACGACGATATTGCCGCCGCTGGTATAGGCCACCGCAGGCCCGCCATTGACCGAATAGCTGCTGGGCGGATTGGCGAACGTAATGGTGACGGGTGTCAGCAAATTCGCATTGGCTGAATTCACGACCGTGCCGGCGCTGATGGTGGCCGCCCCGGTATTCGTACCGGCAGCCGCGGTCTTGATTGCGCCGGCGGCGGCAATTTGCGAAGGATTGCTGAGCACGACGTTCAGACCCGCCGCCGCCGTCGCCGTGGGCTGAACCAGAAATTGATCGCCGTTGGCAGGCGTGCCCGAGAGAACGATGGATATGCCCGCGGCGGTGTAGGGACTGGCCGCGGTGCCTGCGCCCGCGGGTGTCACACTGGTACCGTCGCTGGTGTTGGTCAGCTTGGGCGTGCCGCCGACAAAGGACAGGACGTAGTCGTTCGCCGTCAGCGCGCCCAATCCATTCGCGTTCACGCTGACGCTCGCGGTCACTGCATCGGTGTTGCGCGAGGATCCGGTGGCGAGCGGCGCGCTCACGGAGAAAATGTTGGCGCCCAAGTTGCCGCTCAAGTCCAATCCATCAGCTTGCTGAGAATTGACCGTTTGCGACACTGCCGTGGCGATTTGCCCCAATTGATTCAAGGCCGGATTGATGACCTGGGTGCGTGCCGCCAACAGGCCGCCTAAGTCGCCGGAGGTAATGTTGTTGCTGATGATCGCGCTCGAGGCCGAATTGCTGATTTCCAGCTGCGTCGCGTTGAACGGGTTCGCCACGGTGGTCAATGTGGTGGTCTGCCCTTGCAGCACCAGGGGCTGTCCATTGCCGACAAAGACGTTCAGGGCGCCATTGGGGTCGGTCGTGGTGCTGATGCCGACCAATTGCGACAAGTTGGACACCAGCTGATCGCGTTGATCCAGCAGCGCATTGGGCTGCTGGCCGCCGTTCTGGGCCGTACCCGTGACGATCTGATTGTTCAAGGTCGAGATCGCCTTGGCGATGGAATTGATCTGCGTCACATCGTTGGTGATCCGCGAATTCACGTCGGTATTCAGAGTGTTCAGCTGGCTGCTGGCGTTTTGAAAGCTGCTGGCGACGCTTTGCGCCTGCCCGATCAAGGCCTGGCGCGACGCCGTGGAGGTCGGATTGTTGGCCACATCGGCGAATGCGCTGTAAAAGTTCTGCAGCGAGGTGCTCAAGCCGCCCACGGTGGTGCCGAACAGATTGTCGATCTGATTGGTGTAATTCTGCAGCGCGTTGAGCTGCCCCAAGCTGCTCTGCGAGGTGTTCAACTGATTCGCCGCCGCCTGGCTGAAGGCGCGGTCGATTCCGGAAACGACGACGCCGGCGCCGACGGTCGCGGCACCGTTCGATTGCGGTAGCGCCTCCGTCATGTTGACGCTTTGGCGATCGTAGCCCGGCGTGCTGGCATTGGCGATGTTATTGCTGGTGACGTTGATGGCCTGTTGAAACGCCTGCAACGCCGAGACACTGATTCCAAACACATCTGACATTGCTACTCCGGACTCGTCAGTTCATCAGGGCTAGAAGCCAATATCGGCAGCGATTGCGGTTTCTATAGTGCTGCGATGCGGGCGGCCAATGCCGACTGCAGGGTGTCGCTGTGGAGAATTTGATTTAACTTATTCGCGTACTCGGGATCGGTTGCGTAACCGGCTTTGCCCATGCCGGCGATATACGCGCCGGCGTTGCCGCCGGCTGCGATCACGTCCCGATAACGCGGCGAATTCTTCAGCAAGCTCGCGAAATCATTGACACTTTCCTCGATCGAGCCATAGGCCCGAAAGGTCGTGCGGCGCGGTGTCGCGACGCCATTGGTGACTTCCATGGTGTCGGCGCTCGCGCGCGCCCCGGCCCACTCATCGCCCGCCTTGATGCCGAACATGTTGTGACTCAAAGAGCCGTCGGCGTTGCGCGGCATGCGCTGGCCCCAGCCGGTCTCGAGCGCGGCCTGCGCCAGCATCCCCATGGGGTCCAAGCCCAGCGCACTGGCGGCGCGGCGAATCGGCGGCAGCATGCGATGCACGAATTCCGCCGGTGTCTGCGCAAATGCAGCCGGCGCTGCAGGCGCCGAGGCCGACGCGGTCGGCACGCCGGACATTGATTTGAGCCCAGCAGGTGCAGACTTGCCCGCAAGCTGGCGCTTCAACAGCCGGCTTATGCCCAAGTCGGCGTGCTGACTGATGCTCAAAGCCACCTGCTTGTCGAACATGTCTTGGTACATGCCCATTTCGTTGCTGCTGGGTTCCTCCGCCGAAGTCGCGTCGCGCATGCTCTTCAGCATCATCTGCAAGAACAGCGCCTCGACTTGTTTCGCGACCGCGCTGACGGCCTCAGGCGAATTCGGGTCCCGTTTCAATGCCGCCAGGCCCTGGACGTCGGTGTACGTCGCCGCCGCCGAGGTGTCGATCGGTGCGCCGCCGGTCATCGGCAGCATCGAAGTCGTTGGCGGCAAAGTTGTCATTTAAATGACGATCAGCTCGGCCTGCAGTGCGCCGGCTTCCCGCAGTGCCTCGAGGATGGCAACGAGATCGCCGGGAGCTGCGCCGACATCGTTCACGGCGCGCACGATTTGATCGAGTTCCACGCCGGGCTTGAACAGGAACATGCGATTCGATCCTTGGTCCACCTTGATGGTCGAATTGTTGAGCACCACGGTCTGGCCGAGTTTGGAGAACGGGCCCGGCTGACTCACGGTCTGCTCTTCTTTGATGGTCACCGATAGCGAGCCATGCGATACGGCCGCCGGCGTCACGATGACATGACTGCTGATCACCACGGTGCCGGTGCGCGAGTTGATGATCACCTTCGCTGAGGCTGCGCCCGGCTCAACCTCTAAATTCTCGACCATGGACAGAAAGGCCACGCGCTGGGTGATGTCGATGGGTGCGCGTACGCGCACAGAACTGCCGTCCAGCATGGTGGCAACGCCGTCGCCCATGCCCTTGTTGACGCTCGCCACCAGACGAGTCGCCGTGGTGAAATCCGGGTTGTTCAAATTCAGCGTGATCGTGTCGCCCTGCGCGAGCTGCGAAGGCACGGCCCGTTCTACGGTCGCGCCGTTCGGGATGCGGCCCGAGCTCGGCACGTTGACCGTGAGCTTCGAGCCGTCGGTGCCTTCGACGCCGAAACCTGAGACGATGAGATTTCCCTGCGCAATCGCGTAAATCTGTCCGTCGAGTCCGTGCAGGGGCGTGACCAGCAGCGATCCGCCGCGAAGACTTTTCGCGTTGGCGATGGAGTTGACGGTGATGTCGATGGTCTGGCCCGGCTTGACGAAAGCCGGCAGAACCGCATGCACCGCAACCGCGGCCACGTTCTTGAGCTGCGGCGTGACATTGGCCGGGACCGTGATGCCGAGCTGCGCCAGCATATTGTTGAGCGACTGCACCGTGAAGGGCGCCTGGCTGGTTTGATCGCCGGTGCTGTCGAGACCCACGACCAGCCCGTAGCCCACCAGTTGATTGGTGCGCACGCCCTGGATCTGCGCCATGTCCTTGATGCGTTCTGCCTCGGCCATCGGCGAGGTCAGCAGCACGAACAGCAGCGCCCAGGAAGTTCTCTTGAAAAGTCGTGCGCGCATGTCAGTAAGGCGCGAATGCGGAATTGAAGAATCGCGCCAGCCAGCCCATGCGATTGGCGGCGTCGATCACGCCCCTGCCGGAGTAGCTGATGTGCGCGTCGGCGACCTTGTCGGAGGTGACGGTATTGTCCGTCGCAATGTCCGCGCGGCGTACGACGCCCGACACGTGCACGAATTCATCACCCTGGTTGAGTCTCAGGGTCTTGTCGCCCTGGATCACCAGATTGCCGTTCGGCTGAACTTCCATCACGGTGACGGTCAAACTGCCCGCCAAAGTATTTCCTTGGGTGCTCGAGCCTGAGCCGTCAAAACTATCCGCGCCGTTCAGCGTGGTCGTGAAAATCGGCACACCCGAGGCCGTGATGGTTCTTCCCATAATGGTCGGTCCGGTGTTGTTCACGGCGGTGGTCTTGGCGGTCTTGGTCGCCGCGCTCTTGCTGGCGTTGGTCGCCTCGGTCAGGCGGATGGTCAATACGTCGCCCACGCGCCGCGCCTTGAGATCCGCGAACAATTCGATCTGCTGGCCTTGCTGAAAAATGGCGCCATCGGTGCGCGGTGTCGGCGGCGGCAATACGCGCGCGACCACCGGATCGGGTTTGGGCGGCCTCGAAGGCAGAAAGCCGCATGCCGATACGGCGCAACACAGCAGCACGGTGAGAACGCGGATCATGTCAGGTTGGTCGTCAGGAACTGCAGCATTTGATCAGTCGTGCTGATGGCCTTCGAGTTCATCTCGTAGGAGCGCTGGCACTCGATCATGGATACCAGCTCCGTCACCGAATTCACGTTCGACGTTTCGAGAGCGCCTTGCGCAAGGGTCCCCAGGCCGTTGGTGCCTGCGGTGCCCACTTGCGGCGAGCCGCTGGCGGCGGATTCCACCAGCAAGTTGTTGCCGGTGGGCTGCAAGCCTTGTTCGTTGATGAAATCGGCCAGTTGGATTTGACCCACCTGCGTTCCCTTGGCATTGGTCGCCGACGTGACCGTCACAATGCCGTCGGCGCCGACGGTCACCGACTGTGAACCCGCGGGGATGTTGATCGCCGGCTGCAGCGGGTAACCGCTCGCCGTGACGACGTTGCCCTGGTTGTCCAACGAAAATGTGCCGTCTCGCGTGTAGGCGATGGTGCCGTCAGGCATGGTGATCTGCAGGAATCCGCGTCCGTTCACCGACATGTCCAAGGAGGCGTTGGTTTGCAACACGCTTCCCTGGGTGTAGTCCTTCTCGGTGGCGACGATGCGCACGCCGGTGCCCAGCGTCAGGCCCGTCGAGTACTGGGTGTTCTGCGTGCTTTGCGCGCCGACTTGCCGGATGTTCTGGTACATCAGATCTTGGAATGCAGCGCGCCCCGCCTTGAAGCCGGTGGTATTGGTGTTCGCCAGATTGTTGGCGATCACCGCCATGCGGGTGTTTTGCGCGTCGAGGCCGGTTTTTGCAGCCCATAATGCAAGATTCATTGGATATTTCCTTTCTCGTTACTGCGTCAACATCATGCGTTCGGCACTTTGTTCGTTCGTATCGGTCGAGTTGATGCTTTTGATCTGAAATTCATACAGACGCTGCAGCTCGATCATGCTGATCAGGGACTGCGCCGCGTTGACATTGCTGGACTCCAGCATTCCGGAAGTGACGGAAACCGTATCGTCCGTCTTGGCCTTGCCGCCGGTCTTCAAGCGCAGCAAGCCGTCGGCGCCCTTTTGCAGCGTGGATGTCGGTGGGTTGACGAGCTTGATGCGATCGACCTGCGTCACCGCAAATGGCGCAGAACCCTGCGGCACCACCGACACCGTACCGTCGCCGCCGATGTTCACGACCGTGGAAGGCGGTATGACGAGCGGACCGCTTTCGGTCAACACCGGCAATCCGCTGGCGGTCGTGACCGCCCCTACGGGTGAGACCCGCAAATCCCCGGCACGCGTATACGCTTCCTGGCCGTCGGTTCCGCGAACCGCAATGAAGCCTTGGCCGTTCATCGCGATATCAAGGTCGCGTCCGGTGCTCTCCATGGTGCCGGCGGAGAAATCCGTGCCGGCATCGCCGGCCACGGCGTTGACGCGCGTGGCGTAGCCCGCGCCGTAGATCGGCTCGCTGTCGAATGACACCGCGTCGGCGCGAAAGCCGATGGTGCTGATGTTGGCGATGTTGTGGTTGTTGACGGCCTGCGCTTGCATGATTTGCTTCGCGCCGGTCATCGCCACATAGAGTCCTCTATCCATGATTAGTGCGTGATGTTAATGACGGTTTGGGAAAGCTGATTCGCCGTGGTGATGACCTGGGCGTTCGCCTGAAAGGCGCGCTGCGCCGTGATCATGTTCACGAGTTCGGTGGTCAGGTCCACATTCGAGGCTTCCAGAGCGCCGGACTGGATGGCGCCGAATCCGGATGAACCTGCCGTGCCGGAGATATGCGTGCCGGAGCTGAAGGTCTCAGCCCAGGTGGTATTGCCCAACTGCTTCAGGCCCTGCGGAGACGGGAAATTCGACAGCGCCAACTGGCCCAGCTGCGTGGAACGGCCATTGGTATAGACCGCCGAAACGACTCCCGTCGGATCGATCGACACCGTGCTGAGTTGGCCGGTGGTAAAACCGTTCTGAACCAGGGAAGTCACACCGAAACCGCCGCCGAATTGCGTGCTCTGGGCAAAATTGAATGTCATATCCATGGCTGCCGCACCGTCCGTGGGCGCAAAGCCGGGGAAATTCAGAGCGCCGCTCGCCGGCGGCGTGACGGCGCCGGTCGGGGAGAACGTCAGCTGATTGGTGGTGGGGTCCAGCACATTATTGACCGTCAAATTGACGTTCCACACGCCGGGCGCAGCCGTCTGCGTGAAGAAGAAGGTCGCCGGAAACGAGTTGCCCAGCGAGTCGAACACCGTGGTCGACGTGGATTGGTTGTACGTGGCCGGATTCGCGGGATCGAATGCTCCGCCGGTCGGCGGCGTCGAACCGGCCGGTAAATTCAAGATCACCGTGCCTGACGTCGTGGCCAGAGGAGAGCTTTGCGCGGTCTGTAAATTCAGATTGGTGAGCGCGCCGGTATTGAATCCGCCGGTGGACGTGGGCGGATAGACCTGCAGCGCCTGCCCGGTGGCCGTCACGACGTCGCCGTTCTTGTTCTCGGAGAATTGACCGTTGCGCGTGTAGACAATGCCGTTGCTCGGATCTTGTAGGGTAAAGAAGCCGTCGCCGCTGATCGCAAGATCGAGGTTCGATCCGGAGCTGCCGATATTGCCCTGCGTGAATTGCTGTGCCGTTGTGGAAAGCCTCACACCTTCGCCGATGGCCGAGGTGTTGAGATTCACCGCACCGGCGGCAAACACGTCGGCAAATTCGGCGCGCGACTGTTTGAAACCGACCGTATCCGCGTTGGCGACGTTATTGGCCGTGACATCCAAGTCAGAGCTCGCCGCCGTCAATCCCGATAATGCAATGCTAAAAGCAGCCATTTATTACTCCTCGAATGAATTAGTTGGAGATCTGCTGAACGCTGCTGTACGGCACACTGCCGACTCCCGCCACGTTAAGAGTCATTCCCGTTGAACCTGCGCCCATGCTGACGCTCTCGATTGTTCCATTGACCAGCGTGGTCGCCGCTGCGCCACCCTTCGTTGCACCGGCGTATTGCGCGGTCAACGTGTAAGTTCCTGCCGGCGCCTTCGAACCATTGCCCTCGGTGCCGTTCCACGAGAAGCTCGTGAGTCCCGCCGGCTGCGCGCCCAGATTGATTTGACCCACCAGCACCCCGCTGCTGTCGCTGATGCTCAGCACCACCTGCGACGTGGTCTGCGGCACATTGACGGCACCGCTCACCGTGGCGCCGGCGGCTATTGTGGCCGTGCCGCTGTTCACCAGTGCCTGGTGACCCAGCAAAGACGACGCTTGCAGCGCTTGGTTCGAAGTCAAAGAGCTCGACAGCGCGCCGAACGAAGTGTTGAGCGAGGTAATGCCCTGCACTTCGCTGAGCTGCGAGAGCTGAGTCAAAAATGTATTGCTGTCCACCGGGCTGGTCGGATCCTGATTCTTCAGCTGCGCCAGCATGAGCGTGAGGAAATCCGTGCCGCCCAAAGTGGTGCCGTTGGCGGCGGGCGCTGAACCCGTGCCGCCCGTGCCCCCGGCGCTGCCCGTGCCCCCGGCGCCGTTTGTGCCGTTGGTTCCCGTTCCCGTGCCCGTCGGCGGTGCGGCTGCGTGTGTTCCATTGATTAGCATTGGTGCTTACCTTTCTCGCCTAGTGGCCCATCGAAATGGTTTTGAGTAACAAATCCCGCGCCGTATTGATCGCCTCGACATTCGTCGCAAAGGTTCGGTTGGCGGAGATCATGTTGGTCATCTCTTCGATCGAATTGACGTTCGAGCTGAAGACATAGCCGTCCTTGTTTGCCGACGGATTGTCCGGTTGATAGCGCATCAAAGGAGGCGCTGTGCTTTCCACTACGCCGAGCACGCGCACGCCGACCCCGGCATCCTCTTGATCGAAACCGGCGGCGGAATTGTCCATCATGGTTTGAAAAACCGGATGACGTGCCCGATAGACCTTGCTGGGATCGCCGTTGACGCTCTCGGCATTGGCAAGATTGCTGGCGGTCGTGTTGAGCCGGATCGTTTCGGCATTCAGCGCGCTGCCGGCGGTGTTGAATACATTGAATAGAGACATGTTCGTTTCCTTGGACGCTGCTACTGGCCGTTGATGGCCAGCGTCAGCTCCGCGATGGTTCCATTGATGAAGCCCAGGCTGGCCTGATAGCGCACGTTGTTTTCCGAAAAGGCGGCCTGCTCCACCGGCATTTCCACGGTGTTGCCGTCGAGCGAAGCCTGGTACGGATTGCGGTACATGAGGTCGGCCGAAGGCGTCGCGCCGTCATTCATCGCGATGTGCGACCCTTGCGTGACGGCCAGCGGCAGCGGGGCTGCATCGCTTTTGCTGAGAACCGCGCTGAAATCGATGTCGCGCGCTTTGTAGTTGGGCGTGTCCGCGTTGGCGAGATTCGTCGCCAATATGCCGACGCGTTGCCCGTGCAGCAGCAGCGCTTGCTCATGGATGCCAAAAATGTTTTCAAACATGCGAACGACTCCTGTTGGGCTAAGCAGTAGCAAGAGCTGTGCCAACCGCGAAATCCAGGAGCCGTGGGCCGGCGCGTGCAATTCGGCAGTCGCAGCGGCCGCTGGCGGCAAGAACTTGCCGCCGCCCGCCACCCAAGCGGCGGCTTTGCGCGCGATCACCTTATGCGTATGCCGGATGGCACGCGGCTTGCTTGTATCAGGTCAACTATGCGAACAGCGCCAAAATTTCGTCGCGCCACTTTGATTCGCCGCTTCGCGCTCGCGTTTGCGTTCGCGTTCGCGTTCGCGCCGTTGGCGCTGATGCCGCTGCTTGCGGCCGCTGAGGTCTCCGATCCGCAAGACACGGCGCAGCTCGAAGCGCTCGTGAAGTCGGAGGCGGCCTTGCAGTTCCCAAAGCTGACCGAGCGGCAGCGTTTCCTGGTGGGTCCCATCGAGGCTCGTCTGCAACATGAAAAGTGCAGCCGTCCCATCAGACCCGTGGTCGCCTCGCCGCAGCACATGAAAGATCGAGTGATGATCGAGCTTCGCTGCCAAGACCCGAAACCCTGGCATATCTATGTACCCGTCCGGATCGTCGGCACCTCGCCGGTCGCTGTTGCCGCGCATGCCATCATTGCGGGCACCGTGATCAAGGCCGGTGACCTCAAGACTGAGGAGCACGATATTTCGGAGTTGCCGCTCGGCTTCCTGGACGATCCCTCGATTGCCATCGGCCTGACCGCCAGCCGGCCAATTGCCGGCGGGGCGTATATGACAAATCAGCAATTGGTGGCCGCCAAAGCGGTGCAGCGAGGGCAATCGGTGACATTGATCGCCGACGCCGGCGGCATGAGCGTGCGCATGGCGGGCCGCGTCTTGAGCGATGGCCTCATGAATCAGAGGGTTAGGGTCCAGAATCTGTCATCTGGGAAGATCGTCGAGGGGATCGCCCGCTCGGAACAAATCGTCGAAATTATTTTGCAATAGGCCTTCAGTGATCCACGTCACAGCCGATAACGAATCTAGCGGGTGGTGTCGGATGACTTCGCTAAAGTTCATCCAAACCCTGACGATAACAAGGCATGGGCAGCTTGATTGCCCCAGGAGAGTTCGGTGACCGTCAAAATCAGTGGAATATCAACAGCCGAGCCTGTCGCACCCGCCAAGGGTTCGGGCAGCAACAGCGTTGTAGCTGACAAATCGCAAGGCGAAGGATCAGCAGCGGCCGTCACGGCGCAGAGTGCCGATCATGTCACCCTGACCGACTCCGCACGCTCGATGCAAAAGATCGAAGAAGCGGTGGCCAAAACTCCGGTCGTCAATGCCGACAAAGTCGCCGCCCTCAAGCACGCAATCAGCTCGGGCACTTACAAAATCGATGCGGGCCGGATCGCCGGCAAGCTCTTGCAGTATGAGCGCGGTCTGAAGTAAGCCATGAATCAGGATTCCCGCCGCCGTCTCGAAGATTTGCTGGATCACGAGATCGAGCTCGCGCGCGATTTGGCGGCAACTTTGGCGACGGAGCAGCACGCGCTGACCGGCGACTCACCGGAAGCAGTCGAACAAAATGCCGCGGAAAAGATCCGGGTCATTCAATCCATCGAGAAGCTCGAGCAAGAACGCCGCGCACTGTGCCCCGATCCGTTGAGCGCCGGTATCGCGGCGACCGTGGTGGAGCGCTGGCGCGCGCTGATGCAACTCATGGCCGGATGCCGCACAGCGAATGAAGTCAATGGTCACATCATTCATGTGCGCCAGCACCAAATTCGCCAGTTGATCGACATCGTGCGCGGCGGCCCCTCGATTACCTACGACCCGCAAGGCAAGACCTTTGCCAAGGCGCTGCGCGCCCTGGCCCGGGCCTGATTTATGCTCGTCCTCAGCCGCCGTGCCGATGAATCGATCGTCATACAGCCTGCGGATGGCGCCGACGCGAACATGACCATGGCGCAATTGTTTGCGAATGGTCCGATCCAAATCACTCTCCTGGGCGGAACCGGCCGGCGCGTCAAAATGGGCATAGAAGCGCCGGAGCAACTCGCCATCCGGCGAAAAGACATCGCCTAAACCATCCGTGCGATCGCTGACCGCGCTGCGGTCGAATTTTACTTATCGGGTTACGGGCTTACATATCCTTGCTGCGATCGTCGAGCCCTTCGCTATCGCCGTGGAACGTGCATAATGGCATGGGATTCCTAATAACAAACTGAGAGATCGTCCGGATGGAGCGTCGACTGCACACCCGCCACCGCGCGCGCACCACAGTGTATGTGGTGATGTCAGGCCGAAAAAGCCGCATTTGCAAAGCAAAGAATTTGAGCGCGAACGGCGTATTTGTTGAAACGGAAAATCTGGGTCTTCGCAAGGGGCAGCAAGTTCAGCTGGCGTTCGCGATTAACCTAGGTTTAGTCACGAAGATTCATCGTCGCACGGCGATTGTCGCGCACGTCACGCGCGGCGGCACGGGCCTCATGATGGAGCAGTTCGCGGGACGCTGAGCTTGACACAACCTGTAAACTTACAGGAATGTCACCCTTCGATCCTCCCAGCCCGGATGCAATCCGCATCCGCGGCGCTCGCCAGAACAATCTCAAGGATCTTGATCTCGATCTGCCGCTGAACGAGCTGATCGTGGTAACCGGCGTCAGCGGCTCCGGCAAATCATCGCTGGTGTTCGATACCCTCTACGCGGAGGGTCAGCGCCGCTACGTCGAGACGTTCTCACCGTACGCGCGCCAGTTTCTGGATCGCATGGACAAGCCGCAGGTCGACCGCATCGAGGGCATTCCGCCGTCGATCGCCATCGATCAAACCAATCCGGTGCGCACCTCGCGCTCGACCGTCGGCACCATGACGGAGCTGAACGATCACCTGAAATTGCTGTTTGCCCGGGCCGCAGTTTTGCACTGCCGGAGCTGCGACCGTCCGGTGCGGCGCGACACACCGGCCAGCATCCAGGAGCATTTGAGCGCGCTCGCCCGCGATCATGGCGATCCCAAGCTGCTGCTGACGTTTCCGGTGCCCGTACCCGAGAACTTTACCGAAGCTGAAATCAAGGGATTGTTGTCGGGCCAAGGTTACACGCGCATCCATGAGAAGCGCGGCCAAACTCTGCAAGTGATTCAGGACCGGTTTCGCTGGTCGGCGGTCGAGGCTGCCCGTGCCGGCGACGCCATCGAGGCCGCGCTCAAAGTCGGCCAGGGCCGCATCGACATCTATCCCGTGAGCGATGCGGCGGCGGGCATACCCGCTGCGCCGTGGCGCTTCTCCACGGCTCTGCATTGCCCGGACTGCGATATCAGCTACAAGGAACCCAGTCCCAGCACGTTCAGTTTCAACTCCCCGATAGGCGCATGCGATACCTGCCGTGGTTTTGGCCGCAGCATCGGCGTGGATTACGGCTTGGTCATTCCGGATTCGAGTTTGAGTCTTCGCCAAGGCGCCATCAAGCCTTGGCAAACCGAGTCCTATAAGGAATGCCAAACGGATCTGTTGAGATTCGCGCGCAAACGGGAAGTGCCGCTGGACACCCCCTGGCGCGACTTGACCGACGCCCAACGCGCCTGGGTCATCGAGGGCGAAGGCGAGTGGACCAAAAACGTTTGGTACGGCGTACGGCGCTTCTTTGCGTGGCTCGAAACCAAAGCGTACAAGATGCACATTCGCGTGTTGCTGTCGCGCTACCGCTCCTATACCGAATGCAGTGTCTGCCGCGGCGCGCGCCTGAAGCCCGACGCGTTGCTGTGGCGAATCGGCAAGCCCGGAATGAACATTCGCGAGTTGATGCTGCTGCCCATCGATGACAGCCGCCGATTCTTCGCGGCTCTCGAATTGCCGGCGCTGCTCGATGAAGCCACGGCTCTGCTGCTCAGGGAAATCCGCACGCGCCTCAAATATCTTTGCGACGTGGGTTTGGGATACTTGGATCTCGATCGCCAGTCGCGCACATTGTCGGGCGGCGAGGTGCAGCGAATCAATCTCACCACGGCACTCGGCACCTCGCTGGTCAATACCCTGTTTGTGCTCGATGAACCGTCGATCGGCCTGCATCCTCGCGACGTCGAACGCATCGTCGGCGTCATGCACCGCCTGCGCGACGCCGGCAACACGCTGGTGGTGGTCGAGCACGATCCCAAAGTGATCCAGGCGGCCGATCGCGTCCTGGACATCGGTCCAGGGCCGGGCGAGCACGGCGGCGAAATCGTATTTTATGGACACTTGCGCGACCTGCCGCGCGCCGCAGGATCGCTTACTGCCGACTATTTGTTCCGCCGCAAACGCGTGGAAGCGCCGCATGGCGCACGGCGCGGCGAGCCATCCGGCGGCGCGTCGCCCGGCGGCTTGCGCATCGAGGGCGTCGCCGAGCACAACCTCAAGAGCATCGATGTCGCGATCCCGTTGCAGCGCTTGATTTGTGTGACCGGGGTCAGCGGCTCGGGCAAGTCCACGCTGGTGCACGATGTTCTGTATCCCGCGCTGCTGCGCGCCAAGGGCAAACCCACGGAGAACCCTGGCGAGCACCGCGCCCTCATAGGCGCGGAGCTCATCGATGACGTTGTCATGGCCGATCAGAGCCGCATCGGCCGCACCACCCGCTCGAATCCGGCAAGTTACGTCGGCGCGTTCGATGCCATCCGCGATTTGTTCGCACGCTTGGCCGAAGCACGCGAACGCAAGTACACCGCGGGCACGTTCAGCTTCAATGCCGGGAATGGCCGGTGCCCGGGTTGCGGCGGCAATGGCTTTGAGCACGTCGAGATGCAATTCCTCTCGGATGTGTACCTGCGCTGCCCCGATTGCGATGGCCGCCGCTATCGGCCTGAGGTGCTCGAAGTCAAATTGTCCCGCGGCGATTTTCCGCCCAAGAGCATCGCCGATGTTCTCGACCTGACCGTGTCCGAGGCACTCAAGTTTTTTTCCGCGGATACGGAGGTTTGCCTGCGGCTGGCGCCTCTGGCCGAGGTGGGACTCGACTATCTGCGCCTCGGCCAACCCGTACCGACGCTTTCGGGCGGTGAGGCGCAACGCTTGAAACTGGCGGGTCATTTGGCGGACAGCGCAGTGCGGCTGCAGTCTCCCAAGAAAGCGGCTGCCTCTTCCGGTAAGAACGGCCCGCGCCGCGGTTCGCTGTTCTTGTTTGACGAACCAACCACCGGACTGCATTTCGACGATGTCGCGAAGCTGTTGCGCGCCTTCAGGCGGCTGATCGATGCCGGGCATTCGCTGCTCGTGATCGAGCACAATCTGGATGTGATCCGCGCCGCCGATTGGATCATCGATTTGGGCCCGGAGGGCGGCGCTGCCGGCGGCGCCGTCGTGTGCACCGGCACCCCGGTTGAAATCATGCAATTCGCCGCCTCGCACACTGGACGCGCGCTCATGGAAGAAGATCTCGCCGGCCGCGCGGTGCACGACTCGGGCGGCAAGACCCGGTACGCCGAAACGCCCGTGCGCCAACCGAGTGCGCCCACCCATATCGAGATTCACGGGGCTCGGGAACACAATCTCAAGAATGTCGATGTGAGCTTGGGGCTCAATCGATTCACGGTGATCACGGGCGTCTCCGGCAGCGGCAAGAGCACTCTGGCATTCGATATTCTGTTCGCCGAGGGTCAACGCCGTTATCTCGAGTCTTTGAATGCCTATGCGCGGCAATTCGTGCAGCCTGCGTCGCGCCCCGACGTGGACGCGATTTTCGGGATTCCGCCCACCGTGGCGATTGAACAACGCACCAGCCGCGGCGGACGCAAGAGCACCGTGGCCACGCTGACTGAGATCTATCACTTCCTGCGTCTGCTGTACGTCAAACTGGGCGTGCAGTACTGCCCCGCCTGCGATGCGCGCATCGAGCCGCAGTCGGCCGATGCCATTGCCGCGCGCCTGCTCAAAGATTATCGCGGCAAAAACATCACGCTGCTCGCGCCTCTGATCGTCGCGCGCAAAGGCTTGTACACCGCACTGGCCAAGTGGGCGCGCGGCAAGGGTTTTGCCCACTTGCAAGTGGACGGCAATCAGTTGCCGACCGCGAAGTGGCCGCGGCTCGACCGCTTTATCGAGCACAACATCGAATTGCCCATCGCCGGGATGAAGGTCAGCGCGTCGGGCGAGGCTGAGCTGCGCGACAAGCTCGAGCTGGCCTTGCAGCACGGGCGCGGCGTGGTGCACGTGCAATCCGGGTCCGGCCATCAGTCCGGCACCGGCGTCTTCTCGACCAAGCGCGCGTGTCCGAATTGCGGCACCGGATTTCCGGAACTCGATCCCCGGCTATTTTCCTTCAATTCAAAACACGGCTGGTGCAAGAGCTGCTTTGGAACCGGACTGCAATTGCCGCAGTTCGACGCCGAGCAAAGCGGCGAGGAATCCGTGTGGCGCGAAGACGCGGATGAGCCGGCCGCAACTTGCGAGGTATGCGCGGGCCAACGCCTGAATCCGATCGCGCTCAATGTGCTGTTTCGCGACACGTCGATCGCCGCGCTGACGAATTTGCCCGTGCAGGATTTCTCCGCCCATCTGGCGAAATTGAAGTTGGTCGGCCGCGAGCGCGACATCGCGCGCGATCTGCTGGCGGAGCTCTCCGCGCGCACGACATTTTTGTGCGACGTGGGGTTGGGCTATCTGCAATTGAATCGCGCAGCCCCCACCCTATCCGGCGGCGAGGCGCAGCGCATTCGCCTGGCTGCGCAGCTGGGTTCCAATCTGCAAGGCGTGTGCTACGTGCTGGACGAACCCACGATCGGTTTGCACCCGCGCGATAATGTCACGCTGCTCGATACCTTGGATCGGCTGCGCGCCAAGGGAAACACGCTGGTCGTGGTGGAACACGACGAAGACACCATTCGCCGGGCCGATCACGTGATTGATTTGGGTCCCGGCGCCGGCACCCGCGGTGGCTCCTTGGTCGCGCAGGGCACGGCAACCCAGCTCGCCCACCTCGGCAATTCGGTCACGGGTCGATGTCTGGCGGCGCCTCTGAAGCATTCACGATCCCGGCGCCGCGCCGTCGATCGCGAAACACCCATGATCGACATCAGCGGCGCGGCCCTGCACAATCTTCGCGAGCTCGATGCCCGCATCCCCAAGGGCAGACTGAGCGTGATTACCGGCGTCTCCGGATCCGGCAAGTCATCGCTGGCGCGCGATGTGCTCTTGAGCAACTTGAAGCGCCTGTTGTCGCGGCCCGGCAAGGCCGAGCGTGCGCGCAAATCCGAAGTCGTGCTGCTGGGCTGCGATGCCATCAGCGGATGGCAATCGATCAGCCGCGTGCTGGAAGTCGATCAAACACCCATCGGCAAGACTCCACGATCATGTCCCGCGACCTATATCGGTTTCTGGGATTCCATCCGCCGACTGTATGCCGACACCACCGAGGCACGCATGCGCGGATTCACCGCCGGCCGTTTTTCCTTCAATACGGCGGGCGGCCGCTGCGAAGCCTGCGAGGGTCAGGGGATGCAGCGCATCGAGATGAGTTTCTTGCCCGACGTTCAGGTGCTGTGCGATGTGTGCGGCGGCAAGCGGTTCAATCCGGAGACCTTGAGCATTATGTTCAAGGGCAAGAACATCGGTGAAATTCTCGCCATGAGCGTCGAGGACGCCCTGGAATTCTTCAGTGCACAGCGCAGCGTGCAGCATCCCTTGAGCCTGCTCGAGGACGTTGGCTTAGGGTATTTGAGCCTGGGCCAACCCAGCCCGACATTGTCGGGCGGAGAAAGTCAGCGCATCAAGCTGGTAACTGAACTGGCCAAGGTCCGCACCGACGAACTCGGGCAGGACATTGCGCGCCGCGAAGGACAGCACACGCTCTATGTGCTCGATGAGCCCACTGTGGGGCTGCACATGGCGGATGTCGAAAAGCTCTTGCGGGTATTGCACCGGCTGGTCGACACGGGCAATACCTTGGTCGTGATCGAGCACAATCTCGATGTCATGGCGGAGGCGGATTGGATCATCGACTTGGGGCCCGAGGGAGGCTCTGGAGGCGGCCGGGTCGTGGCGCAGGGCTCACCCGAAGCCATCGCGCGCAAGCCCGGGAAGAGCCACACCGCGAGAATCTTAGGCGAGTTCCTTCAAGAACGCGGCGTGGCCTGAGGCGACTCCGATGCCGGCGACGGCGTCCTGCCGAAGTCTCAGAGCTTCAGGCGCAATCGGCCAATTTGTCGTCCTCATCTTCCGCGTCTGAGGAAAACAAAGCGGTGTCCGAAGCGATTTGCCTGCCCATGAGGGCGATCTTGTCCCATTCGCCTTCGTCGAGGCATTTCCGTTCACGCGCGAGCTTTTGTACCACTTCGAGAAATGCGTTGCGATTGGCGGCAGCGGCGGCGTAATACGTCTCCAGCAACTTCATGCGCAAATCGCGGCGGTCGGGTTCACGTTCAACCGCCTTCCTGAGAACATCGACCAGATTGGTGCGCCGCTCTTTGACGACCACGCGCTCGTGCAGCACGCTCGGCATGTGCACGTGCTGAGCCGTCAGATCGAGATCCACCAGGTTGTAATCCAGTTTGGTCGTGTCGACGTGCAGCGCCTCGGGACCGACCACGACCGTGGCGGATTCGTCGGCAATTGCCGATTCGTCGGCAGCGGTGGATTCGTCGGCAATTACGGATTCGTCGGCAGCGGCGGATTCGTCGGCAGCCGCGGATTCGTCGGCATCGGCCTGCAGCGCGTGCGCATTTAGCTTGACCGTGGCGGCAGGCAGGTTCGCCGTATCCCCGCTCGCCGCGGCGATCTCGGTCGCAAGAATCGCTGTCTCGCCGGGAAGAATCGCTGTCTCGCCGGCCAGATCTATGGTGTCTTCGTAAGCCGTGTCTTCGTAAGCCGCCCGCAGTTCATCCTCGTTGACAGTGAACACGGGCTTGGACGGAGCAGCCACCGCAGTATCCATGGCCGCGGAGACTTGTCCGCCGGCTTGCGCCTCCGGCGTATCGCGCACTGAGTTCTGCGTTGCTCTAAATTCCATCGAATCTTGCCATGTGGGCCGTTGCAAGGCGCGCTGCGTTTCACGCGGCGCCGGCTCCACGGCAACCACGGGCTTGACAGGATTTGACCTTTCTACCTTCGGTGCGCTGACGGCCAGGGCAGAGTTGGCGGCGATCTTCGGCGTAGCGCGGCGACGCCGCTTGAAGAACATCGCGCCAAGAACGCCTGCCAGCAAGGCTATGCCTCCGATCAATGACGTCAGCAACCACCGGCGCGGGGCGGGAACTGCGGCGACCGGATCATCGGCCGCTTGCTCGGCGTACCTGACCTGGGCCTGCAGGCCAAGCAATTTGTTGTTCTCACGTTCCATTCGACCTTGTACGTCGTGAAGCTCCTGCTCGAGTGACTGGACGCGCAGATTGAGAGCCGCTGTTTCCGCCGCGTCACTGCCTGCCTCGGTTGCGGCGCGCGGCGCATCGGCGGCGGGTGTCGGAGCGGTTGCGGCAACCGTGGCGGCGGCAGGCACGGCCGGAGTGATTGCTTGTGCGGGCGCCGGCATTGCTTTCACGCGAGCAGCCGCGCTGCGCACTTGCTGCGGTGAAGCTCGCCAGGCCGTCATCTGTGCGTGAATTTCGCTGCTGGCATCTTCCTTGGAAATGGTTGAGATGTCCGCCGCCGAAGGAATTGTCAGCACAGCACCCAGACGCAGGCGGTTTATGTTGCCCTCGAATGCGTTCGGATTGGCGCGGAAAATCGCCAACATCGTTTTCTTGATATCGGAATCGGAGCGCGCGCCGACGCGCCAGGCGACACCACGGAGCGTTGCTTTCGCGCCGATTTTTACATGCGTGGTGGCGCGCGTCGTGACCGCTGCCGGAGACACCGTCACTTCCGGAGAAGCGATCGGAGTGGGTGCACCTGCCAAAGTGTTGGTCACCGCAGCAGCCGGCGCCGGCAGCGCAAGCGTCGCGAGCGGAACTACGGGCGAACGCACGGCCGCGGCCACTTGAGTCGCGGCAGGGAAGCCGGCCGGATCCAGCAGCAGAGAATACTGGCGAATGACTTCGCCATTGTGCCAGCGAAGATCAACCAATAGATTGACGATAGGCTCGGAGAATGAGTCGGTTGAGCGGATGACGAGCACGGGCTTTCCCTTCACGTCGTGCGATACCTTGAACGTGGCCGACGCGAGGAAGGCTGGACGTTCGGCACCGAATCGCAGAAATGTTTCCCGATTGGCAACTGAGGCGGTCAGGCTGGATAGTTCTTCCGCCGTCGCGCCGATGATCTCGATGTCGGCCGCGAGCGGCTCGTTGAGAGCAGAGTTCACATGGATCTCGCCCAACCCCAACGCGTGAGCCGCGCCAGGCAGCGTAAGCGCCATCATCAAAACTAACGGGTTTTGCCCGCGCGACATCTTTTGCTCCCAGGTACTCGATCACCTCAACGCTTCAGGTTTAGGTGCCACTGGGCAAATGCTATGCGACCGAATCCTCTGTTGATACAAGCGATTGCCAGGACTTCGACGCAGTTCACGCATGTTTTTGCGGTGCGGCGTATGCACCCAATAATGTGACGCACGCAGGCCCCCAGGGGCGCAGGCTTGCCTGCATTGTAGGGCTGACCGTCACCGGGCCGACGCGGACCCGGACGGGCCACAGACGAGAATTCTCGGCGAGTTTCTCGAGCAACGCCGCGTGGCCTGAGGCTCTAGTTCGGTTCCAACAACTCGACGCGATTACCGAACGGATCGTCGACGTAGATACGGTGGTAGCCTTCGAGAGGCTCATCTTCCTTCAACGCATATCCTGACGCCCTGAGCTTTTCCTGAAGCCCACGCAGGTCCGCAACCAGCAAGGCCACGTGAGCTTTAAGTGCCGGCCGGAAATCCGCCTCCACGCCCAGATGAAGTTTCAGATCCTCGCGCTCAAACCAACAGCCGCCGCGCTTGGCAAGATGGGCGGGTTTGGGTACCTCTTGAATCCCCAGCGCACCCCCGTAGAAAGCGCGGGCTAGACTTTCGCCGCCGGCCGGCATCGCTAATTGCACATGATCGATACGCGTAATTCGCAAATTGTCCCTCCGGCCACAATGGGATCGCTCAGGTACGCTAGCGCGGCGCAATCTGGCGCGGCGTAATATTATCGCTGAATCCAAGGTCCAGGAATCATCGTAGCCATGAAAACAATATTCATAACCGGCGGCACGCGCGGCATCGGCCGTGCCACGGCGCTCCTATGTGCCAGAGAAGGCTGGAGTGTTGTCCTGAATTATGTGCAGGACTCCGCAACTGCCGATGAGACCGCCCGCGAGGTTCGCGCCGCCGGCGGCCACGCGACCACGTTGCGGGGCGATGTCGCCATAGAGGCCGAAGTTGTTTCCATGTTCGACGAGGCTCAATTGAAGCTCGGCCGGATTGACGGCGTCGTGGTCAACGCCGGCATTGTCGCACCCTCCTTGTCGCTCGCGGACATGGATAGCGCCCGGCTCAAACGCATGTTCGAGGTCAATGTTTATGGGGCCTATCTCTGCGCGCGCGAAAGCGCTCGGCGCTTGTCGAAAGATCGCGGTGGCCACGGCGGTTCTGTCGTTCTTGTCTCTTCGGCGTCCAGTCGATTGGGTTCGCCGTTCGAATATGTTGACTATGCGGGATCCAAGGGCGCCATCGACACGTTGACGATTGGCTTGGCCAAGGAACTGGCGCAACAGGGAGTACGGGTCAACGCCGTTCGGCCGGGAGTCATCGAGACAGACATTCATGCCAGCGCCGGGCAACCGGACCGGGCGAAACGTCTCGGCGCGAGTACTCCGATGGGCCGCGCGGGGCGTCCGGAGGAGGTTGCCGAGGCAATCGTTTGGCTGTTGGGCGACGGCGCCTCGTATACCACGGGCGCCATACTGGATGTCGCGGGAGGACGCTAAGACCGGCTGTCGCGCTACGCCGATTCCGCTGCGTGACTCACCGCCTGCACGATCGAGCGAATCTGCACTCCTTCGGCGGCTATCGCCCGCGCCATCGGGAACGCCTGCTGCGCGAGCCGGGTCAACACCTGGCCTGGCGGCGGCTCGATAAAAAGCCGCACACCCAGTTCATAAAGCACTGTCACCGAATCGTGCCAACGGACGACGTTTGCGACGTTGGAAATCAAATCGTCGCGCACTCCGGTGGAATCGCGCACCGCCCGCGCGCGGCGATTGCTCACGTAGGGGCACCGGGGTGTATGGAATTCCATGGTGCGCATCGCTGCCGCAAGACGTTCGGAGACCGCCTGCAGCAGCGGGCTATGTGAAGGAGTGCTGACCGCCATGCGTTCCGCTTGGCGCGCGCCCTGCTCACGCGCCATTTTCAAGGCAGCATCCAAGGCGAGGTCGGGGCCGGAGATCACGAGCTGGGTTGGCGCATTGATATTGGCGATGTAAATCTGCGCATCGGCTCCGCCAACTCGCTCCAGAACTGCGGCGACCTGGCGTTCGTCGAGTCCGACAATGGCGGCCATGCCGTAGCCGGTAGGATGGGCCTGCGCCATGCATTCGCCGCGGATTTTTACCAGCGCCAGTGCATCGACAAAACTCAACGCGCCGCAAGCGACTGCGGCGCCGAACGCGCCCACCGACAGCCCCGCGACCGCAGCGGCCTGAATTCCCTCTTGCGTCAGAGCGCGGGAAACCGCGGTTCCCGCGATCAGTACGCTCAGCTGCACGTTCGCGGTCGACCGCAAAGCCGTCGCGGTGTCCAGGATCCGGACATCGCTGCCAAGTACCCCGGAGGCCTCTTCCAACGTGTGCGCCACTGCGGGATGTTCGGGCAGTCGATGCAGGAAGCCGGGAGATTGCGCGCCCTGACCCGGAAACAAGTAAGCGACGCTCACGCCCGGCGGGCCTCGAGGTGAGCACTCCAAGGATCGGGTACCAACCGAGGGCCCAGCGCCGATCGTAGCAACATCGCCCCAACACCCGTCGAGTACTCGGCGAGCGAGACTGCGCCGTTCGGCGTTTCCAGCAGCACATCGATCCTGACCGGCAGGCTCGACAATTCAGCCTGCAGGCGAGCCGCATCGTCGCGCGCCATTGAACCTTCGGCATACAACACGATGTCGAGGTCGCTGGTCGGCGTGGTCGAGACAACGCCGCTTGCCAACTCGAAGCCGACGCTGCCGCCCGGACCCCAGCGACCTGCCATGCCCTGGCTGTCCAGGATCATCGCCACTTGCTCGAGCACGGCAACGGCCGGCATGACGGCAAAATCGCGGCGCTGTCGCCACGCGCGTTGCGCGACCAGCATCTGCGGCGTGATGCATTCATCGACCGCGCCGAGTGAAAGCCACGCTGCCGCACGTTGCCGACGCGCAGCGCCGCGTACGCCGACTGGCACTGCATCGGATCGAGGCAAAGAGCGTCGCGTCACGACGTAGGGTGCGCGCCGCAGGGCCGCAGCCACCCAATCCGGCGGCGCCGAGTCCCACTCGAGTGCATCGGCATCCGCCACGTGCAGGAGCGAATGCACAGGCGGCGTGTTAGGACTGGGCATTCCATTGCTCCGCCAATCGCAGGCGCACCTCGATCGACGCCGCACGCATTTTACGCGCCGCCGGCGAAGTGAGTCTGCCGCCTAGATCTGAGGAACCGGCTCGCGTGTCGGTGATGGCGCTCGTGAGTTCGGCACGCACCCGGTCCACGTCGGCGCGCCCGGGCGCGTCGGCATCGATTCCTTCAATGAGTTTGTGCAGCAAGCCAAGCTTGGCATAGGAGCGGATGTCGTAGGCCAGAGGCGCTATTTGCTCGCCGAGCTTTTCCATCTTTTCGACGCTGCTCCGAGTCACACGCGCGGCTGCCTCCTTTCCCATCGCATGCACCATGACCTGCGGGGAATCGCGCGCAATG
>Ga0193716_1000203_pt1 | contig 36214 bp, 31 predicted proteins | sample U2c1metaG_FD_145901 | JGI IMG/M metagenome (GOLD analysis project Ga0193716, IMG submission 145901) | Soil microbial communities from a riparian zone of the East river system, Colorado, United States - U2c1 | ecosystem: Environmental > Terrestrial > Soil > Riparian zone | place: USA: East River...
CGCGTGGGGAAAGATCCGCTCGTTCGAGTCCGGTATCAACCACATCAGCGCCGCAGCCCTCGGGGGTGGCGGCGAGGACGGTGCCATCGACATCCTGCTGGTCGGGCTGGACAGCCGGACCGACGCGCACGGCAACCCGCTGTCCGCCGACGAGCTGGCCATGCTGCGCGCAGGCGACGACGTGTCGACCAACACCGACACGATCATCCTGGTGCGCATCCCGAACAACGGGAAGTCGGCGACCGCGATCTCGATCCCGCGCGACTCCTACGTCGATGCGCCGGGGCTGGGCAAGATGAAGATCAACGGCGTCTTCGGCGAGGTCAAGCTGGACAGGATGAAGGAGCTCGTCGAACAGGAAGGCATGGATCCCGCCAAGGCCGAGCCGCAAGCGACAGCGGCTGCCCGCGAGGCGCTGATCGCGACGGTCGCCAAGCTGACCGGGGTCACCGTCGACCACTACGCGGAGATCGGCCTGCTCGGCTTCGCCCTCATCACCGATGCCCTCGGCGGCGTCGACGTCTGCCTGAAAGATGCCGTCTACGAACCACTTTCGGGTGCCGACTTCCCGGCCGGCTGGCAAAAGCTGGACGGCCCGCAGGCCTTGAGCTTCGTCCGGCAGCGACACGACCTTCCGCGGGGTGACCTCGACCGGGTGGTGCGCCAGCAAGTCGTGATGGCGTCGCTCGCCCACCAGGTCATCTCGGGCAAGACGCTGTCCAGTCCGGCGACGCTCAACCGATTGCAGGACGCCGTGCAGCGCTCGGTGGTGATCTCCGACGGCTGGGACATCATGGACTTCATCACACAGCTGCAGAAGCTGGCCGGAGGCAACGTCGCGTTCGCCACGATTCCGGTGCTTCAGGAGGACGGCTGGAGCGACGACGGCATGCAGAGCGTGGTGCGAGTGGATCCGAGCCAGGTTCAGACCTGGGTGTCAGGTCTGCTGCAGGACCAGGACGCGGGCAAGACCGAGGAGCTCGCCTATTCGCCGAGCAAGACCACCGCCGACGTCGTCAACGACACCGACATCGGCGGGCTCGCCGCCTCGGTCTCAGAGGTGTTGACCGGCAAGGGTTTCACCGCCGGTGCGGTCGGCAACAACGACACCGAGCACGTCTCGCGCAGCCAGGTCCGGGCGGCCAAGTCCGATGATCTCGGCGCCCAGGCCGTCGCGAAGGAGCTTGGCAGTCTTCCGGTCGTCGAGGACGCGTCGGTGGCTCCTGGGTCGGTGAAGGTCGTGCTCTCCTCCGACTACACCGGGCCCGGCTCCGGCCTCGGCTCCGAGGATTCGTCGGCTGTCGACACCCCGACCGCCGACCCCGTTGCGGCCGACTCCACCGACGCCCCGCCTCCACCGTCGCCGATCATCACCGCGGGTTCCAACGATCCGGAGTGCGTGAACTGAGCACCCCCCCGTCGCTTCGCTCGCCCGGAAGCACTCTCAGCGCCTCCGTGCTCGACCCGCTGCTGCGCATCAACCCGGCCGGGCCCCGCATCACCTACTACGACGACGCGACCGGCGAACGCATCGAGCTGTCCACCGCGACACTGCACAACTGGGCGGCCAAGTCGGCCAACCTGCTGCGCGACGAGCTCGGCGCAGGCCCTGGCAGCCGGGTGGCAATCCTGCTTCCCGCGCACTGGCAGACGGCGGGTGTCCTGCTCGGGGTCTGGTACATCGGTGCGGAAGTCGTACTCGGGCAAGGGGATTGTGACATCGCCTGCTGCACCGCGGACCGGCTGGATGAGGCCGACGCCGCCGTCGTACCCGGCGGCGAGGTGGTCGCACTGTCGCTGGACCCGTTCGGCAAGCCGATCGCCGACCTGCCGTTCGGCATCACCGACTACGCCACATCGGTGCGGGTGCACGGTGACCAGATCTCCCCAGCGCCTCAGCCAGGCCCCGCCCTCGCCGGGCAATCGCCGGCCGAAGTCCTGGCGGCGGCCGAAACAACGGGTGCGGCAATGGGTTTGGCCGCGACCGATCGGGTCTTGTCGACCGCCGGATGGGATACCGCAGAGGCCATGGTCGACCATCTGCTCGCGGTGTTCGCCGCGGGCGCGTCACTCGTACAGGTGGCCAACCCCGACCAGGACGCCCAGGAGCGGCGCAGACTGACCGAGAAGGTCACCCGCGGTTAGGTGCGCTCACTTCAGCAGGGCGCGTGACATCACGACGCGCTGAATCTGATTGGTGCCCTCGTAGATCTGGGTGATCTTCGCGTCGCGCATGAACCGCTCGACCGGGAAGTCCACGGTGTAGCCGTAGCCGCCGAAGATCTGGACCGCGTCGGTGGTGACCTCCATCGCGACATCGGAAGCGAAACACTTTGCCGCAGAAGAGATGAACCCGAGGTTGGGCTCGCCACGCTCGGCCCGCGCAGCGGCACTGTAGACCATCAGGCGCGCGGCCTCGATCTTCATCGCCATGTCGGCGAGCATGAACTGGATCGACTGGAAGTCGCTGATCGCCTTCTTGAACTGCTTGCGTTCCTTGCTGTAGGCGATCGCCGCCTCGAGCGCGCCCTGCGCAATGCCGACGGCCTGCGCACCGATCGTCGGGCGCGTGTGATCGAGCGTGGCCAATGCGGTCTTGAACCCGGTGCCAGGGTCGCCGATGATGCGGTCGCCGGGAATGCGGCACTCCTCGAAGTACAACTCCGTGGTCGGAGAGCCCTTGATGCCGAGCTTGCGTTCCTTCGGCCCGACCGAGAAGCCCTCGTCGTCCTTGTGCACGACGAACGCCGAAATGCCGTTGGCGCCCTTGTCGGGGTCGGTCACCGCCATCACCGTGTACCAGGTGGAGTGGCCGCCGTTGGAGATCCAGCACTTGGATCCGTTGAGAATCCAGTCGTCGCCGTCGGCCTTGGCGCGAGTCCGCATCGCCGCGGCGTCACTGCCCGCCTCCCGCTCCGACAACGCGTAGGAAGCCGTCGCCTCCCCCGCTCCGATGGAGGGCAAGACCTGCTTCTTGAGCTCTTCGGAACCGCGCATCAACATGCCCATGGTGCCGAGCTTGTTGCAGATCGGGATCAACGACGACGACGCACACACCCGCGCGACCTCTTCGATCACGATGCACGCGGCGATCGAGTCGCCGCCCTGGCCGCCGTACTCCTCGGGGATGTGAATCGCCGAGAAACCCGACGAGTTCAGCGCGGCGAGTGCCTCGTCGGTGTAGCGGGCCTTCTCATCGACATCGGCCGCGTACGGCGCGATTTCCTTCTCACACAGGTCACGTAGAACCGTGCGCAGTTCGTTGTGTTCATCGGCGAGCTTGAACACGTCGAACGCGGGATTACCCAGTCGGTCAGCCATGAAAGTCTCCTTGCTACTCGCCGGTAACTTTACCTTGTGCCGGATCTCGGCCCATCAGCCGATCCCGCAGCGCTGCGTCCTTTTGCAGCACCACTTCCTCGAGGTCGGCCTGAAACCGCTCCATGCGCGCGCGCAGCGCCGGATCCGACGAACCAAGGATGCGCACGGCCAGCAGGCCCGCATTGCGGGCACCGCCGATCGACACCGTGGCGACCGGGACCCCGGCAGGCATCTGCACGATCGACAGCAGCGAATCCAGGCCGTCGAGCCGCGCCAGTGGCACCGGAACGCCGATCACCGGCAGCGGCGTCGCGGCGGCGACCATCCCTGGCAGGTGCGCGGCTCCGCCTGCGCCGGCGATGACGACCTCGATGCCGCGGCCCGCGGCGGTGCGCGCGTAGTCGAGCATCCGGCCGGGTGTGCGATGCGCCGACACCACTCCCACTTCGAACGGCACCTCGAACTCGGCAAGCGCGGTCACCGCGTCCTCCATCACCGACCAGTCGCTGTCACTGCCCATGATGACGCCGACCCGAGGGCTACTACTTGGCATGTCCGTCCCATCCATCCGTCCACTCGCCATGCGACAAGTAGTGCGCGGCCCGCGTCGCCCGCTCCCGGACGTACGCCACGTATTCGTCGTCGGAAGGCGAACCGTCGGCCGCACCGAGCAGGTTCACGTGCCCGATCTTGCGCCCCGCCCGTTCGGCCTTGCCGTACAGGTGCACCTTGGCATCGGGGATCCGCGCGAACAGATGGTGCAGACGCTCGTCCATGCCGATCTCCGGCGTGACGGGTGCGCCAAGCACGTTGGCCATCACCGTCACCGGCGCGATCGGCCGGGTGTCCCCGAGCGGATAGTCCAGCACCGCACGCAGGTGTTGTTCGAACTGGCTGGTCCTTGCGCCGTCCATGCTCCAGTGGCCGGAGTTGTGCGGGCGCATCGCCAACTCGTTGACGAGCAGCCCACCGTCGACCGTCTCGAACAGTTCGACGGCCAGCACCCCGACCACCCCGAGTTCGTCGGCCAGCCGTAGCGCCAGTGCCTCTGCGGCGCCGCCCAGCTCCGAGTTCAGCTTGGGGGCCGGAGCAATGACCTCGACGCAGATGCCGTCGCGCTGCACGGTTTCGACCACCGGCCACGCCGCGCCCTGCCCGAACGGCGACCGCGCCACCAACGCGGACAGTTCGCGCCGCATGTCTACGCGTTCCTCGACGAGAACCGCAACGCCGTCCGCGAGATATCGGCCGACGGCCTCGCGTGCCTCGGCGGTGTCGCGGGCCAGCGTGACACCGCGGCCGTCGTAGCCGCCCCGGATCGTCTTCACCACGATCGGCCCATCGATGCGCGCGGCGAACTCGTCGACGTCATCGACCGTCGTCACCTCCGCGAAGCGCGGCACCGGCGCGCCAAGCGCCTCCAGCCGCCGCCGCATCACCAGCTTGTCCTGGGCATGGATCAGCGCCTGTGGCGGCGGGGCGACGTTGACGCCGTCGGCGACCAGCTCGTCGAGCAGGTCGGTCGGCACGTGCTCGTGGTCGAAGGTCAGCGCGTCCACCCCCGCGGCCGCCTTGCGCAGCGCGTCGATGTCGGTATGGGCCCCCAGCACCACGTCGGGGGTCACCTGCGCGGCCGGATCGTCGGGGCTCGCCGCGAGCACCCGCAGGGTCTGACCGAGCGCGATGGCGGCCTGATGGGTCATCCTGGCCAGCTGGCCGCCGCCGATCATGACCACTACTGGGGGTGCGCTCACGGTGCTATGTTGTCACGCCCGGAACCGGCTGCGACCTGCGCGGGTACACGTCGGGTGCGAGATTTCCGTAGACTGCCCTCTTGTGTCTTTTACCGATGCCACCATTGCGCGGCTACCCCGCGTGATGCGGCCCTACGCCGAACAGCATCACGAGCTCATCAAGTTTGCGATCGTCGGCGGCACGACGTTCATCATCGACTCGGCGATCTTCTACACGCTGAAGCTGACGATCCTCGAGCCCAAGCCGGTCACCGCCAAGATCATCTCCGGCATCGTCGCGGTCATCGCGTCCTACATCCTGAACCGGGAATGGAGCTTCCGGGACCGCGGCGGCCGGGAACGGCACCACGAGGCACTGCTGTTCTTCGGGGTCAGCGGCGTCGGCGTGCTTCTGAGCATGGCCCCGCTGTACTTCTCCAGCTACGTGTTGCAGTTTCGCGTCCCCGACGTCTCGCTGACCATGGAGAACATCGCCGACTTCATCTCGGCGTACGTCATCGGCAACCTGCTGCAGATGGCTTTCCGGTTCTGGGCGTTCCGCCGCTGGGTGTTCCCCGACGAGTTCGCCCGTCATCCCGACAAGGTCGTCGAGGCGTCGATGACCGCTGGCGGCATCGCGGAAGCGATCGAGGATCAGTACGAGGACGGCCACATCGGCAGGCGAGCCCGCAGGACGGCTCAGCTTGGCGACTCCTCCGAACCGAGGGTGTCGAAGACTTCGTGATAGAGCAGGGAGTGCACCTGCTCGACGCGCGGAATGTCGTGGAACTCTAGGGGATCCTGGCTCGCCGACTCGATGATCAGCGTGCCCGTACGCAACATCCTGTCGATCAAACCGTGCCGGAACTCCACGCTGTTGATCCGCGCAAGCGGGATGTCGATGCCCGACCGGGTCAGCAAGCCGTGCCGGAACATCACGCGGCGGTCGGTGATGACGAAATGTGTTGTGCGCCAGTTCAGGAACGGCCACACCACCAGCCACCCGACGACCACCAGCCAGACCACCCCGATGACGATCATCACGATGTTCTTGGCCGTGTGATCCCACGTCATGTGGTTGACCACCGCGGCGCCGAACGCCGCGAGTGCCGTCGCCAGCAGCAGGACGAGGACGGGTCCGATCAACCGCTTCCAGTGCGGATGCCGGTGCAGCACGACGCGCTCGTCGGCGGCCAGCACGTTATCCGGGTAACCCACGGTGCGACTCTACCCAGAGTCGGCGTCACCCAAGGGCCGAAGATGCACGATGTCTCCCGCCGATACGACGACGGTCTCGGCGCCCGTGTCGATGCACAGTCGACCCTGTTCGTCGACGTTCTTGGCGTCGCCGACGATCTCTCGATCACCGGGCATCGTGGCACGGACCCGCGCGCCGATGGTGAGGCTACGCGAGGTGTACTCGGCGATCAGCGCGGCGTCAGCGCCCTGCGCAGCCCGCAGACCCGCGATGCGCCGCTCCAGGCCCTCCAGGAGGGCGACGATCAGGTCGCGGCGGTCGGTGGGACGCCCGCCAAGGATCGCCAGCGACGTGGCGCCGGGATCGGGCAGCTCATCGGCGGCTAGCGACACGTTGAGCCCGATGCCGATCACGACGGCGGATGCCGGCGCCGCAACCTCGGCGAGGATGCCTGCCAGCTTGCCCTGCGCGGGCGGGCGGGCCAGCACGTCGTTGGGCCACTTGAGGCCTGCCTCCACGCCCGTCACCGGGCCGACGGCATCGAGCACGGCCAAGCCGGCAACCAACGGTATCCACCCCCACGCCGTGGTGGGGATGCCGTCGGCGCTCACCCCGACCGACATCGAGATCTGCGCGCCGGGCACGGCCGACCAACTGCGGCCGTTGCGACCGCGGCCCGCCGTCTGATTTTCGGCGACGAGTACCACGCCGTCGATGTCCTCCCCTGCCGCCGCTCGGGCGATCAGGTCGACATTGGTGGAACCGGTCTCGGCAACCACGTCGATCCGCTGCCACGGTGAGCGGACCAGAACGTAGCGAAGTGCAGTCGCATCCAGGGCGTTGCGCCAGTCGTCGGTAGTCATGGTGCCGAGCCTATTGCGGTGTGTTTCCGATCACGAAGGGGCCGTCTCGGCAGGAGAGCAACGCCTCGGGCCGATACGCTGACCGCACCACGGCGATCTTGAATCGTCATGGAAATCGCAGCGTCACCGAATAATGACGCATCTACACATTTTGCGGGTGGCTCCGAGTAGCGTGTTGCCCTTGACCTGGGCGGGCCGCGTGACGATGGTTGCTGGCCCGATACGCCGGGCCCCCACTCTCAGTACGCGCCGGAGCCCGTCGCGACGGTGCGAATGGTCTTCACCGCGATCAGCACGTCGTTGGTGATCGACCAGTTCTCGACGTATGACAGGTCAAGGCGGACCGAGTCCTCCCACGACAGGTCGGAGCGGCCGCTCACCTGCCACAGCCCGGTGATGCCCGGCAGCACCAGCAGCCGACGGCGAACCTGGTCGTTGTAGGTGTCCACCTCCCGGCGCAACGGCGGGCGCGGGCCGACGACGCTCATGTCGCGCCCCAGCACGTTGAAGAACTGCGGCAGCTCGTCGATGCTGTACTTCCGAAGCAGGCGGCCGATGCCGGTGATGCGCGGGTCGTCCTTGATCTTGAAGAGCACCCCGCCGACGCTTTCATTGGTGTCGGCCAAGTTCGCGACCTGCTGATCGGCACCGTCCACCATGGTGCGGAACTTGATCATCTGGAACGGCGTGCCCTCGAGACCGATGCGCTCGGAGCGGTAGAACACCGGACCCTTGCTGGTCAGCTTGATGGCGATGGCGGCGGCGATCATCACCGGCAGCGCACCGAGGAGCACCGACACCGACACGAAGAAGTCGAACGCGAGCTTCTGCACCTTCTTGGTGCCGCTGTACTGCGGCTTCTCCACGTGGATCAGCGGAAGTCCTGCGACCGGGCGCATGGTCAGCCGTGGGCCTGCGACGTCGACGACACCAGGTGTGACCACCAGGTCAACCCCGAGCGTGTGCAAATCCCACGACAGTTCCCTGACCCCTTCTGGGCCGAGGTGATCGGTGGTGGTCAGCGCGACGGTGTCGGCGTTGGTCTTGAGGATCGCGTCGTGGACCTTGCCCTCGTCGCCAAGTACCGGCAGCGTGCCGACACCTGGGATGTTGATGGTTCCGCCCGAGCTGCGGCCGGTCAGGCACACGCCGACGACGGAGTATCCGTATCCCCAACCGCGGGTCAGCGACTGGACCAGGCTGCGGACGGCCCGTGCATCACCGACGGCGAGCACCGTCACCACGCAGTGTCCGCGACGGCGCTGCCTGGCCAGGTATCCACGGCAGACGTTGCGGCCGACGACGAGGCCGGCCAGCCCGAGCGGGAACGCGACGGCGAGATAACCGCGGGCGTACTCCGGTCGGAAGATCATCAGTGCGACCGCGACGACGCCGATGGTGGCGAGCGTCGCGGCCACCACGCGGCGATACTCCTCGACGCCTGCGCCAACGATGCGCGGCGAACGGGTGCGGTACGCCGCGAGAAGTGCCAACCAGATCGCGGCCACGAAGACCGAGAGGATCGAGAAGTAGATCGAGGCCGGATCGAGCGCCGTGATCGGGCGACCGAGCTTGATCATCTGAGCGCACGCCATGGCGCCGCTGACGACGATGACGTCGGTGAGAATCAGGGCGCGTACGTAGCGGCGCTGCCACCGTGGGCCGTCCGATGGATTGACCGCCCTAAGGGGCGTCTGGGCGGGAGCGAAAACCTGTTCTGTTACCGACACTGATCGCCACACCTCCTGTTTGCTGGCAGCTTGCGCGATTTGGTTTGCCCCCGTGTTCGGTAACACTATGGCACTGTTTGCCAGCCGACGCCACACATTCAGGAAATACGCAGGTCACGATGATTCGCCCTGCTTGGCGGCTTTCGCGAGACGGCTAAATTGGCAGGCGCCTAACAGGTCTCGTTCCGGCGGCGAGGAACGGTAGCGTCGCGGAACGGCCAGCATCCCGGTCGAGTGCCGTCGTCCACAGCAACATCGCAGCACTGTGAGCAAGGTCTGAAGCGGGTGACTTTCACCACCCGTTAACAGTTCGGAGGCCTATTGGGGCGGGCACTCGTTCGTCGCAGGCGTGCCCGCGAAGCGGTCCACGATCCACGCCAACGCGGGAGCGAAGTCGATGTCGCCGTGCCCCTTGCCCGGCTGCAAATCCCAGGCGATCGAGCCACCCAGCGAACACGCCCGTGCGATGGCGTCAGTGGTCCACTGCGGGTCGATGAGGGTGTCGTTGGTTCCGTACACCACGAACAGCGGGGCCGACAGAACCAGCTGGGGTAGCGCCCATCGTTGAAGTATCTGGCGCATCCGGGTCGCGACGGCCGGCGAACTCGGCGCAACGTCTGCCGGCTTGAGGCCGACCGCCACCTCGGCTCGCCGCGCCACCAGTGGCCCCGCACACGCGGTGAGCGCATCCCAGGACTGCCGTGCCAGCCCGTGGCGGTAGTCGTCGCGGTTCAGATCGGGGAACCGACGCGCGAGCGATTCGACGACCAACACGAACGCAAGCACCTGGTCCGACGTCAGCGTGCTCGCTTGCGCCTTGTCGACGAGCTTGGAGACGTCGGCGGCGGGCGACAGCGCGACCGCGCCGACGAGGTCGAGCTCTGGCGCATATTGGTGGGCGCGTTCATCGGCCGCCCATGCGGCGGCACCACCTTGCGAGTGCCCGATCGCCGCCCACCGCGTCGAGACGTTCTTGAAGGTGGACCGCAGCGCACGAACCGCGTCGATCATGTTCAGGCCCGCGGTCCGCGCGTCGGTGTACGGGTGCACGCCCGGCGCACCGAGGCCCTCGTAGTCCGGCATGACCGCGGCGAACCCCTTCGCGGTCAGGCCGGCCAGCACGCCAGCCATGCCCATCAGCGAATCAGATTGCGACGGTGCGCATTCCTCGTCGATACCGGTGGTGCCGTGCCCGAAGGCGACGACCGGCCAACCCCCGGCGGGCGGTGCCCCCAGCGGCACGAAGACACTGCCAGACACCACCGTGGACGCACCGCTGTCGCCGGACGTGGACCGGTAGACCACCCGCGCCGACTGCATGTGAAGGCCCACGGAGCTCGCTGCAAGGCCCGGCATCGTCATCGCGCTGACCAGCGAACCGGGCCCGGTGCCCGTGAGATCTGCGGCTTGGATCGGAACGGGTTGCGACGCGGATCGGGTAATCGATCCGAGTAGACCGGTGGCCACGTTCCACGACACGGGAAGCGATGCCACTACCAGCACGACGCCGAGCGCGGTGGTCAGCGTCAACGCGACCCTGCGCAGCGTCTTGCCCATCAAGCCGTCCCGTACCGGTATCTCTTCGCCCAGTTCACCGCGGGCCGTTCCACGGCGTAGTAGGTGACCACGGAGATCAGCACCGCCGCGGTGAGACCCAGCGCCACGTTCCACACCATCCCACCAAGTGTGTCACTCGCCATCAACCCGGCGCGACCGAGCAGGAGCATCACCGGGAAATGCCACAGGTATGCAGATAGCGAGATCTTGCCGATGAAGCGAAACGGCGCCATTTCCAACAGGTTTGCGATGGCCGACGTTTCGCCCCGCATCAGCGGTGCCACGATCACGAGTATCGCCAGGCCCGCCAGCAGCGCAATCGCACTGACACCGAACAGCGCCATCACTCCCCCGGAGGCGAGCAGAACGGCGCACAGAAGTGCCACCGGAACCGCCGCTACGGCGGACATCATCCGCACCCGGCGGCTGACTGATTCGCGCAGCACGCGCCGCTCGATCGCGACCACGACGACCGAAGCCAACATTCCGAACGCGAAGTTGTCCGCGCTGGCGATGAAGCTGCGCAGGAAGACCGCGACCCAGTTGGGTCCCCAGTCCACCATCAGCGGATCTGTGACGCCGAAGTGCGCCATCAGCAAGGGCAGCATCATCTTGCCGACGAACCCGATTATCAACAGCAAGGCAGGGGCGACGAGCGCAATGCCAAAGGGCCGCAGCGACGTTCGCTTGCGGATCGCGAACAGCAGCGCGCCGAGCACCGGCAACGACGCGTAGAACGCGAGCTCGAGGGTCAACGACCACGACGGATTCAGGCCGGTCTGGAAGTACTGCGGCACGTAGGACTGCACCAGCGTCAGGTTGGCAAGCAGTTGCCAGATGTTGGTGATGGTTCCCGTGCCGTCTTCGGTTCGCGGAGGTTGCATGGCCGCGTTCTGGACGTAGGCCACGCTGAAGACGTAGTTGCACAGCAGGAAGATGGCCAGATAGCCCGGCATGATCCGCGCGAACCGGTGGATCGCGAAGTTCTTCGTACTTGGCAATTTGGCGGACTCGCGGTCAGCCACCAGGTTCCGCACGTAGGGCAGGAACAACAGGAAGCCGCTGAGGACGTAGAAGAAGATCAGGCCGGTCCCGAACAGGTTGGTCCGGAAGGTCGATGCCGTGTTCGGCGAGTAGTGGCCGCAGATGTGCATGACCGCCACGCCGAGGCAGGACAAACCGCGCGCCCCGTCGAGGCCGATGATCCTGGGTCTCGTCGACACCCCGATGGCTGAAACGACCGTTCGGGGCTCGACATTAGCCGTCACTCAGACGCCTCGGAGGGCTCAGCCGCCTCGGCGGAGTCCGTCGTGTCGGACGACTCCGTTCCGTCGGTCGCCTCGGGCTCCACTGGGGGTTCTGGCGGCCCGATGAACTCCGGGCAATCGTTGCGGGGTGATACTCCGGCAAACCGATCATTGACCCACGGAAACGCTGTTCCGCCGTCGACGTCGGCATGTCCCTTGTCAGCTTGCAGCTCGATTTGAATGATGTCGCCCTTCCTACAGGCCGCGTCCAACGCTCGATCTGTCCAAGTCGGCGGGACGATTTGGTCCTGTCCACCATAGACGATCAACATCGGAGCCGTTGCTGGAAGGCGGGGTAGGGACATCTTCTGGAGGCGAGTTCGGAGAGAATCTGCAGCTTGCTGATCTATCGGCCTCATGTCATCAGCCGACACATGATTCGCTAAATCTTCACGTTCTGCGATTTCAGGACCCTTGCACGCGAGCAGGGCTTCCTGTTTGGCGCTCGCGACACCCCTGCGGTAGTCATCGAGGCTGAAGTCCGCCGACTCCTTTGCCAGTGACGTCAATATCTGCAACAGGGCAAGTCTTTGCTCTGACGTGAGGGTTCCGTCGACGGCGGCATCGGCGAAACCGTCGATCGCCAGCGGTGCGGAGTAGCTCGCCGACCCGACCAGGTTGAGGCCCCCGCCGTATTCAGCGGCCAGCTCGTTGGCGGCCCACGCCGCCTGGCCGCCTTCGGAGCCACCGAAGGCTGCCCAACGGTCGGAGGTGCCTGGGATCAGCTTGCGCGCAGCCCGCACCGAGTCGATCAGGTTGTGGCCCTCGGTCGTGGCATCGAGGTAGGGGTGATAGGTGCGGTCCAGTCCCAATCCCTGGTAGTCGGATACCGCGACCACGAAGCCCGCCTTGACCAATCCCGTGACCGTCGTCGAAAGCCCGAGGAGCATCGGGTCAAGCGACGGTGCGCACTCCGAACGGATGCCGGTGGTCGGATGCCCGTAGGCGATGATCGGCCAGCCGCCGTCTGGAGGGTCGCCCTTGGGGGCAAAGACCGTTCCCGACACCTCTTGTTGGCTGCCGTCGATGCCAGACGTCGACAGATAGGTGATGCGCGCCGCAACCGACGCCGCCACGTTGAGCCGCCGATCGAGCGTCGGCATGCTGTTCGCCGATATCAGCGAGCCGGGCTCCTGGCCGCCGTACTCGCCGGGCAGCGACACTCCCGATGCCGCAGGAGGTTGGGATGCTTCAGCTGGGGCATGTCGGGTGCAGCCGGTTGCGATCAAGACCGCCGACAGCAGGCATGCGAGCAGCACGCGACCGCGCATCTACCGTCCCCTTCGTTGGCCGTCGGACCGGTATCCGTCGAGCTCGTCGGGACACATCGCGCTGTATGCCGACCACATCCGTTCGGCCAGCTCTCGTAGGCCCGCGCCGCTGTAGTGCCGATCGACGTCACTGTTGAACGACGACCTCGGCCCTGGCGCGAATGCGGTGCGGTGGCGCCGATTCGGAGTGTCCTGGTGCACCGCGTCGATTCCGGCGTATGGCTTTCCGCTGAGCTCCATCTCCTCGGGCACCATCTGACCGAGGACGAACGGAACGTCGGCGCCGTACCGTGCGCGCAGGTCGTCGATCAGGGAGTCGAGCTTGTCCTGGTAGGCGCTTGGCGACATCAGCGGTACGTCGGTCTCGCCCTGGTGCCACAGGATGGCTGCGACGTGGCTGCCCGGGTAGCGAGTGAGCGCGGCGTCGATGGCGGCGACCCCTCGCCGGTAGAGGTTCACCCTCGTCGAGCGGTCGTTCCCGTCCCAGGTGTAACCGTTCTTCGGGGTGAAGGACGTGTCGCCGCGGGCGCCGGGAATGAGCAGCACCGCCCTTCCCGTCGCATCGGCCAGCCGCTTGGCGAATGCCGGACCGAATCCGACTCTCTTACAGGGAATTTCGTGAAGCAATGGATCCGCGCCCAGGACCACGGTTCCCTTCGAAGGCCCGCACATGGCCCACTGGTGGACCAACGGGTGCTCGCGGTCGAGCCCCGTCGGGTCCAGCCCGAGTCCCATCCCGAACGCGTTGGACTGCCCGAGAATCGGCACCACGAGGTAGGGCTCGTCGGGCGCGTACACCGGGATGCCGGGCTTGGCGATTCGACGCTTGACGATGCACTTGGCTTCGATGATCAACTGCCGCCAGAGCGGCCCGTCGCCATCGGGGTTTCTACGAGCATTCATTGACCGCCGGCCTGCCCTCGAATCGATCGTTCATCCAGTCGAGTGCGCCCGCCCAGTCGATGTCCCCGTGACCGGCCTTGGGATCTTCGTTCCACGACACATTCCCGCCGAGCGCACAGGCACGCTTGATCGCGGCGATGGTCCACGCCGGGTCGATGTAGGTATCCCTTGCGCCGAAGGCGACGTACAACGGTGCGGACAGCTTGCGTTGCGGCAGGGCCCATTTGGCCAGATAACTCCGGAGTCGGTCCGCCGCCTCCGGAGAGCTCGGCGCCAAGTCCCGAGGACCCAGAGCCTTCCCCGCGGCCGTGCGCGCGTGCACGTCGGGTCCGCTGCAAGAGGCCAACACGTCCCAGTACTGTTTGGCCGCACCGTGCCGGTAGTCATCGAGGTTGAAGTCCTGATGCAGTCGCGCAAGCGAGAACAGGATCGCCTGGAGCACCGGACCTTGATCATCGGTTAGCGTTCCTGCAACGGCCTTGTCCACCAGCCCCTTAACGTCCGCGGCCGGTGACAGACCCACGGCGCCAACCAAATTGAGCTCGGGTGCGTAGGTCGAGGCTTGCTCGTCCGCCGACCATGCCGCTCCGCCACCCTGGGACCCGCCGAGCGCAGCCCAGCGTTCCGAAACGCCGGGGAACGTGGCCCGCAGCGCCCTGACCGCGTCGATCATGTTGAAACCTGCTGTGCGCGCATCGCTGTAGGGATGTACGCCCGGAGAGCCCAAACCCTGATAGTCGGCCATCGCCACCGCATAGCCGCGCTTGGTGAAACCGTCGACGACGAGGTCCTGGCCCAACAACGACACCGACAGCGACGGGCCGCAGTCCTCCTGCCAGCCGGTGGTGCCGTGCCCGTAGGAGACCACCGGCCATCCACCTGGCGGCGGGTCCCCCACCGGCGTGAACACGGTGCCGGAGACCACCGTCGGCGCACCGTCATCTCCCGACGTCGAGCGGTAGAGCACCCGGGCCGAGCGGACGGATCGCCCGAAGTTGGTGCGCGACAGGGCTTCCATGGTGACGGCGCTCACCAGCGAGCCAGGCCCCGTTCCGCTCAGATCCGCGGATTCAATCGGTTTCGGCTCGCTGGAATCGGGTCGAGAACCCGATACCAGCCGTTCCAGAGCCGGGCGACCGACCGTCAACGAAACCACAACAAGGGCAACGACGACGATCAGGATCGGGACTGCGATCAGGAGGACCCTGCGGCGTGTCACCCGCCACCAGACCCGTTGCGTTCCGCCCTCATTCCTGATACCAGGGCTTGGGACTCAGCGTCAGCACGGGCCCATCGGGGACGTCGCACGAGTTGTGCGCCTCGATGCCACCGGCGAACCGCTGCTTGATCCACCCGAGTGCGACGGATCCGTCGATGTCGTCGTGCCCGCGCCCCGGCACCGAATACGCCTCGATGACGTCGCCCATCGTGCACGCTCGAGCGATGGCGTCCTCAGTCCACTGCGGTGCCACCACCTTGTCGAGCTCGCCGAACAGGATCAGCATCGGCGCCGACGTCCGCCCCTTCGGCAGGCTCATGTCCGCCAGATAGTCGCGCAAGCGGTCGACCGCCTCTGGCGAGGAAGGTTTCAGGTCGTCGGGGGTCACCTGCTTGGTGACGTCCCCGCGCTGATTGACGAGCGGTCCGGCACAGGCCGAGAGCACGTCCCACTTCTCGGCAACGATGCCGCGCCGATAGTCGTCGAGGTTCAACTCGGGATGCTCTTCCTTGAGCGCGACGAGCACCCACTGCAGTGCCGAACTCTGTTCCAGCGTGAGGGTTCCTGCCGCCGCGGCGTCGGCCAGACCCGCCACGTTCGCGGCAGGCGATACGCTCACCGCCCCCAACAGCTGCAGTCCGTCGCCGTAGGAGCCCGCCAGCTCGTTGGCCGCCCATGCGGCCTGCCCACCTTGCGACGACCCGAATGCCAGCCACCGGTCCGATGCGGCTGGGGCGACCTTGCGCGCCGCACGGACGGCGTCGATCAGGTTGTAACCGACAGTGGCTGAGTCGAGGTACGGGTGATAACTCCGATCAATGCCGAGGCCCTGATAGTCGGGAAGGGTCACGACGAAGCCCCCGCTCACCAACGTCGCGACAGCCTCCGACGCGCCAAGGAGAGTCGGCCACAGGGACGGCCCGCAGTCGTGCTGTATGCCTGTGGTCCCGTGTCCCATCGCCACGATCGGCCAGCCCTCCGGCGGCGGCTCCCCCTTGGGCACGAACACCGAACCCGAGACGAGCTGCGAACTTCCGTCGATACCCGATGTCGACTCGTACACGACGCGGGCGGCCACGGACGTCACCTTGATGATCCGGCGATCGACGTTGGCCAACGTGACCGCCGAATTCAGCGTGCCTGGCCCCGAACCGGAGAGGTCGGCCTTCACCGGCACGCCCGGCATGCTCGATCCGAAGCCGGCCTGCTGCGGTGGCGGCGGCAGTGGCTTCTGTTGCCCGCATGCACCGAGCACCACGACGGCGAGCACTGCGAAGAGTGCCAACGTCTTTCGGCGGCCCATCACGCCTCCGTTGGCTGGTCGGTGATGAACGCGAGCTGCTCCCGGCTGAGCACTCTGTCGCGGCCGATGCCAAGACCGAGGATCACCAGGCAGCTCAATGCGAAGCCAATGCCTCCGCCGATCGACGCGTTGGTCAGCAATGGGGGGTGCGCCACCGAGGCCGACTTGGCTTCGTCGACGATCACCAACGATGGACCGGACTCGGTACCCGTCCACTCCAGTTCCTGTGTCGCCGCAGAGAGGTTGCGTGCGACGGCGTTGGCGACGTCGACGATGCCGTCCTTGTTGCTGCCGCTCACCTGGACGTTGAGCAGAACCGACAGCGGATAGGCGAACTGCGACAACGTGTCCGGCACGGATTTGACCGTGATGCGCTTGGCCAACTGCGCCGGAGTGTCGGGGAGGCCGAGTTCGTCGATCGTCCGCAGGGTCACGATCGTCGACTTGGCCAGTTGTGTGTAGGTCTCGATTCTGACTTCACCGGCACGGTTGCCCTCATACGCCGAGTGCACCATTGCGTCACCGGGCACCTGGGCGAACAACTGCGTGGACGCCACGTAGACCGGAGCCTGAAGATAGCGTTCGTAGGCGACCACCGCGACGGCGGAGAGCACGGTCGCGGTGAGGATCACCAGCCAACCGCGAGCGACGATGCGTGCATAGTCCCGGACGCGCGGAACGTCGACGGGTGGCCTCACGGCTCGTCCGCGCAGGAGTTCGGAATCGTCTGTCCCGTAAGACGATCACGCAACCACGGCAGTCCGAACGGGCTGTCGAGATCGCTGTGTCCCTGACCGATGCTCTTCTCGAGCTGGATGGCGTCCCCTTGCCCGCACGCCTTCTGCACCGCCTGCTCGAACCACGGAAGGTCGACGAGGGTGTCCTGGGTGCCGTACACCACCATCAACGGCGTGGTGAGCTTGTTCTGCGGCACTGCCATTGCTTGCAGAAGGTCACGCAGCCGATCGCGGTCCGCCGGTGTTTCGGGCTTCAGATCGGAGTTCAGCATCTTGGACCGCGTCGCCAGGATGTCGTCCAGGTTGGGCGGCAGGCAGTCCAGCAGCTTGTCCCAGTTCTCGGCGGTGTAGCCACGACGGTACTTGTTCAGGTCCAGGTCGGGATGCGACCACGACAGCGTCTCGAGCGCGAAGACCATCGCCACCCGCTGGTCGGCGGTCAGGGTGCCGTCCCACGCGGCGTCGGCCATCCCGGCCATGTCGGCTGCGGGCGCCATGGCCAACGTGCCCATCAAGTCGAGACCCTTGCCGTACGTACCGTTCTGGTCCGCTGCGGCCCAGGCCGCCATGCCGCCAAGCGAGTGCCCGAAGGCGACCCATTGGTTGCTCAGATCCGCGCCGATCCGCTTGATGGCGCGCACGGCGTCGATCATGTTGTAGCCGAAGGTCTTCGAGTCCAGGAAGGGGTGGTAGTAGCCCGGGACACCGAGTCCTTGGTAGTCCGTCATCGTGACGGCGAAACCGTTCAGGACCATGGCCTGCATCATGAAGCCGTTGCCGGGCAGCGTCGGGAACCGACTCGGCGCGCACTTGTTCTGCACGCCCGTCGTGCCGTGGCCGAACGAGATGATCGGCCAGCCACCCTTGGGGGGTTGCCCCGGCGGGACGGCGACGACGCCGGAGACTTCGGTGGGACTGCCGTCGATACCCGACGTGGAGCGGTAGACGATGCGGGCATAGGTCGCGTTGGCGTCCTCGAGCTCCTCGTTGCCGTGCATGATGTCGAGGGACACCAGCGAGCCGGGACCGGTATCGGCCAGGTCGGGCGGCGCCCAGTCGGCGGCACCGTCGAAGATCGGCTCGAAGGTCTTCACCGCCGGCGGGTGACTCGCAGGCGGCGACGCGACCGGTGTGGCCGAGGAGCAGCTCGCTACGAGCGTTGCGGTAAGTACCGCACACGATACAAAACGCCAGACCGCCACTAGGTCACCGACTTTCGTGCTTCACGCCCGGAAGTCGATGGGCCCCTGCCTGGTTGATCGCCTCGGTCGCTTGGTCCCCGACCGGGCCGGTTTGGCCGGTCCCGCCGTCGCGAGTTTCCCGCGGAGGGACAACAGCAGTCGTGGCAGTAGCGGCAGTCGTGGCGGTCGTGGCAGTCGTGGCGGCGGGGCCCGGCTTCTCGCGCGGCGCGACGACGGCTGCGGGCGCCTCGACGGGCTGCTTGGACAGTTCGCGCTTGTGCCCCGGTTCACACGTCACGACGGTTCCGATGGATTCGGCGTTGGCTGCCTCGAGCACCTGGATGGCCGCGCGCAGGCCCTTCGTGGTGGTGTGGCCGATTCTGGCGAGCACGATCGCACCGTCACCGAGTGCGGCAACGACTGCGCCATCGGAGGTTTCGTTCAGCGGCGGGGTATCGATCACGATGTACTCGAATGACGCGCGCAGCTCCTCGATCACATGGCTCGCCGCGTCGTCACCCCATAGGCGTCGACGCGTCGACGCCTGTGGACCTGCGGGCAGCAGCGCAAACGATGTGCCACCGATGGACGGGATCACGGCCGCGGACACCTCGTGGTCGCCCGCGAGAGCCGTACCCAAGCCGCGCTGCACCGCGCGAACACGCTCGGCATCGGTCAGAGCAAGGCGTTCCACCAGCACTGGGTTCACGAAGTCGCCCTCGACGAGCAGGACCGAGCGACCCGACTCTGCGAAGGCGGCAGCGAGGTCGATGGCCGTCGTGGTCCGTCCGTCACCGCGCGACGGACTGGTGACGGCGATGACCGTCGGGCGCTGCCCTGCGCGGGTGCGCGCGAACTGAAGATTGGTCCGCAGTTCGCGCAGCCGCTCAGCGGCGAGTCCGCCTGCTGCGAGGTTGGTGACCGGTACGTCGGATCTGCGCGGATCGGCGACCAGGGCACCGAGCGCGTGGGAGCGGGTAACGGCCTCGATGGAGTCGCGTGCACGAAGCCGCGAATCGAAGGCACCGATTCCGATCGCGATCAGGAGGCCGACGACCGCGCCACCGACGGCACCGAGACCCAGCAGCGTCAGCAAAGACGGTCCGGACGCCGAGGTCGGGTAGTTTGCGTCGTCGAGCAGGATCGCACCGGCGGCAGGCGTGCCGCCTCGGCGGGAGGTTTCGAGTTCGCTGACGAGTTGCACGAGTTGGTCGGAGACTGCGTTCGCGTACGTCTGGGCGACAACCGGGTCGGTGTCGGTCACGGAGATGTCGAGAAGGACCGTCTTCGGAAGGGGGGTTGCGGTGATCTTGGCCCGCAACTGGTCAGGGGTGATGGGCATCTTGAGCTGATCGACGGCGCGCGCCGCGACCTGCTCGCTGGTCGCGAGCCCGGCATAGGAGACCACCCGCTCCTGCGAGAACAGGTTGTTCTGGTAGGCGTCACCGACCGAGGTTCCGCTCTGCGTCGTAACGAATAGACGCGCGGTCGACTGGTATTCCGGAGTGGAGAAGAAGGTAGTGGCATATCCCACACCCGCTCCCAGGATCGCGGCGACCACGACGAGCCACCAGAACCGTCGAAATGTCCGCAGGTAATCCCCGATCGCCAACGGGATCTCCATTCGCTCGTAGTTTGCCGCAACTTACTCACCATAGCCGTCGAAGCACGGCAAAGCACATCGCCAGCTCAGCGCGTGCCGTTGCATTCAGCGAACACAACGCCGGGGGTAGATTCTGCGAGTTGGGCGCTGCGGTCGCAATCAGAACTGGTAGCTGGCACCGCCATTGTAGTCGTGCGGCCGCTCCTCGCGCCGCTTGCCGCGCGGGGCGGCGCGACGTGGTCGCCAGCCGTCGGCTGGCCGCGGTGCTGCTCGGCGGCGAGCCCATCGACGTGCGGTATCCGCAATGGTGGGCAACGGTTTGGCCGCGACCAGGAGATGGCTCTGCCGTACCTGATGTTCGGCAAATACTCCTGGTCGACATCGCTGCCTTCCGTTAGTTTGCTGAGGGTGTCGAGCTCGCTGACATGGTGCGCCGCCGCGAGCCAACTCCGATTTCGCCAACTCGGACGGAGTTCCGAGCGTTCGCGTAATCGTCTCCGGGGTGTCGCTTATCTTCACTGGTCGCGCGCTTACCGGCATCGCAGAATTCATCAACGAGACGATTACGACAGTCGTTGGTCGTTGCTTTGCTGTGAGTTTCCTACCAAGGATTCGCGCAGTTCGTAGAAATTGTGACTATTTCGTGACGCGTCGCACGGTGGCCGATTTCCGCGGCCGGCGTTCATCAAGATCGCGACACACCTCGGGCACTCACCAGGCAATACCTTGCCGACGCGGCATACTCACATCGATTCATCTATGTCGTCAATTTCCGTCGAGGCGATTCTGCCGGAGAGGCCGAGGTGACCCGTGCGGGGAGCCAGACGAACACCGCGCCGCCGGATCATCCAGAGACTCGTCGCAGGCATGACGGTCGGCGTGCTGACGACGGCCGTCGTTTGGTTCGCCCTCCCCTCGCTTCGCCCGCGCGAGGTCCAGGTCGCGGCGACGGCGCGCATCGCCGCGCTTCCCACCACCATCGGCTTCCACGACCCCGACTCGTACTTCATGACCGACGGGGACGTGAATCAGACGTTCGACAAGATGTTGGCGACAGGAGTCAAGAACGTCCGGCTGATGATCCCGTGGGCGGGCGCCGAGCCGGTCCAGAACCAGTTCGACTGGACCAACGTCGACCGCACGGTGAACGCGGCCGTCGCCAGGAACATGGCCGTCATCGGCATCATCAACGCCTCGCCCGCATGGGCGGTGGCACCGGGCGTGCCCGCGATCTCGGGGCGCCCGGCGTCGCCGGCGCAGTACGCGGACTTCTGCGAGAAGGTGGCCGCCAGGTACCAGGGGAAGGTCTCGGCGTACGAGGTCTGGAACGAACCCAACGGAGCCCAGTTCTTCGCGCCGCAGCCCGACGCCCCTGGATACACCGAGTTGCTCAAGGCGGCCTATCCCAAGATCAAGGCGGCCGACCCCAACGCCACGGTCATCGGTGGCGTTGTCGGTTCGGTGGTCGACTGGGGCACATGGCTGGTCAACCCCGTCAGCTTCGTCCAGCAGATGTACGACGCGGGCGCCAAGAACTTCATGGACGCCCTCTCGTTTCATCCGTACCACTACCAACTGAAGTTCTCCGACGGCTACGGGATCGCCAACTCACCGCTGGACCAGACGGTGGCGCTGCGGCGGATCATGGTCGCCAATGGCGATGCCAGCAAGAAGATCTGGGCAACCGAGTACGGCGAGCCGATGACCGCCACCGACGAGGCCGGGCAAGCTGCGTTCATCATGGACTTGATCAACAAGTGGCAGGAGATGCCGTACACCGGGCCGATCATGATCCACACCACCCGCGACCGGCAAACGGGCAGCACCGACGTCGAGAACGTATTCGGCGTGTATCGCACCGACTGGACGGCCAAGCCCGCTCAGGTGGCCATGAAGGATGCCATTGCTGCTGGCATTCCGAAATCGCCTGAGTATCAACGCTTCAGCGCGATCACCGACCCGTCGTACGGGGAGGTGCTCAGCCCGGTGTACCGCGCCACCCCGACCGTATGGGCTCAGGCGCGCACCACCAGCACACTGTTCGAGACGCCGACCGGCATCATCGCGTCGCCAACCCCGGTGGCGGACAAGGCCCGTCAGTTCGGCGGATACCCGAAGACCGAATTCCAGAACGGGTACCAGGACTTTGAATCGCCCACCGGCATGAGGGTGTGGTGGTCACCGGCGACCGGTGCGCACGCGGTCGGCGGCGGCTTCGTCGCGGCCTGGGTGCCGCAACTCGGCTTGGCGCTCACCGACGAGTTCCGGGAGGGCTTGGCCACCAGGGTCAACTTCGAACACGGCTACATCACCTGGCTGCCGTGGATCGGCACCCAGGTCACCTTCACCTGAGACGTGCTGCCGAGCGGGTCAGCGGTCGAGTCCGGCCTGCACCAGCGCCTCGACGGATTTCTGGGGGCGCTTGTCAGCCCAATGCTGCCGGTTCGTCTCATAGAGACGATTGCCCTCCGCGACCGCTACGTCGCGGTCGAGCAGCATGCGCCGGCATTCGGCGACGAACACGTCGTCATCGTCGAACGTCGACATGCCGAAGACGTCCTTCAACGACCCGACGGCAGCGTCGGTGCCAACGACCGGCAGTCCCTGGCAGGCCGCGTCGAGCAGCTTCACCCGCACACCGCCGCCGGTCCTGATCGGAGCCATCAGGGCGCGGCAGGTCTTCAGAAACGCGGGCAGGTCGGCGACGAAGCCCATGTCACGAGCGCGGTCTGGGTACACCGGATCCGTCGAACCCGTCTTCTTCGCGCCGACGACGCACAGTTCCGCCCCGGGAATGCCCTCGCAGATCCTGGGCCACAACCGGAGTGCCTCCAGGAACGCCTCCTGATTGGGTGGCCAATCACGTCCGCCGAGAAAGACCAGCCGCTGACCGGTCGCAGAGATGTCGATCTGCTCGATGGGCGGCAGGGTCACCTCCATGAACCTGGCGCCCTGTACGCCGTTGGCCCGGTACATCTCGGACTCTTCGATCTCGTAGCAGCCGACGCCGTCGGCCAGCTTGGCCACTCGCAGTTCGTCGCGCAACAGCCGGGGCGCCTCGACCCGGCCCAACACACCGCGCGTCGCCAGCCATACCTGCGACTCGGTGTTGATGGTGTTGACGACGAAGCCCTTCTTGTCGAAATGCATACTGCGGATGAAGGATTCGCCCATGTAGTTGTGCTCGCAGAAGAACACGTCCTCGTCGCTGGCCTCGATCTCCTCGAGCAGCTCGTCGGTATCGAACCGGATGTGCACCAGGCTGCGACGCTGCAGCACCGCACCGGCCAGCAGCTGACCGCGTTTCACCGGGTGCTGCGCGACCCGCGTCAACTTCAGACCGCCCTTGACGACGTCGACGACCGAATCGCCTGGCGGTTCGTCGGACAGGCAGATGGCGCGGATGTCGAAGGACTCTGCGGCAAGCCGCATGACCACCCGGGCCAGCTCGATGTCTCCACCGTGCTCGGTCACCGGATCCTTCGACACCAGGAATGCAACCCTAGTCATATGCGCAAAGAACCTTTCGTCGATAAATACCTTGGGGCAGATGATGTTTGGGCACCGGGCACCCCGGTGACTCGTGTCTTGGTACGGCGCGCCGGCCTCAGCCGATCCCGCGCTGACGGTCCAGCATGCCGGTCCACGCCTCGACGAATGCCTCGGCGGTGCGCGGGGAGGAACGCTCCTCGCGGGTGCGATCGGCATTCTTGCCCAGTTCGGTCACCCGTCCCTCATCGTTGACGAAGGAGGCGATGGCGTCGGAGAACCCCGGTGGCAGAGCCTTGGGATCACCATCGCCCATGGGGACGACGACCGCGCCGGTCTCGGCGTCCCATTCCGCGAGCGACCCGTAGCCGGTGGCGACGATGGGCGTCCGGTAGGCCAGTGCGTGCGCGGCCACCGACGACGCGGGGAAGGTATCGGCGTACCAGTGCCGCTTGCCGTAGGGAATCACGATCGCCCGGACCGACTCGAAGAAGGCGTCTTCCTCGTCGCCGTCCACACCACCGAGGATTTCGATGCCGTCGGCCTTCGGCAGCGCTTCGGTGCCCCGGCCGGCGATCCGGATGAGGATGTCGTCAGGCAGCTCCCGCCGGATCTGAGCGATCTGCTCGAAGCCCTTGCCGCGGTACACCAACCCGAAGAATCCGACGGCCTTCGGTCGGTCTTCGGCAGGCATGACGGTCTTCTTCTCCGACACCCGGTACGGGATGTAGTGCGTGTGCGTGTGCGGGTACACCTCGTCGATGGATGCCTGTCCGGTCTTGCTCAGCGCGAAGATGTCACGACGCCCGTTGATCACGCCCTCCAGCCATCGCGAGACGGGTCGCATCGGGTAGTGGAAACCGTGCATCAGCAGTTTGTGACGGGCCACGAACCTGGTCCGCGCGGTGAACCACAGCGCCTGGGGCGGATCGTGGATCGTCAACGACACGGGGATGCCCTTGAGGCCCGCGATCGACCAGAACGGCGAAAGCATGCCGCACGCGATCTCCGAGTGCACCAGCACCCGGCCCGCGGGCCAGCTCGCGACCAGGTCCCTGACCTGCTTGCGGACCGCGCGCACGTCGGCCCAGGTTTCGTCGCCGGGACCGGATACCCGGACCTCGGCGACGTCGCCGAAGTGCGGCCGGAACGCCTCAGCGAGATCTTCGGTGTAATCGCCGACCGCGGTGACGTGGTTGCGCGGCCCGATGTAGATCAGGCGGTAGCTCTTGAGGTCGGTGGCCATCAGAAGAACAGCGGGCGGTAGTGGGCGCTGTACTTGAGGGCGTCCGGATTGCGCTTGGTCAGCAACTTGGCCGGGATGCCGCCCACCACCTCGAGCTCACCGACGTCCTTGGTGACCAACGCGTGTGCGGCGACGACCGCACCGCGGTGGATGTGTGACGGCAGGATCATCGCGCGGCTCGCGATCCACGCGTAATCCTCGATCACGGTTGGAATCGGGCAGGGCAGGAAGTCCGGATGGTTGATGTCGTGCCCACCGCCAAGGATCTGGGTGTCGCTCGCGATGGTGACGTTGTCACCGATCGCGATGCCCGCCCGGGAATCCAGGAAGCAGCGGAATCCGATCGTGGTGTCGTTGCCGATCGTGAGGAACTCCGGATCGAAGACCGTGGTGCCGCGAAAGATCGTCGATCCCTTGCCGATGGTCGACCCGCCGACCCAGCGCAGGAAGTTCTGCCGGATGAAGTGCGACGGGATGTACGTGACGATCATGTTGAACAGGACTGTCGACAGGCGATTGCGCACCTTGCGCGCAAACGACATGGATTGCATCTTGTACCAAAGGACGCGACCGTCTGGTCCCAGTTCCCATGTGGGATCCGGAGGAAGTTTCAGCCCCGGCGCCGCCGCCAACTTCCTCGCCCGATCCTCGGGGTCTGCGACAAAGAGTTCTGGAATCACGTATTTCGCTCCCGTTGTAAATCCGATTCGACCATTGCAACCACAATTTCATGGAATGACTTCGTGGGCTTCCAGCCAAGTGACTCCCACGCCTTCGTTGCATCACCGACCATGGCGGCTCGCTCGGCGGGCCGAATGAAGCTTTCGTCGCTGCTCACCAATTCTTGCCAATCGCTGATGCCCGCGACGGCGAATGCGGCGGCGACGAAGTCCGCGATCGAATGTGCAACGCCGGTGGCGACCACGAAATCGTCGCCCTTGCCGTGCACCGCCATCCGGTACATGGCATCGACGAAATCCGGTGCCCAGCCCCAGTCGCGCCGGACGCTGAGATCACCGAGTACCAGCCGGTCCTGCCTGCCCGCTGCGATGTCGGCAACGGCCGTGGTGATCTTGCGCGTCACGTAGCGGGTGGGACGGCGCGGTGACTCGTGGTTGTAGAGGATCGCGTTGGACGCCTCGAGGCCGCGAGCCCGGTAGACCTGACACAGACTGTGGCCCAACACCTTCGACGCCCCATACGGTGAGATCGGACGTATCGGGGTGTTTTCGGTCTGCGGTGAGTCGGGCGAACCGGCGAAGATCTCGCAGCTCGACGCATTCACGAAGACGATCGACTTGCCGGTGCGGTCCTGCGTCCGCACGCAGGCGTCGAGCAGCGCCGCCGTCGACAGCGCGTTCACCTCGGTGGCGTAGACCGGGTTCTCCCAAGAGGCCGCCACCGACGACATTCCGGCGAGGTGAAACACGAAGTCGGGCTCGACGGCGTCGACGACGGCCGCGACGGACTCGGCGTCGGTCAGGCGGGCAGGGTGGATGGTGACCGCCGGCCGGACGTCCGTCGGCTTCGTACCGGCACGCACTACGCCATGCACGTCGATGGCTTCCCGCAGCAGCTGGTCTGCGAGGTAGTGGCCATCCTGACCGGTGATGCCCGTGATGACGGCGGTGGCTCCTGCGGTCATGTCGGCCATCCCGCGAGATCGTCCACTGCTGCGTAGAGCGCCTCGGCGTACTGCTCTTCGGTGAACTGGTCGACGTGACGACGAACCTTGTCCGGGTCGAAGGAGGACGTCTCGAATCGATCGAGCGCCTCGGCGATCGCGGCCGCTTCGGGTTCGTCGAAGTAGATCCCGGTGATGTCCTCGTGCACGGTGTCCAGGAATCCGCCCCAGCGCAGTACGACGCTGGGCTTTCCCCACACCCCTGCTTCGATCGGGGTCAACCCGTAATCCTCGTGGCTCGCTGCGACTAGCGCCCGGCAATGCTTGTACAGCCAGGACATCTGGCCGTTCGTGAGGTCGCTCAGCATCAGCACGTTGGAGGTCTTGCCCGCTGCGATCCGCTCCGCGTCAGGGCCGCGACCGACGACCACCAAGCGCTGCGGGCGGCCTGCGAAGGCGCCGACGACGGCGTCGACGTTCTTGTATGGCAGAAGCCGGGAGACACACAGGTAGAAGGCCTCGTCGGGATCCGACTCGCCGTCCGCGGACAACCATCTCAACAACTCCGGGATCGGTTCCGTCGTGGCGTCACGCGACATCGCCACGGGAGGAAACAGCACATCGGCCGAGATTCCGTAGGCATCGGCGATCCGGCGCTGGACGACGGTGGACACTGCCAAGTAGCGGTCGCACGACGAGGCCGCGCGGCGGTCCCAGGACCGCATTCGTCCCGACGTCGCGGCGAGAACGGCGCGCTTCAACCGGCCGCTGTCCTCGCCGAGATACATGTCGGGTAGGTAGAGCCAGCGGGCCGGCGAGTGGCAGTGCACCAACTTTCGGCCGGTGGTCGTGAATCCGTGTGCCCAACCGCTCGAACTGGTCAGCACCACATCGGCATCCACGTGCATCGCGTTCGCCGCAAAGGGCAGAATTGGCAGAGCCGCCCGATGGTTCTTGCGAAAGACCCCCAGCGAATTCAACCGAGACACCCGAATGTCGCGCTCGGCGAATTCCGGATAAGTGTTCGCGGGGTCGTACAGCAACGTGTAAATCGGCGCGTCGGGAAACGCGCGACTCATCGAGAGGACGACCTTCTCGGCGCCTCCGCGCTGGGTCAGATAATCGTGGGCAATCGCTACCCGTGGTCCGTCAACGCCGTTGTAACTGCCGACAGGACGCACGCTGGACTTCCCTCTCGAACGTGTCATTTTGGCGGATGGTCGCGACCCCAACTCGGCCGATGCATCGACGTGTCCATAAAACCGCATAATGGGATCAGTTACAACTCCTGGCAAACTTTCGCACGTCGACCGGTCCTGTTGTCGGGTGCCCTCGGCGCGGCCTTCTTAAGACCTGACTAAGAGCGCGGGGCGCTTTGTGACTACCATCGCTACCCATGACGAGTGTTACCGAACCGGCGGCCGAACACCAGATCGACATCCACACCACCGCCGGCAAGCTGGCCGACCTCCGCAAACGAACCGACGAGACGCTGCACCCGGTGGGCGAGGCGGCCGTCGAGAAGGTGCACGCCAAGGGCAAGCTGACCGCGCGCGAGCGCATCTTCGCCCTGCTCGACGATGACTCGTTCGTCGAACTCGACGCGCTGGCCAAGCACCGCAGCACCAACTTCGGGCTCGGCGACAACCGTCCGCTCGGAGACGGTGTCGTCACCGGTTACGGCACGATCGACGGTCGCGACGTCTGCATCTTCAGCCAGGACGCGACGGTGTTCGGCGGCAGCCTCGGCGAGGTCTACGGCGAGAAGATCGTCAAGGTGCAGGAGCTCGCCCTCAAGACGGGCCGCCCGCTGATCGGCATCAACGACGGCGCAGGCGCGCGCATCCAGGAGGGCGTCGTCTCCCTTGGGCTCTACAGCCGGATCTTCCGCAACAACATCCTGGCCTCCGGCGTCGTCCCGCAGATCTCGCTGATCATGGGCGCCGCCGCGGGCGGGCACGTCTACTCCCCCGCCTTGACCGACTTCGTCATCATGGTCGACCAGACCAGCCAGATGTTCATCACCGGACCCGACGTCATCAAGACGGTCACGGGCGAGGAAGTGACCATGGAGGAGCTGGGCGGCGCGCACACCCACATGGCCAAGTCGGGCACGGCGCACTACGTCGCCTCCGGCGAACAGGACGCCTTCGAATACGTCCGCGACCTGCTGAGCTACCTGCCCCCCAACAGCGCAGCCGAGCCGCCGCGCTACCCGGCACCTCCGCACCCCGGCGCCGTCGAGGACAACCTCACCGAGGAGGACCTCGAGCTCGACACGCTGATCCCGGACTCCCCCAACCAGCCCTACGACATGCACGAGGTCATCACCAGGATCCTCGACGACGACGAGTTCCTCGAGGTTCAGTCCGGCTACGCGACCAACATCATCGTCGGGTTCGGTCGCATCGACGGCCGCCCGGTGGGCATCGTGGCCAACCAGCCGACTCAGTTCGCCGGCTGCCTGGACATCAACGCCTCGGAGAAGGCCGCCCGGTTCGTCCGGACCTGCGACTGCTTCAACATCCCGATCGTCATGCTGGTGGACGTGCCAGGCTTCCTGCCGGGCACCGACCAGGAGTTCAACGGCATCATCCGCCGCGGCGCCAAGCTGCTCTACGCCTACGGCGAGGCCACCGTCGCGAAGATCACCGTGATCACCCGCAAGGCCTACGGCGGCGCCTACTGCGTGATGGGGTCCAAGGACATGGGCTGCGACGTCAACGTCGCATGGCCGACCGCTCAGATCGCCGTGATGGGCGCGTCCGGCGCCGTCGGCTTCGTCTACCGCTCTCAGCTCAAGGAAGCCGCCAGCAAGGGCGAGGACGTCGACTCGCTGCGGCTGGAACTTCAGCAGGACTACGAGGACACCCTCGTCAACCCCTACGTCGCCGCCGAGCGGGGTTATGTCGATGCGGTCATTCCCCCGTCGCACACCCGCGGGTACATCTCGGCCGCGCTGCGACTGCTGGAGCGCAAGATCGTGCAGCTGCCGCCCAAGAAGCACGGCAACATTCCGCTGTGAGCGCCGAGGAGAGCGAACCCGCCGTGACCGAGATCAAGATCGTCAGGGGCAACCCCACCGATGAAGAGGTGGCTGCGCTAGTGATCGTGCTGGCAGGCGCATCGGGTGGTGGCCAGGTGGACGAGGGCCCGCAGATCCGCGACCTGTGGGGCCACCCGGCCGACAAGCTGCGCTACGCGGCCATCAGTTGGGAGCGCATCACCCGGGTGGAGCGCACGCACCTTCGTCGATGACGCGCGTCGTGCTGGCCTCGGCCTCGCCGGGCCGGCGTCAGGTATTGCGCCAGGCGGGCATCGACCCACTGGTGATCGTGTCGGGTGTCGACGAGGACTTGGTCGTGGCAGGCCTGGGTGCGCACGCGTCCCCTGGTGACACCGTCTGCGCGCTCGCCACCGCCAAGGCCGATCAGGTCGCAGACGATCTCGATCCGGAGTTGGCGGCCGACTGCGTCGTGATCGGCTGCGACTCGATGCTGTTCATCGACGGCGAACTGCGTGGCAAGCCGGCAGACGCCGACGCGGCGCGCGCCGCATGGGCGACGATGGCCGGGCGATCGGGCGAGCTGTACACCGGACACTGCGCAATACGTATGCGCGACGGAGCCGTGGTGCATCGTGGATCCCAATTCGGTTGCACCACAGTATATTTCGGCAGCCCCACCGACGAAGATTTGACCGCCTACCTGGCCAGCGGTGAACCACTGTGGGTGGCAGGGGCATTCACCCTCGACGGTCTTGGCGGCTGGTTCGTCGACCGCATCGATGGCGATCCGTCCAACGTGATCGGGATCAGCCTGCCGCTGACCCGACGCATGCTCGAGAGCGCGGGCCTGTCGATTTCAGCCCTGTGGCAGGCGAACCCGGTTACCTGAGCGCTACATCAGGTCGTTGGCGGGCACGACGTCGCGGTGTTCGCGGTACCACGCCACCGTCCGCTCGAGGCCGTCCTGGAGGCCGACGGCCGGCGACCAGCCCAGCGCGCGCATCTTGGTGATGTCGGGGCAGCGCCGCGGGGTGCCACCCGCCTGAAGCTCGCCCGGCTGGATGTCCAGGTCGACGCCGACGATCTTGCCGATGCGGGCGGCGAGGTCGCGAATGCTGACTTCCTCGTCGCTGCCGATGTGGTAAACCTCGCGGTGGCCGCCCTTTTCGTACATCGTCAGGATGCCCTCGACGATGTCGTCGACGTAACAGAACGAGCGGGTCTCGGTGCCGTCACCCTGGATCGGGAACGCGCCATCGCCCGCGTCCTGGGCAGCCAGCGCCCGCAGGATGAACTGGGGCTCGACGTGCTTCCAGCCCATGTTCGGCCCAAACACGTTGTGCGGCCGGAAGACCTGCACCTGACGGTAGTGATCCTGGCCGTAGTTGAACGCGATCAGCTCGCTGACGATCTTGGAACCGCCATAGGAGAATCTGGGGTTGAGGCTGTCGGGCAGCATCAACGGAATGGTCTCGGGAGTTGGGACCACTGCAGGCGTCTGATAGACCTCCGCGGTCGACGCCACCACCATGTCCGGCACGCCGACCTCACGGCCGGCGTTGACCACGGCGAGCGCGCCCCGCAGGCCGACGTCGAGCACCAGTTCCGGTCTCTTGTAGAAGTTCTCGGTGCCGTTGATGGCCGCGAGGTGCATCACCACCTCCGCACCCTTGAACGCGCCTTCGAGCGCGTCCTGGTCGCGCACGTCACAGGTGAACAGCTCGACGTCGTCGGCGACCTCGGCGAACCGGCTGGCGTCGCCGCGCACCATCGAGTCGACCACGGCGACGTCCCAGCCGTCATGTACCAGGCGCTTGACCAGGTAGGCGCCGATGAATCCGCCACCGCCAGTGACGATTACGCGCTTAGCCATTGGACGGCGCCGTTCCGCGCCTGCCGACGGCGAAGTATGAGTCACCCAGTTCGGAGGTGGGCAGGTGACTGAAGTGGTTCCAGTAGTCGTACACGAAGCCGTCGGGGCTCATGAACTCGTTGATGGTGCGCGGCGAGATCGTGCCAAGCGACGGATGGTTGTTGGCGATCACCACCACCGAAGCTCCGCTGACCGCGTCACCGAAGCGGCTGAAGACCTGCTCGTCGGGGAACTCCGCGGCCAGCACCTCCTGCGGCGTGATCGGATCGTAGACACCGATCTGGGCGTCCGGATGCGCCTTCTTCAGCGCGTCGAGCACCTTGATCGACATCGAGCCACGCAGGTCGCTGGTCTCGGGCTGACCCTTGAAGGCCATCCCGAGGATGTTGATCTTCAGAGGACCGGCGAGCTCACGCCGCTCGATCTCGCTGCTGATGAAGTCGACGGTCTCCTGCGGCTGGCGCTCGTTGACCAGCCGGCCTGCCGAGGTGATCTCCAGCGAGATGCCGCGAGTGCGGGCGCTCTCCATCAGGATGTGCGGATCCTTCTCCAGGCACGGGCCGCCGACCAGGCCAGGAAGCGGGATGTTCGTGCGGTTGTAACCCAGCTTGCCCGCGGAGATGACCTCGTGTGCGCTAACACCGAACGCGTCGCACACCCGGGCAACCTCGTTGGCGAACGCGAACTGGACGTCGCGGAAGGTGTTGCTCACCAGCTTGATGATCTCGGCGGTCTCGATACCGGACACCAGCACGATGGAGCTGGTCAGTCTGCGGAACACGGCGGCGGCCCGATCGGCGACGGCCTGATCGTCGGCGCCGACGATCTGCGGCAACTCACGCAGTTCCTGCAGGGCCTTGCCCTCCAGGGTGCGCTCCGGGCACATGGCGATGTCGAACTTCTTGCCGCTGGCGGCAAGGATCGGGGACACCACGTCGCGGGTGGTGCCGATCTTGACCGTCGAACGGAGAATGACCAGGGCGCCGTCGCGCATGTTCGCAGCGATGTCGCGAGCGGCCGCCTCGATCATGTCAACGCGCGCGACGCCGTCCGGCGCCAGCGGTGTGCCGACCGTGATGATGTACGTGCTGCAGGTGAAACTGTCGTCGAACTTCTCCGCGGCGACGAGTTTGTGCGACTTCGTGACCCCGGCGAGCGCGTCGGGCAGACCCGTCTCGGTGAAGTGCGGGACGCCCTCATTGGTCAGATCGACGAGATCTTTTCGCTTCTCGATCCCGATGACCGAGTTGCCCGCCTCGGCAAGCACGGTGGCCAAGGTGAGGCCGACGTAGCCGAGCCCGACGATTCCGACATCGAAATTTGCTGGCAAACTCATCATTCCTCAGTTTCTACCTGATCGAACGTTGCGACAACAACTCAGAACCTTACTTGCTGGGTCGCCATTTGCGCGCGAGCTAGGCTCATGGTGTGCCGCTGCCCACAGATTCGCATCCCGCGTTTGCCGCCTATGCCCACCCCGATCGACTGGTCAACGCCGACTGGCTGGCAGGCAACCTCGGCCGTCCCGGCCTTGCCATCGTCGAGTCCAACGAAGACGTGCTGCTCTACGACACCGGCCACGTCCCCGGCGCGGTGAAGATCGACTGGCACACCGATCTCAACGATCCTCACGTCCGCGACTACATCGATGGCAAGCAGTTCGCCGCGCTGATGGATCGCAAGGGCATCAGCCGTGACGATACGGTCGTGATCTACGGCGACAAGAGCAACTGGTGGGCGGCGTACGCGCTGTGGGTGTTCACCCTTTTCGGTCACCCCGACGTCCGGTTGCTCGACGGCGGGCGTGATCTGTGGGTCAGCAACGGCCGCGACACCACTCTGGAGGTGCCGAGCAAGCAGACCACGGGCTACCCCGTGGTCGACCGCGACGATGCCGCGATCCGGGCCTTCAAGGACGACGTGCTCGGCAAGCTCGGGACAGAGCCGCTGATCGACGTGCGCTCACCGCTGGAGTACACCGGCGAGCGGACCCACATGCCCGACTACCCCGAAGAGGGCGCATTGCGCGGCGGTCACATCCCCACCGCGAAGTCGATCCCGTGGGGCAAGGCGGCCGACGACAGCGGACGGTTCCGCAGCCGCGCCGAACTCGACGATCTGTACGGGTTCCTCACCTCGGACGACAAGACGGTCGTGTACTGCCGCATCGGCGAGCGGTCCAGCCACACCTGGTTCGTGCTGACCCATCTGCTCGGGCTGCCCGGCGTGCGCAACTACGACGGCTCTTGGACCGAGTGGGGCAACGCGGTGCGCGTACCCGTCGCCGTCGGAACCGAACCAGGTGGAGCGCCCGACGCCTCATGACGATGCCGGCCGCGCTGGCAGAGGTGGTGTCCGACTTCGCCGACATGCAGGGGCAGGACAAGCTGCAGCTGCTGCTCGAGTTCGCGAACGAATTGCCGCCGCTGCCTGAAGATCTCGAAGAAGCGGCCATGGAGCCGGTGCCCGAGTGTCAGTCGCCGCTGTTCCTGCACGTCGACGCCTCGGACCGTGCGCACGTCCGGTTGTTCTTCAGCGCCCCTGCCGAGGCACCGACGACGCGTGGATTCGCCGCGATCCTGGCCGCCGGGCTCGACGATCACACGGCCGACGAGATCCTGTCGGTGCCCGACGACTTCTACTCCGAGTTGGGTCTCGCCGCGTTGATCAGCCCGCTGCGGCTGCGCGGCATGTCTGCCATGCTGGCGCGGATCAAGCGGCGTCTGCGCGCAGCCTGATCAACCGAGATTTTCCTACCCACCGGTAACCAATACCGGCTCGCCGGGGCTGGTGTCGCGCCCCTTAAACTGCGCGGGATACATTCTTAAAGACGTTTCTTAGAGACACATGCCATCAGGAGGCGCAGTGCCCAGCCACGCCAGCTCGAAGATCACCAAGGTGCTCGTCGCCAACCGCGGTGAGATCGCCGTCCGGGTGATCCGCGCGGCCAAGGACGCCGGGCTGGCCAGCGTGGCCGTGTACGCCGAACCCGACGCCGACGCCCCACACGTGCGACTCGCCGACGAGGCGTTCGCCCTTGGCGGCCAGACCTCGGCCGAGTCGTACCTGGTGTTCGAGAAGCTTCTGGACGCGGCCGAGAAATCCGGCGCCAACGCGATCCACCCCGGCTATGGATTCCTTTCGGAGAACGCCGACTTCGCGCAGGCCGTGATCGACGCGGGTCTGATCTGGATTGGGCCGAGCCCGCAGTCGATCCGCGACCTCGGCGACAAGGTCACTGCCCGTCACATCGCCGCAAAGGCGAAGGCTCCGTTGGTCCCCGGCACGGCCGAGCCCGTCAAGGACGCCGACGAGATCATCGCGTTCGCCAAGGAATTCGGCGTTCCCATCGCCATCAAGGCGGCGTTCGGCGGCGGCGGGCGCGGCATGAAGGTGGCCCGCACGCTCGAGGAGATCCCCGAGCTGTTCGACTCCGCCACCCGCGAGGCCGTCTCGGCATTCGGTCGCGGTGAGTGCTTCGTCGAGCGCTACCTGGACAAGCCGCGCCACGTCGAGGCGCAGGTCATCGCCGATACGCACGGCAACGTCGTGGTCGCGGGCACCCGCGACTGCTCGCTGCAGCGGCGCTTCCAGAAGCTCGTCGAGGAGGCGCCTGCGCCGTTCCTGACCGAGGCGCAGCGCAAGGAGATCCACGAGTCGGCCAAGCGGATCTGCAAGGAGGCCGGCTACTACGGCGCGGGCACCGTCGAGTACCTGGTCGGCCAGGACGGGCTGATCTCGTTCCTCGAGGTGAACACCCGCCTGCAGGTCGAGCATCCGGTGACCGAGGAGACCGCGGGCATCGATCTGGTGCTGCAGCAGTTCAAGATCGCCAACGGCGAGGCGCTCGACATCACCGAGGATCCGACGCCACGCGGGCATTCCTTCGAGTTCCGCATCAACGGCGAGGACGCCGGCCGCGGCTTCTTGCCCGCGCCAGGACCGGTGCTCAAGTTCGATCCCCCGACGGGCCCCGGCGTGCGCCTGGACTCCGGTGTCGAGAGTGGTTCGGTGATCGGCGGTCAGTTCGACTCGATGCTGGCCAAGCTGATCGTGACCGGCGCGAACCGCGACGAGGCGTTGGCCCGTTCGCGGCGTGCGCTTGCCGAGTTCGACATCGAGGGCCTGGCCACGGTCATTCCCTTCCACCGCGCCGTCGTATCCGACCCCGCCTTCATCGGTGACGGTGAGGGCTTCACCGTCCACACCCGCTGGATCGAGACCGAGTGGGACAACAAGGTCGAACCGTTCACCGGCGGTGCGCCGCTCGACGAGGAGGAGGCCCTCCCGCGTCAGAAGGTCGTCGTCGAGATCGGCGGCCGTCGCGTCGAGGTGTCGCTGCCCGGCGACCTCGCGATCGGCAACGGCGGCGGCGGAGCGGCCGGCGCGGCCGGTGTGATTCGCAAGAAGCCCAAGCCCCGCAAGCGCGGCGCGCAGGCTGGTGCGGCCGCATCGGGTGACTCCGTGACCGCGCCCATGCAGGGCACCGTGGTCAAGGTCGCCGTCGAGGAGGGCCAGACGGTCGCCACGGGCGATCTCATCGTGGTGCTCGAGGCCATGAAGATGGAGAACCCGGTCACCGCCCACAAGGACGGCACGATCACCGGGCTCGCCGTCGAGGCCGGTGCCGCCGTCACGCAGGGCACCGTCCTCGCGGAGATCAAGGACTAACTAGCTGCCAGCCAGTCGGTGAACCGGGTGGTGGCGAGTACCGCGTCGTCACCGGTCACCAGGCTGTGCTGCTCGTCAACGGGCGTGCCGAAGTAGGTCGCCTGCAGATCGACGACGACGGTCTTGTCGTCGCCCTGCTTGGCGAGGACGGCGCTGGCCATGTCCGCGAACGAAAACTTGTCCGGCCCACCGATGTTCACGATGCCGCCCACGGGAGGGCCGACGGCGACACGCGCCACCTCGGCGGCCACTTCGTCGGACGCGATCAGCTGGATCAGTCCATCCGGCACCCGGACCTCGTCGCCGACCACCAGCGAGCCGGTGATCGCCTCGGCGAATTCGTGGAACTGCGTGGCGCGCACCACGGTGTAGGGGATG